>Ga0302174_10000547_pt1 | contig 11535 bp, 9 predicted proteins | sample I_Fen_N3_2_FD_198789 | JGI IMG/M metagenome (GOLD analysis project Ga0302174, IMG submission 198789) | Peat permafrost microbial communities from Stordalen Mire near Abisko, Sweden - I_Fen_N3_2 | ecosystem: Environmental > Terrestrial > Soil > Wetlands > Permafrost | place: Sweden: Abisko... | reverse complement strand
AAGATGCTGCGGGTAATCCGCAGGCTCGGCCATATGCTGCCGGTCGAGGTGAAATCCACTTGCCTTGCCGCCCATGCGCTGCCGCCTGAATTCAAAGACCGGCCAGATGATTATATTCAGCTAATTTGTGACACCCTGCTGCCGGCGGTTTCGCAGGAAAACCTCGCGGACGCCGTGGATGCATTTTGCGAACATCTGGCGTTTTCGCCAGAACAGGTCGACCGTGTGTTCAATGCCGCAAAATCCCTCGGCCTGCCGGTAAAACTCCACGCTGAACAGCTCTCCTCCCTGCACGGCAGCGCGCTGGCCGCACGCCATCACGCGCTGTCTGCCGACCATCTGGAATACGCCACCGAAGATGATGCCAAAGCGATGGCCGCCGGTGGCACCGTCGCGGTGTTGCTGCCCGGCGCATATTATCTGCTGCGCGAAACGCAGTGCCCGCCGGTGGAACACTTCCGCACTCACGGCGTGCCGATGGCGCTGGCCAGCGATGCCAATCCGGGGACATCTCCGGCGCTTTCCCTGCGCTTAATGCTGAATATGGGCTGTACGCTGTTTCGCCTGACGCCGGAAGAAGCGCTGGCCGGTGTGACCTGTCATGGCGCACGGGCGCTGGGGTTGCAGGATTCCCACGGCACGCTGGAAGCGGGCAAGGTCGCCGATTTTATTCACTGGCCGCTGTCGCGTCCGGCGGAACTGGTTTACTGGCTGGGCGGACAACTGCCCTGCACCGTTATTTTTCGTGGTCACCTGCGTGGAGAAGTTCGTTTATGAGCCTTTCAGCTAGTTCTGTTATTGCCGAACCGTTACATTTCGTCCGGGGAACTGCCCCGTTGCTGATCAGCATTCCGCACGCCGGAACGCACCTGACGCCGGAGGTCGCCAGCGGACTGACCGACGCCGCGCTGCCGCTCTCAGACACCGACTGGCACATTCCGCAACTGTATGATTTTGCCCGTGCGCTCGGGGCCAGTATTCTGGTCGGGCAATATTCGCGCTTTGTGATTGATCTCAACCGTCCCGCGGACGATACCCCGCTCTACACTACTGCGACGACCGGCCTGTTCCCCGATACCTTGTTTGATGGCCGCCCGACGTTTAAAGCCGGGATGGAGCCGACCGTGGTTCAGCGCCAGCAGTATCTGGAGCAAATCTGGCAGCCGTATCACCAGACCATTGCGTCAGAACTTGCGCGGATGAAACAGTCATTCGGCTATGCGATGCTGTTTGATGCACATTCTATTGCCTCACAAATCCCGCGTCTGTTCGATGGCAAACTGCCGGATCTCAATCTCGGTACCAACGGTGGCGCGAGCTGTTCGCCCGGTTTAAGCGGCGTGGTGGAAGGCGTTTGCCTGCAACAGACGCGCTTTAGCCACGTACTTAACGGGCGTTTCAAAGGCGGCTACATCACCCGTGAATATGGTCAGCCGGATATCCATCAGCACGCGGTTCAGCTGGAACTGGCGCAGGTGAATTACATGGAAGAAATCGAGCCATTCGCCTATGACGAAGAGAAAGCCCGTGAACTGCAAAATGTCCTGAAACCGCTGCTGGCAGGCATGCTGGCGTGGGGCGAACAGCAATATAAGCAATAAAACAGTCATACGATGATCCGGTGCCGGTTCCCCGCCTGCACCGTCAAATCTCTACATTCACAAACCTGTCATGTCTGCGTCACACACTCTCTTTAGGCTCAGCTGCACCAATAAGTCCCAAAGAGGATAGTACCGTCATGAACATTCCAGCTTTTACAGGCGGGAATGCGCCCCCGCGCATTGCTTCTCCTCCCGCTATCGCCCTCCATCAGGTGTCTCATTTCTTCGGGAGCACACCGGTACTCAATCACGTCAATCTGACTGTCCCCAAAGGCACGATCCTCGCCCTGCTCGGCCCCTCGGGCTGCGGCAAAAGCACGTTGCTGAAAATGCTCGCGGGTTTACTGCACCCCGCCTCCGGGCAGATCAGCTTCGACGGCGAAATCGTTGCCAGCGGCACCTTCAGCCTGCCCCCGGAGCGACGCAATCTCGGCATGGCCTTCCAGGATTACGCGCTGTGGCCGCACATGAGCGTGCGGCAAAATGTCGCGTTTCCGCTGCAAATGCGCGGAGTGCGTGGCGCGCTTTTGCAGGAAAAAGTGATGGCTGCGCTCGATCGCGTCGGGCTGGCAGATTTCGTATCACGACGCCCTTCTGAACTTTCCGGTGGTCAGCAACAACGTGTGGCGCTGGCGCGGGCGATTGTCGCTGAGCCACGCATTCTGCTGTTCGACGAACCGCTCTCCAATCTTGACCGCGATCTGCGCGAAAGCCTGTGTGAAGAGATGGCGACACTGTTGCGCCAGCTCGGCACCACGGCGGTGTACGTCACTCATGACCGGCACGAAGCGCGCGCACTGGCGCACAAGATTGCGCATATGGATCAGGGCGCGATCGCCCGTATTGACCTGAATGATGCTTCCGTTGTTTCCCCTTTTGTTGCTTAACCTCTGATGGAATTGACTCAATGACTCGCACACATCTATCCAGAACCAAAACAGGCGTAATGACTGCAATGACTCTTTCTCTCGCAATGGCAGCGGGCAACGCACAGGCGCTGACGCTTTATACCGCCGGGCCGGGTTCTCTGGCCAAAAAACTGGCGGCGGGCTATGAAAAACAGACTGGCGTAAAAGTCGATGTGTTTCAGGCCACCACCGGCAAAGTGATGGCGCGACTCGAAGCCGAACAGGCCAATCCGCGCGCCGACGTGCTGATTTCGGCGTCATGGGATACCGCGACCGATCTCAAACAGCGCGGCTGGTTGCTGGAATATCAGAGCCCGAACGCGGCGCAGGTTCCGGCGCAGTTCAAGACCCCGTATTACGTGGCGCAAGGCATTTCCGCGCTGGGGATTGTGTGGAACACCAAAAGCGGGACGTCTGAGCCGAAAGACTGGGGTGATCTGACCAAACCCGAGTTCAAGGACAAAGTCACCACGCCGGATCCCTCCCTGTCCGGCCTGGATCTGCTGATCGGGTTGCAGAATGCCCACGCGCAGCAGGCGTGGAAATTGTTTGATGACCTGAAAGCCAACGGCATGATCATCGCCGGGCCGAACGCGCAGGCGCTGACGCCGGTGTTACAGGGCGCGAAAGCGGCGGTGTTCGGCGCGGTGGATTACGTCTCATACGCCAGCATGCAGGACGGTGAATCCGTCAAAGTGATTTTCCCGCAGAGCGGCACTGTGATCGCCCCGCGCCCGATGATGATCCTTAAATCCAGCCAGCAGCAAAAAGAGGCTAAAGCCTTTATCGATTACGCCCTGTCGCCGGAAGGCCAGCAGCTGGTTGCCGAAGCCTGGCTGATGCCTGCCCGCACGGACATCGATGCCAAACGTCCGCTGTTTAAATCCCTGAAACTGCTGCCGGAAGATCCGAAAGCGTCCGCCTCACGCAAAGACGTTCTCGATCGTTTCGCTAAACTCTTCGCCCAGCCATAACCGCCCGCCGGGCTGCGCACGTGCTGTGCAGCCCGTTCTGAGAACCGAATCATGAATAAGAACGCTTTTCTGCCGGGCGTGACCGGCCTTGCGCTGCTGTTGCTGGTCGCCGTGCCGGTCAGCTTTGTGGTGTTGCAGGCGATTTTCCCGCATCTGGACACCAGCAATTATTCTGCACCATTCACTGCCTTTTCCCGTGTGTTCACCGAACCGCAGATGCTGGCTCTGGTCGCAACAACGTTAAAAGTCGGGCTGGGCGTGGCGTTGTGCAGTGCTCTTATCGGCGTGCCACTCGGTGCATTGCGCGGGCTGTTCCGGCTGCCGGGTGCTGCGCTGTGGGACGTGCTGTTTCTGGTACCGTTTTTGCTGCCGCCGTATATCGCCGCGTTGTCGTGGATGCTGGCGTTACAGACCAACGGTTATGTGCAACAGCTCTTGCCGTGGTTACATCTCAACGCGTTTTTATTCTCGCTGCCGGGCATGATTGCGGTGATGACGCTAAATATTTTCCCGGTGGTCTATTTCGCGGTTTCGCGCAGCATGGCTGCCAGCGGCAGTCGGCTGGCGGATGTCGCGCGGATCCACGGCGCGGGCGCAGTTCAGGCCTTTATCCGCATTACCCTGCCAATGGCGTTACCGGCGATGGCGTCGAGTTTACTGCTGGCATTTACGCTGTCGATTGAGGAATACGGCGTGCCCGGCGCGCTGGGGTCGCGCAGCGGTATTCTGATGCTGACGACCGGTATCGAGCAGCGGCTGGCAGACTGGCCAATAGATTTGCCGGGCGCGGCGGTGCTTTCGCTGGTGCTGGTGGCGATGGCGTTATGCGCTTACAGCGTGCAGCGCGCGGTGCTGGCGGGGAAAAATGTCGAAAGTCTGACCGGTAAACCGGCGGACGTCACACCAAAGCCGCTGTCCGGCTGGACGTTTCCGGTGCTGGCGCTGTTTTCACTGGTGGCGCTGATTGCCGTCGCGCTGCCGCTGGCATCTATGCTGGCAACGGCATTTTCCGGCACGCTGTCAGGCGGACTGGCGTTTTCCAATCTGACACTTCGGCACTTCGCGGCGCTGTTTGACGTCCACGGTGACGCGCTGAGTGCGCTTTCTACCAGCCTCAGTCTGGCGTCAGCGACCGCACTGATTGCTGGCGCAACCGGATTTCTGGCGTCGTGGCTGGTGGTGGTGCGGAAAATTCGCGGCGCGGCCATGATCGACGGGCTTTCACTGTTGCCCGCCGCTCTGCCGGGCATTGTGGTCGGCGTCGGGCTGATTCTGGCGTGGAACCGCAGTTTCTGGCCGGTCACGCCTTACAACACCTGGGGGATCTTGCTGCTGGCCTACTGCTGCCTGCTGCTGCCTTATCCGGTGCGCTACGTCAGTGCGGCGCTGAAACAGATTGGCGGCAATCTGGATGCCGCCGCCCGCGTTCACGGCGCATCGGCGGCGCAGACGTTGCGGCTGATCCTGCTGCCGCTGGTGCTGCCGAGTTTGCTGGCCTCAATGATGATGGTGTTTGCGGTCGCGTCGCGCGAACTGGTGACCTCCCTGCTGCTTTCTCCGGCGGGCGTGCAGACGGTGTCGGTGTTTGTTTGGCGGCAGTTTGAACAGGGCTCGGTGGGTGACGGGATGGCGATGGCGTCGGTCGCCGTATTACTGAGCCTGACGCTGATGTTAGCCGCGTTCAGGCTTTCGCAACGCCAGGCATGAATTAACTTTCGCGCTGAGGTTCTGCGTGCGGGCGGTCACCTGCCGGGATCAATAAACCGGCAGCGACGGCCAGCACGGAAATCACCGCCGACACCACAAACACCCAGTGCAGCGAGGCCGCCACGCTGTTAGTGAGCGCGCCGAGCTGGTCATTACCCATCGCGCTGCGGGTGGCTTTCTCCATCAGTTGCTGCACCGGATCGGCAATCTCCGGTAAACGGTATTGCAGATTGAGGTTAAGCGTCGCGCCGAGCAACGCAGTACCGATGGCGGAGCCGAGCATCCGCGTAAACAGCGTGGATGCCGTGGCAATCCCGCGGATCGCAGGGCCGACGCTGTTTTGCACTGAGACGATAAACGTGGTGTTACACAGCCCCATTCCCGCACCAATCGAAAAAGCCGCCAGACGCGCAACCCACAGGCCCGACGTCGGTGAAAGCAAGAGTAACGCCAGGCTGCCGCCGACCAGCAAAATCCCGCCGAACACCGCGGTGGCGCGGTAAGAGGTCGCCTGCATCAGACGGCTGCTGAGCATACTTGCCAGCGGCCAGCCGATGGACATCAGCGCCAGTGTGGTTCCCGCCTGAAGCGGCGTGCCGCCGAGCACGCCCTGCACGTAGGTCGGCAAAAATGCGCTAATTCCCATCATGGTCGCGCCGATAATCAGGCCGCCGATATTCCCGGCGATAATCACCTTGCTTTGCCACAGCTCCAGCGGGAACAGCGGCTCCGGCGTCCGTCGTTCCTGCCGGATAAGCAACAGCGCGCTGCAGAACGCCAGCGCAATCAGCCCCAGCGCCCAGTAACCGAGCACTTCGGCCTGCAACAGCGCCAGCAGCAACGCGGCCACTGAAAGCGTCAGATATCCGGTTCCCGCCAGATCCAGCTGATGTTGTTTACGCTGGCCGTCCGGCGGCAGGTATTTGATCAGAATGCCCATCGCCACCAGCCCGATCGGCACGTTGACCCAGAACACCACCGCCCAGTGAAAATGCGAAACGATAAACGCGCCCATCAGCGGGCCGACAATCGCCGAAACGCCCCACACGCTTGACAGATAACCTTGCGCTTTGGCGCGCTCCTGCGGGCCGTAAACATTGGCGATAAGCGTGGTGGCAATCGGCGTGATTGCCCCGGCACCCAGCCCCTGCAAGGCGCGAAAACCGATCATCCAGCCGAGCGAAGGCGCAAAACCACACAGCACCGAGCCAATCAAAAACAGCGTAGTGCCGATGAAAAACATCTTCCGGCAACCGTACAAATCCGCCAGTCTGCCATACACAGGCACGGTGATCGCCTGCGTCAGTAAATAGACTGCAAATACCCAGCCAAGCAGCGAGAAACCGCCGAGATCGCCAATAATGGTCGGCATCGCGGTCGCGACAATCGTCACTTCTACGGCGGCCATAAACATCGACAACATGCAGGCGATGAGGATCAGCGGGCGGTGAGCATTTTTAACGACGAGTGAGTGTTCAGATGAGTGCGTAACGGCCATGTTCTCTTTTTTCTTCAGATTGATGCATTAAAGCTAATCCTGAATTATAGACAAAAAAAACGGCTCCTGGCGAAGAAGCCGGAACCGTTTAATCGATGTCGAACGTGGCGACGCAGCCAATCAGGCTTTGGTCAGCGTTTTCAGATTAAAACTGGAGAGATCGATAAACTTCGCCATATCGCGGCTTTCTGCCCGTGGCAGATAAGGAATTTCACCGAGCAGCGGCGCGGAAATATTCGCGGTAAGCGCTTCGATAGTCTCCTGATAATGAGCAAGGCATGGATTAATTCGGTTTGCCACCCAGCCTAACAACGGTAATCCGTCGGCAATAATGGCCTGCGCGGTTAATAACGCGTGGCTGACACAGCCTTCCTGAATACCGACAACCAGCACCACCGGCATATTTTGCTGGCGTACCCAGTCGGAATATAAAAGATGTGGAGTAATCAAGGTTCTCCAGCCGTCACATCCTTCAACCACTACCGAATCAGCCTCTTCACGCATAAAATTGAGGCCATCTGTCATTATTTCAAACACGTTTTTCGGTATTTCACTGGCATAAATATCTTCATCTGTTAATGCCAGCGGCGTTATTTTCTTAAAAGGATAAGCAATAGAAGATGACTGCTGAAGAGTTACCGCATCTTTATTTCGAACCCCGTCGGCCAGCTCCTGGCTGCCAGTCGCGATAGGTTTATAGCCCAGAACGCAGCGATCCTGCGCGGCTAAAGCCTGAAGCAAGGCACGTGTGACAATGGTTTTACCTACACGCGCGTCCGTACCCGTGACGAAAAAGTGCGTTAACATGGAATTCAGGCTCCGGGATCTCTCCGTTTTATTGAAAGATAGTCTCCGGAAAAACACGCCCAGAGACAAAGTAACGACGGAAAGTCTAGGCGATGCGAGATGCGAGCAGTTTGCGTTAGCGCAATGTTTTGTTTACCAGCGCGAGAAAGCTTATTCCGATTTATTTTAAATCAGTTTTTAACGTTATAAGAAACTTAGCCTTGTAAGAGTTTTATCAGCAATGACCCGCTGTACAGCGCGTCTTTAACTAATGCCGCGCCAGGCATAGTCCCCTGATTATAAAATTGCGTGGATTCGAGTTTGATATTTTCGCTATATGCGGGAAGGGATTGCTGTTGAATACAAGACATTATTGCCGGATGAAGAATATCCTGCGATAAATTAAGCGGCGAACCGATCAGCACTTTTTCAGGATTGAACAGATTGACCATGATCGCCAACATCCGCCCGACGCTCTGCCCCACGCCGATGATGACGTCACGCGCCAGCTGGTCGCCACGGTTAGCCGCATCACACACCGCTTCGATTGTCAGCGATACCCCGTGCAATAAACTCGCGGGGGCTGAAGCGGTCAGTCGCTGACGCACCAGTTCCAGAATGCTGTCGGTACTGGCGACGGTTTCCAGACAGCCGTGATTGCCGCAATAACAGCGTTTACCATAAGGATCGACCTGCGTATGGCCGATTTCCACCACGCTGCTGCTGCCGGCGTGCAAAACGCGTCCACTGGTAATAACCCCCGCGCCGACGTTGTGATCGATAACAATTTGCACCACGTTTTTGCAGCCGCGCGATGCGCCGTACAGGGCTTCCGCCAGCGTCCACGCGCTGATGTCATGCTGCACGTACACCGGCAAGCCCGTATGGGCGGAAAGAGTATCGCCGAGCGGCATATCGAACACATCGTGATAAAACGGCATACGGTGAACGATGCCGCGCCGCGCGTCGATCATCCCCGGCAGGGTAATGGCGATGGCCGTAAGGCGTTCAAGTTTGCGCTGATGGCGGATAAAGAACTGATCGATTTCTACGATGATGCGCTGCATCAGCGACTGCGGAGCCTCTTCGGGCAGTGGCAACACTTCTTCCACCACCAGTTTACTGCTCAGATCGCGTAACCCCAGCGTGATAGAACCGAGGCTGATGCGGGCAGAAAGATAGTGCCAGGCTTGCGTGTCGAGCGCTAAACCGATTGCCGGACGCCCGCGGCTGCCGGGATCCTGAAACTCCGTTTCCAGCACCAGGTGTGCCTGAATCAGTTCACGGACAATTTTGGTGATACTGGCAGGTGCCAGCTGGGCTTTTTTGGAAAGCTCAATGCGCGAAATGGGACCAAACTGATCGATCAGGCGATACACAGCACCGACGTTAGTTTGTTTGATTTGATCAATATGGCCGGGCTGCCCATCGGGGATCACTCAAGGAACTCCTGTTATTTTCGCGCTTCAAAATAAAGATTAGAGGCTTATGGTGGAGTTTTTGCTATATGTCGTCAACTATTTGATTCGTTATGTGATTTGGTGCACACATTGCGCGAAAACACGTTCGGAATTGACTGGAAATACAGCAGCTTTTATCTTATGTCAAACGCCGTCCTCTTCCATCATCAGTTCCATAAACGCCCTGGTCGCCGCCGTCATCGGCCTTTCGGCGTGATTCACCAGCCAGAGTTCTGTGGTGCCTTGCATTTCCCCGAAGCGTAAATACCTCACGCCGTCGACCTGAATGCGCAGATAGGACGCCGGTAAAATCGACACGCCCAGCCCCGCTGCCACCAGCCCGATAATGGTCAGCGGCTCGCCCACTTCCTGTGTGATATACGGCGTGATCCCCTGTGCTTTCAGCTGGTCGAGGATATCGTCGTACAACGAGGTGCCGACATCTTTGGAGAAAAACACGAACGGCTGATCGGCCAGATGCTGAAACGTCAGTTCACCCGCGGCCAAATCATTTAGCGGATTGTCTTTATGTACCACGGCAATCAGCGGCTCCGACCATATCAGCTGATGCGCCAGCTGCGGCGGAAGATCGCCGTTGCGCATAATCCCCAAATCCAGTTTGCCTTCCAGCAGCGGGTCGATCTGCTGCTTGCTGTTGAGCTGTTCAATACGAATATTCACGTCGGGATAGGTTAAGCGGAAACGGTGCAGCGTGCGCGAAACCCGGCGTAAAAACGGTGCCGAGGAGGTCAGCCCGAGCGTCAGATTGCCGGACTCACCGCGATGGATCCGCGCTGCCTGCTCTGAGGCTTCTTCTACCCGCTGCAAAATTTGCCGCGCTTCGTGCAGAAATGCCACGCCCGCCTGCGTCAGCCGAACCGTGCGGTTACTGCGATAAAACAACGCCGCACCGACGTGCGCCTCCAGCGCCTGTATTTGTTGGCTCAGCGGCGGCTGAGAGATGTGCAGCCGCTCCGCCGCCCGCCCGAAATGCAGCTCGTCAGCGACGGCAATAAAATAACGCAGATGACGCAGTTCTATGTGGCTCATGGCGCGGGTGTGACTCCGATTGATATTTTATAAATATCGTTTTCATGAAATTAATATATTAGACAATATAAAGCCCACTGTTAAAATTTTCATACATTTTCAAATAGTTTTTATTATTACCTTCGTTAAGGATTTACAGTGAAAACCACCCAGCGGAATACCGCTGCACCATCCGGATCGCCCTTTGACAAAAGTCTGATCAACGACGACGAACTCAATCCTGACACCCCCGTCGCCCGCACTCATCCAAAATCGCCCTTTATCAAACGTGGTACACCGCAGTTTATCCGGGTAACACTCGCCCTGTTCTCAGCGGGTCTCGCGACCTTTGCGCTGCTGTACTGCGTACAGCCGATCCTGCCCGTGTTGTCTCATGATTTCGGCGTGTCACCGGCGACCAGCAGCCTCTCGCTGTCGTTATCTACCGGACTGATGGCTATTGGTCTGCTGTTTACCGGGCCGGTTTCGGATGCGGTCGGGCGGAAATCGGTGATGGTGGTAGCGCTGCTTCTCGCGGCAGGCTGTACGCTGGTCTGTTCTTTTATGCAAAGCTGGGATGCCATTCTCGTCATGCGCGCCCTGATTGGCCTTTCGCTCAGCGGCGTTGCGGCGGTGGCAATGACCTATCTGAGCGAAGAAATTCACCCGAGCGTAGTGGCCTTCTCGATGGGGTTATACATCAGCGGCAACTCCATTGGCGGCATGAGCGGGCGTCTGGTCAGCGGTGTACTGACCGATTTCTTCTCATGGCGCATCGCGATTGCGGTAGTCGGCCTCTTCGCGCTGGCGGCGGCCATCATGTTCTGGCGAATCCTTCCGCCTTCCCGGCATTTCCGCGCCAGCTCGCTGAAACCGCGCAAGTTGCTCATTAACTTTAAACTGCACTGGCGCGACAGCGGCCTGCCTTTGTTGTTCGTTGAAGGTTTTCTGCTGATGGGCAGCTTCGTGACGATGTTTAATTACATCGGCTATCGCCTGCTCGGCACGCCCTACAACATGAGTCAGGCCATCGTCGGGATTTTGTCAGTGGTGTATCTGATGGGCACCTACAGTTCGCCGAAAGCGGGCGTGCTGACCGGCGTCTATGGCCGTGGCCCGGTACTGATCGGCGCAATCATCATCATGCTGGCCGGTATTCTGCTCACTGCCTTTTCGCCGGTCTGGCTGATTTTCATCGGGATGATCCTGGTCACCGGCGGCTTCTTCGCCGCCCACTCCGTCGCCAGCGGCTGGATAGGCAGGCGCGCACGCCGTGCGAAAGGACAAGCTTCCTCTCTGTATCTGTTCTGTTATTACGCCGGTTCGAGTGTGGCCGGCACGCTGGGGGGATTCTTCTGGCATGCGTACGGGTGGAATGGGATCGCGGTGTTTATTAGTTTGATGCTGGTGGTGGGTGTAGGCGTAGGGGTTAGGTTGATGAGGCTGGCGGAGGCTAAACCGGCATAATTTTTATTGGGCGGGCTGCCCAGTGGCCTGCTGTTGAAAATCAACTTCCATGTCAAAACCGTGGGTTACCATCCACACGGGCCTTAAGGGGGGCTTATCGCCACC
>Ga0302174_10000546_pt1 | contig 11541 bp, 13 predicted proteins | sample I_Fen_N3_2_FD_198789 | JGI IMG/M metagenome (GOLD analysis project Ga0302174, IMG submission 198789) | Peat permafrost microbial communities from Stordalen Mire near Abisko, Sweden - I_Fen_N3_2 | ecosystem: Environmental > Terrestrial > Soil > Wetlands > Permafrost | place: Sweden: Abisko... | reverse complement strand
CCTCAAAAGGAAACCTGACGATGCCACGTTCAATTGCATCTACATCCCGCACCGCCCGCATTGCCGGTGTTTTGTTCGCCCTGACACTGTCAGGCACCGCCGCTGCCGCGATCACTGACCTGGTCAAACCCGGTGTGCTGGTGATCGACAAGAGCCTGACGCCCGCGCAACTCCAGGTCATGGAAACCGCCGCCCTCCGCTACGACACATTCTGGAACACCGGCGAAGAAACCTTTGCCCGTGAAGCACTGGCAAACAACTTCATCGACAAAACCCCGCCACCAGGCCGAAAACAAGGGCCGGAGGGGCCGTTGCTGGCGTCCAAAGCGTTCCGCGGCGCGGTGCCCGACCTGCGTTGCGAGGTCGAGCAAATGATCATCGCGGGCGACCGGGTCGTGGCGCACCTGCATTTTCGCGGGCACTTCACCGGCACCTTCGGCGAAACCCGGGGCACCGGGCAAACCGTGGATTTCATTGCCACCGATATCTACCAAATCGAAAACGGCAAAATCGCCGCCAACTGGCACATCGAAGACAACGCGACGTTGATGAAGCAATTGGGGCTGTAACCCTGATGCATCCGCTGTGGGAGCGGGGTCGCTCGCGAAGAGGCCAACACATTTTCAATGCTGATGTTGCCTGTGTGGGCGCCTTCGCGAGCGAGCCCCCTCCCACAGGGGCGTGATTCGTCAGCGTCTAACCGGGTTCAATCCACTTCATCGTCAAAAATGCGCTCAATCGGCAACTCGAACACCCGGGCAATCTGAAACGCCAGCGGCAGGCTCGGGTCGTACCGACCGTTTTCAATCGCATTGATCGTTTGCCGAGAGACGTTCAATAACGCGGCCAGGTCCACCTGCGACCACTTGCGCTCGGCCCGCAGCTCCTTGAGGTGATTTTTCATTGATAGCGACGTCTGGCGATTTGCAGGCCGATGATCCACATCAAACCCATCACAGGCCAGACGCAGGTCCAGGAGATATGTGGAAACCCGACATTCTCCAGAAAGCCATAACTGAAGGTCAGCAACGCCGATGCGGCAAAGGCAAAGCCGAGGGCTTCGAGTTGAATGCGCAAATGCATTTCATCCATGCGCCGCAGATTGCGCACGATGGCCCAGCACATCAAACCGGCTGGCAGCACTGGCGCCAGGGTGATGACAATGCGCAGGGCGGTGCTGGCGTTTTCCAGGTGTTGCAGCAGGGTCAGCGAGCCGGTCAGCAGAATCGTGTACAGCGCCAGCGCGGCGCCCATTTCGATGTAGTAACGTTTCATTTCATCGTCCTGATGTAAAAGGTGCTTTACATGCTCGCCGATGTTTGGGTGGATGTAAAGGGTGCTTTACGTTGCGGGCAATGTTCCGTTCAGCCATTCCTGATTCATCGTCTCGGCATCCCCCAGGTAATCCAGCAACCAGGCCATGGCCGGCGACAGCTTGTTCTGGTTCCAGGCCACGCACGACGGGCTCGCGGCGAAGGGCCGTTGCAGGTTCAAGGCCACCAGTTCGCCTTGCTGGATCAGCGGCAGCATCAAGTGCGCCGGCGCCATGCCAACGCACAGCCCTTCGCGCAGGCAATCCAGCGCCGAGGCCCAGTTCGGCACCACCAGCCGCCGCTGATTGTCCAAGGACCAGGTGTCGCGTTTCGGCAGGTGGCGCGAGGTGTCGTTCATGCACAGCGCGGGGTAGGGGCGCAGTTGATCGTCGTCCAGCGGACCGCTTAATGACGCCAACGGATGCCGGGCGCTGGCCACGCACAACCAGTTCAACAGGCCCATGTCGCGGAAGCTGTAATGGCTGGCCACCGGTACCGCACTGGTGGCGCCGATCACGATGTCGGTGCGCTCGTCGGCGAGGGCGTCCCACACGCCGTTAAATACCTCGTAACCGAGCAGCAACTCCACGTCGGGAAACTGTTTATAAAAATCCAGCACCAGTTGCCGGCAACGCTCCTGTTTGACGATGGCATCCACCGCCACTTTCAACTGACCGCTCCAGCCATTCGCCACTTGCTGGCACAGGCGCCGGGTGTCGAGCATGTTTTTCATCACGCCACGGGCCTGCTCGATAAACAACTTGCCCGCCGGCGTCAGCTCCACATCGCGATGCCGCCGCACAAACAATGGCACCGCCAGCCATTGTTCCAATTGGCGCACGGTGTAGCTGATCGCCGATGGCACCCGGTGCAACTCCTGCGCCGCAGCACTGAAACTGCCATGCCGGGCCACGGCATCGACCACATCCAGGGAATATTCAGACCACATTCAGTTGCCTTCAAAAATATTGATAAGACTGTTCAATTATTAGCGCTTCACAGCAAATACCCACCACCCATAATGGCACGCTGCTAACAAATTATTTGATTGAAGATTCAGTTAGGGCGTTGATGAAAAATTCTTTTGGTTTCACCGGTTACCTGATCGGGCTGAGCGTGCTCGGCTATCTGGGCATGGACATGTACTTACCGGCGTTCGGCGCCCTCGGTGGCGAACTGCACCTGTCGGCCGGGGCGGTGGGGGCGAGCCTGAGCATCTTTCTCGCCGGGTTTGCCGTCGGGCAGTTGTTGTGGGGGCCGCTGTCGGATCGCATCGGCCGCAAACCGGTGTTGCTGATGGGCCTGAGCCTGTTTGCCCTGGGCTGCCTGGGCATGTTCTGGGTCGAAACCGCCGTGCAACTGTGGGCGCTGCGCTTTATCCAGGCGATTGGCGTGTGTTCGGCGGCGGTCAGTTGGCAAGCGCTGGTGATCGACCGCTATCCGGCGCAGCAGGCCAATCGCCTGTTCGCCGCCATCATTCCGCTGATGTCCTTGTCGCCGGCACTCGCGCCACTGTTGGGCGCGCTGCTGCTCGATCACTGGGGCTGGCAGGCGATTTTTGCCGTGCTGCTGGGCGTCAGCGTTGCGCTGTTGCTGCCTACCGCGTTGCTTAAAGCCTCACCGAAACGTCTGACCGCCAATGGCGAACGGCCCCGCATCAGTTTCGGACAACTCCTCAGATCCAGTGCCTTCAGCGGCAACGTGCTGATCTACGCCGCGTGCTCGGCGAGCTTCTTCGCCTGGCTCACCGCCTCACCGTTCATCCTCGGCGGCATGGGCTACAGCCCCAGCGATATCGGCCTGAGCTACGCACTGCCAACCATCGGATTCCTGATCGGCGGCTTCAGTTGCCGCAGCCTGCTGCAACGCATCAGCGGCGCCGCGATGCTGCCGTGGCTGATCCTCGCCTATGGCGTCGCGATGGTCGCGCTGTACTTGGTCGCCACCCTGACCACCCCGACCCTGACCACACTGCTGATCCCGTTCTGCCTGCTGGGCCTGGTCAATGGCGCGAGTTTCCCGATCATCGTCACCAATGCGTTGATCCCGTTTTCGGAAAACTCCGGCAAAGCCGCCGCGCTACAAAACGCGCTGCAACTGGGGCTGTGCTTTGGCACCAGTTTGTTGGTATCGACGTGGATTGAGCAGCCGCTGGAGATTGCGGTGGTAGTGATGCTCGGGACCGTGCCGATGGCGGTGTTGGGGTATTGGATACAGCGACGCAAGGCCGAGCCCGCGCGTTTCAACCAATTCGAACCAGACCGCTAATCTCACAGCAGCCCCGTAGGAGCTGCCGAAGGCTGCGATCTTTTGATCTTCAACCATTCTCCAAACACCCAACAAATGTCGGGCTACCACAGGTATTAAAAAACCCGGCTGATCAGGCCGGGTTTTTCGTCAAGTACCGCGCTAAAGACATTCATTCATGCCGTGCGGTTTTGGATCAAACGGTCGGAACCACCTTCAGCCACACGTTTTTCAATCAGACGATCCGAGCCACCTTCAGCCACTCGGTTCTCGATCAACCGATCCGAACCACCCTCAGCCACTCGACTTTCAATCAGACGGTCCGAACCGCCTTCAGCGATCATCGTATGCGCTGGCGTTGCGGCAAAAGCGTTCACTGCAAAAACCGAAAAAGCGATGCTGAGAAGAGTTTGGCGTTTCATGAGGGGGTGCTCCGGGGTGCTTATTGGTTGGGTATGGAGCGGATGTTACGCCGGGGATTTTTTATGAGAACTTCATTGATGTGATGGTGACTATCGACGCGAGCAATGGTTGGGTGCGGGCCCCCCGTTGTGATTGATGGCATCCCGCTAAGTCACTCACGCACCAACAAAAAAACGGGCACCTTCGTGGCGCCCGTTTTTCATATCGGCCTGACAACACGCTTTTGACCCGCAACCATCAGCCTTCCTGAGGCCACTGATCCGCGATTTCAAACCACGAAGCCTTCGACGCCACACACATATGCCGCTGCTTCTTCGTCTGAAACGGCGTATCCAGCGTGCCAATCGCAATCGAAATCCAGTCCGCAAACTCGCCATTCGAATCCGACCAAAACAGCGAAGTCCCACAGTTCGAACAAAACTGCCGCGTCACCCCGGCCGACGATTGAAAACGCCTGAGCGCCTCCACACTGCTCGAAACAGAAACCGCCGACCTCGGCGTACTGGCATACGTCGCAAACGCCGCACCGTGGGCCTTTCGACACTTGACGCAATGACAGTGCGACACCGCTTTCAGCGGCCCCGACACCTCATACGTCACCGCGCCGCAGAGGCAACTGCCTTGATGAAACTCATCCATGTTCATCGGTTACTCGAAAAAAGAAGGGGAGAAGCAAGGCCCGGATACTACGACGATCACCGACACAAAAAAACGGGCGTCTACCACGCGCCCGTTCCCGTTATGCCTTAACCTGCGCCCGCAAGCGCCGGCCGATCACATCCATCAAGTCACAACCGTCGCGCAACGGAATGACCAGCAACTTGGAGAAATCCGCCAACACCACCGTGTCACAACCAATCTCGGCGCGGTAAGCGATGTTCTCCAACACCTGCGTGACCGTGCGGATGCGGTAATCGGCCATGGCTTGCAGGACGTCGAGTGGTGCTTGGGTGTCGATGAGCAGGGATGCCGGGATCAGGTCGATTCCGGTTAGGGGCATGTATCTTTCCATAGGTGAAACTCCGAATCAGATTTAAGTAAAGGACTGATCCGATCAGCAGGTCGCCAAACCTGGTCGCGTTTTGGGGGACGGGGTGACTGTAGGTTTTTTCTTCTGGCGGAGGATAGGGGCAATTTCCGAGGTTGCTGTAGGACGGATATTGAAAAGAAGTAAGACGCTAGGATTCATTTAGACCAAAAATATAGGGCCTGAGTTTGCTTTGAGCCAATGCTGCCTTCTACGGAGGTCAGCTACCGGCCAATAGTTGCCGGTCAACGAGGGCAGAAATCGGATGTGTACCGCCAATCCCAGCGTCATTCTCAGAGGCGGAGTAGATGAGCTGCTCAAGGTAACTGTCCATAGAGCAGCGCGCATGCTTGCACTATCCTGGATTGCTGGTGGTCTAGCTCCCCTGCAGGCAAAATTGTTTTGATCAGTTAATAGAATTTCAGTTCGTGAGATTAAGATTTTTTATCGGGTCGAAGTATCTTTAATTTTTTTCGCTCAGATCCAACTATGGCCTCAAATTTGGTAAGTTCCATTTTAATATTTTCTTCGACTCCTATTAGCACAGATAAAATGCCGCTCGGCTGGAGATGCTCAAACATAGATTTGAGATCTATTCCTAAACACCCCGTTCGTGATGCTTTCGTAGCTCTTATTGAATTGTAGATATCTTTATGGGAAGCATTCTCTACCGCGGCCTCTGCAACTACCTGTATGTGATCGATAAGATTGTGGTGAAAAGGAAGCATTATTGCCGGAATCTTGACTATAAATCCACCAGTTGTGGTTCCGGTCATTTCCATAAGGAATTCGGGCATTTTATTTTCTAAATACTGAAGATAGCCCTCTACGCTTTGGCCTTGGATAGCCTGTGAAATCTGTTCGATTTCTGCTGGGTAATATTTTAAAACATAATCTCTTCCGTATCGAAACTCGTCTACGTATTTTAGGAAGCCCAGCACTTCTTCCCATGAGTTCAAGTCTTGAGTCGCGACTTCATAAAAGTCGGCGGCTAATTCTTCTGATGAATTTCTAATAAATGAAGCGGCGTGGTACTCAAGTATGCTTTTGTGAAGGAAGCTAGTTTGTTCAAATCCATCTTCAAGCATCAAGCACGCAACGTTTACTATGTCTTTACGGAAACCCTCGATATCGCATGACACTCCCCCCGCGTACTCCAGTGCTTGATTAAATACTAGATTAAACTCAATGTCTTTCATTGTTCTGCCAAAGCCTAATTGCATTGTCATAAAGCAAAAAGCGTCAAATAGGCGGTGAAGTTTTGACTCTGGCAGTCCACTGTGTCGCTCTCTTTGAAATCCTGGCTTAAATCTGTCATGTCTAGTAAATACTGCTGAAAATAAGCTATTGAAAAAGTCCGGTAGGGTGGCGGGTATTTGGCTCTCCATCTCGTACACGAGGCATAATAAAGTCAGCATGAGGGGAGTAGTAATCACGCCGCGAATGTTGTTAGGAGCATCTACTATTGACTGATATATGCTTTCCCTAAGAATAACATCCTCAATCAGTTTCCGTAAGAAAGGTTGATAATCATCTTCCTCGAATTCATCTATCTCGAAATTTCGAAATCCTGCTAGGCGCTGTACAGCATGATGCGGCCTAGATGAAACAATCAGAGGTAACTCAACGTATTTTTTTTGAAAATTCTGAATTGCATAGATTGTCGAGGTAACCATGTTTTCTGGAATTTCATCAAACCCATCAAGTACGAGACTAACTTTTCCATGCGATGCTAAGAAGTCAAATACATCTTTCCCTCCTTTTATTCCAGCAGAGTCCAAATAGTCCAAAATGAGATCTAGAAGTGGGCGATCATGTGAAATCATGCGCAGTTCAATGAATATTGGAATGCTGCCTATATCTAAAATATCGTTACAAAGATTGCGCATCAGGATTGACTTTCCCTGTCCAACAATTCCTTCGATAACGGATCTTCCAGTAATTATATTTACAGTTCTTTGATGAATGTTTTTAGTGTTTTTTTGAATTAATCGAGGAGGGTAGTAAAAGTCACTGATTAACACGCCTTTATCCCGCGACCACATCGTTTTTACTGTGTTGATATTAAGAATGATTGTTGTCAAATTATTTATAGAAGTTGCCGCATCCCACCTCAATTTTTGATTCTTAAACACTATTCCGAATTCTTTAAACAGTGCCGTTATGGTAGGTGTCAGTGTTTTGGTCAAAGCTGTAGCAGTTATTTCTATAGCCACGATATGCGTCCTTGTAATTAAAATTAGCTCCCTTGGATTTTGACTGACAGGAGCAGCGATGTCACCTCTAGTGGCATAGCCCTCCGGCTTAGGATTTATTTCTAGGCGAGCACCCACTGGATATCACATGAAATGGTTGCCGCCATCCAATTTCTGCTTTTAGAGTGGCCCTGGTCAGGCATCGACCGGTTGAAACCACAGCAAAAACCAGACGTTCCTCAAGCTAACCAATTCTCAAAATCTGAACCCATCGACCCCATCTCCCTAGCGTAGAATCCTCCAAGCCCACACCCGAGACGGAGCCTCAATGCAAACCCCCACCCACCCAACCCCCCTCTGGAAAACCTACCTCCTTTTCCTAGCCCCCATGGTCCTGTCCAATTTCCTCCAATCCATGTCGGGCACGATCAACAGCATCTACATCGGCCAAATGCTCGGCACCCAGGCTTTAGCGGCGGTATCGGGCATGTTCCCCATCGTCTTTTTCTTCATCGCCCTGGTCATCGGCCTCGGCGCGGGGGCGGGTGTGTTGATCGGTCAGGCCTGGGGCGCGCGGGAGCCGCACATGGTGAAGGCCATTGCGGCCACGACGTTGTTGTTGGGCGCGATGATTGGGCTGGTCGCCGCCGTGTTGGGCAGCGTGTTTGCGCGGCCTGCCTTGCAGGGGTTGGGCACGCCGGTGGATGTGTTGGACGATGCGGTGGCGTATGCGCACGTGATGATGTGGATCATGCCGTCGCTGTTGGTGTATGTGCTGTTTACGCAGTTGTTGCGGGGGGTGAGTGATACGGTTTCGCCGTTGATTGCGTTGGTGGTGTCGACGTGTATTGGGTTGGCGCTGACGCCGGCGTTGATCCGTGGCTGGTTGGGCCTGCCGCCGATGGGGATTCAGAGTGCGGCGTTTGCGGGGTTGGCGGGGAATTTGTCGGCGATGGGGTGGCTGGCGTGGCGGTTGATTAGTAAGGGGCATCCGTTGGCGCCGGATCGGGAGATGTTTGCGGCGATGAAGCTGGACCTGGAGATTTTGGGCAAGGTGTTGCGCATTGGTTTGCCGACCGGGTTGCAGATGGTGGTGTTGTCGGCGTCGGAGTTGGTGATTCTGGCGTTGGTGAATCAGCACGGTTCCCAGGCGACGGCGGCGTATGGGGCGGTGACGCAGATTGTGAATTACGTGCAGTTTCCGGCGTTGTCGATTGCGATCACGGCGTCGATTCTTGGGGCGCAGGCGATTGGGGCAGGGCGGTTGGAGCGGATTACGCCGATCTTGCGCACGGGGTTGTTGATCAACGTGTGTTTGACCGGTGGTTTGGTGTTGCTCGGGTATTTGTTGTCGCACTGGTTGTTGGGGTTGTTCCTCACGGAAGACTCGACCCGGGCGATGGCTGAGCATCTGTTGCACATCATGTTGTGGAGCCTGTTGGTGTTTGGCTTCCAGGCGATTATCGGCGGGATCATGCGCGCCAGCGGCACGGTGTTGGTGCCGATGATGATTTCGATTGTGTGCGTGTTGGGGGTGCAGTTGCCGGTGGCGTATCTGTTGGATGCGAAGTACGGGTTGCAGGGTGTTTGGATGGCATTTCCGGTGGCGTATTTGGGGATGTTGGCGTTGCAGACGGCGTATTACAAATTTGTTTGGCAGCATCAGAAGATTGAGCGGTTGGTTTAGGGGGATTGTGGCGGTTGTTTGAGGGGTGTGGCGGAGGGCGTCAAGATCGCAGCCTTCGGCAGCTCCTACGGGGAAGGTATTTCAAGGCAGGTGATTGCGGCGTTTGGGGGACGTATTTCGACGTTGATGATCGCAACGTCCGGGGCCACGCATTCCCCCGTAGGAGCTGCCGAAGGCTGCGATCTTTTGATCTTCAGGCATTTGATGCCGGCAGCATTTTCAAGCCATTGGGCGTTTGAATATGCGCCACCAGGTACGGCTCTGACCCCAGCCCCAACCTATGAAGACGAACCGCCCCGGCAAAGTTGATCGCGTTCAGCAGCGCCTGGATTTTCCCCGGATCAGGATCAAACACATCCAACGCCACCAGCGAGCAACCTCGGTCCACCATGGCGCTCGCAGGGTGTGGCGTCTGTTCCCATTGAATCAACGTCGGCACTGACCCGCCCAAAGGCAGGCTGCCGTCAGCGGGAATGGTAATCTGCCAGGCCAATTCGCCCCGGGTCATGGGTTCTGGGTTACCGACGATGGCGCGACAGGCCTCACTCATGCCATGAATGTCGTCAGTGCGCGCCACCCACGTCGCCAGCCGTGCCGGGGCATCAACGGCTAATTGATCCATACCGAACCAGCGCGGCCGGTCGGGGCGTTGGGCGGTCGGGTCGATGGCGATCACTTCCAGGTAAGTGTCCGGGCCCAGGCGCAGCAGCCGATTGTGGGTGCCCATGCGCGGATGCACGCCGCCCGGTTGCAGTTCGACGCCGAGCACGCGGGTCACGAAGGCGCAACCGGTGTCGAGGTCGGGGGCGACGATGGCGAGGTGATCGAGGGTGCTTTTCATGGGGTTTGTGCCTTCAATTCAAAAAACAACACGGAAGAACCATAGATGCCTAACGCAGTGTTTGTCAGCAGAACCGTTTCATTCGGCGATTGCGACCCCGCCGGTGTGGTGTTCACGCCGCGATTTTCATACTTCGCCATTGAGGCGATTTACGCCGCGCTGGATCGCTGGTTGGGCGTGCCCGGGCTTAGAACGCTGATGGGTTTTGATGTGCTGCCGCCGGTGCGTGCGATGTCGGTGGAGATGCTCAAGCCGTTGACCTGGGATGATGAGTTGAACATCAAGGTCAGTGTGGCCAGGTTGGGTGTTCACTCCTTCACTTTTTTGGTCGAGGGCTTTGTCCATGACGAGACGTTGGCATTCACCGCCACTGTCACCCATGTGTGCATCTCGCCGGACACCAAAGAGGTGGTCGCCATTCCGGAAGGGCTGAGGGCGCTGCTTTCTTAAGCGGGGCGTTCAGGCTTGCTTATTGCCCTATAAAAAGGGGCCAACGCTCACACGTCGGCCCCTTTTTCCTGCCTGGCGTTTGCTGATCACTCGGTCAGTACTTCCGGCGACACCACCCAAACGCTGCAAGGCATTTTGTACAGCAGATGTTCCACGGTGCTGCCCACCAACCGGCCGACGCCGTGATGGCCGACGCGGCCCATGACGATCACGTCGATGTTGTAGGCATCGGCATAACTGGCCAGGACGTTGGCCGGGTTGCCCATGACCATGTGCCGTTGTTCCGGCGGGATGCCGTTGCGTTCGGCCAGGTCGTTGAAGGCCTGGCCCTGTGCGTCGAACAGGGTTTTGGCGTTGCTTGAGGAGAAGAAGGCCGACGCGCTGTCGAAGCCGAATTCATCGGCGCTGATCGAGGACAGGTCATGGGCGTAGATCACGTCGACCTGGGCGTTGCACGCGGTGGCCAATTTCACCGCTTCGCGCAAGATCCGGTCGTTGAAGTCTTTGTACTGACCATCGTGATGGAAGGGGTCGACCGCCGCGACGATCCTTCGGGGCAAGGCGTGCTGCACATGACTCACAAAGTGCAACGGCACCGGGCATTCGCGCAGCAGGTGAATGTCCAGCGGGGTGAACATCAGCCGCGAGAGCAGTGATTCGTGTTCCAGCGCCTTGATCAGCACGGCCATGGGCTGTTCTTTGAGGTGGATCAGGATTTCCTGCAAGGGGTTTTCGACCCAGACCACTTCGGTGGTGACGGTGACGCCGATTTTGCGCAACGGCCGGGCTTGTTCCTCCAGCCACTGGCGGTGGCGCTCGACGTACCCCAGACGCATCTGCTCCAGCGCTTGTTCGTTGACCATGCCGGCGGTGGCCAGGCCTTCCAGGTAGTCGAAGGCCACAATGTGCAACGCGGCGTCTTCGGCCTTGGCCAGTGCGGCGGCCCGATCGAACGCGGGGCTGTTTTGCATCAGGGGCGAGGCGACCAGCATGAAACGTGCTTGCTCAGACATGGAAATCTCCCTTGGGTCATCAAACAAACGCTGGCCCGACATGGCCGCGAAAGGCTGTTGGCGGTGACATCTGGGGACGATGCTGGCGCTGAATGGCGTTTGGGGCTTGATCTGAATCAAACCGGCGCGTTACGGCATTTGCCGCGCCGACGTGTGGTCGCCAATGTGACCGGCACGTTGCAGCACTGAGCAGACTTGCTCCCACAGGGGAGTTGAGGTGAGCCCAATCCTGCGTCCACCAGCGATCCATTGTGGGAGCGGGCTTGCTCGCGAAAGCGGTGTGTCAGGCGATAGCAGTGTTGGCTGACACGGCCCCATCGCGAGCAAGCTCGCTCCCACAGGGGG
>Ga0302174_10000539_pt1 | contig 11703 bp, 9 predicted proteins | sample I_Fen_N3_2_FD_198789 | JGI IMG/M metagenome (GOLD analysis project Ga0302174, IMG submission 198789) | Peat permafrost microbial communities from Stordalen Mire near Abisko, Sweden - I_Fen_N3_2 | ecosystem: Environmental > Terrestrial > Soil > Wetlands > Permafrost | place: Sweden: Abisko... | reverse complement strand
CGACTGTATAAGAAATTGAGTCTATGAATACACCACCTTCATACAATTTAAAAGTGTATTGACCTGTCAACCAGTAGACCATTTTTGATTGACCAGCTTCAATAATTACTGTATACGTAGCAGGTCCAACTCCAACAATTTTAGCTTCTCTTGAGGCATTGTTGGTAATGGTCACCGGCATTCCACCTCCCGCGCTGCTGCCGCCTTCACCGCCGTTAGAATTATCTTGCGTAGGTTTTTGTGTGGGTTCTTCCGATGATTGCGTAGGTTTAACAACCGCTTTTGTGGATTGAACAGGTATTTTTGTAGGCACTGTCGCCTGCGCAAGTGTTTGGATCGATAATGAATACGATCCTGAAGGGGCTAGCCCAATCCCCCCAACGACTACGTAATAATCTCCGGTATAGGGCAATGTATATGTTAAAGTAGCTTGGGTAGATGTATTTTCGCTGTTCTCCAGGGTTTTCATGTCTGTACAACTCGTACATGTATCGTTCGCATCGGTGATCAGACTGAAATCCGGAGTGAGACTGTCAGTGGACGAAGTCATTGTTATTTGAACTTTTGTCCCTTTTGGCTCGGTGAATGACCAGACATCGTAACACCTTACCTGACTGATCGTTCCTTTAAGGTAGGCTACTGGCAGAGTGATGCTTTTGCCGCCGTTATCAGAACAATCTTCTGCAGATACTGTGGCTGTTGCCGTTGCTATAGGCAGCGGTGTTGCAGTCGGAATGGGGGTCATTGTTGGTGTCTGAGTCGCAGTGGGTATTGGTGTAAAGGTTGGTCCAAATGCCTGTCCGGGCGCGCATCCGGATATTGTCATACTGATTACCAAAATAAGCACTGCCAGTATTCCTAGTTTTGCCTTCATATTTCCTCCCAAGTAATTAAAATATGCCATTTATCAGAACAGCATCTGACAAGGTCATTCCCATGATTTTTAAAGATAGATATACAAGCATCAGGCTGCCTGGTACATATGCAGCCAAGGGATGATCGCTTTCACAGGTTCAATTGTTGGTTATGCTCGGATATAACTTATTTAAAGCAAAATGAGGAATTACAACGATATTTAATAATATATCAGGATTTAAGGGAAGTCAATCCTGATGGTTTTATCCGCTGCGGCTAATTTGGGGTATATGTTCTGCGAACAGGTGGAAAGGAAAGTTCCTTTACTTTGTTTCCGTCACTTTGTGAATAAATCGAGGTTTTTCAGTATCAAGCCCTTTGACCTCGGTTAAATGATAGGCAAACAATTGTCCCGGGATGACGCATACCAGTGGAGTTAACCATTCGGGGACATCGGCAGGAATACGCATGGGCACCTTCGCCATTGACAATACTTCGGGCACATTCGAGATCACAACCAATTCTCCGTCCAAATCGTTTTTCACCTGTTTCAACGTATCAAACATGGACTGGTACACTTTTCCCTGCGGCACAACCGCCATCACTGGGAATCCCCCCTGAACCATGGCAATAGGTCCGTGCATGAAATCAGCCGAAGAATAGGGCTCAGCTTCGGTGTAGGTAAGTTCTTTAAGTTTGAGCGCCCATTCAAAAGCCGTGGAATAGTTGTAACCGCGCCCGAGCACAACGCATTGATGCATGTAGCGATACCGCTGGGCAACCTGTGCAATGGAATCATCCAGGCGGCAAACTTCATCGACCCAATCTGCCACGCGTTCTAGTTCGGACCAGGCCTGGTTGTCATTGCTCAGCGCGGTCGAAAGCATTGCCAGCGCCATCAAAGAAGCAGAATAAGTTTTGGTGGCGGCTGTGGCGAACTCCGGCCCGGTGCTGATATCGATCACATGGTCTGCCGCTTCGGCGATCGGCGAGTCGGTGATATTGGTGATCGCCACGGTCAAACAACCCTGGCGCTGCCCTTCCTCCAACACACTCACAATATCCGGTGACTGCCCGGATTGCGATATTCCGATCACCAGGGCATTATGCAATACCGGCGGGGTGTGGTAATAGGTGTACAGAGAGGGGGCTGCCAGAGCAAGAGGTAGTCGATTCTTGTTCCCCAATAAATAGTTCGCGTACCGACCGGCATTATCAGAAGTACCGCGTGCGGCCAACATTACATAATTGGGATCGCGTTTTTTGATCACATCGGCAATTAGTTGAACATCCTGCCGATGATTTTTTAATAGATTTGCCAGGCATTGGGGTTGTTCGAGAATTTCTGAATGTAAGCTCATGACATCCTCTGTAATAATTTATTTTCAATTTCGCCGGTTCTTCAACCAATCAATATTCAAAGGAAGGCTAGTTTTTCGTGCAAACAGGTTCAAAGACCAAAATACTCTCATCAGTGCGAAGCGCGGCATAACTGGAATCGCCCGACCATTTGATCTCGTTGACCGCCAGCCCGGTGGAGATCACCGAAGCCTGGCTTTTAGAGGGTGAGGATAACCAGATGTTGTCTTTATTATCCGGGTAGATCTGCCATTTTGAATCTGGCGAGACATTTTGATTTGTAACGGCAAGGCTCAAATCGTCGCTCTTACGGCTGTCCCCAGACAGCGCAGTAATGTTGCCTGTTGACACATCGTAGCTGTATCTTCTCGAGCAATCCACGTCGCAGCTTGAGGTCACTAACAGCGTATTTGCATCGATCCATTTGGTAATTCCCTTCGGGCTGGACCAACTGTCGGTTTGAGGTGAAAGACTGGTGAAAATATTCAACGTGTTGCCGCTGCTCAAGTCGACGATATCCACCGTGTAAGTTTTAGATTTCTGATCCAAAACGACATAAGCTAATTGTTTCCCATCCGGAGACCAGGTGAGATCGCCGGCTACCTCCTGGTCTTGAGAGGTGAAAACAGCTTTTTGCGTCTTCATATCCCAGACGACTAAATTGCCAATGTACCATCCCCATTTTTCATTGACAGGGGTCACATACGCCAGAATATCTCCGGTTGGTGACCAGGCGATCATGTCACCTTCTGATCCTTGAACCTGCACAGAAACAAAGTTATTTACCTGGCAGGCCTGGGTTTTTACCACGGTCAACCCCTGGTTTGCCATTTGCGTGGGCAGCAGGTTGGCAGCCTGGGCAGTGGGCAGAACATTTACTTCGGCAAGAGTATCCGTATTCACCGTTGAAGAACAGGCGCTGACCAGGAAGATTCCCAGCAGACCCACCCCTATCATGGCAAAAAGTCGAAAACGCTTCATCTCACAATCCTCTAAAATATCGCTCATGAACTAAAAAAAAATCGTTGAATCTTATCGACTTATTAGCATAACACAATTTTTATTCACTTTTTTTTACATGGTTGAGAGTTAAATCAACCCCAGGCTCAAACGTTCGGGGTTAATCTTTTTTTAAATTGTGTTCAGGGCTCTAGCAAGGTCGTCCTCAGGGTCTTTACATCGGCGTCACTTAATTCCAACCCTTCGCTGACGTAATCTTCGAATGAACCATACTGTTCATCGATGGCCGCGAAAGCACTGTGCAGATACTCGGGGATTGCGCCAGAAAGCTTCTGCAAAAGCCGCATGGTACGCTTTCCGCGCAGAAACAACACCAGTAGAAACGCACCGGCAAACGCTTTCTGCATATTGACCTGAGTGATCAAATAATCATGCAGAATGGTTGTCTCTGGCACTTCCAAAATGCGAAGTAAAATTGCCGCAGCAAAACCGGTGCGGTCTTTGCCAGCAGTACAGTGGAAGAGCAGCGGCTGCCCTGCCGCAGCGATCACCTCGTGGATATACGCACGAAATTGCGGGGTGAACTCGGTGACGAACTGGTAATAAGTGTCAATGAGAATTGCTTCCGGGTCAATGCCATCCAGCTCTCCGGCAACGATGCGGTCATGCATTTGTTTGCCCAGCTTGCTGTTTTCATCGAAAATGGGTAAAGCAATCAGTTGAAGATCATGGTTCTTAGGCAAACGGTCAGGGTTTTTCCGGCGTTCGAAATCTGAGCGAAAGTCGATCACCCGCTGTAAGTCCAAACTTGCCAGCGCGCGGATATCCCGTTTCGAGAGTTTTTGCAGCGCATCAGAACGGTAGATACTTCCCCACTTTACATGAGCTCCATTGATTGTTTCATACCCGCCCAGATCTCTAAAATTATGTGCCCCCGAAAAAGCAATGCGGCGGTGTGATTCGCGTCTGGTGGCTGGCAGGTCTTTCGGAAACACGGGTTTATTCAAGAACGACATTAATATCTTCCATTTGCATTTTACGATCTATCTTAATATTCAGATCAAGGGGTTATTTTCATTTGAAAATGGCTTTTTGTCAATTATCCATTGCATCTTATGTTTTTTTTACTCGATAATTCCTCTGCTCAGCGGCAGCCACCAGGTGAAGCCAAATAACATGTTCATAATAATTACTTTGATAGGGTTCTGCCTTTTCTCCTGCCCGATGCGTAAAGCCGTCGGCATCTCGGTCACGTGCAGCAGCACCAAAAGGCCGATCAAAATCCAACCTGGTTTTGGTTGGTTGAGGAAATAGCTGCCGGCGATGATCACACCGTAGAGCAATATCGCACCCACTTCGAGAGTGATCCAGAATCTTTTCTTTTCAGTCATCATATTTGTAGAGAGCCTTTCAGGCAGTGACCGGTCTGAGCAAGTCAGCGCTGGCAGGCATATCCCGATAGTTCAAGGCTTGAGCCAGGGCCTAACCCTGAGAACTTTTTCTGTATACAAAATCAAATCAGCCTCCGCTGATGAATTATTCAACCCGATTTTTGGGAATTCCCAAGATCTCATATACTTTCTCAGCCATGTGGAACATGGCTGCCAGGTCTTCATCAGTTAAATGATTCGTGTTCTGCGTAATCCTGTCGTAACTTTCTTTCTCTACAGACCGCACCACCTGCTCCCCTTCCGGCAATAACGAAACGGAGATACTGCGCCGGTCGGCGATGCCTTTTTCTTTGGATACCAGTTTTTTTTGGGCTAACCGCTCCACCAACCGGCTGGCGGTGAACATCGGAATATCCAAAACTAAGGAGATGTCTGTCAAACGCTGCGGAGAGTTGCGGCGCAGGCTTTGCAGTAGATAAATCTCTTGATAATCCAACCCGAACATGGCAGCCATGTTGCGTTCATAGTGATAAATTGTCCGGAGGAACAGGTAAAGATCATTTTCTACTTTTTCTCGCGGAATGTTTTTTACCATAACCTCACTCTTTTTCTATCAGTTTACCCTATTTTTTGGGAAATAATTATTACAATTTGCAAATAAATACGAACAAATATTACGCCTTTAGATCATACCTGCTCAACCAGAACGAGGAACGATCAAGAAAACAAGCAAAAATGAGATTAGGGTAGTTCTTTTTGAAGAAGATCATTCCAGTGCGAGCGGCCGGTCTACCCCAGTTCTATCAGGGCTGGCCGCCCATGCGTGACAAATAATTTAAATAAGGATTTAAGGAGAATCCGTTCCACATCTATCGAGGGATAAACCTTTCAAGAAATTGCTGAAAACGCTGAGACCCATTCCTGCACTTTACCGTTTTCCAGGCTTTCAGATACCGCGATAAGCCTCTGGTTGGTAGATCCGCAGTAACGCAGCCCGGGAACCGCCTGGGCCTGCAAGAACGGTCCGTCCACGATCACGTTGCACTGCCGGATCAATTCCTGCACTGCACTATTCTGATTCTGTATCAGCACTTCCCAGACGTAGCCGGTATAAGCCCACACATCTTTCCCCCTTTCGTGAAAGGCCTGTGCTACGGCCAGAGCCGCTTCCGGCTGGTAAAAAGGATCGCCCCCGCTCAAGGTCACCCCGCGGATAAGCGGAGTATCGATCAAACGACACAGCAGATCCTCCACTTCGTATTCCTCGCCGCCGTCAAAATCCCAGGTTTGCGGGTTGTGGCAGCCCGGGCAATGATGCGCACAGCCCTGAAAGAACACGGCAATGCGCAGCCCGGGTCCGTCAGAAACACTTTCGTTAACGATTCCTGCCAGCCGTACTTTCATCAAAGCGGACTCAATGAAGCATGCGGGCGGCGGTCGCGCAGTTCCTGCTGTTTGGCGTCGTTAAAGCGGTCTACCGTGGAAAGGTAACCGGTGATGCGGCGAATGCGGCGAATTTCCGCCGACCCGCACACCGGGCAGTTACCCTCGATGACGCCGTGATTTCCGCAGACAGGGCATTCATCGATGGGGAAGTTGATGCCGCCGTAGCCGATGCCCACGCTGGCCATGTAGCGCACCAGGGTCTCATATGCTTCCAGGTTGTTTATGGGAGGGGCATCCAGTTCTACATAACTGATATGACCGGCGTTGGTGAGCGCATGATAGGGGGCTTCGAGGGCCATCTTGTTGAACGAACTGGTCTCGCAGTTCACCGGCACATGAAAACTGTTGGTGTAATAGTCTTTGTCGGTCACACCGGCGATCTCGCCGTAGAGGCCGCGGTCGATCTTCACAAAGCGGCCCGAAAGCCCTTCAGCCGGGGTGGCTAAAAGGGTAAAGTTCAGATCGTACTGGTCGGCAAAGTGATCGACCATTTTGCGCATGAAGGTAATGGTCTCCAACCCTAAAGCCTGTGCTTCTGCAGACTGTGCCTGGTGGCTGCCGATGAGAGCCGTTAATGCCTCGGCCAGACCGATGAAGCCAATGGAGAGTGTGCCGTGGCGAATGACCTCGGCGATCTTGTCTTCGGATTTAAGTTTGTCAGAATCGATATACAACCCCTGCCCCATCAAGAAAGGCATATCCCTCACCCTGAGGTTGGCCTGAATTTGATAGCGGTGCATCATCTGTTTGGAAACCAGCACCATCACCTCTTCAAGTGCGCTGAAGAATTTTTGCCTGTCCCCGTTGGCTTTGATGGCCAGGCGCGGTAAATTGATGGTAGTGAAAGAAAGGTTCCCGCGCCCATCGCTGACGGCTTCGCCGTGCCTGTCCGCGATCACGCGGGTGCGGCAGCCCATGTAGGCCACTTCATCGCCAAAACCACGGTTGAATGGTGCATCCATGAACGAAAAGGTCGGGTTCATGCGCGTAGCGGATACACGCATTGCCAGTTGGAAGAGGTCGTAGTTTGGATCCCCCGGGTTGAAGTTGACACCGGCTTTGACGCGGAAAATGATGTTCGGGAAAATGGGCGTCTCCCCCCGCCCCAGGCCTTTTTCATAAGCCAGCAGCAGCGCGCGGGTCACAGCCCGTCCGGCTTCCGAGGTATCTGTTCCTAAATTAATGGAACTGAAGGGTACCTGCGCTCCGGCGCGGCTGTGCATGGAGTTGAGGTTGTAGACCAACCCTTCCATGGCCTGAAAAGTCTCGTCTTCAGAAGCGCCGGAGACAAAATCAGCCATATCCCGGTCAAAATGCGCAAAGGACTGCCCGCCGTGCATATCGTTCTGTGAACTCTGCAAAATGATGGCGGCCAGCGCAGCGGCCGAACCCACCCGCCGCGGCGGACGGATGTAACCGTGCCCGGTGTTAAAACCGTTGTGCAGCAGTTTGCCCAGCGGGATCTGTACACAGGTCAGCGTTTTGGCGTAGAAATCCAGGTCGTGGATGTGAATGTCGCCGTTACGGTGGGCCTGGGCGATCTCATCGGGGATGAGGCGCGAGAGGTAATAGGTGCGGCTGGCCGCCGAGGCGATCTGCAGCATTTTGGCCGATGGGGAATTACCTACGTTGGCGTTCTCGCGGCTGGTCTCGACCAGAATTTCAGCCACTGCGTCCATCAGTTCGGTCTTGCCCTCGCGGATGCGGGTGCGGTGGTCGCGGTAAAGGATGTAGGCTTTGGCAGTACGCGCGTGCCCATTCTCGATCAATATTTTTTCCACCGCGTCTTGCACTTCTTCCACTGAAGGCAGGGAAATTTTTTCTTCAACCTTTAAATAAGTAACCACCTGCGCTGCCAGTTGGCGCGCGGTCTCCATATCCTGCCCGCCCACCGATTGGGCCGCTTTAAAGATGGCTTCCGAAATTTTTTCGACGTCAAAAGAGACTACCCGGCCGTCGCGTTTTTGAATGGAAGAAAAGACCATTCCCTCCCGATTTTGCGCCTGCGGTGCAGTTCTCCCATCCAAATCCACTAATATCTTCTCAGTCTGGTTAGTATCCATCACATCCTCCATAATAGAAAAAACAACTCACCCTTGAAAGGATGAGTAATTGTAGAAAAGGAACCTGCTTTCCGCCCTTTTCAACCTCAACCCTCTAGCGCGAAGGGTATTTCATTGTGGACAGGCATTCGGGCTATAACCGCTGCGCGACAGCACCAGGTTTTCACTGGATTTTCCCTGATATTTCAATCACATACGAAGAGTGATCCCACTTCAATGTAATTCTCATTATACACAGCCAACCCAACGCCTGGCCTACGCGCGGCTTAAAAGATGGGGAATATTAAGGATCATTACTTTAGCTGATTTATTAAATAACTTCTTTTAAGAAAGCGCCGATGCGACAAAAAATGATCGCAAAAAGGGGTAGAAACCAGGGAATCTGCCCGACAACTTTTATTAATATTATGATCAACACACAAATTTTTGTATTTACCCTGAATCATGAATGGGATCTTTCACTTTGTTCCCTTTCTGAGCACAATTGGGCGTCTTCTGCAAGAATTTCATCTATCATTTCTTGAGTCAAGGTTTCGTTAACTGCGGGAACGATTCGATACGATTCAGCCAGTACTAAATTGGCGGCATGACGGGTCATGAAATTCAAAGAGGAAGTCAGCTCCTTGTAAGTAATGCCGGCATCACTAATGAATGAGACACGGCTGTGTGTTTGAAGCAAACGGGAGAGCGAGATGCCACCTACTGACAAGCCACGAAGAATTTCAAGAAGATCACTATATTCCACACAATTATCTGCCTTCTGGTAAATACGAAACATGATGTCCTTGATCATGGCCACTTCACCAAGAAGATTGCGCATTTCACCTTCATCTAATTTCGAAGGGGGAATCTCGCCAAGTTTGCTGGCATAAAAGCCATGACGCAATGCGTTCTGGTTCCCGGGTTGACCTCCTACTTTTCGTTTCTTTTTAGACCTCTGGGTCTGAGGTTGGGTTGTATCTGACATGGAAATTATTCCCTCCTAATTTATGATCTCCTAAATTTGCGCGCAAAATCTGGGCGAGTATCACCGATGAAGCAGGTGTAGACCACTCGCCGCGCGCTCGGCCATCTATTGGCTGTAAATATCAAAACGAATCTCTGTTCCCTGCCAGTTTCCACTCGTGGTGAGTAGATACCGAGACAGGTAATTACTCACAGGGAACCCTAAAACTCTTGGAAAGATGACTTATTAAAGATTCCGCGGGTGAGATTGCTTCACCCTGCAACCAACGCAGGGTTCGCAATGACAAATAGTGGGAGTAATTAACGAATTATTCCAGAAATAAACGTATTCTCGTTCTAGAATTACAAATTATGTATCCTGTGAGTAGATACCGAGACAGTATAGCACATACGTTCTAATTAGTCAAGATATTTATTCGAAGATATTTATTCGCAGGGAGGGAATATATATAATGGGTATTTTGAATATTTGCTTAATCGAACACGTTATGTAAAGCAGAAAATATCAAGATATAGAATAATGAAGTTGCAACTTAGAAATGCTGGGGTTTACATTTCTAACTAAAAATAAAATTATCCGGTGAGATAAAATAATTTGTCAAAAATGATGCAAAATAGAAAAATTTTATTCTGGATAGTAAATTTTTTTAAAGGGCATAGATCTTCCCTTAATAGATCACGCTCAGCTTCCCGGAGGCTAGATCGACGGAACACAGATTCCCATCCACATTCATATAGAGGCTGTCGCCCTGCGAACCGAAAATGGAGGGGATCGAGTAAAAATCTCCGCTGACACGGGAAAGGTTTATGGTCGTTTTGCCCAGGCTGGTGCCGTCCGCGGGGTTGAAAGTCTCGAGCGTCAGCCGGTTCGGCTCGCCGCTGAAGGTAAGCAGCACGAACCCGGCGGAACTCATGTGCCAGGTCCAGCCCAGATCGGTCTTATCGATCAAGCCGGCCATCTCGTCCGGCGGGTCAAGGGGTTCAGCCCCCGGCAGGTTCATCTGCCAGCTCAGCGCGCCGGAGGTGATATTCACTCCCCACAATTCAAAACGGGTGGTGCCGAGCGTGCGTTTGGCGCGCACGATGAGGGTATCTCCGTTTTGTGCCAGCGGCAGCAGGGAGTAATCCGCATTATTGATGAGAACCTTTGTTTTCCCGGCAGCCAGATCCACCGCCACCAGGTCATTGTCGCTGCCAAAGTAGAGCGCGCTTTTCGTCAATAAAGATTGCAATCCGTCAAAGGAAAAATCGAAGCGGTTCTGGCTGGTACCCGTCCAGGCCACTTCGCCGGTACCAAGATCAATCCCCTGAACACAGCCGTCTGCATAAACCAGCACCAGTCTGTCAGACGTTTCATCGTAGAGCAGGCCGTCATCGCTGCTCAGGTTGAGCGTGTCATCATTAGCATTACAGGTAGGGGCGATGCTGCGCTGCTGGCTGCCGCTGACCGGATCGATGAAGAATAGAGCTTCATCGAATGTACCTTCAGGATAATCAAATTCGACCAGAGAATTGCCCATCAGCCGCAGGGTTGAATCGTTGTAAGCCAGGTGCCGGCTCCAGACCAGCTCACCGCTTTCGGCATCGTAGGCGCTGATAGATTGATCCGCGGTGTCCACGATCACGCGTCCTGCCGTAACCAGCATGGCTGACTTGCCATAACTGAGCGAATCTTTCATTTCCGTCTGCCAGGCCAAGGAACCATCCGCGGCATGGTAAGCCTTCAAATTGGCCCCGTTGGCGGTGTAGATCAGATCCGTTCCGCTGACCAGGGTGACCGAGCCTTTTTCCAGCGCGTCCGTTTTCCACAATAGTTTGCGGGTGCCGGCATCGACCAGGCCGACGAAGTAGATGTCAGCGTTGGCATCATAAAAGTCGCCGGCGATCTGCGGCCCGGCTGCACTGGTGGAAGGAATAAGTAAATCCGTCTGAGACGGATAGTAATGGGAAGCAACTCCCTTGAAGAGCAAGAACATCGAAACGCCGATCACAATCAATGAGAACATAGCCGCAAGCAGCAGGCTGAGCTTCCGCCCCCGGTTGGCAGCCGGAACAGGCGGAGGTTCCACGTAGGTTGAATCCGTCTGGAACATCGATGCAGATGAGATCTGGTCAAGGGCCGCTTTGGCCTTGTCCAGGCTTACGTCAAAATTTTGGCGGTAGACCTTGATGGCCTCCAATTTGTTGCCGCTTTCAAGCAGGTGCTGCACCTGGCGCATGACCTGGGTCAATTCTTCCGGGGAATGCTTACCAGGCAGCGATGGAGCCACAACCCTTCCGGCCGCAATGGCGTTCACCGCCTCTTTGGCCTCATCCGCATCCACGCCGAAAAACGAAGCGTAGCGCGCAATGGCGGCAGTCAACTGATCACCATTTGCCATTTGACTGATCTCATCAAAAGCAAAGCCGGGAGCTCCCGAACGGGCGTTCACAGCCGCAGGAACCACAGAAATGTTGCCGCAGAATTTACAACGCACTGCCGGGTGGATGCCGTCATAATCAAGGGGAGCGCCGCAAGCCGGACAATTCAATAGGATAGGGTCATTTGATGTCATCGTGAATCCCAAAAAAAGAAGATGATTTACAGGTCAATTATCCATATTTTTTTCCGTTAATCAAGCGGGAGACAAATACCAAAATGAAAAAAAGAGGTCATAGACCAA
>Ga0302174_10000537_pt1 | contig 11745 bp, 10 predicted proteins | sample I_Fen_N3_2_FD_198789 | JGI IMG/M metagenome (GOLD analysis project Ga0302174, IMG submission 198789) | Peat permafrost microbial communities from Stordalen Mire near Abisko, Sweden - I_Fen_N3_2 | ecosystem: Environmental > Terrestrial > Soil > Wetlands > Permafrost | place: Sweden: Abisko... | reverse complement strand
CGCCGTGTTGTCGCCATGGGCATTTTTCGAACGCTGGGCCCAACGCAACGACAGCTCCATGGACACACGGGCGACATCTTCATCGGCCGGGTACGGGGTGCACTCGTCGAAAATCATCACGATGTCGGAGCCCAGGTCACGCTGGACCTGCATCGACTCTTCCGGGCCCATGAACACTTTCGCGCCGTCCACCGGGGAGGCGAAGGTCACGCCCTCCTCCTTGATCTTGCGCATCGCGCCCAGGCTGAACACCTGAAAACCGCCGGAGTCTGTAAGAATCGGGCCTTTCCACTGCATGAAATCGTGCAGGTCGCCGTGCTTCTTGATCACTTCGGTGCCCGGGCGCAGCCACAAGTGGAAGGTGTTGCCCAGAATGATTTCCGCGCCGGTGGCGGTGATATCCCGCGGCAACATGCCCTTGACGGTGCCGTACGTGCCCACCGGCATGAAGGCCGGGGTCTCGACGGTGCCGCGCGGGAAGGTCAGACGACCGCGACGCGCCTTGCCGTCGGTGGCCAGCAGTTCAAACGACATACGACTCATACAGTTTCCTCAGGGCCCGATTCTTTAGGGGCAGTCGGCGCAGGATTACGAGTGATAAACATCGCATCACCGTAGCTGAAAAAGCGGTAACCATGCTCCACCGCTGCTTTATAGGCAGCCATGGTTTCGGGATAACCGGCGAACGCCGAAACCAGCATCAACAGCGTGGATTCGGGCAAATGGAAGTTGGTGACCAGGGCATCGACCACATGAAACGGCCGACCCGGGAAGATAAAGATGTCGGTGTCGCCACTGAATGGCTTGAGCACACCATCGCGGGCGGCGCTTTCCAGCGAACGCACACTGGTGGTCCCCACCGCCACCACGCGACCACCGCGAGCGCGGCACGCGGCGACGGCATCGACCACGTCCTGGCCGACTTCCAGCCATTCGCTGTGCATATGGTGATCTTCAAGCTTCTCGACCCGCACCGGCTGGAACGTGCCCGCACCCACGTGCAAGGTCACGAACGCAGTCTCAACGCCCTTGGCGGCAATCGCCTCCAGCAACGGCTGATCGAAATGCAGCCCCGCCGTCGGCGCGGCGACTGCGCCCAGGCGCTCGGCGTACACGGTCTGATAACGCTCGCGGTCCGCACCTTCGTCCGGGCGATCGATATAAGGGGGCAACGGCATGTGCCCGACGCGATCCAGCAGCGGCAACACCTCTTCGGTGAAGCCCAACTCGAACAACGTGTCGTGCCGCGCCAGCATTTCCGCCTCGCCGCCGCCGTCGATCAGGATCTTCGAACCGGGCTTGGGCGACTTGCTGGACCGCACATGGGCCAGCACGCGATGACTGTCGAGCACCCGCTCCACCAGAATTTCCAGCTTGCCGCCGGAAGCCTTCTGGCCAAACAGCCGCGCCGGAATCACCCGGGTATTGTTGAACACCATCAAATCGCCCGGGCGCAAATGCTCGAGCAAATCAGTGAATTGACGGTGCGCCAGGGCGCCGCTGACCCCATCCAGGGTCAACAGGCGACTGTTGCGACGCTCGGCCAAAGGATGGCGAGCAATCAGCGAATCAGGGAGTTCGAAAGTAAAGTCAGCAACGCGCATGATGGAGTTCGTCTAGCAGGGGCCGGGAGTCTAGCCGAAATAGTGAAAATTCTCTATGTACCTGATTGACCGACGGTAATCTCATCTCTATACTTCGCCGCCATTGAGCCCTGATGGCGGAATTGGTAGACGCGGCGGATTCAAAATCCGTTTTCGCAAGAAGTGGGAGTTCGAGTCTCCCTCGGGGCACCAAAATTAAGAAAGGTCTTGCTTAGCAAGGCCTTTTTTTTCGCCTGCGATAAAGTGGCTGACACCCCACAGACCTGTAGGAGCTGCCGAAGGCTGCGATCTTTTGATCTTGCCTTTAAGGCGCCACAACCCAACCCCGCCCAGCCAACGAATCAAGGATTCAAACAATGGAATTGCCACTGGAAACCGTTGCCCTGTTCGCCCTCAAACTGGCTTATGAGCGCGAGGGGGAAAGCCCGATTCTGCGAGATGACCCGATCATGAGTGATTATGAGCGGGAGGTTTTTGGGTTGTTGGTGCGGCGGGCGGATGTTGAGGGGATTCAGTTTCGGGTGGGGCATTGTGTGGGGTTGGCGTTGGAGGCGTTAGGTGGTGTTGATACACCGCTTGGGCGGGAGTTGGATCGGTTGGCTGCTGATTTCAGTGATGCGCGGACGATGGAGCAGCTTGAGGCGCCGGTCATTGCGCTAAGGGATTATTTGAAAGACATTCAGTGAATGATGATGCAGCTTGCACACCGGGCGTTTCCGTCTTGTCTTCAACAAGAGGCAAAGGCGCTCGACCAGGTTATGAGCCAGCTCGACCAGGCGCGCGTGGCAATGCATCGATTCATATGAGGTCAGAGTCGGTGAGGAGGAATTGGTCATTCCCTACCGGATTTATGACCAAGGTTATGAGGGCGTCTTTGCCCTCCTGACTGAAACCCAGAGCATTTTGTACCCGTGTCTTCTGACACGGCATCACGATGGTCATGTGCGCCAACGTCATCTGGAACGAATTCTCTCAGCGCATGATCCGTGGGTTGTTCCGTTCGTGATCCAGCTGACGGGCGAGTACGTCATCCAGATTCTTGAAACTGTTGAAGCGCATCTGCTGATGCTCGATCCGGCGCTTTACGGTCGTTTCATTCGAGACAATCAGGTGTACTTTCAAACGACGGAAGCACGGATGATCAGTTATTGGGATTGCTACTACCGACGTCTGTAAAAACACCCCTCCGAGTATGTTGGATTTCGCATATTTGCTAAGCTTCGCGAGTATTACGAAAGCCTCTATAACTAAAATTTTCAACAAAACCCTTCTACCTTTTCGTTGTGGCCAAACCGCATGACTCACCTGCAGCGCGCTTTACCGCGAGCAGTTTTTTAATATTGAACGGATAATAAATCCACACTCCAACTAAAAATCAATAAAACCAACTTCAAACTTTAGTTTTTTTTGCTTTCTGGCTTACAGCCTTTTCCGGCAACGACTCACCAGTATTAGCCTTCGTGTCGCTTGCTATCCTTGCAGCAATTCGCAAAGAGTTCTGTTTTATATCAAGCACCAGAAACAAAACCTTAACCATTTCTCCGTGACGTCGATATGTAGATATAAAACCTGAAGGCATTGTACCCTCTGACGGCGTCATCTCTAAATTAATAAAATTGAACATCGGAACAGAAGTCTGCGCGATACCTATTAACGCATCCAATACCGAACTTATACCATCATCCAAAGTACAGTAGGTCACATGGACAAAAATCGAACACTCAGAATAACCAAATGACTTCTGAAAGTGAGACGCCAAATCATTAACCATCGACTGCTGTGTTGTTGGGCGATCACAACGCAACGCCTCTACAACAGCAAGTGTAGAACTTTCAAACTTTATGACAATATCTCGCTCGCCAGGATTCCCCCTTCCTGTATACCCACCTAGCGATTGATCAGCAACGTGCCACTTCAAAAAGGAAAGTCTTGCAGTCAATACCTCTCGTAGCAACGAATTAATATCATCTTCACAACCATCCAGCTTTACAAAATCCATCATAGGTACTAAAGCACCAAGACTAGCGCATGCGAGCCTAACCTGTTCAAAAATAAAACTTGTGAGATCTTGCAAAGGATGAATAACTCTAGCCTGCTGCCCAGCCGACATACTAACTAATTTAGCATATGCTATTCTCACCCCCGTTATCAGATCCTCCTCAGAAACAATACTCGGCGAAAAACCGAGTGACTTATTCCCTGCAAGATGAGACCTAGCTGCATTGAGCGAGTTTGATTGAGGGTCTTCTTTTAACGCATGCTCAATCATACCCAGAGCTTCTATTGCGCCTCCTAACCGACTTAATGCAACAGCGGTATATGCAATCTTTCTATCTTTTTCCTCAACCTGATTAATAGAACATACTAACTTATAGGCCCTCTCTGACTCCCCCAGAGACAATAGCAGTAAACATTTATTCATCGAGTTTGTGCTTTCATATCTTCCTCCCTCACTGAAAGATTCAGCACTATCTATCTCAGATAAAAGTCTTCGTCCGACAAGAGCATCCTCGCCATTAATAACTCCAAAGGCATCATCCTTTAACAGAGAGGATATTTGAGCAGCAAAATAGTTTTGTTGGTACGCAGGCACCGTTGGATTTTTTTTGTACAAGTCCCCAAACACGTTCACGGCATAACTTATATCTCCAAACTCCCCATACAAAGCAGCCAACGCCCTATAAAAAACAACAGTATCGTGAGCCTCGCGCGCCTCAGCTGGAGGAAGTTCGTCAGGAGAAGTGGCTTCCAATAATGCCTGCCAATCTCCCTGTAACATATTTAAACGAAGTTTATTCCGTAAACTCATTACTGCGCGCCCGGGCACACGTCCGAAGGTTTTCAAGCCAGCTTCAACCTCAATATACTGACTCGCCATTGACACCGCGCTTGCGTCAAGTAATGCGTCAATTCTAGCTTGGGCTTCTGGGAGCGACCAGACATCTGGTACTTCTCCAGGGGGTAAATTACACAATCGCATCTCTATGCGAGCTCTACACCTTATAGGGGAAAGAGACAATAGTTTCGCCAGAACAAACGGTTCATTTGTAAGAAGTAGTGCATCAAGCAATTTATCTTGAAGCCCATCATCTAGTGCATGTAATGCGGCGGCTAAATCATTCGCAATAGGATTTTTTGAGGCTATGTCGTATCGTGCCGTTTCGTAGCTCACATCAAATGCCGCTATCCGCCCCTTCTCATCATTATCAAACACACCTGACTTTACTGCTACAACCAAGGCGCTTACCAAGAGTTCGATATCTTTGTCCGGCCACGCTGAAACAGCCCTACTAAGAACTTGAATATGAGCACGCAATGCTAAACCGATCAAATGGCGACGGCTTACCCCATCAGAGTCAGACTCACTCATCCCTGCAAGTATATTTTTCATATCAAAAGGATAAAAAAATTGTGAACTAATAGTCGACTCTGAAAACATCGCCAATCTCACTAATGCAACACTAGAGCTTTTAGAAATATTGTAAGCCGTGATGGAATAATTTGGCGCACGCAATGATCTTACATAGCGTAAAACCAAGTCAGAAGGATTAGAAAACTGCGAGACATCTCCAATACTAACGACGTCAAGAGCAGCTACAAACTCGGCGCTACCTAAAGGACTCTCGTTCTCTGGATATATAATCGCTGCATAAATATCCGAAAGATAAACTTGAGATAACTCGCCAATGGAGTTTCTAAATATGGAGAGCATCTCAACCAGAGCCGTTCGCCCATAGTCCCCGACAACCCCGTTCTGATTATGTAAATAGACAAACATTACTGCGATTTCATTTGAGAAAACCTTATTTTCCCTCAACAAAAACAAACTTACAGAAAGAGCATCCTGAAAAGCCTTTACCTGGCTTTCCCACTGCTCTCCCTCTAAGGCATCACGATCCCAAGCGCCACCTTGTATCGTCCAAGTAGAGATCACAAAACAAGCCAACACTGAAGTTTTTGAAAATAAAACCAGGTCAGCCAGCAAGCTAGGCTTTTGCTTAATACACTCTACTACGCACCAAAGCAACTCAGGCCTATCAACTGCCAACTCAAATAAACTTTGCGCAATAGGATGTGGAGCTTTGCCATTTTCTGCGCTGTTTACTTCGGCCAAAAGCACCCTTACAACGCCCCAAAAACTGAAATCGTACAAGTTAGCGAAAACCACACGTTCACTTGCTGGGCTACAGCTCACCAACCGAATATATCGCTCTAGCAAAGAACCAGCAGAGCTTAACTTGATTTTATAATCACCACCAAAAGTAAGAGAGTACTGTTTGTGCAGAACATTTCCAAAATCATCCCAATTGAGAATGCTTTCCTCTCTACTCAACAGAGATAGCGACTCCCGAACAAAATCCTCACACGCTGTTTCGCTCCATGCAATGCTAGGCACAATACTTGGACTTCCCAGTATTATCCACCTATCGATCCACCAACGAACCACATCACGTCCAGCTATTTTATTGGCATAACGATCCCATAATCGTGCAGCCACCCACTCTGGAGATGTACATTTAACATGATCAAAACTCAACTCCCCGGCCTTAATTCGGGCAGCAACCCCTTTAAGCTTCGAGTTAGAGTTAACTTGACTGCGAAAGTCTACTGCGACAGCGTATCGATTATTAAATAATGCAAGGATCCCTTCTTTTACTTCAGGCTCGATCCGTTCCATTGCACTATAGAGCTCTCTCCCCAAGGTACTCATTCGCCCCCACTTGATACGAACCCAACCATTTGAAATCAGATCATCAAATGTCATAGAGGAAAGTGTACCGAAGCCCCCCTTGTAAAATTTCCGTGATGCGTCCTCTTCGGAGTTAAATTTTATTATTGCCAAATGAAGAAGCCTAAGCAACTGCTCATCTAAAAGATCTTCACAAACCCTTCTAACGCTGTTTGATCTTGCCACTTTTAGAAAACCATCAAAACGCATTCGCAATGCAGTGCGAGTCTCAGACGGCACATGCTTCAAGCTTGAAAATTCCATATGACAATTAATTCCCACTACGAATATTTAACATATTTTTTTAACCTTGTAGCAGCACAACCGGCCAAAATCAGCATAACGGGAGCCAGACGCTTAGAAACCTAGAAGCCCACCTAAATATCGAATGCAAAATACTCTTAAACCCATCGATGATCCCCCGTATGCCTTTCAGTGGGTCAACGTGAAGTGTATTCAACTGCCACCGAAAAGGTTGTAAAAGGTAGCAGGAGTAGACGGTAGGTGACTCAGAAATGGTAGTAGGATATTTCCTGCAAAGCCTAAAGCAGGTGATTGTCATCGGAAGATCTTGAGTTAGGACTTTCGAAGGTTGCAGGAAAAGGATCCGGACGATACCCTCCCACCGTCGCTGCCAATTCAGCGACCGGGCTTGGTAACCCGAGGTAAATCACTGCGCAACAGTGCTATGCGTCCGCAGGCGCTTTTTTTTCGCCTGCGATCTGCGTTATGGCGGCTGTGCGTGGGACGTCTTCGGACGTGCCGGTTTCCTTGATTTCCCGGTTTACCAACCTGCGCACAGCTGCCACCCATTCGCTTGGTAACGAATTGTGGCGGCTCTTCAAATTAAGGAGCTTTTGCAATGCGCACCATCAATCCGTACAAAAATTGGCTTTCCCCTCTACGCAATTCCCCGTCGCGTAACGTTTCCACCCTGCCCCGCCGTTTCTCCACCACCGGAGAAGCCCAATGACCGATCAACCCGAACTCAAAACCATCGGCCTGACCCCTGCTATTTACTGCTCAGACAATCCCCTGTTCCACGTAACCCGCGACGTGCCGCTTGGCGATGCGTTGTCCATGGCTTCTGATTTTCTGTTTCTGGCTAAGGCGCTCACTAAAGAAGCGGCGTACGACCGGGATACGGACACTCACGCCTGGGCGGCGCATTATTTGACGTCGATGAGTAAGGCGTTGGTGGATGATGCGGTGAAGGTTTTGACGCGGGGGCGGCCGAGCACTGTGTCGCCTAAGCGGGCGGCGGAGAAGGCTGAGGGGTAGCGGCTGGGGGATGGGCTTGCTTGTGATGGGGGTGTGTCAGTTAGGTTAGGTGTTGGCTGATCTGGCGCTTTCGCGAGCAAGCTCTGCTCCTACAGGGGTGGGGGTTGTGTCAGCTGGTTTCGGTGTTGGCTGATCTGGCGCTTTCGCGAGCAAGCTCTGCTCCTACAGGGGTGGGGGTTGTGTCAGCTGGTTTCGGTGTTGCCTGGGCTGGCGCTTTCGCGAGCAAGCTTCGCTCCTACGTTGGATTGTGTTTAGCCAGTTGGAGCCCCGGGGTTTCCGGGGCTTTTAATGCTCAGTTCACAGTACGTGTTGGGAGATCAGTTTTGAGATTTCGACCATCGATGTTCTGCCGGTGAATTCGAATTTCACTTTGCCCAGTGATGAGAAGTAGATCTCCAGTTCGGAGTCCAGGTCGAACGTGCCGGATGTTTCCACCGAGTACGCGACGATGTTTTTGTAGGGCAGTGAGGTGAAGTCTTTTTTGCTGCCGGTGATGCCCTGGACGTTGACGGCGATGATGCGTTTGTTGGTGAACACGACGCCGTCGCGCATGGATTTATACGAGTCGATGACGCGTTCGCCGTCGAGCAAAAGGTCGGCCACGCGTTGGGCGTATTCTTCGTTTTGCTTGAGTTTGAAGAATCCCTTGTTGTTGAAATCAATCATTTGCCGCTCCTTTTTTGTGTGCTTAACGACGGTCTGAAGTAGTCAGCGATTTTTGATGCCACTGTGGGTAGCGGGTCAGAAATCAGCCCTTTCCTGCTCTTGCGAATAGCACCGGGTATTGGTGAATCGACCTCGGCGTTACACATCAGGCTCTATCAGTCGCCTGCTCATCCCGCACGGCTCAACATCCAGGCAAAGTGTTCAGCGGACCATTCCTTGCGGTCTGACACTTGGCCATCGCCCAGCTCGACCACCCGCAGTACGCCGTCTGACCTGAGCACTACGTCGATCGAGAAAAAGGGACTGTCGATCAGTCGTGCGCATTCGGTCACCAGCCCGGGCACTTCACCAGTGGCCCCGTAGGCCTGCCCGAGGAGCACAAAGTAGCGACGCTCGGTTTCTTCGAGGTAGTCTTCTTTTCGTCTGACGCAAATCCCGCCTTCAATCTGGCCACGGTATCGGCGCATGGCCTCAACCAGCGGTGCTATGCAGTCGGGCGTGTCCACCAGGCTGCCACCTCCCGTATTCAGCGACTTTACGTAGTCCTTGATGAAGTAGCCCGGCCAGTGCAGTCCGTCGAGTGCCTGAATGAAGTTTGCGTCGCTGGGCAGCACCACGGTTTCGCTCGTGCAGTCAGCCAACAACGGATACCACTGCGGCAAGTGATGGCAGTGTCGGTATTGCGTGGCGTTGGTAAATTCAATCGCGCCTTTGTCGCGCAGATGGGCAACCAAAGCCGCGTAAGCGCCGGGCGTCAGCATCCATCCCCGGTACAAAACGGAGTCGCCGGGCGTGAAAGGTACAGACGTCTTGAAAGCACCCATTTCGAAATCTTCAAATGAGAACAGTGCGGTCTGCAACCCGGCAGCTACTACCGCGTCGTACTCTTCAGCGTACTGTTCATCAGGACGTTTTTTATCAAACGGGTCACTCGGATAGAGGAGGTGCATATCGCTTCCTACGATAAGACGTGGCGGTTCAAAGACTACCGGGTTCAAGCGGCGATCAAGATGACCAGCGCCGGCAGCATGGCTCTCTTCATGTTGGCTCCTTTGCGATCAGGTCACGCCAAACGGCATCCTACGTCCACTGTAGCGGGCGAGTGTGCAGTGCTTGTGCCACAAAACATTTCAGACGGTGCGCGCCTTCTTCAGTGCTCTTCTAGACTTAACGGGTGGTCGTGGAAAGAACCGGGCACGTCGCTTTTGTACAGTTGAATCAATGCCAGCGTGGCAAGCTGCAATTTATGCCCTGAAGAGGTGCGGCGAAGACCGTGCCGGGCACAACAAGACGCCCACAGAGGGTGCCCTGGCCAACGGCCAAAAATGCCACGATACCGTGACGTGGTGTGAACGCCGCAGCCGACACTTTCGGACAACCGACGACCTTCTGGTGTGTCCGTGACCGTGAGGAATGCTGTATGCCTGATGAGATGTTGCAACTGCCGATGCTTCACAGCTTGCTGGAGCGCCACAAACGCTCCCCCGGCGCCCTGTTGCCGATTCTTCATGAGATTCAGGAGGGCATCGGTTACATCCCCGACGTCGCCATCCCCGAGATTGCCCACGCCCTCAACCAGAGTCAGGCGGAGATTCGTGGGGTGATCAGTTTTTACCATGACTTTCGCACTGCGCCGCCGGCGCGGCATATCCTGCGGCTGTGCCGCGCCGAGTCGTGCAAGAGTCGCGGCGCCGAGCAGCTTGCGGCGCAACTGCGTGAACGTCTGCAACTGGACGACCACGGCAGCAGTGCCGATGGAAGCATCAGTTTGCGGCCGGTGTATTGCCTTGGTGCCTGCGCCTGTTCGCCAGCCCTGGAATTGGACGGCAAAGTGCACGCGCGGTTGAGTGCCGAGCGTCTGGATGCCTTGCTCGACGCTTGCCAGGAGGACGTATGAGCCTCTATTTACCGAGTGATTCTCTGGCCTGTGCCGTCGGTGCCGATGAGGTGGCGTTGGCCCTTGCCGGTCAGGACTTGCAACGCACCAGTTCTCGCGGTCTGTACTGGCTGGAACCGTTATTGGAAGTGGACACCCCGCAAGGCCGGATCGGTTTCGGCCCGCTGACCGCTGCCGATGTGCCGTCCGTGCTCGATGCCTTGCAAGGCGAGCCGTCCGCGCACCCACTGGCCTTGGGCCTGGTGGAAGAATTGCCCTATCTGAAAACCCAACAACGCCTGCTGTTCGCCCGCGCCGGTATTACCCGACCGCTGTCCCTGGACGATTACCGGGCCCACGGCGGTTTCGAGGGTTTAACACGGGCCGTCAGCATTGGCGGTGAGCAAACCGCGACGGAAGTGTTCGACTCAGGCCTGCGCGGCCGTGGCGGCGCGGCGTTTCCCGCCGGGATCAAATGGCGCACGGTGCGCGCCACTCAAGCGGCGCAGAAATACATTGTGTGCAACGCCGATGAAGGCGACTCCGGCACGTTCGCCGACCGCATGTTGATGGAAGGCGACCCCTTCCTGCTGATCGAAGGCATGGCGATTGCCGGGATCACCGTCGGCGCCAGTTACGGCTACATCTATGTGCGCTCGGAATATCCACAAGCGGTGGCAACCCTGCGTGAAGCGCTGGAGATTGCCCGGTCGAATGGCTACCTCGGCGCCAATGTCGGCGGCAGCGGTCTGGCCTTCGATATGGAAGTGCGGGTCGGGGCCGGCGCTTATATCTGCGGTGAAGAAACCGCGCTGCTGGATTCCCTCGAAGGCAAGCGCGGGGTTGTCCGTGCCAAGCCGCCGATTCCGGCTCTGAAAGGCTTGTTCGGGTTGCCGACCCTGGTGCACAACGTGCTGACCCTGGCCTCGGTGCCGCTGATTCTGGCCAAGGGTGCGCAGTTTTATCGCGATTACGGCATGGGCCGTTCCCTGGGCACGATGCCTTTCCAACTGGCGGGCAATATTCGTCACGGCGGTTTGGTGGAACGGGCCTTTGGCCTGACCCTGCGCGAACTGGTCGAGGAGTACGGCGGTGGTACAGCCAGTGGCCGGCCGCTGAAGGCCATCCAGGTTGGCGGCCCCCTCGGCGCCTGGGTGCCACCCGCGCAATTCGACACGCCGCTGGATTACGAAGCTTTCGCCGGCATCGGCGCGATGCTCGGCCACGGTGGCGTGGTGGTGGCGGACGACAGCCTCGACATGGCGCACATGGCGCGTTTCGCCTTGCAATTCTGCGCCGAGGAATCCTGCGGCAAATGCACGCCGTGCCGCATCGGCTCGACGCGCGGCGTTGAGGTGATCGACCGCTTGCTGGCCGCGCCAGACCAGAACGGTCGCGATGCCCAGGCCATCATCCTCAAGGACCTGTGCGACACGATGCAATACGGTTCGCTCTGCGCGTTGGGCGGCATGGCGCCGTTCCCGGTCGTCAGCGCCCTCAAGCACTTCCCCGCCGACTTCGGTCTGCAATCTTCGGAGGCCGACCAATGATCACCCTCTTCGACCCGAAAACCGATATCGATCTTGGAA
>Ga0302174_10000535_pt1 | contig 11776 bp, 10 predicted proteins | sample I_Fen_N3_2_FD_198789 | JGI IMG/M metagenome (GOLD analysis project Ga0302174, IMG submission 198789) | Peat permafrost microbial communities from Stordalen Mire near Abisko, Sweden - I_Fen_N3_2 | ecosystem: Environmental > Terrestrial > Soil > Wetlands > Permafrost | place: Sweden: Abisko... | reverse complement strand
ACCTGGCGTTGGTGCCGCGGGTCATTGAATTGATGCGTGCCAACGGGCAAAAGGATGTTTTAGTCTTTGTTGGCGGAATCATCCCCGAAGAAGATGTGCCAGTACTTTTAAATGCAGGAGTATACGCGGTTTACGGCCCTGGCACTCCAACCAGTAAAATAGTTGAAGAGGTTCGTGCCGGTGTAACCGCCAAATTGCCCTGACCGGGGTTTACAACTGGATGAGGATTGAACTGTTATCATGTCTTTAGATGAGACACTGCTCTCGGGGGACCGGCTTTCGCTGGCTCGTTTGTTGACCCAGGTAGAGAACGGCGACCCGCAGGCGCGGCCCGTTTTGGATCGGTTATATCAATACACCGGGCATGCGCACCGCATTGGTATTACTGGAGCGCCGGGGACCGGAAAATCTTCCCTGGTAAACCTCCTGACGCGTACGATCCGCTCAACATCGGCGAAAACTGTAGCCATAATTGCTGTTGATCCCTCCAGTCCCTTCACAGGCGGTGCCATCCTGGGTGACCGGGTACGGATGCGTGATCTGGCCGGCGATGCCGGTGTTTTTATCCGATCTATGGCTTCACGCGGAGCTCTGGGTGGACTGGCAGTGACTACGGCTCAACTGGTACAGGTCTTTGATGCGGTCGGGTTTGACCTGATCATGATCGAAACGGTTGGCGCGGGCCAGGCAGAAGTGGATATTACCCGGTTGGCGCATACCACGCTGGTAGTGGAAGCCCCTGGTTTTGGAGATGATATCCAGGCCATCAAAGCGGGCATCATGGAAATTGCAGATATTTTGATCCTTAATAAAGCTGATCTGCCGGGTGTGGAAAACACGGAGCGCGCCCTGCGTAGCAATTTGGAAATGGGCTATTCCGGAGCAATTACCCGAAAAGCAAGGCATCAGACATCAGCGGCAGACGCGGAGAACGATGGAAACGAAGGCGTCTGGACGCCGCCAATATTGCGAACCATCGCGACCGAAGAAAATGGAACTGTCGCGGTTTGGAAGATGATCCAAAAGCACTATCGTTATCTTCAGAGCAGCGGTGGACTGGAAAGATTGCTGCGAGAACGTTTGTGCAAAGAGCTGGAAGATCGGGTGCAGGCAAACCTGATAAATGAATGGCGCGATACTACAGGAACGTTTAAAATGGAATCAGCATTACAACAGGTGGTCGATAAAAAATGGTCGCCTGATCAGGCAGTAGATTGGCTGTTACATTCAAACTAAATTAAAGAAATCATTCTTTGAGGTGGAGCATGGAACGAACCTACATTAAAGATCTAAGAAGTGCAATCGGGCAAACTGTACAAATTAATGGCTGGCTGCAAACTTTACGTGACCAGAAGAAATTGCAGTTTTTGATCATGCGCGACCCGACCGGATCGGCCCAGGTAGTGCATTGGAAACCCAATAATGAAGAATTAGCAGAACAGATCTCAAAATTGGGTGTGGAATCTGCTTTGATCATCACCGGTAAAGTGATCGATAACCCGGTGGTCAAACTGGGCGGGCTCGAAATTCAGCTCGAATCAGTGGTCGTAGGAAATAACGCCGAAATTCCGCTTCCATTTGATCCCTTTGCCGAGACGCTGGCTACTCTGGATTTCCGCCTGGACTGGCGTTCGCTTGATCTGCGCCGACCGGTCAACAATTTGCTCTTCCGCGTGCAGACTACCACAGAAAAAGCCATGCGCGATTACTGGTCAAAAAACGAGTATATCGAGATCCATTCGCCAAAGATCGTGGCAGCCCCCAGCGAAAGCGGTGCTGAACTTTTTACGCTGGATTATTTTGACCGCAAGGCTTATTTATCTCAATCACCGCAGTTCTACAAACAAATGGCTATGGCTGCCGGTTTCGAACGTATTTTTGAGATCGGCCCCGTTTTCCGGGCTGACCCTTCCTTCACCGCCCGCCACATGACCGAGTTCACCGGTGTGGATGCCGAGATCTCCTGGATCGACTCACACGAAGACGTGATGTCATCCGAAGAGAACATGCTGCACGATGTGTATCAGACCGTCAAAGAAAAACACGGTGATGAGATCAAAGAGCTGTTTGGTACCGATATCACCGTTCCCGTAGTTCCCTTCCCGCGCATCCCCATGCGCGAGGCTATCACCATTCTCAAAGAACGCGGCTATACTCCGCCCCCCGAAAAGAAGGGCGATATTGACCCGGCTGGCGAACGTGAGATTGCCGCTTATGTAAAAGAGAAATATAATCATGACTTCGTGTTCCTCACCGATTGGCCGATCACCGTGCGCCCGTTCTACCATATGCGCTATGAGAATGACCCCACATTGACCAAGAGTTTTGATCTGATTGCCAACGGATTGGAAATCACCACCGGAGCACAGCGTGAGCACCGCTACGATATTCTGGCCAAACAGGCCATCGAAAAAGGGCTGCACCTGGAACCAATCCAGTTCTATCTGGATTTCTTCCGCTACGGCTGCCCGCCCCACGGCGGCTACGGTATGGGCCTTTCACGCTTGATGATGGTGATGCTGGGTATGAACAATATTCGCGAAGCAGTGTATATTTTCCGCGGACCGACACGGCTGAATCCGTAACACGAACAGGAATCGTATATGATCACAGGCAAAAACATCAGGCTGCGAGCAATTGAACGGGATGACATTCAAAGGTTTACCCGCTGGATAAACGATGCGGAAGTCATTAAATTCACTTCGCTCAATTTTCCGATCTCAAATGCCATGGAAGAAAAGTGGTTTGACCGGCAGCTTGAGAATGTACCCACACAGGGTCAAATCCTGGCCATTGAAACCAGGGTTGGCAATCAGTGGGTTCACATTGGTACCTGTGATTTTCATGACATCGAACCGGTGAATCATTCTGCTGAATTTGGCATTATGATCGGTGACAAAGAGTACTGGAACAAAGGCTGCGGAAGAGAAACGACCAAATTGATGCTGCAGCATGGATTTGAGGACCTAAACCTCAACCGAATCTATTTATATGTTTTGACAGAGAATTCGCGTGGTATAAAAGCATATGAAGCTGCTGGATTTGTTAAAGAGGGTATACTGCGGCAGGCATTATACAAAAACGGTTTGTATAACGATGTTGTTGTAATGAGCGTGCTGCATTCTGAATGGAAAGGTTTTGAAAGCTAAGGAGGTTGACCTAATGCCGATTTTAAATGTATCGCGACATGAACGGATGAAATATGGTGATATCAAGCTGTATGCCGGAACGGCATGCCCTGACCTGGCAAACCGGATCTCTGCACATATGGGCTTACCCCTAATGGATCGCGATATTATTAAATTTCCCAATGACAATTTATTTGTAAAATTACACTCCAGTGTACGCGGCCAGGACTGCTATGTGATCCAGACTACTTCGACTCCAGTTCACCGCAACTTGATGGAACTGCTCATTTTGATCCAGACCCTACGACTGGATTCAGCAGCTCGTATCACGGCCGTGATCCCATATCTGTGTTATGCCCGTTCAGATAAAAAAGATCAACCGCGCATCCCCATCACAGCCAGGTTGGTCGCAGATATGATCGAAGTGGCCGGTGCAGATCGTTATATGACGATGGACCTGCACGCAGGTCAAATTCAGGGCTTTTTCTCGATTGCCGGTGATGTCTTGACCGCGTTCTACATTTTAATCGATTACCTGAAGGCCAAACGAAAAACAATGAAAGACCCTGTGGTCGTGACCGCAGACCTGGGATTCGCCAAAAAGGCACGCAATTACGCGGTTGCACTGGATGTACCGCTGGCTTTTATTGAAAAACGCCGCATCAGCAATGATTCAAAGGCGCAGGCTCTTTCGGTGATCGGTGATGTGAAAGACCGCGACTGCATTATCGTAGATGACGAAGTGGATACTGGCGGTTCAGTATCGCAGGCAGTCAACCTGGTAAGAGAATGCGGTGCGCGCAACATTTATCTGGTCTTTGTGCATCCCGTTTTCTCATGTAATGCCGCTGAAATTTTGGCAGCCTTGCCGGTAACAGAGTTTATCACCACTGATACCGTTCCCATCCCCAATGAGAAGGTGGAAAAATTCAACGGCCGCCTGACCGTGCTTTCGGTGGCGCCATTGATCGGGGAAGTGATCCAGCGTGCCAATGAAGGTCGCAGTGTGGGCGAGTTGTTCAACGAATAAACATGCGCGGCGTCAGAAATTCTTGACGCCGCGATCTAATTAAACCCTATGCCTGAATTACCCGAAGTTGAAACGATCGTTCGTTCCCTGCAGAATCCCAAAGAATGGCTTCTGGCTGAGGGGCAATCCATGCGCGAACGACCCGGCGTGATCGGCAGACAGATCAGCAGCGCAGCGCTCCACTGGGAACGGACCTTGGCAGTGCCGACCCCTGCAGAATTTCTGCAACATATTGCCGGCCAGACAATACAGAATGTGAGCCGGAGAGGGAAATTTATCGTCCTCACACTTGACGATGAAGTACTGCTTTTTCATTTACGCATGAGCGGAGATCTGCGCGTGGAAGGTCAAAGTGCGCCAGTGCAAACGCATGACCGCCTGATATTGAATTTTCACGATGACTTACGGCTGGTATTCAACGACACGCGCAAATTTGGGCGCGCCTGGCTGGTGAAGGATGCGCAGACGGTCCTCTCAGGGCTGGGACCTGAACCTTTGGAACTAACGATCTCCGGCGCGGCATTATACAAACGCTGGCACGCATCGTCGCGAGCGATAAAAACGCTTTTACTTGATCAATCCATCCTTGCCGGTGTAGGAAACATCTACTCGGATGAGGCATTGTTTCTGGCCGGGATTCATCCACTCTCTGCCGGTAAGGCGCTCTCCATAGAAGACTGTGACCGCCTATTAAGCGCTGTTCGCACGGTATTACAAAAGGGAATCGAGAACAACGGCGCGAGCATTGATTGGGTGTATCGGGGCGGCGATTTTCAAAACCACTTCAAGGTATACCAACGTACCGGTGAGGCCTGTGAAGTTTGCGGCAGCCCAATCCAGCGCCTGGTGATCGGCCAAAGGAGCAGCCATTTTTGCCCGGTTTGCCAGCCGAATAAATATTGACCCCATTTAACTTGACTTGTTTGCGAGTTTTTATTGTATTATTAAGACAATAGACTAACCGGTAGGTTACAACAAGTTTATTGTAGCCGCAATCATTTGTATAAAATGCGAGATCGAATATGCCCGATTCCATTTCCACCCCTCTTCTTCTAGTGTTGGTAGGTGTTGCAGGTATCCTGATCGGCCTGCTCGTTTCAACCATTTTCAAGGGTGATACAAAGCCCAATCCTGATGAGAACCAGCTCCCCAAAAAATATGCGGACAAAGGTTTCGCTGAAGCTGCCAGACTTTTTTACAGCCCAGCAGCAAAAAAAGCGATCACTCAATTGGATGGGGATTTTTACCCCGATTTTGATTCTTTAACCCCAGATCAAAAAAAACGAGTACTGCGCGTTTTACAGGCCTGGCAGGAATGGAGCGCAGCGGCACAGCCCGTACAGGCCGCTGCTCAAAGTGTTGTACTTCCCACTCTGCCTGATGTACAAAGTGAAACGGAGACACTTAAAACCAACCGTAATGTTCCTTTCCAACAGGCTCCGAAAGTAGATCCAAAAAAGGTCGCTGCAGCCGTAGAACCCATCATCGCTAAACCCCTCACAATTTTTGAACAGATCAATGAAATCCTGGATGAGGTGATTGCCAATAGCCCTGAAAAGAACCGGGGAATTCATCTGGTAGATAACGGCCATGAGGGAGTGATCGTCTGGGTGGGGCTCGAAAAATTTAATGGTGTAGAGGAAGTCCCCTACCCGGAAGTTCAGGCATTGATCCGTACCGCAGTAGCACGCTGGGAAGACAAAGTTGAGGAAATGAATAAACTGGGGAACATTAATCCATCAAAATAACGAGCAATTATTTTGTAGATTCATTAAGAAAATCAAAAAAAGACTATTGAGAACAAAACTCAATAGTCTTTTCATTGTGCGGTCATTTATAAATAATCGCGCAATTGTCGTGAGCGGCGCGGATGGCGCAAGCGGCGTAAAGCTTTGCTCTCGATCTGGCGGATGCGTTCTCGGGTGAGACCAAATTTATCGCCAACCTCTTCGAGAGTGTAATTGTGGCCATTTTCCAGGCCGAAACGTAGACGTAAAATACGCGCCTCACGGGGAGGCAGCGTATCGAGTACTTCTTCGATTTTTTCGCGTAACAATTTGGCGTAAGCGCTCTGTATGGGTGTGGGGGTCAATTGGTCTTCAACGAATTGGCCCAATTCCGAATCCTCTTCGTCATCATTGATGGGGCTTTCGAGCGAAAGCGGCAGCCACGAGACGCGTACCATCCATTCCACTTTTGAAAGCGGTACTTCCAATTTCACTGCCAATTCTTCATTGGTGGGAACGCGGCCCAAATCTTGTTCCATTTCGTGGGTTACTTTATACAGTTGGCGAATGCGGTCTACCATGTGGACGGGAACCCGGATGGTGCGACCCTGGTCAGCAATGGAGCGGGTGATGGTTTGCCTAATCCACCAGGTGGCATAAGTTGAGAAACGAAAACCACGATGGTAATCAAATTTTTCCACGGCTTTCATCAAGCCCAGGTTGCCTTCCTGTATCAGATCGAGGAAGGGAACGCCGCGGCCCATGTAGCGCTTGGCGACACTGACTACCAGGCGGGTATTGGCTTTGATCAAATGTTCACGGGCCTGTATGCCGTCATCAACGGCGACAAAAAGCTCCTGGCGGCGTTCTGCAGGAATATTTGGCTCAGTCGTGAGTTCCAAGTTGCATTTACGCCCATATTCAATGCGTTTGGCAATGCTCATCTCTTCTTCCACGCCGAGAAGAGGAACACGCGACATTTCTTTCAAATACAAACCGATGGTATCATCGCTGGAAACCGTTTCGAGGTTGGAAGCCGAATCAAAATCACTGCTGATTAGGCGGGAATCTGAATCGAGGAGGTCTAAATCTGAATCAGTGTCAAGTAGTTCCACGCCCTGGCGGCGTAAAGCCACCACAACTGCTTCGATGTGTTCGGCATCCTGAGCACCATCAGGGTAGAATTCCATCAAATCATCAGTAGTTAAATAACCTTGCACATCTGCTTTTTCCAGCAGCATGGTCAAGATTTCAGCGTTTCGCTTCCGCCTGCCAGGATTCGCCATGAGCGAACCTCCTTAGTGTTTTGAAAGCGTTCCGAGATCAAAAGCGTTTGGCTTTATTCTCCAACTTGAACGGTTAGCTATTCGATCTTTATCCGCGCCTGATGTTCACAAGTACTGAGGTTCAAATTTTCACCGCAAACCGTGCACAACCCCTGACAATCTGGTTTGCATAGAGGTTTAATCGGACATTCCAACATCAAATACTCGCGAACGACCGGGCCAAGATCAATATTGCCATCTTCGGGAACATAAAGGCCCGATTCGGTAAAATCAGCATTTTTATATCCGTAAACTTCGTTGAATGTGGTTTTTAACGCCAGGGTAAATGGTTCGAGACAACGCACACATTCAAATGAAGTGGTACCTTCAAAAATTCCCTCAACTAAGAGGCCTTGGGGAGTGCGAGAGATGTGTGCACTACCTGCAAATTGTTGAACATCAAAATCGGGAGGAAGGTGAAGTTCCGGGAACTCAAAATGGATATCACGGTAACTTCCAATGGGTTCATTGTGCAGGAAACCAACGTTAATTTTTAAGGGGTATCGTTGAATGGCCAAATGACTTTATCGGTAACAGAGATATAATTCTAATGACAAGATTATAGCATAGCGGCAAAACGAAGTCAACTTTTTACTATTTTTATCATATTTATCAGGAAAATTATGCAGATTTTAATTGCCACAAACAATGCCGGCAAGACCTCTGAATTACTGGCTTTGCTCAAAGGACTGCCGGCTGAAATCGTCACCCCGCGCGACCTGGGAATTGACCTGGATGTGGATGAAAGCGGTACTAATTATGCAGAAAATGCCAGCTTGAAAGCACAGGCTTTCGCGAAAGCGAGTGCATTGATCACGCTCTCGGATGATACGGGCCTGGAAGTGGACGCACTGAACGGCCGGCCGGGAGTCTATTCCGCCCGCTATGTGAATAAGCCAGATGCAACGGATGCCGACCGGCGAGCCAAACTGCTGCACGAACTGAAAGAATTTCCGCGGCCGTGGGAAGCGCATTTCCACTGCACGGTGGCTGTCGTTGCCCCGGATACGAGCCTGCGTTTGTTTGACGGTGCTGTTTATGGAGAAATTGTGCCAGAAGAAAGCGGGGAACACGGCTTTGGCTATGACCGCTTATTTTACATCGCAGAAATGGGCAAGACCCTGGCTGCCTGTGTAATGGAAGAAAAGAACCAGATCAGCCACCGGGCCAGGGCCGTGCAACAGGCACTGCCTTATTTGATCAGCCTGATCCAGGGCTAATTCAAGGAACTTTATTCAATTGATTTTAATTTTTGACCGATGCGGGCCGGGGTTCGTTGCCGAGCGCCTGCGCCTGGGCTTTGCGCCAGCGCGAGACACGCTCTGAGACTTCGCCTTCGTATCCCTGATCAGAGGGGTGATAGAAGGGTTTGCCCAACAAATTGGTAGGCAGGTATTGCTGGCCAGTGAAGTGCCCGGGGAAGAGATGGGGATATTGATAGCCCTGACCGTGGCCAAAGCCTTTGGCGTCGCGGCTGGCGTCCATCAAATGCGTGGGGACGGCGCCGGTGCCGTGTTCTTCGATCTCTTTGCGTGCATCAAAAAAAGCGCCGGCCGAGTTGGATTTAGGCGCGGTAGCCAAATAGAGTGTGGCCTCAACGATGGGATAAATCCCTTCGGGCATACCAATGTATTCATAAGCATAGGCTGCTGCCGCCGCTACCTGGATCCCCTGCGGATCGGCCAGGCCAATATCTTCGCCTGAGAGCACGATGAGGCGACGCAGGATGAAACGCGGGTCTTCGCCTGCCAGGATCATCTTGGCCAGCCAGTAAAGAGCGGCATCGGGGTCAGAGCCGCGCACCGATTTGATGAAAGCGGAGATGGTGTCGTAATGGGCGTCGCCCATACGGTCGTAAAGCAAGACACGGCGCTGAATCGATTCCTGGGCAATATCCAGAGTAATGTGAATTGTGCCGTCCGCTTCGGGAGTGGTCGATTCCACGGCCAGTTCCACCGCGTTGAGCAAGTTGCGCGCATCTCCGCCGGCAACGGCTGCCAGGTGGCGGCGGGCCTCTTCATCCATAATGACCTTGCGATCTCCATAGCCCATTTCTTTATCGGTAAGGGCGCGCTCAATAATAGTGAGCATATTGGCTTCGCTGAGTGGTTCCAGCAGAAAGATGCGCGAACGCGAAACCAGGGCCGGGATGACATCAAAGTAGGGGTTTTCTGTGGTCGCGCCGATAAGGGTGAGCATGCCGCTCTCCACATGGGGCAGCAGGGCATCTTGCTGAGCCTTGTTCCAGCGGTGTACTTCGTCTACGAAAAGAATGGTGCGTTTATGGTAAAGTTTGCGGCGTTCGGTGGCATCGGCGATGACCCGGCGCAGTTCAGCTACCCCCACCAGCACTGCTGAGATGCTCTCAAATTCAGCCTGGGTGTGGGCGGCGATGAGGCGCGCCAGGGTGGTCTTGCCGGTTCCGGGCGGCCCGGTGAAGATGATCGAAGAGAAAAGGCGGTCTGCCATAATGGCCCGGCGCAAGAGTTTGCCTTCGCCTATGATGTGCTCCTGCCCCACAAACTCATCCAGCGTGCGCGGGCGCAGCCGGGCTGCCAGAGGTGCCTGGCGGCTGAGGTCTTCCTGCATGGCATGATCGAAAAGGTCCATAGGCAAATTGTAGCATAAATTGCTTGATTTAGAACATATTTCCGATATGGACAATATATCCGATATGGACAGAAAACACGCAAGGGGAATTGGTGGGTGAAGCAACTGCTACGATATTCATCCAAAAGGCCATCTCCGGGGATATTAGCAGCCTTGCAAACAGATCAGTCATTTGGCTTCTAGGTGAAACTGATTAATGCTTCATTGTAAGACGCCGTTCTTTTGAACGGTCTGCATATTTTCTTGATTTATATAATTCAGCGCAACCGTCCCAGTGCACCGTACCCGAAAAAGGTTCGCTTTTTGCCAGTTCCTGTGTCCGGTTCGCTGTCTTTTTTTTAGATAGTCAAGTAAAATCCGTAATTGAATGAATAAAGGTTTTTTACCAACGTTTTAAATCCCACTCTTTTGAGAAACCGGTAAGCTTGGCATAAGGTTGCTGTATGCAAAAGGCCGACCTACTTATTCACACAAAGCTAAAATTACCTTTCACCCGTCCAGAACTAGTTCTGCGTCCACGGCTCCAGGAACAAATTACACAGGGACTGCGTGGCCCATTAACTCTGATTACTGCTCCTGCTGGTTTTGGCAAGACCACTCTGGTAGCATCTTGTGTTGTCAATTGTGGGTTACAAGTGGCTTGGCTGTCTCTGGATAAAAGCGACAATCAAACGGGGCGTTTCTTGTGCTATCTGGTCGCAGCTTTACAAGAGACTAACGAAGCAATCGGGTATGAAGCCGCGCAACAACTGGCGGCGTCACAGCTAACATCGGATGAAATGATTCTGACCAGTCTTGTCAATGATCTGGATAAAGTCAACTCAGATATCGCTCTGGTATTGGATGACTATCAATTAATCAGCAGCCAGGTGGTGCATGAGGATGTGTCTTTTTTGCTCAATCACTGTCCGAAGGCATTTCATCTGGTGCTTATTACCCGGTCAGACCCTCCACTTCCTTTATTTCGATTACGCGCGTGCGGCCAGGCGGTTGAACTCAGAGCCGCCGACCTACGTTTTACCGAATCGGAGGCAATACAGTTCCTGAACGATATTATGGGTCTCCGCCTGGATACCGGATCGGTCGCGGTACTTGAAGAACGCACGGAAGGCTGGATTGCCGGGCTGCAGATGGCTGCACTTTCCATGCGGGGGCGTGGGGATGTAGAAAACTTCATTCAGGAATTTGCGGGTACCAATCGTTTCATTATGGATTTTATGCTGGAGCAAGTACTTGCCCATGAGCCGGAAGATGTCCAGGCTTTTCTCCTCCAAACTGCGATTCTCAACCGACTTACCGGGTCACTTTGCGATGCGGTGACTTGTACGTCAGGAGGACAGGAGATGCTCGAGAGATTGGAGAAGCAGAACCTCTTTATTGTACCTTTGGACGACAATCGGCATTGGTATCGTTATCATCATCTCTTTGCTGATTTGTTGCGGGCAAGGCTTTATCAGTCAGGGTCTGATGGGGTCGCAAATCTTTTATCGCGCGCCGCGGTATGGAGTGAGCAGGATGGCCAGATTACCGAAGCGGTAGGTTATGCCCTTGCTGCCCAGAATTATGAACAGGCCAGTGGCCAGATTGCAAGATACTGGCAGCACACGATGAACGATGGTGAGATCGAAACTGTATGGTTTTGGTTGAATGCACTACCGGAGGATACGGTCAGAAAGAGCGCACCTCTCAGTACTGCTTATTGCTGGATATTATGGCTGACAGGCCAGATCGGTGCGATTGAGACACATCTAGTGGATGCAGAACGTGCCTTGAGCGAACGAGGGGTTTCGGAGGGAGTAGACAAGGATAATACAAATACAGACTATGCACGTCTTCCTGCAGAACTGGCGGCAATCCGTTCGTTCGTTGCTCGCTATCATGAGCAGTTTGAGGCGGCTATTGTACTTGCAGAACACGCTCTCAGTCTGATACCCGAGAATCTACCACCCAAAATCA
>Ga0302174_10000534_pt1 | contig 11792 bp, 10 predicted proteins | sample I_Fen_N3_2_FD_198789 | JGI IMG/M metagenome (GOLD analysis project Ga0302174, IMG submission 198789) | Peat permafrost microbial communities from Stordalen Mire near Abisko, Sweden - I_Fen_N3_2 | ecosystem: Environmental > Terrestrial > Soil > Wetlands > Permafrost | place: Sweden: Abisko... | reverse complement strand
TCTCCTGCTCGGAAAGTGAGCAGAAGCAGTTGAACACCTGGGTCAGTTTTCAGTCGGCAGAACAGCCTTTACTGGGTCAGTTTTCGGTCAGCGGCAACATGAGGGTCAAAGCTGTCGCTCAAAAAGGGTACTTACCTATGAGAAACGGTTTCTTTCGGAAAACCTTGAGCCTGAAGTGAGTTTTTTTTGAGGATATGCAGGTTTGTCCAAGCACGGCCGCTGGGACTGATGCGTTGAAGGACTGTCACATCAGGCAAGCGGAGCGCGCAGGCACGAAGATGGAAGCCCGGAGGGGCAAGATAGCCATTGAAAATGGCTGGCTTGATTCTCGACAGCTGGCCCGAAGGGCGTGCCAAACGCCAGTCTGCAGGAATAAGCCTTCTGACTGAATTTTGCATGCAGTCAGCATTACTCAAACACCTTATTCCAGTCCCGTTTATTGAGCTCGCTGCATGCATCTGGTGCGCCACCGAATACACGTCCAGATACCTTCGCCATGGTGGCTTTAGTCGTGTATTGAATTGGAGTTCCATCCTCGCCAATCAGCACCCCCTTGGCACCATTCAAGAGCGCATGACCAGCTACGACATCATGAGCGCTAACAGGGTAAAGCGAGATACCACAAACCCCGTCTCCTGCAGCAACTTTAGCGAGGCGATATGCAATGGATGGCATGGCGTAAAACTCTGCCGGCGCGCACAGCTGGTTGTTGATATCGGGCTTGCCAGTAGCTGCGGCGCTAACCATCACCGTGCCAGTCTCGGAAAGTTTTTGATCAGAGAGGTCGACAACAATGCGATTGTTATTTCTGAGCAGATGATCCATGCCTTTTGCCCAAGCAATGCAGTCAGAGACTCCGGAAGGCGTAACAGGGGCGTGTACCACTCCAAGGATAGGCTTGCTGTCATGGAGCAAGCCGACGGATATCGCAGATCCCTTTAGGCCTTTTAGGAAATCGCTGGTGCCATCGTTAGAGTCGACCACCCAACAGAATGGATATCCAGTAAGAACATGGCCTGTTTCCTCACCCCACCAATCGCAATCCACGAGGGCCAGTAGCTCGGCCCGAAGCAAAACCTCAATCTCGAGATCAATATCTGCTTTGTCTCCGGATCCTCTACGTCCATCTGGACGGACGCACTCCTCAGCCAAGAGAGCGCCAGCTCGTTCCACCGCTTCGATGGCTTGGTGGAGGATGTGCTGCAGCCATTGATTAGTCATGGTGATCTTCTGAGTTTGAGGACAGGGCGTAGCCTAGCTACAGCGTTTAAAAACCAATTTCATGCCGGGTGTATCTGGTTTGAAGTGCTTCGGCGATTTCTTTAAAACCGGCGCTTGATGGGCCGTTGTCCCAGTACCACTGCTTCATATCCTGATAGATCTGAAGGTGGACACTGTCGAACCCTCCGCGATGATCATCGATGTCGAAAGTGTACCTACAAGGATCGAGCTGATAGAGGACGAACTCTTGCAACCGATAGGCTGTTCCATACATTCCGTTGAGTAGGATTTCGCGATGTCTTACGTATGGTGACTGCTGCATCGGTTGCCTCTAGCTGAGGTATGTTCGCGACTGTTTGATGAGACTTCTGATTTGTCGCGCAACTGGTAAGCGGAGCGCGCAGGCGTGAGGATGGAAGCCCGGTAGGGCCAGGACGGCGGCGAGTATCGCCGGGCCTGGTTCACGACAGCCGTCCCGGCAGGGCACGCAAAAGCTGCATTCTCCACTTCGCAGGCCAGCACCAGTGTCTATGGGATAGGCTTGGAACCGGTAGCCCACTCTCGCCACGAATCCAAGTCCTCGTCAAAGAGATCCGGCCCGTCTCGCAGCTGTTCCGGCTCTGCTTCGGGTTCCTCATCAGTTGGTGGCTCGAAGATGTTTTCAGGCGCCCAGTCATCATTAAACAGGAACATTTTAGGCGTGAACTCGAAGATTCCGATTTCGTTGTCGTCAAGAATGTCGCGAACGAACTTTCTGAAAATCCTGCCCCCATCAAAGCCTAAACCTGCAGCGACATCTTTGATAAGTAGGACAGTCCAATCGTCATACATGACACCAGCAGCGATTTCTTCCCAACCGAGATGAAACAGCTCAAAACTCTCGCCGACTAATACGTCGTCATACACGACGACGAGCATACCTTTGGAGGCATTCAGCAACTTCACCGGGGAGAGGAGGTTCAAGATGATCGACTGTTCGATCAAATCGATCACCCTCGTATCAGGTTGACCCTCCCACAGCACAGCGAATTTCTGAATGCCCGTAACATCAAGTGGAACGCAGTCAGGGCCGAACAACTGTTGTGTAGAAAAAATCGTATATGCGCCCTCACCATTATCGTTGTGAGGTTGCTCGTGCTCGGTATAAAGCAAGCGGGAATAGATCATCGGGAGGTTTTTGCGTCTTTGACATAATGCTGCAGCAGGTCTTGATACGAATGCCCTGTCAGCCATTCGGCTGTGCCTACTGCAGTCAAAAGTAACCGCTGAAATTCCTTGATCTTGTCCACCTGCTCATCAGCGTTCCGAGTCGAACTCACACGCGATGAGCCAGACATCTCTCGGAGTTCACGATTGCTCATTTTTTCGCTTGGGCTACGTTCAGATGGAAACAGGTAATGCCCCTCAGAAAGTCGGCCGTCTGAAATGTACCTCGCCAGCATATCTGCAGCGTCCCTGCTCAAGCTCAGGATTCGATGTGAGTCACGGCCTTTGCGCCGATCTACCTTGAAGCTCGGGACGGTAACTTCAGACCCACGGCTGATCTTCATTTCCCGAAGCTCCAGAGGCCTAACCCCGGCTTTCAGTAACTCGCGGATGCAGCGCTCGCGCATGTGTTCCACAGAGTTAGCTTCAGGCACGACAGATGAGACTTCGCCAGCGGAGTGGTTGGAGGCCGTCCGGACGCGGCCATCCAGTGAATGAGCATCACTGACGGCGCTGCGTGAAAACGCGTCACGCACTCGCCTAGGCAGGCACGGAAATGTGTTGTCAACGGAGGCTGGGGGCGTCAACACATCCCAAGCTCTTGGAGCTTGTACCATCGCGAGCTCGGCATCAGTCAATCCAATAATTTGCTTTGCGTACGCCCAGTGAGCGTAATCGGAATGGCCGCTGAAAACCTCACTAACGTTTGAAAACGCCAAAGACCAAACCTGAACACCATCTTTATTCGCCACCTGTTGCCAAAGAGCTTCGACGGCAGGAAAACGGCTGCTTGATACCGAGTTATCCAGAAACACATGGAGCTGCGTATCCTCCGCTGCGATCAGCTTCACGGCTGCGAGCGCACCCAGCGAACGAGCATGCTTGAGCAGGTCGTCCAAGCGCGGGTCAAGATCGTCGTCAGAGATTACAGCCATATACTTGCTTGCCCCGTCTGCGGGCTGATTATCGCAGGGCAGCCAGCTAACTATCTGGAAGTTTGCGGGGGCAGCAGATTGGGAGTCTGGGCGGGAAGGCAATGATGTCTTGGTCATTTCAATTCCTCTCGAAGTAATGAGGGAAAATAAAGACGACGCGGGTAGGTGGGTCAAGCTGACAAAGGCGCTGACGAGCGAGTTTCCGACGGAAAAACAGTATCTTAGAAGCATACCCTTTCGGGTAACACGCTCCTTAAGAAAGTCCCTATGCAGGTAAATCCCGACCGAGTGTAGATAGGTGGGACTGGATCGCGGAATCTAAAACTAAGGTTCGTGGGGGGGGCTACCCTAGAGTACGCAAGTTCGGGTGTTGTGATCGCCATTGTCAAGCGGACGTGCAGGATGGAAGCCCGTAGGGCCAAGACGAAGGCTATGCCAAGGCTTGATTCACGACAGCCTATCCCCGTAGGGGCACGCACAAAACGAAGTGGTGGGGGAGAGTAGTCGCAGCGCTTGTGATGCTCCGCGTCTAGCCTAGTAAGGAGATTAACCATTCCGTTGAGCAAAACGACTCGACCATCACGGGCGTCAAGATCCGACCTGTACGACGGGTTGACAAGGGTCAGCACTTGGATCAGTCCTTGCCATCACCTCCCGAAGCTTTGAGGTCTCTGAGATGTTTTTCCATCATCGCAATTTCGCGTAGTAGCTCAGGATTTAGATTGACCTCAGGGTGTCTGGAGAGACGCTCTATCGATCCCTCCATGTTCGCGACAAGCTCGGCTTTTTGGGTAGGCGTCCTGTCCTGGTTTCTTGAAACAGCTTGGGCGTATGCCTCATTGAAGTAATGGTGCAGCGACATGGGATCCCGGTGACCAGTGAGCTTGGCGACCTTGGCCAGAATTCTTCTCTGTACTGCTTCTTGCCATAGATCCTTCTGCGCTAGTGCTCTACCTAGCTCTAGCCTTATCTCATACGCTATCTGGGTCGTGATGAACCTATGTCTGAACATCGATAGGCAGACTTGTACGTTTCTAAGGCCTGCATGCTCGCAGATTCTACGGAAGTCGCGTGCTAACGATCTTGTTTCTATCGGCGCTCCATTTTGTCCCAGAAGAAATGCGCCGGTAGATATCGCTTCCCGGTTGAAATGCTGCAGAAATGATTCTCTATCCTGAAGATACGTAGATACGTCAATTGCGTCTTCCAGGCTCAGTGGAAACTCTCGAATGGGCGGAGAGGATTCTCGGGTTTTTAATGTCGGGATGAACAAGCGGCGCTTCTCAACAGGGTAGAGGTTCAAATGAAGTGGAATACTGTTTAGCTCATCCGGCCGTAATCCCGTCAACTTAGTGAGCTTTACGGTTATCATTCTCCGGGCGTAAAGATATAAGGACTTGGCTATAAGGTCTTGTTTTTTTCGGTCGGCTTGAGACGTGGGCTCATCGGGCGACTGAGTTCTTAACGCATCAATCGACTCCAGTAACTTTCCAATGAAATCATCTGGCATCGGTTTTTTGTCACCCACGGGTGGGCGTTTGGTGGGTATGGCAGGATGATGCAGGACTGGCTGGCCTCGGTTTCCCGTCCTCCACTCAATTGTCACTTGGGCTCCCGTTCCCAATACACCTATCAGCTTTGGTTGAGAGGAGAGGCGAAGATTCATCTGATACCAGATAAGAAAATCTATCACCCGCCTTATGGTATACCCGATGTGGTTTGGATTTCGTTTGTGCGAAAGCGCTGCATATTTTAGTTTCTTCTCTTGCTCTAGACTCTTCGCAAAATCACATAGGAATTTGTCGTCTACCTCAAGCAGTTGCGTGGACTGGTCGAAGCAATAACGTATGAAATGCGTCATATGGATAGCGAAGGTTACAGCGGATTCTCCAGTTGACTGGAGTGTTATGAGTTGCAACCATAAATTTATGGGGGTGCATGGAACTCCGTTTGGCCAGTACATGTAAACCTGATTCGTGAGCGTGCGTTTGGACACGGTAGGCTGACCATAATTTTTCGGTCGCCGCACGATCCAAGGCATGTCAAACGTCATGCCAGAAGTGTAGAGCTGAAACTCAGCCATCTATCCTACCACCCTTGATTATGCTCCATTTTTTATGGGGGGCGGTGTCGAACGAAGTAATATTTTCGAATTTCTGGCTAGACTCGTATAAATAGTTACTGATTTGCTGCTTCATTGCCTCGGGAAGATTGTTTTCGGATTCTAGGATACCTCTGAGAAATCTGAACATCTCTAAATATGCAATTGAAGACAGCTGTGCTTGATTGAGCGCTGCATTAATCCTGACGTCCTCGCTTGGTTTTGATATGTTCTTAGTTGAAGGCTTAGGTTTCGAGTAGACCTCATGAATTCGTTTCCGCAATTCTATGATATGATCCCACTGAGTGGTTTCATCAAATTCAACTCCAGGTATTGCATTTTGTAAACAGCTAGTTTTCAAAGTGTTATAACTGACACGACCGAACATTCCAGAGACCTCCAGTTCGCAAAATTTTCTCATGTCGGACAGTTTTTGTTGGTGACTTTCGGATACCACTATTTCTCCTGCTAAGATGCCCTTTAGCCACGTGAATCTTTGGCTTATGTTATTAATCGTGGAAGTTCTCATCCTGTGCTTCTCCGTACTTCAAGGCGAATGCAGTATCGATGATCTCATTCGAGTATGTAGTAAGTCTTATAGTATAGACCGAAATTAGTAATTTTTTGTTGGTGAGAAGAGTTCGTAGGAATTGATGAAATTCGTAACTGTTTTTTGACTTTAATGAAGTGATGTGTAGTGAGGTCAGAGTATGCTTATAAAGCGCCGCCACGCCTTTAGCTTCGCTTTCAGAAACGAGCCCGAGTTCGAATTCAATAAGCTTATCTTCAATGCATTCAATACCATACTTCATGATCTCTTCTTCAGGGACGTCACCACCAAGGTAATCAAACAAATATTCCTTTTTTGAATGCCCCGCTTGCATTCTCAAGGCATCGTCTGTGGATATGTGCTCATGACTGTGCATAGATAGGATGAAAAACTTTCGCATCTCATGCACTTTGATGTACCAGCGGCGGCCTTGATCATCAACAGGTATTTCGATGATGTCACAGAACAGTCGAATAGCGGCATCAATACGTTCTGACGTGGTCTTACCCGATGGTGGCTTGAAGCCCTTGGCCGATGGGAAATAGAAAAGATCGTTGGAGTGAGGAGTCATGTCGCGGTAAATGATCTTCAGCCGGCTGCCCAACGAGCTGAGCAGTTGAATTGCTCTTGAAGCAATGTAGGGTATTGGAAGGCGGATGTTGGGAGGGATCGGCAGGTGCGTTTTCAAAACCGGATGGGTCAGGAAGGCGCCGCCTCCATCTGTTTGGTAGCTCAGGGCATCGCGGTTGATTTTAGATAGCTCCTCTATACGTATAGGTTTCGTGAACCCTATTACTAGAGCACATGAAGCGACGAGACACTCTAATGCAACCATGAAGCTCATATCTCCATAAGAGCTATCCTTAGACGATCTTCCTATAAGTTTTTTAATGCCTAACACTTCTGTGAGCTTCACCGAAGATAGGTCTTCGAAGCTCGCGGTGTTATATTTTGGGATAACTTGCTCAAAAAGTCGCTGCCTTTCCTCAGTCATGTAACGCTTGGGCACGCGGGCGATAAAGTCCTTGTTGTTGAATCCGCCAACCAGTTCTACCGTAGCATCCACAATCGCACTACCATAGACCATTACCCACTCGATACTTTTCTCGAGCGCATGCATGCCTATAGAATATGGGATTTTCCGGGTGTGCCCGTTCGCTTTAGAATCTGACTTTTTCAGTTGCCCATTCACGTTCAGTATGAAACTAGGCATGCTATCTGGCAGCAAATCATGGCCCGCTGAAAGCGACTTGAGGCATATTAGAAATTGCTTCAAGCTCTTCTGAGCGACCTTCTCATGGTCAGGTTCGTATGCTGTAGGTGTTCTGTGTGAGTTGTACTTGCCCTTCCTGATCTTCGCCTCAGCTAGAATCGGGCCCTGTAGCGATATCTCAAACTGTCGCAGGAACGACCTTATGGAGATATGTAAAAATGCAGAAGGGTGAGTGCCTAGCACGTTTGCTAGGTAGACCCGGGAGACCAGGCCTTCTGAGTGGGGCTCATCACTGTCGTTACTGATGTACAGCCGGTGCATCTTGAGGTAAACAATAATTCTTCCGATTTGGCGGCCGGATAGCATGTCACCGTCATACGACTCGCCGATTAATGCGCAAAAGTGGTCGCATAATCGATCCTTGAACTGCAGGACTGATGCCCAGCCACCATTGCTATAATCGTTGCTCAACACCCTGCATGCATTTTCATCAAGTAGCTTGAAGCCGATTTTTTGAGGTTTGTACCGATCATCATCTAAAATTAACCAACTCGCGATATTAAAATAGGCATGTACGTGCTTAAGCCAAACGTTATAGCTCAGGTGCTTGTTCAGATAACCTTGCCGTAGATTAAATGACTGCTTCTGAATGCACTCAAGCAAAAAAATGTTTTCAGGATCTGTAAGTAATGTCAAATTTGCGAGCGGTTGAGCAAAGTTGATAGTTTCCACGGTTTTATTATCGCTCAGCACTTTCCAAACGCTCGACCCAATTTCTCCTTCGATCAGCCAGCTGGATTTGAAATCCAGCGAGCCAGTCAAACTTTTACGGGCCTGATCAATCAGGGAGGCATAAAGAGCTCTCGATGCGTCCTGCTGTGAATGATTGATAGCCATGAGAGCTTCCTACGCTACTAATACTTCGGCTGAAGATATTTTGCCCGACAATTTCGCTTTGATCTGCAGCGCTTCCAGGTAGGTGATTTGGAATTTAGGCAGCGAAAAACCCGTGATATTTTGTAAGGCAGGGCTAAGCTTCTCCTCTTCAATGCTGGCTTCATAAGATGCATGCAAAAGACGCGAAAGAGTGACTATGGAATCTTCCGACAGACCTGAAATGAGGTCGTCGTATCGCTCTTCAGTTGCTAAAGGTAATGAGTGCATTTCTGCGAACATAAAGATAGTTGCGAAGACATTCGCATCGAGTTTCAGCATCATTTTGTGAAGCAGTAGTGGTTCGATGACGAACTCAGCAGCATCCTCTGTAATCTGGCCAGCATAACGCCGCAGGCTGATCGAGATCGGATCTCTCCCTTCAGCTGCCTGGGCTGCGTTGATTACAAACTTAAATAGATCCTCTTTGTTCAGAAAGTCAGACGCTTCGACTGCCCATGGCTTGTTTTTGGTGGCCAGAACAACGAGTTTGGTTTGAAATATCCTGAGTATCCGGACATTCCACCTGCGTTTGAGCCATGACGGCACGTAGTGTGACTTCACGACTGCGATAGAGTTGCCGAGCGTATTTGCGACTGATTGGTATGTGCCTTCCTTAAGAAAGGCGATCATCCCTTGAGTGCCTCTGATACGCTTAAGCCCAAAGCTTTTTCGCGATACTCCGGCTGCTACCAGTTCAGTTTCAAGGGCGTCGAACAAACTGACACCCAACTCCCCAGCGAAAGCTGGGCCGATAGCGGTGCTCATGCCGACCCACTTGAAGGTCGAGGTCAGAAAGAGCTTTCTGTAGTTTGGATCGCCCTTTGACATGAGCTTCCATCGGGATTTCAGCGTAGCTCGAACCACTTGGGCATAAGCTTTGGCGCTACGCGGCGATAGTGCAGAAACCTTCCTGTCACGGGCCCGTGGTTTGCTGACGCTCCACATCATACAGCCTAACTCGCTATTGTAATGATGTAAGGGTTTGTCGTCAGCGGACAAGTAATCAGCTTCCCTCAGCGCGGTGGGTGTAAATTTTGGGTTGTCCGCTATGATTATCGCCGCTGCAGCTGCGCAATCTCGAGCGGAGATATGGCCTAATAACCGATTCAGCGTTTCGTTTACTCGGGTCAATGGCGCGCCATTCTCACCCGCAATTGCTTTGATTCGATCAGTCATTTGCGCCAGAAGATTTGGGTTATTACAAATCTGCCTGAGAAATGGAATCTCAGTCATCAGTTCATAAGAGATGAACTCCAGTTCATGCGATTCTTGGAAACAGTAATCAATGACTGCTAAGAACCACGCAAGCCCTTCAGGACTGTCCGGGTGTGCAAGGTGTACGCCATTTACTTCAAATACCCCCGAGTCCAAGACCTCTAAGAGCCTGGTCTTTGAGATAGACTCGATCAGCCCCGCTCCGATTGCCTGGCATTCTACAACCTTGTCCCAATAACCTTGGCAGGCGGAAATGATTCCCTCCGATCGCCTTACTAGCTGGCTCTGTAGATTAGCCAAGAACTTGTCAGTGGGTGTGTTGAGGTCTTTGTCAATTAAGAAAGTCTTCGGCCAGAGTTCATTGGCGCTACCCGCTGTCGAATAGGTCTCCTGGACTGAGTCGAGGATGTCATCGCTGCCACATTCGTCCGGACGAGTCAGTTTGCGAATACGGGGGATATCGACGTTGTACGGAACGATTTGTTTCTGCTTCAGACGTTCGTAAAACTCATGCGCATGCCGCCACTGAGCCTGCATGCTAACTCTCTCTTTATCACCAGTTCCGCTAAGCTTTTCTGGATGGGACAGATGAAAAATAAAATGTTCGTGAATAAATACCTTCCAGTCTGAATGGCCGGGCGCGGGAAAGTCGGACTTGTTGTGCATAGCAAAGCGCACAATATGTTTAAAGATCATAAAAAAATGAGTGGCTGTGTAACATGTGCCTCTCTGACACATCTCCATAGTCTGTTCGCAAATCAGCGTCAGTCGTTCGAGCGTCATGAAGGGAGGCCTAGGGCAAGAAGTTTCCCTGAAGCCCTTCTTGTTGAGCCACTTCGCCCGAAACAGTATCTGAGTCGAGGTGATTTCGAATGCGTACATGTTTGGAATCCTCCTGAACTGTATTAGGAGGCTAGCTGCAAGTCAGTTAGTGTCAAATCCAAGGTGTCAAAATGATCCATTTTCTAAATCAAGTATATGATAAATATAGTAAAAATATTTTAATGATGGTTCGCGTGTCCACAAAACCAACGGAGTTCATAATCAAGTCCCATACAAGCACGAATAAAGCGCGCACCTTAGCTCAGTTAGTTGAGAGGGCGTATGAACTGACGGGGTCGCAGCAGCAATACAAGACGATTCCTACAATAGAAAAAGAAAAGGACTACGTATCAACTGGGTTTTGGATAAAGAAATGTGAAAGTTCTGATGGTGAACTCGGAGAAGGATGAGGTTTACATCGCAAGTTACACGCTGTAAATGAGGTTGTTTCAAACGTGTCGGAAGTTTGTTGGCGTTTGTAGGGGGCGGCGCACGTTAGTTGTGCCGGTGTGCGCCGTTGGGAACCTGTAGATCAGCCGCTCAGGAGAGTCTGACACGGCTGATCCGCTGGTTTTTAGCCGTGGACCGAACGACCGGTCATTTCCTGGGCCATTTCGCTGGCATAGCTGTCGGTCATGCCGGCGATGAAATCAATCATGCGCAGGAACGAGGTATGCAAAGGGCCGTGGGGATCGGGCGCGTTGTTGCCCAACAGGTCCAGGACCCGGCGGCTCTTGAACGACGGCGTGCGCCCGTTGTGCTGTTCCAGCGCCGCGCCGCAGAAAGCGTTGAGCAGGATTTCCAGGGTGGTGTAGGCGCCGATTTCATGCAGGGTTTTGCGTTTGTCCTGGAAGATCTTTTTACGCGCCATGTCCTTGGCATTGAGTACGCAGCGCTTGGCCGGGCCGTGCATGTGCTCCACCAGGTCGCCGGGCAAGGTGCCGGCCAGCAACGCGTCCTGTTGCTCGACAAACGCCCGGGCGGCAGCGTTGGTCAGGTGTTCGATGGCTTTGCCCCGCAGGATCGCCAGTTTGCGTCGGCGCGAGTCCTGCGGGCCGAGCAGGCGATAGGTTTGCGGAATATCGTCGCCCACCAGGTCCAGCAGCAGGGATTCGACTTCGGCGTATTCCAGCAGGTCCATCTCCAGGCCGTCTTCCAGATCGATCAGCGCGTAGCAGATGTCATCGGCGGCTTCCATCAGGTACACCAGCGGATGCCGGGCCCAGCGCTGTTCTTCCAGTTGCGGCAGGCCGAGTTTGTGGGCGATCTGTTCCAGCAGCGGCAGTTCGCTCTGATAGCAGCCGAACTTGTGCTTTTTGTAGCCCAAAGAATCGGCGTGCTTGGCCGTCCACGGGTATTTCAGGTACGTGCCGAGGGTGGCGTAGGTCAGCCGGGTGCCGCCGTCGAACTGGTGATATTCCAGCTGGGTGAGTACGCGAAAGCCTTGGGCGTTGCCTTCGAAATTGAGGAAGTCATTGCGCTCGACCTCACTCATTGCATCCAGCCAGCCGCGCCCGGCGGCTTGCTGGAACCAGTGACGGATCGCATCTTCGCCAGAGTGACCGAACGGCGGATTGCCGATGTCATGGGCCA
>Ga0302174_10000532_pt1 | contig 11823 bp, 5 predicted proteins | sample I_Fen_N3_2_FD_198789 | JGI IMG/M metagenome (GOLD analysis project Ga0302174, IMG submission 198789) | Peat permafrost microbial communities from Stordalen Mire near Abisko, Sweden - I_Fen_N3_2 | ecosystem: Environmental > Terrestrial > Soil > Wetlands > Permafrost | place: Sweden: Abisko... | reverse complement strand
CCCCCCCCAGATAAGGTAGTGCAGCAAGCGCATCCTCTTGCTTTGCAAGTGTGCGAGCGGCATTCAATGCGGCATCGAACTGCACAGAACTAAAGCTTTCAATTGTAACTAGGAGTCGATTGAGGTTACCACCTGCCGAAACACCTTCAGCCTTAGCTTGCTCACACAATCCGGCTAGCGTGGAGATAATCGTCGATCGCTTCGCATCATGACCAAACGCTTCCTCCATTTCGTTCAGCCACGCAATTCGAGTGTCAAATTCAACAACCGCGGCTGTCTCAAGGTCACGTTGTACTTCGGCATACATTTTGCCTAAAAACGAGAAATCCGTCACTCCATAATCAGGAGTCGGTGCTGTCATTGTCAGGCGCCATTTTGCTTGACGAAGATTACGCAAATCGTTAACAAACTTGTGGGGTTCAAGCATGGCCCCGACACGGCCGCCCTTCATGCTCGAAATATGAGCACGAACAACACTAATGAGTTTGTCACGCTGTTTTGTCAACCGGTCATAAAGCGTCCGTATCTGCGGAGATGAAACAGAGGCTTCGGGCGGCAGAGATACAAATGAAGCATCCACCATATCGGTGATCGTTGCATCGGCTTTTATCTTTCCTCCGATTGCTGCTGTTATGCAGAGAAGTTGAAGCGCTGCAATGTAAGGATTCCAAGTCGGGGTTGGGGCACTCAATACTCTAAGTTGCGCCTCTACACTTCTCGACCAAACCTCCACGCAGTCGAGGAAGGCTGACAGCATGCGATCTCCACCCTCGAAATCCCAACGGAATTGGTTTGTGCTTGCAAGGAGTAAACCTTGCAGAGCAGCACCAGTAGTAACTGGCGTGACGTGATCACCTGGAATCCGAAGTTTTACCTGTAGGTGCCCCTGAATCGTCGTGGTCTGGCGATCGAAGCTGATGCTATTTCTTTGGAACGCTCTACCAGTCTTCCCCATAAAGGATGAACGCTCTAAGCCGAGCATGTCCCAGTCAATTGCTTCAGATACGGCCGGATAGATCAACCGACGAAGCTTGTCTGCGACAACCTGATCAAGGCCGTCTCCATTAATCCATTTCTCTATCGCAAGTTCATTAGGGCTGGCGGTGCTTATAGGAGTGATAGGCGTGATAGGTAATGTTGGCGTAACTGGTACGTCTATTAATAGCGACGACTCATCAATCCCGGGTATATCAGGTACGCCGAAGGCTTCTCGTAACGGAGCAGGCAAATTCTTCAATAATCCTGTTCCATCATATATTTCCAGAAAAGCGATGAGTCGCTCTGCTGCATCAGGCTTTAAACTCTGTAGCCGATTACGTGTACTAAGGTTGAACGCTTTAGGCCCACCAAGCTTTTCCAATAGTCGAGGCGGCGGAAAATCACCTGTTCGGATCGCAGGTTCGTAGACGTCTAGAACTTCAGCCAGGAGGTTATTCTGGAGAATACGGGGGTTAAGGCTGACAGGCATCAACTCATCGACACGAGATGTGGCATTCCAGAGTGCCGTAGCCGTAAAAGGATAGAGCCCATAGCCGTCAATTTCGCCAAAAACGGCGTGACAATGTGATACCTGTGGGCAACTCGTGCACTTCGAGGGAGGCTGTTCTCCTGGTTCAGCGTTTTCGCTCCAACTTTTTATGTCCGCTAGACCAAGCCGAACGGCATTAAGGTAGCGTGCCGTAAAATTAGAAAGCGTACTGGGTGTAACTTCCATACCCTGAATTCGACCGGCTGACCTGTCCATATCAACAATATGCGTTGTACGCATATAAGCCGTTTCTGCAACGCTTCCGAAAAAGCCAGTTGTCACCGCGATTGCCGACCTCATTTTGCAGAACTTATCGTCACCATGATGGGTGATAGCTTGAAGAAGTGCTCGATCAATCCCTTGCAATCGAGCGAACTCCTCCACAAGCAGGATCAATTCCTTGCCCTGCTGTTTTAGATGGATCCGTAGGCGTCCCATTAACTCTTCAACCCGATCAGCCGAAAAGCTCAGTGTGCGCGCTGTGGCCTTGTCCAGATTTCGATTGATAATTGCCACCGCCAACTGCGGCGAAACGCCCGACTCCAATTCAACGACTTTGATTGCGTTCTGAGCATTGGTTGAGGCATTAATAAAGTCAGCACCGCCAAGCGGAAGATCTTGCTCCATGAACAGACGGCGTTTATCAGGTCTATTACCAGCGTTCGATGGGGCGAAAATATGATCCACAATATCAGAGATGATTGTCCCATCGCGGAGAAAGTGCGTCTCACGCATATATGGATCTTGAAACAGATGCGGCAATTGTTTAACAAGTTCTCCTTCCAACTCATCTGCCCCGTCTGGAAGAACTTCTTCTCGGATAGCATGCGCAAGATCGTTTAGCAACTGTTGCTTCTGTCCGTCTCGTGTTGCAGTTCCTTCTCCTGCGCGATTGAGAGTATCGCGAAACCCTTGCTGTTCATCGACAGGCAATTTATCGATGATCATTTCGACAATTGCACGCAGACTAGTACCCGACTTGCGGACAACAAGCACCATGCGCCGATCATCTCGTTTTAGATTAAGCCGCATCCAGTGGACGAGATGGGATTTACCTGACCCCGTCGTGCCGAGAATCGCGGCTAGAGCATGCGGTCGATCGTCCCGGAGAAAGTCCTCGAGAAACCCGAGCAGAGTGAAATTCGAATACGAAGCGGGATTAATATCCTGAAAAGCTTTGCCAATGGGTGGACTGACTTTCAGGTCCCAGTCACTATGCACTGCTCGGAATAAACTATCTGGAATATGCTCTGCATAAGGATTAATAACCTGGCGGACTTCACTGGAACTCCAGCAGACATAGTTTCTCATCATGACTGCGCCCCTATGACCACATGGCTTACACGGCGTTCGCTAGTACCAAGATCGAAGATCACCATTGGCGCGTCAGATCGACTTACCAGGTTTAAACGTTGACGATCCTGAAGGCGCTGTAATGCAACACTTGTCGACTGAGAAAGTTTGCGATCATCTACATAAGGAGACACTTCCAACATAGAGTCTATTTCTTGCCGCGCAGTACCACCTTCAAAGACTGGATAGATAGTGCAAAGGCGCGCCATAAAAACTTCGACAGAAAGCTCAATATCATCGGAGAACACTGTAAGCAGTGCAGAATCGATGGCAACCAGGGGATCAGGAAAGACCCAGCGTGTATCTTTCCCATCGTCGCTGTCACGACCTACAATCGTGGCGAATCCAAGGAAACGAGCCCAATATAGAAAATTTTGGTAACGGTTAAGGCTGGTTAACTCGGTCCGACTATATTGGGTGCCAAGTGTTTTTTCCAACTGGTTCTGTGGCGGAGTTGAAAATCCGAGAGGAATCAATGGGCTGTTTGTAAGAAACCATGACAACGCCAACATGAAACCACTTTGCTGTGCGTCTTCGGCAAGCACTGTGTTAAATAGGACCTTCAGCAAGTGATCACGGAATTTAGTCTCTCTATCCCCCCCCCCTTGCACAGAGGAACGCACACCATTAGGGATCCTTAGCCGATCTTCGACTTCTTCTACCAGACCCAGTCGACGGGCCTCAGTTAAGGTGTTTTTGAATAATGTCGTGACAAGTTCACCATCTTCATCCCCTCCCCTAGTTCGTAGAGTCGGTGGAGTCGCACAGGCTTCTAATCGATCCTTTAATTCGCCTGCTAAACTCTCGTACAAGGCAGCATATATAGAGAACAAGCGGCTTGGTACTGCCTGCGCAGTAGTGATAATACTCATTCAGCAACCCTCGCGTGGAACTCATCAAGCGTTAGTACTCTGCCACCAAAAACATCAACAAGCCGGCGTCCGTCTGGTGCAGCAAGATATTTGGACGTAACAAAAATCCTTGGAGAGCCTGCTCGTGGGTGTAAATTAAGAGGCTCGAGCTTTTCTTCGTACCCAACCATAACTATCTCGGCCCCCTTAGGGAGCCGTGATAAAGCCAACGATTTAACGTTACTTACAAAGAATGGTACCGTGTTCGCAAAACTAAGAACACGATCCATATCAAAGGGCTGTTGGCCGAGTATCAATAGTTTGGAGACACCGATTTGTTGTAGCCGACTATAACTTTCGCCAAGGCGGCGAGACTCGCTTTTTGAAAGATGGTCAGGATCGTAGGTCACAAGCAACCTTCCGTCCGAGCCTAAAAGCCGGGCTAAAGAGGCATGAATAGGCTTAATCCAAGGCGAACGTGGCTCTCCAATATTTATCGAAGAACAACGACGCTCGGGATCGTCTCGACAAATATTGCAGCGACTACATACGCGGCCTATGCGCGCAAATCCATACAGGTCTTCGAAAATTTCAGCGGGGCAATGCACATTTTCTAGGAAGCGTCGCATCAGTGCTAGATTACGATTGTTTGCCATCCATCCTTCTAGACGGACAGGCTCCACTCGAACCGTCCAAATATTCTGATCGAGATGCCCCTCCTCAAGTATGTCAAGCTCAACCCAATCTCCGACACGTTCAAGCCTCGGGTATGGTGTTCCCAGTAGCTTGACTAATCCTCCACGGGCCATCAGTGCAAGCGTTCGAAGGTTCCAATCGGTGTTGGTTACACCGAACATATCGATATCCACTTCTCCCGCACCTGGCCGATCGTCAATCCGCACAGCAAAATTTCCATTAGGCAATTTGACTTTACGATTGAACATCGTCTTCCATCGCTCAATGCCACGGCGAATGCTAATGACTGATATTTTGTTGATCGCCTTGGCAATAGCGAGATCCCGCCGGGATGGAACAATTAGAGAGAGTGACGCGCGCCCATCTCGTCCCCCCCTCCCAACCTCTTGATAGAAGCGATCCAGGGTCTCAGGGATGCAGGCATGCAAAACGCTTCGGGCATGGGGATAATCTATTCCGAGGCCAAAAGCTGAGGTTCCAACCACTATATCGAGTAGGCCATTGCGCCACTGGTTAACAACCAGTTCGCGCTCATCTCTTCCAGTGTTGCCATGCATTTTAGCAATCCGCCTGAACCCGGCAGCCCACAACCGACTGAACCAAGCCTCAGCGTCGCGCACTTTGGTCACGTAGAGGACGGCTGGCCGCGGCGCATGATTAAGTGCCTCCATGACACGCTCTATGCGAACTTCATCGACAGCAACTGGCGCAACCCAATAATCGGGTTCTGGCCGCAACTGGACCGCAGCGATGCTCTCGAAAGCCCCATCGACTCCAAACAGGGACCGAAGCGTTTCTAGCGAGTTATCAGTCAGCGTTGCCGAAAGCAGCAACGTCCGCATGCGTTGCTCAGGACGGGCAGTTGCAATAAGCTCACGACGAAGACCGCTTAGCTCCTGAAACTCCGTTCGAAAACCAGTTCCCCATTGATCGACCAAATGGGCCTCGTCAATCACGAGAGCATGAAGATAACCTGCCTCGGCCGCGCGGCGAAGCGCGTCTCGAAGCACCCCACAAGCCGCCTCCGGCGAAACAAAACACAAGCCTTGCGTTCCATCCGCGATCCTTTCGGCTATACGAGCATTTTGAACGTCATTGCCGCCTTGAAACGCGAGCGGCTTTGGCAGACCGCAAACATTAACTGCCTCAAGTTCATGATTGATACCCAAAGCAACAGTTGGAACAATCACTAGAGTGACCCCACGCCCGTCTCTTCGCTCTCCCTCAGTGAAGCCAATACTTTGCGCTAACTGGAAGATCATACTTTTACCTTCCCCTGTTGGCAGAGCGATGACTAACGTGCCGCCGGATGGTGTGGAAAGGGCAGCACGAACCGCGCTCCTTTGCCCAACACTGCGATAGAAAGTGCGACCTACCGACTTCAGAAACGGATCTCCTTCGATACTATTAGTAGTGAAGTCACGGCAAATTGTTTCAGACGATGCACGTGCATCAACACCTTGCATTTCATCTTTATTGAGCCATTCCGGTTGCCAGGCAAGCGCTGACACTTTGTATCCATCCGACGAGATTGTTGCGTCCAGGCCTACCAGAGTCCATCCCATAAAGTCCGAAAACCGAGGATGTCGGATTAGCAAAACTGGAGAAGCTTCATGGCCACGTCGAGCATGCTCGAAACAAAGAGCTTGTCGTAGCAGCACAGCAAGGTCGAGGCTACTAGCACGCTGAGGCTCTTCGGTAAGCGCTAAGCGCAGCCTCTCGATTGATGTAGAAAGGGCTTGCCACTCACCAGAGTGGTCGCCCAGAAGAAGAGTTGCCAGCGCGGTGAAGGCGGTACCGCCTTCCAACTTACTCATGCTCAACACTTGGGTTAAAACCCGCGATGACAAAACACCCCATAGCATCTAGGCGAATTGTTGGGTTGATTACGCCGGGCAAAATCTCTTCGATAATCGCGGCATCTGCCTTAGTAAAAGAGTTTTCGCCGAGTTCATCGCGAAACTCGCGATTGCGGTGGCGATCCAGATCTGCCTGCACAGCCTTACCTGCTGCAAAGGACCGCTCAGTGAACTCCGGCTGAGTACGGAGCATGGCGCGTGCGGAGTCGCGAACTAGACGACAACAACGCTGAAAAGATGCGGCGTCGATAATTTGCTCTAGTAGATGCGGCCGGCTTCCAAGGTTTATGTCAGTAGCATCTGCCCCTTTTCTATAGGGCCTATAGGGCCTATGCAAAATCGAGAGTAATTTCGGATCTTCGACGATATCTCCATTCACATCCACATGAATAATCTCCGAGTACGGTGCAAAATAACGCTGTGCGCGGCGCGCCAATGCAAGCTCTCTTGACGTTGGTGCCAGCATATCCGTCATTTCGATATTCGGTTCGACGACAAAACAGAGGCGAAAACCGACCCACGGATCTCCGATCCATTCATGAGCCTTGCGCCATGTTACAAATGCAGTTCCTCGGTCATCCCAACGCATAAAGCGTTCAGTCACATCAATAAGGGGAGTTCCGGGCCTTAACAGCGTTGTTTCGGGGCGTTTTGTCGCTACCCGGCGGCGCCATGTGAGAGGCTTCAAATCCTCGATGCCAAACGCGCTCAACCATGGCAAACGCGGGATGAGTGTGTTGTGGTCGGCAACGAGTTTGAACGGATCTTCTTCCGGCCAAGCATATGGTCGCTTTTTAAGTTGAAGTCCGCCGATAAGCCATTGATTAACGCCGTGCTCAAGAGCTTGTTCGTCTTCCTCCGCATCTTCCAACGTCTGGATAAATTCTTCGACAGGCTCCTCGGCCAACGCAATTCGGTCCAACGCATACTGCTCATCCTGCGAACGTCGCTCCTCAGCAATTCGTTGTCGGATCTCCTCGCTCAAGGCCACAAGCGCGTCAGGCCCCTTTTCAAACAGAGTGATAAGCCCCTGACTTTCAATATCGTCGAGGAGGAACTGAACGTCGCTAATTGAACGATTGAAGATCAAGAAGCCATTTGCAAGGAAAGAGAACCACGCCAACCAAGGGCTCGCGTCATCGTCGTAAGGTAATAGGATGCGGTGACGAATGACTGACTGCCTCCTGCCAAAACGATCTAGCCTCCCAATACGCTGTTCAAGTCTTGCCGCCGAAAGCGGCAAATCCAAATGAACTATCGCATCGGCGCAGTTGAGATTGAGCCCTTCCTCACCGCAACGATCCATTACTAGGACAGCGGTGGCGTCAAGATTTACGAACGCACTTGCAGCCTGAGTCTCATCACTCTCCCCGTCTTCGACAAACAAGAAGGTGACAACTCCTTCACACCCGCCGTGAAACGCCGCATGAAATGAGGTAGCTACATCGGATGATGGCGCAAAGACGACAACCTTAGGATTTCTAGTGTCCGCTGAAAGTGTTTTAAGCAAACGCTTCGTACTTTCCACCATAAGGGCGATCCGGCGACTTTCATCATTGTCAGTGATCAGTGCGCGCAATGACTCAAGTATTTCCTCTTCATCATTGAAAAGTGCGTCGGCCGGGTTGGTCTCGGTGAAGAACGCTGCATTGCTCACGCTAAAAGACTCGAGCAGTCGTGCATATCGAGTCGCATACTGCCGGTGTAAAGCTGCATTGCCATGTGCGGCCTCAATCGCCGAAAAACGCCAGTCTTCAAGACCAGCGGCAATAGCGGCTAGATTGTCGTCGGGGTCGACTTCTATTCGAACATGGCTAAGAATCGGCACGCCATTAACTGCCGGACCTCGCGGCATGAACTCCCAGCCCTTGGCATCGGCTCGACGAGAGCGGATCAGGCGTTGGTGGATGCGATAACTGTCAGCAATATGCTCTTTCAGCGCGTTACAGACGGGCTCAAGATCAATTGTTCCATGCTGACTCGCCTCTATTAGTCGAGGAGCAAGTTCCGCGACTATGCGGTCGTTTGGAAAGAGATTTTGTATCTCGGCACTGCGTTTACGGATAACGAGGCCGGGACTTTTAGGATCCAAACTAAGCAGTAATCTTCCAAATTCGCGGCGCTGCTGAAGCTTTTCTCTAAACCCATCAAGATCGCTCAAAGGATGGGTAAGCGGATCAAGCAAATTGAGAAGCGCGAGGAATTTCCACTCATCGCTAAGAGCGGGAGTTGCAGAAAGCAACAGTAAAATCGGGGTTTCATGTGCAATTTCGACAAGGCGGATTGCAGCTTTTTCAAGTGGCCCTGACTCAATACCAACTAGATGATGTGCCTCGTCAACAACCAATATGTCAGGGATGCGTGAAACGCGCGCCAAATCAGCATGGGTGCAACATTCAAATGCTGCATCGAATTGGTCTAACCTGAGCTTGTTAATTAGTTCAGATCGCCATTGTTCACACAAGTGCGTTGGGGTTGCGATGAGTACTCCCACATTAGGATTGTCGATGAGGTGTTGCCGAATGATGAGGCCAGCTTCTATGGTTTTCCCCAGGCCGACCTCATCCGCAAGTAAATAGCGCTGAATAGGATCCGTAAGGACCCGCCGGACCGCGGCGATCTGATGTGGGACGAAGTCGATTCCAGCAGAGAGTAGAGAAGTCAGGCCTTGTGCAGCACTACGTAACTTAAGCAGGGGTAGCAAAGCCGACTGCCGATGATCATGCAGGAATTGGCTTTCACCCCCCCCCGCCGCGAGAATCTCGGCGGGATCCTCGGGTGCATTCCAAAGACGCACATAAAGATCCAACTCGCTAATATCTTCTTGTCGGCCGTTGGGAAAGCGAACTTCATAATCAATCAAGCCGTTGTCTTGCTTCAGATAGCTAGTGATACGCCCGACTTCGAATTTGTTGTCTTGCTTCACATAAACGCGTGTTTGCGGACTCAAAAAAGCGCGACGAAGGACGCTCAACGCAAGGTCAACAGTGTCAGTGCGCAATATCGAATGGAAGACGGAAATCGCACAACGGCCATCGCTTACAGACTCCAATTTCCCTACACCCCGCTGACGAGGTAATTCGACTAGCATTCCCTTAAACAGCACAATCCCCTCCTACAACTCCATTCCGAACTGGTCGACAGGTACTTATCAACTCAGGAGCCTAGCCGACTGCGTTCCATAGACACGCCATTCTCTAGTGGATCCATAGCCCAGCCTCGCTAAAATCCGAAGATGGAAACAATAATCATTACGGCTCATTGATCACCAAGCAATACACGATCAGAACCATTTCCTGTATTGCTACCGCATGCATGATGCGAAGGCAGTCACATTATCCAGACTGCCTCTGCGGGTAAAGGCAAAGTGCCTCGATCCTGCATATTTTCGTATCGACTGATGCCATCGCCGACTTCTGAAAACACTGGAAAGATCAATTTCAGTTCGCCGATCGCCCGACCTAGGCACCCTTCGCCCCCCGCCATTCCAGAGAATGCAGGATATAGACCGGCGAATTAATTTGCTTCTCTACCACCGGCAACCGCATCTAGATGGATTTGATATCTCCGGAAACTCGCCCGAGTGGCACCAGTGATAGCCATGGCTGAAGGTACGGTGAATAATTTGAACAAACCTGGTATGTCATACGCCAACTGACAAACAGACCATCAAGTCATGGGCCGAATCACCTCGTTAAGCCGTGGGCTTTTTGGCAACAACCGCAGCCCGGCGTTGCCGAAGAAGGCCAGCGGTTTATAGTCTTAGCTCCCCCTCCTTGGTGCAGGCTGTGGTCATGACCAAAGTCACGGTTGATTCAGAATTTCGAGTTCAAATTCCGCAAGACCTGCGCGATGGGTTTCCTGCTGGATGCGCTGTCAGCATCGAAGTAGATGCCGAGGGTCGTCTTCTCATCTCTCCCCACAAATACTCGCTGGATGAGTTGCTGGCTGATACACCACCAGATTCAATCATCCGCGAATGGGAAGCCATGCCTCCGGTAGGAAAAGAATCGAAGTAAACAGTCGCTGCCAATCAGGTTACTCGTCTCAATGCTATTGGCGATTGCGGAATCCACCTTATACTGTATATATGTCCAGTATTCGCGCGTGATCCCATGGAAGCAGTTGATGTCCGCCCTCTTGTTCCGTCTGATGAACCCGATCTGGGAATCCCTGTCGGAGTTGGCATCTCGACCACCAAATCACTGACGAAATTGGCGAATTGGGCCAGCAAAAAATGGAAGACAAAAACCGGAACCGTGGTTGATCTGGTCGATCCGGTGAAGCAGGAAAAGCTTCTCCGCTTCGCTGATGTGGGAGAGATTTGGGGCATAGGCAGGCAGCTCAAAAATCGACTTCAGCTTATGGGTATTAACAAGGGTTGGGATCTCGCAACATTCGACAAAAAAACGGTGCGTAGGCATTTCAATATCAACGTTGAAAAAACCTCGCGTGAACTGGCAGGCGAATACTGCTATGAGTTGACGGAGGACGTTACGCCCAAGCAGATGATTGCGTGTACGCGTAGCTTTAGCCAAAGAGTGACGCCCCTTGATGGCCTTCGCTCAGCAGTCTCTACGTTTGTTGCAAACGCTTCAAGGAAACTGCGGGCGCAAAACCAGTACGCGGCTTGCGTGCAAGTATTCGTGCGAACGAGCCCTTTCGATACGAATGGTATGCCTTATGCAACATCAGTCAGCATTCCATTGGCGTATCCAAGCTTCGACACGCGTGACCTGATGGAAGCTGCGCTGACCGGATTGCAGCAGATTTACATCGAAGGACCAAAGTATGCAAAGGCCGGTATCATTCTCTCCCAGTTTTTCGATCCAGGGACGTTCACCGACGATCTTTTCGCGCAGCCGAAGAGAAAAAATAGTGAACAGCTGATGGCCGTCCTCGACAGAATAAATCTGATTCATGGCCGGGGGGTTGTTAGGTTTGCGAGCGAGCCAGCTGCCGCGCCCTGGTCCATGAAGCAGCATTTGCTTGGCAAAAAGTTACACAACGCGGTGGGAGGATGTGATGCGAGTGAATACATGAACAGAGTAATGGCAAATGAGTCTGATCTTCTGAAAAAACTGCTGAACGAACTGCAATACCGACGCTCAGAATCTGGGCTGATCGACATTGAGCTGGTGAAAGGTTATGTGTCCTCACCAAGGCTCGCTGACTTTTATATTCGCGGCCTTCACGGTTGTGGACTGGTAGCTGTCGGTGACACGTTTCTCGACGCAAGAACAATGCTTGCAGACCGGACGCAGAAAACTTTTGCCGTTCCGATTCAGCGATGGACGGATTTTGTTAAGGGCAAGGAGCTTCTCGTTGGAGATCCCGAATTCGGAGATTCTAATGTAACGCGTATCGAACTTTGGCCTTTTGATCCGGCGACACTTGCTGAAGAGCAGCTTGTTGGCGCTGATTGAAAACTGACCCACCCTGCCGATTGAAAATTGACCCAGGGCGGATTGCTGATTTTTGTCCCAGCAATTGTGGATAAGCTTAGCAGTAGTGTCCTAGTTGAAGACGCATCTGG
>Ga0302174_10000529_pt1 | contig 11851 bp, 9 predicted proteins | sample I_Fen_N3_2_FD_198789 | JGI IMG/M metagenome (GOLD analysis project Ga0302174, IMG submission 198789) | Peat permafrost microbial communities from Stordalen Mire near Abisko, Sweden - I_Fen_N3_2 | ecosystem: Environmental > Terrestrial > Soil > Wetlands > Permafrost | place: Sweden: Abisko... | reverse complement strand
TCCTGATGTAATGTGTAACAAGCTTATTAAGTTTGGTGCTTTTGAGGATCGTGCCGGTAAATATTTCGATAAGATTGCTACTGGGCACTATGCGGGAACGGAAGAACGTGATGGCAAGGTATGGTTGTGCAGTGCAATAGATCCGATAAAGGATCAAACTGACTTCCTTTGTCAATTGTCTTATGATCAAATAAAAAAAATAATGCTCCCACTAGGCGGACTGATGAAAAGCGAAGTTCGTGAAATTGCTGAAAAGGCAAAACTCATCAGTGCGAAGCGCAAAGACAGTCAAGGCATTTGCTTCTTGGGAAAGATCAATTACAACGACTATATCCGCAGATATCTTGGTGAAAAGAAAGGACCTATTGTAGAGCTTGAAACAGGCAAAGTTATTGGTTCTCACAATGGATTCTGGTTCCATACGATAGGACAACGCAAAGGATTGGGATTAAGCGGTGGCCCTTGGTTTGTGATTAAAAAAGATGTAACGCGCAACATTGTCTATGTTTCGCAAGGCTTTGACGTGGAGACACAATACGGAGATGAATTCAAAATGCAGGACTTCCACTATTTAACAGATAATCTCTGGCATAACGACGAACCTCATGAAATAACATTCAAGATCCGCCACACACCGGAGATTAACAAAGGCATACTCACACTTGAGCCAGACGGATTGTACAAAATAAAATCCGAGGACAAGATACAAGGTATCGCCCCCGGACAATTCGGTACTATCTATGACAGTGATCACCACCTCTGTCTTGGAAGTGGCGAAATCACCGTTTAAGTCAATTATAGAGGATATTCATCAAAAGCATACAATAAAGTGGAAAGATAACGTTCACCGGTATCCGGTAATAAAGCAACGATATTTTTCCCTTTATTTTCAGGACGCCTAGCTAATTCGGCAGCAGCCCATACAGCAGCGCCAGATGATATTCCAACCAACAACCCTTCTTCTTTAGAAAGAATACGTCCCGTAAGAATGGCATCATCATTATCCACCGCGATAATTTCATCGACTACAGCCGAATTATATGTTTTAGGTATAAAGCCTGCACCAATACCCTGAATCTTATGCGGCCCGGATGCTCCACCTTCCAATACAGGAGATGTTTTCGGCTCTACTGCAACAATCTTTACATTCGGATTATGCTTTTTCAATGCTTCGCCTACCCCGCTGACGGTTCCACCAGTACCCACACCAGCTACGAAGATATCTACTTTTCCGTCAGTATCACGCCATATTTCCTGACCAGTAGTTGTTACATGAATAGCAGGATTAGCAGGATTTTCAAACTGCTGCAATATAATGCTATCTTTTGTTTCATCACGCAACTTCTCTGCTTCAGCAATAGCACCCTTCATACCCGTAGCGCCAGGTGTCAGAACAATACTTGCTCCCAAAGCCTTTAGTAAGTTACGACGCTCTACACTCATCGTTTCAGGCATCGTCAAAATAAGTTTATACCCTTTCACAGCCGAAACAAAAGCCAAACCAACGCCCATGTTTCCACTTGTAGGTTCAATAATAGTAGTCTTTCCTGGAGTCAACCGTCCTTTTGCCTCAGCATCAGTAATCATTGCAAAAGCTGCACGATCCTTTACACTACCAGCCGGATTGAAATATTCTAACTTTGCAATTACCGTTGCATGCAAATCATTTAATTTGTTGTAATGGCTCAACTCTAAAAGAGGAGTATTACCGATCAAGTCTGTCAATTGTTTTGCAATCTTTGCCATATTCAGTATATTTAATTATTTATATTCTCTACTTTCACACCTATTGCAAGTGCTATCATTCACTTACAGTGCAAATATATAACAAATTATACGATCATATTATCGCATAATTGGGGCATATTTGTACCATAATCATGGTAGTAACCGTAAATTTACAAAAAAAGTTGAAGTGCATAATTATAATATGAGTTTTTTTTATTTACTTTGATGAAAGATCAAGACGACTTAACCCCGTCTTTCATTGTTTACCTTTAAATAATTCAACGTAAATGAAAAAATTAATGTTACTTGTAGTCTTAGCAGCTACATTTGCGGCTTGTCAAAACAAAAAAGCCGATGCTAAAGCGCACGCAGATAGTGTAGCTACCGACAGTACGCAAAAAGTTGATCCGACTTTAGGAGCTATGCAAACACGGGATTTCACAGCAACATTGGCTGGCCCCACATCAGCAGGAGTTATCAATGAAATCGTTGTCAAAAAACAAGAAAAAGCTACCCAAGGTACTTATGAATGGTTAAAAACTTATCCAAAAGGAAACAATGGAAGTGATATGACTACAAGACAAAAAGGTATTGTAAAAGATACAACAGATACCAAAGGGAAAAAAATATGGGTTCTTCATAAAGGCGATAGTGAAACAGTCAACTATTTTGAAGTTCATGATGGCAAAATCATCCAACTTGATCCTTCTATGAAAAAGACTTCTGAATCTAAGAACTTTGTATTTAAAGAAAAGAAAGCAAAATAATATCTTTGATTCTAATCAAAAGGAATAAGTCCCAAATGTTGGAGTATCCATCATTTGGGACTTATTATATCATATAAAACGATTCAATCATAAGACAATGTCATTACAAACAATATAAATATACATCGTTATTGTTTACTATTTTGCCTTCTTCTCTTCTATGACTCTGCTTTGTTTGGTCTATATGTTTCACAAGAACAACCCATTCCAACCGAAACAAAGAATTTTATGGATTCGCCGCAGATAACTCATCGGATTGTAACCTTCTATTTCCCTGATCCTTGCATGCATTTTATCATCTTCCCAGCAACAGAACTTATTTTTACGGTTGTAGAAAAACATTTCTACAACCGTAAAACTGTTGTGCCACAACTGTAAAAATGCTTTTTTACGGCTGTAGAAATAAGTTTTGCCGCTTTGTAACAGGAAGAATGCATTATAGCAATCAGAGAAATACTCAGCAGGAATTAATCCTTTCATCACATGGATCAAGATCATCATATTAATATTGAATGCCTCAAACATAAGTCATCAAAGCTTGAACATTATGCAAAAAAAGAGGGTGGTCACTTTCGACACACCCTCATTTTATATTCAATTTTTAAGACTCAAATCATAGAATCAATTAAAAACGCTTCTTTGAAATCAGTCCTCGTTTCGAGGATGATATAAAATCAATAATATTCTGTATTTCAGGACTAGGTGGTACTTGATCTTTCACTTGCAATAAAGCATCGAAAGTGCTAGTATTACCATGGAATATCAAACGATAAGCATTGGCTATGTGCTTTTGAACCTTTTCATCTATCCCATGATTCGCCAGAATTGTAGCGTTAATACCACCGTACTCAATAGGATTGTTAGCACCTACAATATACGGAGGAACGTCATGACTGAAACGACAGCCACTTTGTATCATGGCTCCCACTCCCACACGACAGTTAGGATTCTCTATCACATTACTGCTGAAAATCACGGAATCATAAATCTCACAGTTCCCTGCAATCTTTGTACCATAGCCAAAGACACAAGCATTTCCGATCTTCGTGTCATGTGATATATGAACTCCTTCCATCAAAAAGTTGTCATTACCAATTGAAGTGCGACCACTGGAAAATGTAGCACGATTCACTACTACATTTTCACGAATCGTGTTATTGTCACCTATTATGAGTTCCGTTTTATCACCTGCAAACTGAAAATCTTGAGGAATAGCTCCCAACACAGAGTTTTGATGTACGTGATTGCCGGTACCCATACGTGTGCCTGACATCACACTTACATAAGGGTAAATGACACAATCGTCACCTATTACAACATCATCTTCAATGTATGCAAATGGCATTATTTCGACATTCTTACCAATCTTTGCAGAAGGGCTTACTGATGCGAGTGGACTTATCATATCTTATTTTTTTTATTGTTGTTCAACATTATCTACCACCACCAAGGGCATAATATAAATTTACCACAGCCTGCATCTTGTAGAAATCATCTGAAACTTTTGACAACTGTGCACTCAACAAGGATTGTTGTGCACTGATCACCTCAACATAACTAGATGAACCTAATTTGAATAGTTTCTCACTAATCTCTACATTCTTTGCCAAGCTTACAATCTGCTTATCTTCCCACATACTCTTATTCTTGGAGGATTGATAAAGAGCTAACGCATTGCTAACTTCCGAACCGGCAGAAAGTATTGAATATTGCCAATTCAAGTAAGCCTTTTCTTGGGTAATTTGGGCTACCTTTAACTGTTCTTTCAACTTCCCTTTTGAAAAAATAGGCATTGAAAGACCTGCTACAGCCGAAGCCAATACCTTAGCAGGGTTCACAATGGCACTACCTGCACTATTAGTCCAACCGGCACTTCCTGTAATTGTCAAAGATGGATAGAAAGCAGCCTTTGCAACATTCACTTCATAATAGCAATAGGCCAAATTCATCTCAGCACTATGTACATCCGGACGGTTGCTCAACATTTGTACTGGTATGCCAACGCTGAAACTTTCTGTCATCGATTGATCTGCCAGTTTGTTTCTCTGAATAGTTTGAGGGGATTGACCAAGAAGCAATGAAAGGGAATTCTCAGTACTACGTATTTGTCGTTTCAATTCAGGGATACTAGCCATTGTCGAATAATAGTTTGCTTCACTACTTTGGACGGATGCTTCATCTCCAGAACCATATTGTTTCTGTGCTTTCATCATATCCCAAGTATTTTTTGTTAGAATTGCCGTTGAATCGGTTATCTCCAACTGACGATCAAGCATCAATAACGTATAATAACTATTGGCTATGTCTGATATAAGTTTCGTGCGTACACTCCTTTGGTAGTCTTGACTCTGCAATAATGTAGCTTTCGAAGCCCTTTTTGCATTAGTCAATGAACCGAATAAATCGGTTGACCAACTAGCTTCTATAGGTAAAGAGTACGTAGCACTTCTCTTACCAAAATCCCAGGAACTAAGAGTTCCAGTACCGGCAAAGGAGAATGAAGGCCAAAACGACAAACGCGCAGCTTTCAGTTCCTCTTCTGACTGTTGCACAGAAAGTGTAGCAGTTAAAAGATCCGTATTATTTTTTAAACCAGTCTCTATAAGTTGCTGCAAAGTAGCATCAGTGAACACGTCACGCCATGGAAGATTACCCAAATTAGTGGTATCTTTTGCAGCCAACGTATCTGTTGCACTCACAGAATCACGATACAGTCCTTTCGCATTTACAGTAGGCCTATCATATTGTTTGTATAGGCCACAACCACTCATCAGAGTGGCCATGCCTATCATAGATACTATTAAAATTCTTTTCATGTTTACCGCTTATTTTTTATTGACAGGACGAGAATATTGCAAAAGTTCCGAATCAACTTTATCCTTATTAGTATCATCAAACTTTATCGGTTTAACCTTCTCCTGCAAGTATTCGAAAATAACAAACAGAGCAGGCACCACAAATATCTGGCAAATCATACCTATTAACATACCGCCTACGGCCCCTGCACCAAGAGTAGAGTTACCGTTAGCACCTACACCGGAAGCAAACATCAAAGGCAACAAACCAACAATCATGGCCATTGATGTCATTAAGATAGGACGCAGACGAGCGGAAGCTCCTAATATGGCACTCCACTTGATAGCCATACCTGTTTGTCTTCGTTCAAGGGCGAACTGGATAATCAGGATGGCATTCTTGGCCAACAATCCTATCAACATAATTAAGGCAATCTGCATATATATATTGTTTTCATGCCCGAAGATGTTTGCGAATAAGAAGGCACCTGATAAACCGAATGGAATGGAAAGAACTACTGCTAAAGGCAATATATAACTTTCATACTGCGCACTCAAGATCAAATAAACAAATATCAAACAGAGTGCGAAGATTAACGTGGTACTGTTACTGGATTCCTGCTCAGAACGTGTCAAACCGGAGAATTCATATCCATATCCGGTAGGTAATGTCTGGGCTGCTACCTCTTTCACCGCTTTAATAGCATCACCTGAACTATAACCATTACCTGCAGATGCATTCACGTCAATTGATGTATACAAGTTGAAACGACTGATATTAGATGGACCATATACTTTATGCATCGACATAAATCCGGAAATAGGAGCCATACCGTCGCTTGTACGAACATATATGCCATTCAATGATGAAGGATCAAGACGATACGAAGGATCTGCCTGTATCATTACACGGTATAATTTTCCGAAACTATTAAAGTTCGAAGCATACAAGCCACCATAATAACCTTGCAACGTAGTAAGTATTGTATTGGGGCTGATGCCGCTTTGCTTACACTTAGCTACATCCACATCTACCATATATTGAGGGTAACTAGGATCATAAGAAGTCATCGCCATCGAAATTTCCGGACGTTGTTTTAACTTAGCCAAGAAATCTTGAGTCACTTTAAAGAACTTGTCTACAGAACCTCCTGTCTTGTCCTGTAAACTGAATGTCAAACCATTTGAAGCACTAAAACCTGGAATCATAGGAGGAGCAAAAGCCATTACCTGAGCATCTTTCAATGCAGAAGTCTGAGCATAAATCATACCGATAACATCCGTAGAGCTCATTCCTTTCTTACGTTGATCCCAATCTTTCAATTTAATAATAAACGTACCAAAATTACTTCCTTGCCCAGCGATAAAATTATAACCCGTAATTGAATTCGTATTCTTGATTGCAGGATTAGAAGCAAACATCTTATCTACCACATTCATCGTCTTTTGTGTCTTTTCCAATGATGTGCCTGGAGGCAATGAAACGGTAGCGAACACGGTTCCTGTATCTTCATCAGGAACTAAACCTGAGCGCGTATATTTCATCAAAACAACCATAGCAACGATTCCCACAACTACTAATGCGAATGCTGTTATTTTATGGTTAATGAAAAATTGTATGCCACCTTTATACTTGCCTAACACCTTAGAGTAAGCTGTATTAAAAGAGGTATGGAAACGGTCTACAAGTCCTGGAGTTTTTCCCTCTGCATCAGCATGAGGTTTCAATAAAAGGGCACACAATGCCGGGCTCAATGTCAAGGCATTCAACGCTGATATGACAATTGATACAGCCATAGTTACACCAAATTCCTTATAGAAAGTTCCGCTCGTTCCACCAATGAATGAAACAGGAATGAAGACGGCTGCCATAACTAACGTAATTGATATAATAGCACCTGAAATCTCATTCATGGCATCCAAACTGGCTATACGGGATGATTTATATCCTAAATCCAACTTGGCATGAACAGCCTCAACCACCACAATCGCGTCATCCACCACTATGGCTATGGCCAAGACTAAAGCAGACAGTGTCAGCAAGTTGATGGAGAAGCCAAATAGTTCCAAAAAGAAGAACGTTCCAACCAATGATACCGGTACGGCTATCGCAGGTATCAACGTTGACCGTAAATCTTGCAAGAAGATATATACTACGATGAACACTAAAAGGAATGCTTCAAGCAAGGTTTTTATTACTTCATAAATTGAAGCATACAAGAAATCCGTCACATCTTGAGCAATTGTAATATTCATTCCTTTGGGGAATGAAGCTTTCTGCTCTTCTAGTGTTGCTTTTACTTTCTTTACAATATCATTTGCATTTGAACCTGCAATCTGTGTAACCATACAGATAACTGACGGACGACTATTTGTACTCATGCTCGTGGTGTAAGTCAATCCACCAAGTTCAACCTTGGCCACATCCTTTAAGCGTAACACATCACCATTAGCATCTGAAGAAACAATTATATTTTGAAATTCAGGAACAGTTTTTAGACGCCCCTTATAACGCATTACATATTCATAAGAACGTCCTCCACTCTCTCCAAATTTACCTGGTGCAGCCTCTATATTTTGCTCATCTAAAGCAGAGGTAATATCACTCGGGATAAGATTATGTTGTTTCATTACCTCAGGGTTCAGCCATATACGCATTGAATAAGTTTTGGAACCGAACGATTCAGCACTACCCACACCTCGCACACGCTTAATTGCTGGTAACAAGTTAATTTCCGCATAATTCGTTAAGAACTTTTCATCATATTGTCCCTTATCACTCGTAAGAGAGAAAATCAACAACGTACTGGTTTGTCTCTTTTCTGTAGTGACACCTACTTGAACAACTTCCGAAGGCAAAAGGTTTTGTGCCTGCTGCACACGGTTTTGCACATTCACGGCAGCCATATCAGGATTAGTCCCTTGTTTAAAATAAACGGTGACTTTTGCAGAACCGTCATTCGTTGCCGTTGACGTCATATAAGTCATGTTTTCCACACCGTTTATTTGCTCTTCCAACGGTGCAATCACACTATTCATTACCGTTTCTGCATCTGCTCCTGAATAAGTAGTACTAACCTGAATCGTCGGTGGAGCAATATCCGGATATTGCTCAATAGGCAATGATACCAAACCGATAACACCCAAAATCACTATAAGAATGGATATTACGGTTGACAGCACCGGACGATTTATAAATCTATCTAGTTTCATATAAACCTTTTATTAAAATTATTTTTTCTCCTTTGACTGACCTTGCATAGCTCCCATTTTTTCAGCCTGTAGTATCTTTGCATTCGCTTCCGACTCAGAAATAGGTTTAATTTGCATGCCATCTTTCAATGAAGCTACTCCTTGAACAACAATGCGATCACCGGCACTCAAGCCACTTGTAACAATATAATTCTGACCATCATCAAGATCGGCAATGGCTATCTCCACATTCTTCACTTTATTGTCGCTACCAACAACATATACATATTTTTTATCCTGTACTTCTGAAGTTGCGCTTTGAGGAATCATAATAGCATTTGTGGCTGAATATGGAATAACAACAGAACCAGAACCACCACTCTTCAGTAAATGAACAGGGTTCTTAAAATCAGCACGTAAGCTCACCGATCCGGTTGTTTCATTAATGACTCCACTTACAGCAGAAACTTTACCGGTTTGTGAATAAACGGTACCATCTGCTAATTTCAAACGAACAGCAGGAAATGACTTAAGTGCTGCATTCGCGTTACCTGATGCACGAGTCATTGCAAGTAGTTGTGCCTCTGTCATTGAGAAATAAACGTACATATCCTGAATATTGGAAACTGTGGTCAAAGCTTCAGTGCTCGATGAACTGACCAAACTCCCTACACGGAAAGGTATCGATCCTACCACACCATTACAAGGACTTGTTATACGACAAAATGCCAGATTTTGGCGAGCTGCTATTAAAGACGCAACAGCCTCAGCCAAAGACGCACGGGCACTACTAAGTGAATTAGCTGCTGTCTGCATGTCAAAAGTACCTATTACATTTTGTTTTTGCAATTGTTTCTTATTCTCATAGGTGAGCTTTGCAGTTGCCAATTGAGCTTTAGCCACATCAACGGAAGCTTTGGCCTCTTTGGCAGCCTCACGATATTGCACATTATCTATGGTAAAAAGCAATTGGCCTTTTCGCACCGCAGAACCTTCATTCACACATACACGAGTGATGAATCCTGAAATTTTAGGACGAATCTCAATATCCTGTTTACCGCGAATCGTCGCTGGATACGTATTCTCTAGTTCCGCACTTGAAGCCTGCAATGTCCGCACTGCATACTCATTTGATTGTTCCATTTGACCTTTTTGTTTGCCGCACGAAGCGAATAAAACAAGGCATACGACAAATGCTACTATTTGCCGGGACTGAGTTTGAAATAATCGATTCATTTTCATATACTTATTTTTCTGAAATTGGTTTGTTATCTTTTATAATACCTAATAAATCAAAATAAAATAGCCTTAAAAACTTTTTCATATATTCTAGTTTTTGACGATACAAATATAACAAATAAACCTACAGTTTGTAGGATGTTAAAGTTGTTTTTAAGTATTCTTAAGTCTGGATTTAGAGACTGAAAAATGCCAAAATCATATAAGAAAACATAGAAAACGCTGATATGTATAAAAGTTTTATCGACCAAACTTGCAATAAAGTGTATACAATACAATTATATTAAATTAACTTTACTAAAACGAGAAATGATGGTAATTATGTCAGAAATAAAGAATTTGACTTTTTATTGCATTCAATAAAAAGATCTACTGAATAAATACCCCTCAAAAATAAAATCGATGATAATTTGGAAAATAATGAAAAAAACGTAACTTTGCAGCCGCATAAAAAGGAAAGGTGCTCGAGTGGTTGAAGAGGCACGCCTGGAAAGCGTGTAAACGCCAAAAGCGTTTCGCGAGTTCGAATCTCGCTCTTTCCGCTAAGTACAAAGCCGACGCAAAACATTTTTTGAGTCGGCTTCTTATATTCTATCATTTAATATTTGCAAAGTAGCTATCAACATAGAACAATCCCCCATCACCACTAATTTTTAACTTCTCTACAGCGGTGCGAGCCATATCCTCTTCCTCTACTTGTTCACGCACAAAACTCCACAGAAAATCTTGACTAGCTTTATCTTTATCGGTAGAAGCAACATCAACTAATTTATCTATCAGTCCTGATATAGTTACCTCATGGGTATATACTGATTCAAAAACTTCCAATGGACTTTTCCATTCTGCCGGAACGTCTTTTATACCTTTTACAAAGGCATTGCCACCTCTCTTAAAAAGATAATCAGCCATCTGCTGTGCATGGATCAATTCTTCTTCTGATCTTTTTTTCAACCAAGATGAAAATCCTGAATAACCTTTTCCACGGAGGAAATATGACATTGAGAGATATAAATTTGATGACCACATCTCAACTGCAATCTGATCATTGATTGCTTTCTGTAATTTTTCTGATATCATAATATTTAATTTTAAATTAAACAATATATTATCATAACAAAGAAACTACACCAATTGTTTACTCAATCATTACATCACGCCACACCCCATCTTGAAGTTGACGCACAGTTTCATATCCGTTTTTTTTCAATGCAGCTAGAGCCTCAAAGCGTCCATCATTAATTAAGTCCGGGTAATGAGCATCTGAATTAACAACAACAGGTATACCTAGTTCTAATAACATCGGAAAATATTTTTCTCTAGGAAAGAATGTTCCCAATTCATGATACTTCTTTGTATTTATCTCAACCATATACCCTTTTTCGGCAATTTTAAGAAAGTAGTGGTTCATAAGCCTCTGAACCCATCCTTCCGAGGATTTACCAGGACAAACAGCATCCACATTATAGAACATTTTATCACAATGTCCTAAAATATCAAAACCACCTAATTCAATCATAGACATTAAATTATTAATATACAGACGTATCATAAAATCAATGTGATTATTAAAATGATTGAACAAGATCTCCCTAAATCTTTCAACAGAGCAATCAATATCAACAAAATTGCCATCCAAGTCAGATAGCAAATGAACCGATCCGATTCTGAAATCAAGAGGCATATCTCTAAAATACTTCATAGAAGGATTCTGTCTATGATCTAAGTAATCAATCTCTAAGCCAATGTAAAGAGCAATTCTATCCTTATATATATCCCTTAAACGCTTAAATTCGGTAAAATAATCAGAGACATCCCCTTTATCCATTGTCCAAGTAGTCTGAAACGGTAGCGGAGCATGCGACGAAAAGCCAAAAGATGAAAAGCCCTTCGCTATGGCAAATCGTACCATTGTTTTCATATCTGCACGACCATCACAAAATATCGAATGACAATGATAGTTCGTTAAATTAATCCCCATTTTTTTTACAATTCTTTTGTGCAAAGATAGAAAGAACATAGGGACTTTGTATTTAAATACATTCAAAAGCAAGAACATTCTATACTTTTCATATATTTCTTAACACTCTTTTATACAAAAAACACAGCATTAGATGCATCAAAAAACAAGAA
>Ga0302174_10000521_pt1 | contig 12015 bp, 8 predicted proteins | sample I_Fen_N3_2_FD_198789 | JGI IMG/M metagenome (GOLD analysis project Ga0302174, IMG submission 198789) | Peat permafrost microbial communities from Stordalen Mire near Abisko, Sweden - I_Fen_N3_2 | ecosystem: Environmental > Terrestrial > Soil > Wetlands > Permafrost | place: Sweden: Abisko... | reverse complement strand
GGTGTAGCTGACGTCGAGGTCGGTGATCCATTTGGCGCCGAAGCTGCGGTCGCCCGTGGGGTTGACCGCCAAGGTCTTGACCGCGCCGTAGCGGCTGGTTTGCAGGTTCACTGCCAGGTCCTCGACCTTCCAGTTGGCGCCCAGGATCCATTTGGTCTTGGGCGATGCTTCGGTCAGGTCGCCTTCGCGGTCGCGGCCTACCAGGGTGACGCCGGAGTTGGCCAGCGCACTCGGGGTATCGCGGTTGCCTTCGATAGTGGTTTTGTTCCAGTTGAAACCCAGGCTCCAGCGCACATCACCCCAGGCATCCAGCGGCGTGGTGTGGTCGGCGACCACGTCCAGGCCACGGGTGCGGGTATCGAAAGCGTTGGTGTAGTAGTTGACCCAAGTGCCGGAGGGCACGCCTTGGGCGGTGAGGATGCCGTTGATCACGCCATTGCCTTGGTCGTAGATGTTGCTGGTCAAGGCGATACGGTCGTCGATGTCGATCAGGTACGCGTCAGCGGTGATGCTGGTGCGCGGTGCCGGTTGCCAGGTCAAGCCCAGCCCGAGGTTGCGTGACTTCTCCGGCTTGAGGTCATCGCCACCCAAGGCTTTGGCCAGGTTGCTGCCCGACGGGGTCAGGCGGGTGACGGCAGGCACCACGTTGCCGTTCACGTCTACGGCGACTCGGTTGTCGGCCACGGTGTAGCCGATCTGGGTCAGGGATGGCGCACGGAAACCGGTGCCGACGGTGCCGCGCACGGCCACGCTGTCGGTGAGTTCGTAGCGCGAGTTCACTTTCAGGCCGAAGGTGTTGCCTGAGTCGTCGTCGTAATGTTCGACACGCCCGGCGACGTCGAGAAACCAGCGCTCGGTCAGGTCAAAGCCTAAATCCAGGTAGCCGGCGTAGTTGTTGCGGATCAGGCTGACTTCATCTTCCGGGCGAATCGTCACCGCCGCCTGAGCGCCCGATGCCGCCGGGTAGGCCCCGGTGATATAGGCCTCGGGGTCGCCGGCGAACGTGCTGAAGTGTTCCCAGCGATGTTCCAGACCGGCCGACACCTGCACCGGCGAAGTCAGGTTAAACAAACTGTCGTAGCGGCGAGTGAAGTCCAGGTTGTTGACCCACTGCTCAAAGCGGAAGGTGGCCAGGTTGTCGAATTTGGTCGGTGATGCGGTGCCCAGGGACGGGTTGATGTTGAGGTCGCTGGAGTGGTGGACATTGTTGCGCCCGTAGGTGGTGCTCAGGTCCCAGTTCCACTCGGCCGCTTGGCCCTTGCCGCCGAACAGTAGCTGGTAGTCGCGGTCCTTGATGTTGTTCAAGGGGTAGTAACCGTCCGGGAACACCTCGGGCACGGCGGCGCGGCCGGTGGGCAGGCGGAAGTAGTTGGCCGCCTCGGCATCACGCTCGCCGTAGGTGGAGAACGAGTAGAGGGTCAGGTCTTCCAGGGGCAGTTCGGCGTTGTAGGCGAGGTTGAAGGCCTTGAGGTCCGGGTCGCCGTTCTTGATTGCCACACGGTCCCAGGCGGCTTCCTTGGCCGGATCGTTGAAGGCCCTCACGCTGCCGTCGGCCTTGTCGTTCCAAGAGGCTTCGCCGCGTTTGCGTGCATCGGCGGAGAGGTGGAAAAAGCCGCCGTCGCCCAGCTTGAAACCCTGGTCGCCGGCCACCTTGATAGTTTCGCCCTGGCCGGAGAATAACTGGCCGTAACTGGTTTCCAGGTGCCCGCCGCTGTTGCCGGTCTTGAGGATGATGTTGATCACCCCGGCCACTGCATCGGAACCGTACTGGGCGGCAGCGCTGTCTTTGAGCACTTCAATATGGTCCACCGAGCTGACCGGGATCAGGTCGATATCCACCGCATTCGCGCCGCTGTTGTCGATGGACCCGCGCTGACCGGTGGCGCCGTTGTGGCGACGTTTGCCGTTGACCAGCACCAGCGTGTAGGCCGGGCCGAGACTGCGGTTACTCAGTGGGCGAGTCACCGAGTTGTAGCCGGCGATATTGGTGCCGAAGTTGAACGACGGCAGCAATTTGGCAATCGCTTCGGACAATTCGGCGCGACCGGTCTTGAGCAGTTGCTCGCTGTTGATCACATCGATCGGCGCCGGGCTGTCGGCCACGGTGCGCTCCTGGCCACGCAGGCCGGTGGAGATCACGGTGACGGTGCCGAGTTGGGCGTCTTCCGTCGCGGCTTCGGCGAAGGAGGGCGCAGTGGCGAGCAGCAGGGAACTGGTCAGCAGTGACAGGTGAAAGTTCTTGAGGGGCAGCGGGGAGGTGAGGTCTGGCATGTCGAGATCGGTCCATTTAGCCTGATAGCAGGCTCCTGGTGGTCGGGGGTACGTCCTCCGCCAGGTATGGGGTCGGTCTGTGAAGTGAAGATATTCCTATAAAAAACCCGAGGGAAAGTCTTTTTTGGAATAAGCTAATTATTAGATATTGTCATTATGTGGTTTTTTAAGATCATCTATTTTTATGATGTTGTGTCACGGGGGCGGCGGGGCCGAGCCTGCATCAAGGCTGCACAGCCGGGCCCTTCAACTCGATTTGATTACCGTCCGGGTCATTGAAATAGAGCGACCAGCCTGTGCCCTCTGCGCCATAGCGCATCTCGGCTTTTTCAGCGGATATACCCGCGTCAGCCAAGTGGCCGAGAATGGCCTGCTCATCGAACGGCTCGACCCGCAGGCAAACGTGATCGACGTTGTGCCCTTGCTTGCCCGCCGGCTTCCCGCCTTGGCGTCCGATGGAGCCATTCACGTCCACCAAGTCGATCATGGATGCTCCAGCGCTCAGGTGAATCAGGCCCAGGTCTTCCCGGCGCTTTTTGACCTCACATCCCAGCACCGAGGTATAGAAAGCCAGGCTGCGCTCGATGTCCTGCACCCGCAGAACCACATGGTCGAGGCGTTGAATTGAAAAATTGCGCATAACCACCACTCCTGTTTGAGCCATGATTTTAGTACCCGGGCAGTGTGTGTGACGGGTGATTTGAGGTCAAAAGCAATAGCGCGACGGTCTTGGAACGGCCGGTTGCTCACCCACATCAAGCCCAGCCCGCTTGCATCCGGAAAAAATAGATAATATGTTAACGGTATAACTATAAATAACCTGTGGGAGCGAGGATATGCCTGCCTTGTTGAGCACTCGTGAGGCGTTCGCCAACTGGAACCGCGACTTGCGTGCGGTGTGCGGTAATTTCAGCACAGCCCTGTCCGAACAGCACACGCTGTTTATCGGCAGCGTCCACGCTCAGGATGTGTGCGGCCTGGAGTTGGCCCATATCCGCACCAATGCAGGATTGATCAGCCGCCATCGCACCTCGGGTGACGGCGATGACGATCGTCACTGTTTTCTCATTCTTCAGAGCAGCGGCCACCAGCGCATCCGCGGGCAAAATCAGGTGATTGAATTAGGGCCTGAAGACATCGCCCTGGTGGACTCGGCCCAGGCCTTCGACATAGAGCCGCGAGGGCTGGTGCAGAATATCTCGATTCACCTGTCACGCCAGGAAGTCAGCCATCAGCTTGGCCCGCAACCGCTGTTTGGCAAGCTCGCGCGCAACAGTGTCGCCACTCACATGATTCGCGCACTGGTGCGTTCGTTGGGTGACGTTGCGTTGAGCGGTGACTCCGGCGGCAGGAGCGATGGGCCCGCGCTGGAACATGCATTAATCCGGTTGGCTGTCGCTGGCCTGGATGAACGCACCGACGGGCAGCCCGCCTTTGCCTGCGTGGGTCATGATGATCTGTATGGCCTGGCCACCCGCCTCGTTGAGTCTTCCCTGCAAGAGGCTGAATTAGGCCCTGACTATCTGGCGCGGCAGTTGAACGTCTCTGTCCGCCAGCTCTATCGGTTGTTCGAGCAGCGCCACGAAAGCATCTCTCGCTACATTCAGCAGCGCCGCCTGGAGCGGGTGGCCCAGGATCTGCGCTGCCAGGATCTGCGCCATGAATCCATCACTCAGATCGCCTTCAAATGGGGTTTTGTCGACGCCGCGCATTTCAGCCGCGCGTTCAAGCGCCATTTTCAGCACGCCCCTCGGGATTTTCGCCAGCACGCTACGTAAGTGCGCGCCTGGCAGAGAATGCCAAGCGCTTTGGCAGCGTCAGTCAAGTCGCGCAGCGCGCCAAGTCCTCTAATAAGCTTGCCTGGGCTGGGGGTGACACCGAGCCGCTTATCGCTGGAGAAAAATAATAATGAGATCACGCAGCCTGTTGCCAGGCATTCCCTTACTGATGGCTACGTTCTGCTCTGTTGTGTGGGCGGGCCCGGCGCAGGTCGATGGCCAGCGAATCATCGCGGCCGACCAGGAGCCCGGCAATTGGATGAGCCACGGTCGCACCTATGACGAGCAGCGTTACAGCCCACTGGACAGCGTCAATGCCGGCAACGTCGCACAGCTGGGCTTGGCGTGGACGACCAAGCTGGATATCGACAGCGGCACCGAGGCCACGCCGCTGGTGGTCGATGGTGTGATGTACACCACCGGCGCCTTCAGCATCGTGTATGCCATCAATGCCGCCACCGGTGAGTTGCTGTGGAAATACGACCCGAAAGTGCCCGCCGAAAACCTTAGCCAGGGGTGTTGTGGGCCGGTCAACCGGGGCGTTGCGGTGTGGCAGGGCAAAGTCTATGTGGGCAGTTTCGATGGACGCTTAATCGCCCTGGATGCGGCTAATGGTCAGCCGGTGTGGAGCGTCGATACCATTATCGATCGCACAAAAAGCTATTCGATTACCGGCGCGCCCCGCATCGTCAAGGGCAAGGTGCTGATCGGCAATGGCGGCGCCGAGTTCGGCGTGCGCGGTTACGTTACGGCCTACGATGCCGACACCGGTAAACAGGTGTGGCGCTTCTATACGGTGCCGGGTGACCCCAAGCTGCCAGCGGAAAACCCCGCCATGGCCAAGGCCATGAAAACCTGGGACGGCGACGGCTGGGTGAAGTGGGGCGGTGGCGGCACGGTCTGGGACTCCATGGCCTACGATCCGCAGCTTGATCTTCTCTATGTGGGCACCGGCAATGGTTCACCCTGGAACTACCAGTTCCGCACCAATGGCAAAGGTGACAACCTGTACGTGTCGTCGATTCTGGCACTGCGCCCAGACACCGGCGAATACGTGTGGCACTACCAGATCACGCCGCAGGACCAGTGGGATTTCACGGCGACCCAACACATGATCCTGGCCGATATCAAGATCGACGGCAGCCTGCGCAAAGTGATCATGCAGGCGCCGAAGAACGGGTTTTTCTATGTCCTCGATCGCACCAACGGGCAATTGCTCTCGGCGAAGAATTTCGTCCCGGTCAACTGGGCCAGCGGTATCGACCTGAAAACCGGGCGTCCGATCCTCACCGGCGCGGCCGACTATTCCAAGGAGCCGAAAGTGGTGCAGCCGAGTTTCCTCGGCGGGCACAACTGGCACCCGATGTCGTTCAGCCCCAAGACCGGTTACGTCTACATCCCGGCCCAATACACCCTGGCCGAACTGAAAGCGGCCAAGGCGCCGATGTTCTTATCGAACAAGTCCGTGGTGAACTTCGGCCTGGATGTGCCGGACCTGCCTGAGGACCCGAAAATCCTGAATAAAATCCGCGACGCCTGGAGCGGCGAACTGATCGCCTGGGACCCGGTAAAACAGAAAGCCGCCTGGAAGCAACCGTACATCAGCGCCGGCAACGGCGGCACGTTGGCCACGGCGGGTAACCTAGTGTTCCAGGGCACCGCCGATGGGCGCGTCGTCGCCTACCGCGCCGACACCGGCAAGCCGCTATGGGAGCATCGAGCCAATTCAGGAGTAATGGCCGGGCCCGTCACCTACACCGTCAATGGCGAACAATATGTGGCGTTCTCTGTGGGGTGGGGCGGCATCATTCCTTTGCTGACCGGCCCATTGACCAACAAAGGCAAGGTGCGAGCAGAGTCGCGGGTGATCGCTTTCAAACTGGGCGCGCACGGGGAACTGCCTGCGCCGAAAGCTGCACCCGTCATGCCGACGACCCATCAGGCACTCACTGCAACCCCCGAGCAACTGACCCAGGCGCGCGGCCTGTTCAATGGATTGTGTGCGGGTTGCCATGGCCTCAATGCTATCAGCGGCGGTGTGGTGCCAGACCTGCGCTACCTGGATGACAACAAGCACGCGGCGTTTCCCGCCTTTCTCAGCGGGGCGCTGATCAATGGAGGGATGCCGAATTTTTCCGACATCCTTCAGCGCGAAGACATGGAATTGATCCGTCAATACCTCGTCAAGCGGACCCAGGATCTGCAAGCCGATCTCAAGGCTGGCGGACACACCACCGCGCACTGATTCCAATCCGTTTCACCTAAGCCTGGCGACTCCCCACAGAGTCGTCATGGCGAAGCTCTGCCTCCAATAAAAATAACGGGACCCGCCATGAAAATACTTAGCACTCTGACGTTCAGCGCATTGTTTGCCAGTCTGGCGCCCTTGGCCCAGGCCGATGTCAAACCCGACCCCGGCGACTACACCGCGCTGCCCCAAGGCACCGATGTGGTGGTGCTGTACCAGCAGAATCCGCGAGGGGACAAGGTGTATTCCGGCGGCAAGAAAGTCGCCGACAACCTCGACCTCGACCTGACTGTCGGCGTGTTGCGATTGATCCACTTCACCGAGTTCTTCAACACAGGCTTGACCTGGGATCCACAGATTGTGATCCCCTTCGGTTATCAGAAGATCGGCGCCACCGACAGCAAAAACTCTGGGCTGGGGGATATCACCTTCGGTGGAACGGTATGGACCATCGCAGACCTTGCCAGAAATGAACACCTGGGCTGGTCAGTGTTCGTCACGGCACCCACCGGCAGCGATAAAAACCAGGGTTTTGCGTTGAGCGATAACCGCTGGGCCTTGGACTTTCAAGTCGGCTACATCAAGGGACTCACCGATAAAATCACCTGGGACGTGATCGCCGAAACGGAGTTCTACGACAAGCAGCGCGCCACCGACGCCGAAAAAGCGCCGCTATTCCAGTTGCACAACCATTTACGCTACAACTTCACCCCGGACACTTACGCCGCGATTTCGTATCGACATAACTGGGGCGCGCGCCAGACGCTTGACCATGAAACCCTCGCCACCAGCCGCAGTAACGGCACGCTCGGTTTCACTGTCGCCACGATGCTGGGCAAGCAAGTGCAGGTGATGGGGCAGCTCATGCATGACACCTCGGTGCGCGAGGGCGTGAAGATCGATAATTCGCTGCAGTTTCGCGTAGCGTACTTCTACTGACGGCAAGGTGATCGGCGGCCCCTGGCCTGGAAAATCTTTTGACCGGTTAAATCTTTTATTGACTAAAGAATATTTGCCGGTTAATTATTGCTTCGCATCTGCTCGCATGCAGAGTCATTTCCAGGGTTACACCATGGGTCAGAAAATCACGCCGTCATTGGCCAGCCTGTATGTCCAGACTGACGAGGCGTTGTCCAAGCCTCGCCTCGCACCTTTACTCATGCAGGGCTTCCCGTCAGAGCCCGAACGCCGCGTTACGTGGGACAACTGGATGCGTTCGCCCTTCAGTCAATGGGGGTTTCGCAACCTCGCACGACTGCGTCCCACCATCGACGTGCAGGCGGGCGCAGCACCTGCCAGCCCGCTCAAGGTTGCCCCGACAGCCTTGGATTCGCTGTATTTCAACAGCGAATGCGGGCTGAGCATCAGCGTTATCGATCACCTTGTGGCCAGCCAGACCGACGGGTTCCTGGTGATGCAGGGCGATACGGTGTTGTTCGAGCGTTACTTCAACGGACAGCGCGCCGGTGATCGACACATCATGTTCTCGGTGACCAAGTCGTTGATTGGGACGTTGGGTGAGCAACTGGTCACCGAGGGCGTGCTCAGACCTGAGTTGCTCGCTGCGTATTACGTCCCCGAGCTGGCCGGCAGTGCGTTTGGCGATGCCACGGTGCGTCAGTTGTTCGACATGGCGGTGGGCATCGACTACAGCGAGGTCTACGACGATCCCAACTCAGAGAGTTCGCAGTACGGTTATGCCTGCGGCTTTCAACCGGCTCCGGCGGCTTACGCGCAATTCGCATCCCTGTACCAGTACTTGCCATCTCTCAAGAAACGCGGCAGCCATGGCGGATTTTTCCATTATGTGACTGCGACCACCGAAGCCTTGGCATGGGTTATGGAACGTGCGTCGGGCAAGGCTTGCAGTCAGATGCTGGAGACGATCTGGGAGCGCCTGGGTTGCGACCGTGACGGCTACTTCATGGCCGACGCCTGGGGACGCAATGTGGCGGGCGCAGGCTTCAGCGCCACCTTGAGGGACATGGCGCGTTTCGGTCGGCTGCTGGCCAACAATGGACGCCACGAAGGGCTTGAACTGCTGTCCCCTGCGACCGTCGCCCGGATCGCCGCCGGTTCCGATCCGGCGATCTACGCGCAAAATGAGGAGTTTTCCAGCTGGACGCCGGGTGCGTCCTATCGCAGCCAGTGGTACGTGTTCAACGATCACAGCCAGGCACTGATGGCCGGCGGAATTCACGGCCAGTACCTGTTCATCGACAAGCCGTCCGGCGTAGTGATCGTCAAGCAATCGTCCCTGACGGAAGCGGTCGGTCCGTTCGATGCCGACAGCGTGCGGATGCTGCGTGCCATTGCGGCCCACCTGAACCCCTGACACACGCCCAACAATAAGAGTCTTGCGTTCTATTCACCTGGTCCCGGCCAGGTGTTGGCGGCGCGCTGCGTCGCCATTGACTGCCCTGTAACAACAATAATTCCACAGGAGCTTCTTATGGTTTTCACCAAGCGTTTCTCACGAGCGCTCTTAGCGGTCGGCTTACCCCTGACCACCCACGTCGCGTTGGCGGGCTACACCTTTGAGGACGGCAATCTCAAGGGCGAAGTCAACTTCACGGCGGGTGGTGGGACGCTGTTTACCCGTGGCGTTAACTTTGGCAGTGGCCAGGTTGATGCACGCAGCGGTAAAAACGGCGGCGCGAACATCAACTGGCAAGAGCTCTACATCAAGCCCGGCGTCAAACTCGACTACGCGCTGCAGCCCGATTTCAGCCTGCTGGCGGGCGGCTCCCTGGTGGCTGCCAGCACGTTCGGCGATGGCGATGCGGGCGGCTTCACCCGCAGTTCCGACGGTAAAGCCGCGTTTGAAGAGCTCTACGCTGGTTTTCGGGCCGGCGAGTGGACCTTCACCGCAGGCCGCCAGAACTACATGATCGGCACCGGGTTCATCGTCATGGACGGCAACCTCGACCAGTACAAAGACGCCGCCTACTGGCTGGGCCCTCGAACCGCGTTCAAGGATTCGGCGGTCCTGGCCTGGAACCATGGCGCACTCAAATCCCAGGCATTCACCTTGCGCACCGATGACGATTTGGGCGACTTCCGCATGACTGGCGTCAACCTCGATTACAACGTCGATGACCAGGTGACCCTGGGGGCGATGGCCATGAAGGTCCATGCCCTGGGGCCCAGAGGCAGCACATTCCCGCGTCTTCGTGACGGGATGCAGGTCTACAACATCAGGGCGCTCAACGCCAAGGTGCCCGGTGTGCAGGCACTGACGCTGAACGCCGAATACGCCATTGAGCGCGGTAGCGGCGAGGGTGCCGACTACGATGCCAACGCCTGGTATGGCCAGGCCGACTATGCCTTCAGCACGCTGCCGCTGACACCGATCATCGGCTACCGCTACGCGAGTTTTTCCGGTGACGACAACCTCACCGACAACCGCCAGAAAGCCTGGGACCCGCTGAGCAAAGGCTTTGTCGACTGGAGCACGTGGCTTATCGGCGACGTGGTCGGTAACTACCTGCTGTTCAACAGCAACGAAAAGGTCCAGCAGTTCTCGCTCAAGACCCACCTCAGCGACACCGTGACCCTCGGCACGATTCACTATCAGTTCTGGCTGGACGAGAAGAACTACCTGGGCGCGGCGGTCAGTGACCGGCGTTTTGCCGATGAGAGCGTGGTTTTCCTCGACTGGACGCCCACGCCGTCGTTCTATACATCGCTGTCCTACAACTGGGTCAAGCCACTGGCCGCTGCCAAGCAAGTCTTTGGCGATGACCAGAGGTTCAGCGCGCTGGAATTGTATTTCACCTATCGCTACTAAGTGCCGCGAGCCATCGTGGCCGCGCTGGAGTGTTTAATCATGAACAGGTTTTTGCGTCACACCTTGCTGGGCACTGTCGCCTCCCTTCTGATCAGTGGCTTTTGCCTGGCGGAAGAACGGACCGTACGGATCTACAACTGGATCGAATACCTGCCGCCGGAAGTGCTCAAGAGCTTCCAGGAAGAAACCGGTATTCGCCCGATTTATGACGTGTTCGACAGCGCCGAAACCATGGAGTCCAAGCTGCTGACGGGCAACTCCGGGTACGACGTGGTCTTCCCCGGCACTGCCAACCTGGGGCACCTGATCACCGCCGGTGCCGTCCAGCCCCTGGACCGCAAGCAGTTGCCGAACTGGGAGCACCTGGACCCGCAATTCATGCAGTCCCTGGAAGCAGTGGGTGACACTGGCAATCGCTACGCCGCACCTTACCTGTGGGGCACCACGCTGATCGGCTACAACGTCGATAAGGTGCGCAAGGCCCTGGGGCCCGACGTAAAGATTGACACCTGGGACATCATCTTCAAGGAAGAAAACCTCGCCAAACTCGCCAGTTGCGGCGTGGGTTTCCTCGACGCAGGCAACGAAATCGTGCCCATCGCCTTGCACTACAAGGGCCTGGACCCCAACAGCCAGAAGCGCGAGGACTATGCGCAGGCCCAGGCGGCGATGATGAAAATCCGTCCCTACATCACCTATTTCAACTCATCGCGCTACGGCATGGACCTGGCCAACGGTGATATCTGCGTCGGCGTGGGCTGGTCCGGTGGCGTCGCGCTGGCCAAGCAATTGGCGGATGCCGCCGGCAAGGGCGTCAAGGTCGAGATGGCCTTGCCCAAGGAAGGCGCGCCGATGTGGTCGGACGTGATGATGATCCCGGCCAATGCCCCCGACGTGGCCGAGGCCCATGCGTTCATCAATTACATCCTGCGTCCGGAAGTGATTGCCCGCATCAGCAACAAGATCGGCTACCCCAACCCGAACAAGGACGCCACTGCACTGGTAGACGCCAATATCCGCGACAACCCCAACATGTATGTGCCGGAGCAAGTGCGTAAGACGTTGTTTGCCCTGGAGCCGATTCCGCCTGCGATCGAGCGAATCCGTACGCGCACCTGGACCAACATCAAGACCAACCGCTGATCCCCTGCGACCCGGTGCGTGCGCGCCGGGTTTGGAGTTGTGCCATGAGTGAGCATTTGGACTTGATGGACGTTGCGCCTAATTTGCAGCGCGTGCTGACGCTGCGCGTGGCCATAGGGCGTGGGGTGATGCTGGGCGACAGTGTTGACGGTTTGCGCTGCAACTACCCGATTGTCGGGGGGGATTTCGAGGGGGTAGGTATTCGCGGTCAGGTGCTGGCGGGCGGCGAGGATTTGTTTGTTCTGCGCCCGGATGGGCTGGGTCAACTGGACGCTCGCTATAGCCTCAGGACTGATCAGGGAGAGCTGATTAATCTGCGTAATCGGGGGGTTCTGAACATGACGGAGTATGGGCGTCAGTTGGAGCGTGAGGGGCAGTGGCCGATTCCAGAGACGGAGTATCGGTGTACCTGCACGCCGGTGTTTCAGGTGCCGAAGGGGCGGTTGGATTGGCTTGGGCGTGCGAGTTTTATTGGGTTGGTGCATTACCCCAGTGCTGATCAGGTGGTGGTTCGGTGTTATCGGTTTTACTGAGGGCGCTTGGTCCAGTGATGTGCGGGCTCTGTCCGGTGGTACCGAGTTCGAGCGCGATGGCGGTTTGTCGGTGTACATATCCGTTATTGGGGTAACGGCGGCTATGGGTTCCGCTTTTACAGCGGGTCACTTTTTGAAGAGCGCAAAAAGTAACCAAAAACGCTTCGCCCCAACACTCGGCACCTCGCCTAGGCTCGGTGTGCCCTCACTCCGGCTTGAATCCGTGGGCCGCCGCGATGGGCCATCCATGGC
>Ga0302174_10000520_pt1 | contig 12029 bp, 12 predicted proteins | sample I_Fen_N3_2_FD_198789 | JGI IMG/M metagenome (GOLD analysis project Ga0302174, IMG submission 198789) | Peat permafrost microbial communities from Stordalen Mire near Abisko, Sweden - I_Fen_N3_2 | ecosystem: Environmental > Terrestrial > Soil > Wetlands > Permafrost | place: Sweden: Abisko... | reverse complement strand
CTGATGTAAATAGTTAGAAGAGAGAAAGCTGCTCGGCAGGGGGTTCATTCTCTGCGGGCGGGATGGGATCTTCTTTGGGAGACTCAGCCGCTGGAATACTTTTTTGATCTTTTTTCATTTGTTCCAGCGCTTGAGGCAGTGTTTTAAAGTCGGCAATGATCTGCGGCTTGAGCGAAGGTTGGTGCAGCGCGGCAGCCGGGTGATACATGGGCACGATCAATTTGCCGTGCACCAGGCTGGCATGCCCGTGAATTTCACTGATGCGGGCGTACGGCAAGAACTTGGCCATCGAGAAGCGCCCCAGGGTGACGATCACGCGCGGGTCGATCGCTTCGATCTGGCGATCCAGATAACCGCCGCAGGCAATCAGTTCTTCGGGCAGCGGGTCGCGGTTGCCAGGGGGACGGCATTTGACCACGTTGCAGATGAAGACCTTCTCGCGGTTCAGCCCGGCAATTTCGAGCAGTTCATCCAAGAATTTGCCTGCCTGACCCACGAAGGGGCGACCCTGTTCATTTTCATAAAAGCCCGGGCCTTCACCGATGAACATGATCTCGGCATTGGCCGGTCCTTCACCGGGGACGGAATTCTTGCGCGAAAAATGCAGTGCGCATTTCTCACAACCAGTTACCTGAGCAGCAATCTCATCTAAGGTTTCTTTGGTATTCATGGTCAAACGTCCTTTGTGGATGTTCTAAACCTTTATTTTACCTTACACAAGCGATTTCAAGAGGTCTGGTTTGATGGTTTGTAAACTCATCAAAATGGCGTCTTCGTGGTTATCTTGATAGTAGCGTAAGCGCACGCCGTCTTCAGCATAACCCAGTTTTTGGTATAACCCTCTGGCAGCCAAATTTCCGCGGCGTACTTCAAGGTAGGATTTTAACGCGCCCTCTTGAGCTCCAGAGCAAAGGCTGTGAACCATCAATTTAAGGGCGATCCTGTGCTGGCGGTAGGCGGGGTCGGTGGCCAGGGTGGCGATATGCAGTTCATCCACAATCAGCCAGGTGACGATCATGCCTACAATAGGGCTGGCGCCGCCCGCTGGCTGCATTTCAGCGACCCAGGCGCGCGAGGCTTCATTATTTGTTAATTCAAAGATAAAAGAATTCCTGGGCCAGGGCAGAGAGAAGGAAATGTGGTCGATCTGGACGACCCGGTCGATGTCGAGCAATTCCATCTTGCGGATGGAGACCTGACAAATCTCTTGGTCGCAGCTCAATCGGGGATGGCCTCTGCCACATGCAGATAGATCGGCGCCAGTGAGATGGGTTCATCCTGCTCGCCGGCTTTGAAGCGGTTCCAGGCCAGTTCAGCCAGCATGCCGGGATGGCGCACACACTGCGCCGGGGAAGCGATGATCGCGTTCTTCCATTTTCGCCCCAGAGTTTGGCGTTCTTCGGCATCAAACTCGCCGCAGATGATAGTCGGCTGCGAGATCATAGCGGAGAGGTCCTCGGCCGTCATAATGACCGGTTCTTCGTAGGAACGCCAGTGGTTCTCTTCATTATGGTACCAGGCCACGGCCAGACGTCCGCGCCCGGCGGGGAGAACGGCTGCCAACAGGGCGTCTTGCAGAGGCTGTGAGGCAACCAAAAAAGCAAAGGTGGGGATTCCCAGCAAGGGAATCTTAAGTGATAGTGCCAATCCTTTGGTATAAGCCAGACCGATGCGCAGACTGGTGAAGGAACCGGGACCAAGCGCGCAAGCCAGGACTTTCAGTTCTGCAGGTTTGACGTTGCAGCGTGACATGAGATCATCCACAGCAGGCGCGAGCTCGACGGTGTGGTGAGTTTTGGTTTGCCAGTGCATCTCACCAAGAACTTGAGCGCCGTCATAAAGCGCTAAACCCATTGTCTGCGTGGAGGTATCGACAGCTAAAAGCATGATTATCCTCCGAAGGCCAATTTTTTAAATTCCTTGGCCAGTTCTTCAGCCCGTTTACCAATAGGGGTAAATTTCATACTGCGTTGTTCATCGGCCACCCAGGCCATATCCACATGAAGACAGTCTTTTGGCAGGGCAGCCTGGATGCGTTCGGCCCATTCCACCAGCAGGGCTCCGCCTGCCAGCATTTCCTCGATGTCGAGATCTTCGGCTTCGAGGGCGTTCTGCATGCGGTAGGCATCCATGTGGTGCAGCAGGCTGCCGTCCGGCCGGCGGTAAACGTTGACCAGCACAAAGGTTGGGCTGGAAACGGCATCGGTGGAACCCCAGCCCTGGGCAATGCCCTGAACCAGGGTGGTCTTCCCGGCTCCCAGATCGCCTGAAAGCGCCAAAACGTCGCCGGGAGCGAGCAATGATCCCAGGCGCTGACCCAAACGCCGGGTTTGCTCCGGCGCGCGGCTAATAAATTCTAATCCAGAACCAGAATAGGTTGGCATATGCAGGGAATTATACGGCAGAGGTACAGCGCGGGCAAGGACGCAGTGTGCTCAACTCACCAGTTTCATTAAATTGCGTGCGATCTGCCTGGCGGCATCGGGCCGAGCCACGGATTTGCTGGCTTCGGTGGTCTCTGCCAGACGATCCGGATGGTTGATCCAGTTTTTGATGACCGAAACAACCATGGCGGGTTCGGGCGCCCAGGTGCCGGCTCCTTCGCCGATGACGTATAGGACGTTGCCTTCTTCCTGACCGGGCAGACGATTATACAGAATAATGGGCAGACCGGCGATAAACGCCTCGCTGATCGTGCCCGGCCCGGCTTTGGTGATGAGCACATCCGCGGCGCGCATCAGATCGGGCATATTCTTTACAAAGCCGTAGATCATATGAGGGATGTGCCATTCGCGTTCTTCCAGTTGTTCTTGCAGGCGTTGGTTCCGCCCGGCGATCACGATCAATGAAACCGGCAGTCCCGAAGCATCGATGGCGGCAGCCGTGGCTGCCAAAGGGCCCATGCCTTCTCCCCCGCCGACCAGCAGCAGGGTGAGCTGAGTTTGAGCCTCAGGCCAAGCCATTTGCTTGCGTAGTTCCTCTTTGGAGATGGATTCTTTGCTGAATTTATCATCCACCGGCAAACCGCAAACCTTCATGATGTCTGCTGGAACCCCCAATTCCAGACCGCGCTGGCGGGCGATCTCCGTGGGCAGCAAGATCAAGTCAGCTTTTTTATCGAACCACAGAGTATGGGTGGATACCATATCGGTGACAACAGTGGCGAATGGAATATGGCGGCGGTGGACCACCTGGCGCACGTAGGAGTTCATCAGTGGATGAACGCTGACCACCAGATCAGCCGGGTGCTCGTTCAGCATCTTTCGGCAGGCAAGATTCAAGTAAGGGGAAGCAGCCAGCGTGGCCCAATCGACTTGGCGCTGCCCATCACTGAGGTGATAACTCATTCCCCATAAGCGCGTATTTTTAGATACGATCGGATAGATCTCCGGGGCAAACTTAAGCGGCGGCGGCGCGTATTCCTTGAAAAAATCCACCTTCTCGGCTTCGAATTGACCGGGAAATTCCAACCCCAGGGCTTCGATGATGGCTTCCACCGCGCTGCGGTGTCCGCCGCCGGTATCTGAATAAAGAAAAAGCAAACGAGGGGGGTTATTCGTTAGGTTCATTTTGAGGTTCTCCGGGGTGAATGGTCTTGATTCGATGGGCTAATTCTCGGCGTGAGAGTAAAACGCGGTGACCGCAGCCGAGACATACCAGACCAATATCAGCTCCCAACCGCACGATCTTCCATTCGTAGCTGCCGCAAGGGTGCGGCTTGCGTAACTTTACGATATCGTTCAATTGAATGTCTGGCAGCATGAAGAGAATTATATACCATGTTAGTTTACAAATAATTGTGTGGGAATAAATTGATATACAATATAAATGTAGCTGAAATTTTAAGGTAATGTCAATTTATTTAACTTGATTTTTTTCCTTTACTCAAATTTATAGTTGATAATACTCAATAATTACTAAGGGGAATTAATGACTAATCCTGATAAAATAGTTTCTGAAAAAGAAATTTCTTTTGAGGATATTGCAAAATGTGCCCAACATTTCCTGGCAGAACGCCCAGTTGTTGTACTTGGCTCTGGCGCTACTGTTCCTCATGGGTTACCAACAATGTCAGAACTTAGTGCTAGGCTTTTTGAAGCTATTACAGAAAATCCTCCTGGATGGAGAGAATTTTCTGCTTCGATTAAAAAAACCAATGACTTAGAAAAAACAATGAGCACAATATCTTTACCAGAAGCGACTGTTGAATTATTAGTTGCAGCAACTTGGAAAATTATTTCTTCAAAGGATTTAGAATTTTATGAGAAACTAATAAAAGAACATATCGAGTTTCCTCTGGCGAATCTATTTAAATACCTTCTAAGGACGGCAGATTCACGTATCCAAGTTGTGACTACCAATTATGACCGTCTGGCAGAATACGCAGCAAACTATATAGGTGCATATGTTTCAACTGGAATAACCACTGGATGGCTTCAGAGATTTAATCCAGCGTCTGTGAACGCAGAACAAACACCTAAACTCGGATATGAAGGGCAAGTATCATTGTTTAAAGTCCATGGGTCTCTCGATTGGTTTCGTGATGTAAATGAAAATATTATTGGAGTACCTTTGGCGAAAGAGGTACCAAATAACATGCATCCTATGGTAGTGACACCTGGGACTTTAAAGTACCGTGAAGTTCACAAAGACCCGTTTCGCACTGTTATGTCAGCCTCAGATTCAGTGTTGCGAAAGGCAAGTTGTTTTGTTTGTATTGGTTATGGGTTTAATGATGAACATGTTCAGCCAATTCTCATCAACCGGGTTAAAAAAGACGGCATCCCCATTGTTCTAATAACAAAGCAACTTTCAGAATCGACACGTAGCTCATTTTTACAAGATCCACCTAAAAAATTTATTTTTTTTGAAGAAACAAAAGGAGGTACTATGGTATATATTCCAGAAAAACCAGAAGGAATAAATCTCAAAGGCGCATCATTGTGGAAGTTAGAAGATTTTATGAAATTAATTACTGGCGGGGAATGAGGTAAAAAATGCCAATATTTGATTACAAAAATGAGGAATCTATCGGCTCGGTCTTCAGTGTAGATACCGGCACTGTCCTAGTGAGCGTGACTGATATTGATGCTTTGCGGAAACTGCAAGTAAATCATTTAATTGTTCTTCGGAGTTCTCGAGCTGGTCAACACTTAATTGGACTAATAAACAAGATCATGCGGAAAGCGTTGGTCGATGTGACTGAAGACAAAGGTGAAGACAGTGAAATACAAGATGATAAAACCTTGGTTGAAAATATCGTTAGAATAAGTCTAATTGGTACATTGCTTGATGCTGTTGGAACTAAACAAAATGTTTTTCGGCGTACTTTGGAAACTGTTCCCGAAATTGATGCTCCATGTTTTGTGCTGAGTGGCGAAAAATTAACAAACTTCATGCATGCAATTTCTACGCAAGTTATTGGAGGACAAGAGCCTCTCAGCTTAGGAAAATATACTCTTGATGATGAAGCGAATGCATGGATCGATGGAAATCGATTTTTCCAACGGCATGCTGTTATTGTGGGTAGTACAGGATCCGGCAAATCATGGACAGTAGCAAGGATTTTAGAACAAGCTGCGGCACTTCCAAGTGCCAACGCTTTGTTGTTTGATATTCATGGTGAGTATAAGCCGTTAGAAGGTAAAGGAATATCACATTTTCGTATAGCCGGGCCCGCTGATCTTGATGGGGTTAGTACATTAAAAAATGGTGTAATTTTTCTTCCATATTGGCTGTTGACATACGAGGAAATGCTTGCCATGCTTCTTGATCGCAGTGATCTAAATGCGCCAAATCAGGCTATGATCTTCAACCGAGAAGTACTTGAAGCGAAAAGGGTATATTTGGAAGGTGTTAAGAAAGGTGCAATTCTTTCATATTTTACTATTGACAGTCCAATACCTTATTCTTTAACTGATGTTGTTGAACATCTTCAGACAATGGATGTTGAGATGGTTGAAGGAGTGAGGGGAGAAAAACAAGGTCCTTTTTTTGGAAAATTAACTCGTTTTGTACAACGTCTTCAATCTAAAATTAGTGATCGCCGTCTTGGTTTTCTTTTTGGCGCTGGTGCTGATGCAATGCGATATGAATGGCTTGAAGAGTTGGCGACAGTGTTTCTTGGAAGTACCTCTGTAAGAGGTGCAGGTGGTGTAAAAATAATTGATTTTTCTGAGGTTCCCTCGGATATCCTTCCACTTATTATTGGGCTGGTAGCTCGTCTTGTCTTTTCTATTCAGCAATGGACGGAGAAAGATAAAAGACATCCGATTGCCCTCTTATGTGATGAAGCACATCTATATATTCCTGAAAATCATGAAGCAGGAGTTTTAGATGCTGGACTTCAATCATTTGAACGTATTGCAAAGGAGGGAAGGAAATATGGTGTGGGGTTAACCGTAATCAGCCAACGTCCTGCTGAGGTAAATCATACAGTGCTAAGTCAGTGTAATAATTTCGTCGCAATGCGTTTAACCAATGCGGAGGATCAAGCTGTTATACGTCGTCTTTTACCAGATACATTAGGTGGGTTTGCGGACCTTTTACCTGTTTTGGATATAGGTGAAGCTCTTGTTGTTGGCGATGCTGCTATATTGCCAAGTCGAATTCGAATTGATGAACCAAATAACAAACCAAATAGTGCAACAGTTGCATTCTGGGATTGTTGGGCAGAAAAATCAAATGAGAATGGCATCCCCGCTGCAGTCGAGGCTTTACGAAAACAAAGGACAGGAGATTGATAATAAGGTAAAAGTAAATTTCTTTAAAATTGCTTTTTGTTGCAATTTTTCTTGCTACCCTCACTAATGGAAAGTATAATCCTAAGAAGCGTGAACGATAACGGAACCCCTCAAAGATTATGTTAAATCTCACTCCCCACGATCTTATTTGCCGCGTGATCACACTGGTCATTGCCTTGACCGTGCACGAATTTTCGCACGCCTGGGCGGCTGATTATTTTGGCGACCTCACTCCGCGCCAGGCGGGGCGCCTCACCTTGAACCCCCTCGTCCATCTGGACGTTTTTGGCAGCTTGATGGTCCTTCTCACCGGTTACGGCTGGGCCCGGCCCACCCCCATTAATCCGGCAGCGCTGCGCCAGCACTCACGTTGGGCCATCGTCTGGGTCTCCATTGCAGGGCCGTTCTCCAACTTTGTCCTGGCAGCGATGGCTGCCATTCCCCTGCGTTTTGGCTGGGTACAAATCATTGCCCCCACGGGAATCTTGCCGACGTTGGGCGAGTTTGTCTATGTCTTTTTCTATATCAACCTGCTGCTGGCGATATTTAATCTGATTCCTTTTCCTCCGCTGGACGGCGAAAAAGTGCTGGTGGCTTTGCTGCCCCGGAGTGCCGAGCCAGTTTATGCAAAACTCCGGCCTTATGGGCCGTTTGTGCTGATGCTGCTCATTTTTGTGGGCCCAACCATCCATTTTGATTTGATCGGCTGGATCATCACCCCGATCTTGACCGGGTTACAAAGGGTCATGATCGGATTATAAAAAATTGGGAATACGCGCCTTTTTTCCACGCAAAAGGGTGGAACTGAGGCGGTTTTAAATTGATCATTGGTTTTGAGATGAGTTGAATGGCCTATTATTGTTACATGATGCAGTGCGCAGATGGAAGTTTTTACACCGGTTGGACGCTCGACCCGGCACGGCGTGAAAGCCAGCATAATCATGGGCGCGGCGCAAAATATACCGCTTTACACAGGCCAGTTCATCTCGTCTATCTTGAAGAACAACCTGACCTTTCTGCCGCTTTGAGGCGGGAGCGGGCCATTAAAAAATTGACTCATCGGCAAAAAGCGTCATTAATTCAAAAATACAGGCAGGGACTCATGAATTCTCAAGCGAACGAAATTGTAGTGATTTCTCCGGGACGGGTGAATATGCTGGGGGAGCATGTTGACTATAACGATGGTCTGGTCTTCCCCGCAGCAATCGACCGCGAAGTGACGATCCGTGCCCACGAACATGACCAGAACACTTGCATCATCCACGCAACCGATCTCAATGAATCTACAGCATTCTCACTCGATGGTCTGGAAAAAAAGCTTGATCTCGAGGGCAAACCCCTGCCGGGTTGGGCGCTCTATCCTGCTGGAGTGGCTCTGGTATTGCAGAAACATGGCTTAAAAGTGATGGGGATCGAAGCGGAGTTCAGCTCAAATCTGCCCATTGGTGCCGGGCTGAGCAGTTCGGCTGCCGTGGAAGTGGGTTTCGCGGTCTTGTGGGAAGCACTCGGCGGTTGGAAGCTGGACCGCATGACCTTGGCGCAATATGCCCAGGAAGCCGAAGTGCATTATGTGGGGGTCAACTGCGGCCTGATGGACCAATTCGCCTGCGCGAACGGTGTGGAAGGTGATGCACTGTTATTTGATACTCGCTCATTGGAATGGCGCCCGGTGAAACTGCCTGCGGGTACCAGCATCGTGATCGCTGATTCGGGGGTGAGGCACACCCATGTGACTTCTGAATATAATACCCGGCACAAAGAATGCGAACAGGCTGTAGAAATTCTAAAAAAACATTATCCGAGCATAAAAGCATTGAGAGATGTGGATCTGGGCCAGTTGGCCTCGGTAAAGGCTGAAATGCCGGAGAACGTGTTCAAACGCGCCCGCCACGTGGTGACTGAATATAACCGGGTGGTGGAAGCGGTGAAACGGCTGGACCAAAAAGACGGAGCCGGTTTTGGAAAGCTGATGTTCGAGACCCACGCCTCGCTGCGCGATGATTACCAGGTGAGTGTTCCTGAGGTGGATATTTTAGTGGAAAGCGCATCCAGGCTGCCCGGCTGCCTGGGAGCGCGCATAACAGGGGGCGGCTTTGGCGGGTGTACTGTTAACCTTGTCAAAGAAGAAGACGCAGATTCGTTTATCAGCGGCTTGAAAAGTGCCTACCTTGAAAAAACAGGGAAATCGATCTCCGTCTTTGCGTCAAAAGCATCTGCCGGAGCCCACCTGGTTCGATAATAAATAAAAAAAGTGGAGAGCCATCAGCTCTCCACTTTTTTGAATGATCTACTAATCTGAAAAAACAGGCAAATGACCGAGAGAAATGATATCGGCCCATTTGGCGCGTTCGCCTTCGGTGAAGATGGCTGCTTCGGCGCTGACGGTTGAACCCGCCTTCTGGCAAAGCTGGCGCATGGCCTGCAGGGTGGACCCGGTGGAGATGACGTCATCCACAATGACCACTTTCTTGCCCTTCATCAGTTCGATGTCTTTTTCATCCAGGAACAGCGTTTGCGGCTGACCGGTGGTGATGGAAAGCGTCTCAAATTGCAACGCCTGGCCCATGTAGGGTTTGTAGCTCTTGCGCAAAATGACGTACGGTTTCTTCATCTCAACGGATAACGCGTAGGCCAACGGAATGCTTTTGGCTTCTGCGGTGAGAAAGACATCGAATTGGGTGTTTTTCATTTTCAAGGCCAGAGCTTTGGCGCAGGCTTGAACCAGTTCGGTGTCTCCCAGGATATTGAGAATGGCAATTCTCAATCCGGGTTTAATTTCAAAAAGGGTTAACTCGCGATGAACACCTGCAATATCTACAGAATAAGTCGGTCTTTTTTCCATTTTTCACTCCCTGAAACAATCTGTACAGCTTTCAAACGCAGAAAGTTTATCACAATTTCCTTGTATAGACATATACAAATTTATTTGATTAAAGTAGAGATCCTCGCACACCGGTATGTGCGAGGATCCTTAGAGGGAGAAATTTATTCTCAGGTTTGAATATGGTAAAATCATCGAGAGCCGAGGACGCCGACCCCGGCTCTCATTTCCAAGGAGGAGAAGAAGAGAAGTCGCCCTGCAGATATCATAGCTCAATGCGGCTTATATTACTTGACTGTTACCCTACGGTAACCCTACGATATCTTGCGGTTAATTATTCGCTAATCACCTTGATTTTAAACAGGATAGACTCATTTGGCTTCTCAAAATTTTGGTCTTGCATGTTCAAAAATTGATATTTCTCCCATCGGCACCATTGAAGTGCTGGCTACAGCGAATGGAATTTATCAGGTTAATTTGTTGGGGCATACCCCCAAGCAACCTTTTTTGAATTCAGCAAAATTAAATGAATCGGATTTTAGCAAATTGGCATTACAGCAAATTGTAGAGTATCTTGCCGGTCAGCGCCACGCTTTTAATCTGCCTTTGGATTGGACCACCAGTAAGCCTTTTCAAAAAAAGGTGCTGGCGCGCGCTCTGGCCATTCCTTTTGGTCAAGTGGCTACCTACGGTGAACTGGCTCGGGAGCTGGGCAGTATTGCTGCCAGCCGGGCAGTAGGCGGCGCCATGGCGCGGAATCCAATACCGATCATTATTCCCTGTCATCGTGTGGTGGCTTCAGACGGTCGTCTGACGGGCTATTCAGCAGCGGAAGGCGTTTGCACCAAGCAATGGCTGCTTGAACTGGAGGGCCATAAAATTGTCCGCGAAAAATTGGTGTAAATTCATTTTACTGGGCACAATTTGGGGATCTTCCTTTCTGTGGATCAAGATCGCTCTGCAGGAAGTAGGCCCTTTGACCCTGGTCACCTTCAGAGCAGGCTTTGCCACGCTTGGTCTTCTGGCTGTGGCTCTGGTGAAACACCCAAAAATTCATAAGGCGGATATCTGGATTCTGGCATTTTTGGGTTTCTTCAATATCGCCTTGCCAATTGCCCTCATCTGCTGGAGCGAAACGCATATCTCTTCCGGAATGGCTGCCATTCTGAATTCGACCGTACCGCTTTTCACCATCCTCATCGCGCCTTTATTCTTAAAGGATGAACGCCTGACCCGCAGACGCATCCTCGGGCTGCTGCTGGGGTTTGGCGGGGTGATCGTGCTCATGTCCAACCAGTTGGACGAGGGTGATGCGCTGAAAGCAGTGGGGGTGATCACCATGTTGATCGCCGCAGCTTCTTATGCCGTCAGCGGAATTTTCACCCGCAAGATGACCGTCGGGATGAAACCGGAAGCGCAATCTCTGGGTCAAATGGGGACGGCTTTTCTCTTTATCCTGCCAGCGTCGCTCTCCTTTGAAGCACCATTCCATTTCCCTACTTTGGCCATTAGCTATGTGGCGCTACTTTGGCTGGGGTTGTTGGGTTCTTGTGTGGCAACACTGCTGTGGTTCTCGCTGGTCGCTTCGGTAGGGCCGACCCGCACCAGTATGACCACTTATATTTTTCCTCTTGTAGGTGTATTGTTAGGACTGATCTTTTTAGGGGAGCGGGTGGACTGGCGTTTAGCGGTTGGCGGGGTTTTAATTATCCTGGCAGTAGTGCTCGTGAACAGCCAAAAGCGTCTCTTCACTAAAAAAGAAACGTTCCCTTTAGTAGAAAATTTGGAGCAAGAAAATGACTGATGAAAATACCATAAAAAAAGCCGGATATGTCGCTGTCGTGGGACGCCCGAATGTGGGCAAGTCCACGTTAATTAACACCTTTCTGGATCAAAAAATAGCTGCGGTATCTCCCAAACCGCAGACCACGCGCCGAAAACAATTGGGCATTCTCACCCGCCCCGACATGCAGCTCGTTTTTGTCGATACTCCGGGGATCCATAAAGCCCAGCACAAGTTGGGTGATTATATGAACGACGAAGCACTCAGCAGCCTGGCTGATGCGGATGTGGTACTGTGGCTGTTGGCTGCCGACGAAGGATTTACCGCCGAAGACAAATTGATCGCCGAGAAACTGGGCGCCATCCGCAAATTGCCGCCGGTATTCATTGCCCTTTCCAAAGTGGATAACGTGGATGCCGAGACCATCGAGAAGCAGAGCAAGGCCGCTATGGAGTTATTCCCGGCGCGAGATATTCTGGAGATCTCTTCCATGCAGCACAAAGGCCTGGAAGAATTGCTGCAAAAACTGCTGCAGTTCATCCCCGAAGGCGAACCTTTCTTCGATGAAGAAACAGTCACCGATTATTACGAAAAAGAGATCGCAGCCGAACTGATCCGCGAATCTGCTTTGTTCTTTTTGCGCGACGAAGTGCCGCACTGCCTGGCGGTGCGCATGGACGAA
>Ga0302174_10000510_pt1 | contig 12177 bp, 8 predicted proteins | sample I_Fen_N3_2_FD_198789 | JGI IMG/M metagenome (GOLD analysis project Ga0302174, IMG submission 198789) | Peat permafrost microbial communities from Stordalen Mire near Abisko, Sweden - I_Fen_N3_2 | ecosystem: Environmental > Terrestrial > Soil > Wetlands > Permafrost | place: Sweden: Abisko... | reverse complement strand
CCATAGCCAGTAAGTTTGGATTCAACCATCTGGATTCCGGTTTTACGGCAGCGAATCCAATTGGTACAGAACAGGCAGCGCCCCGTACTGAAGTCCATTCTTTTGATGGCTACCGCGTTCTACCGACCGAAACGGAGGTTTACCCGGAGAATCCACGCGTTCAAGCTGCTGCCGAAAAAATTAAAGATCCGGTTGTGGAAGAAGTACAAAAAGAATTCGAGAAGATAGCAGACCATCTAAAAACACCCAGTACTGCCCGTGCGGATAACCGTTTTCCGGCTTACGTGATCGTGACGACAAAAACAGGGCTGACTGAACAATATGGTCAACAAAGTTCCCAGGTCATTTTGGATGAACTGGCAAAACTGGCCGCAAGTATACAAAAGACCAACAACTGGCGTTCGTTTATCTTTATCCCGGATGATCTGACAATTTGCGGAAAATATGGGATCACACCGGTTGACACTGTCGATCCATGGAAGATCAAACTGGCACTGACTGATCTGGATAAGGCTCTGGCAAAGACGGGTGAGATGATTGGTGCTGTGGTCATCATTGGTGGCGATAAGGTGGTGCCATTCCATAATTTACCCAACCCGACAGATGATTCTGATGCAACGGTGCCTTCAGATAATCCCTATGGTTCATTGGATAAGAATTATTTTGTGGGCGATTGGCCGGTGGGCCGTCTGCCCGGTGATTCCACGCAGGATTCCGGTTTGTTACTGACGCAGATTCGCAATATCACCCAGTATCACCAGGACGAAACAGTTTCATCGAACTGGCTCAACCAACTGCTGCGTTTGCTGCTCCTCTTTAACCAGGCTTACACCAAGAATTTCTCCAACCTGGGTTATACCGCAGCAATTTGGCAGCGGTCATCCCTTTCTGCTTTCAGAGCCATTGGTGATGCAAGGAATCTCTATCTCTCACCCAACGGCACGACGACTGCCTTTAACCCAACCAAAATTGCCAAGGCGCCGTTCTGCTATTTTAATCTGCATGGGGTTGAAGACGGCAGCGATTGGTACGGACAAAAAGATACTTCAGACACCAGCAGCACCGCAGATTACCCGTTGGCGCTGCAGCCCTCGGATCTGAAAAAGAACTCAACCTCGCCGCGGATCGTGTTCAGTGAAGCCTGCTACGGCGGACATATCACGGGGCAAAAAGAAACGGATTCCATCGCCTTGACCTTCTTGGGGCAGGGAGTGCTGGCCATGATCGCTTCTTCAACAATTGCATATGGTTCGGTTTCGACTCCTCTCATTGGCGGCGATCTGCTGGGGAACCTGGTAATGAAGTACCTTGTGGAAGGTCTACCGGTCGGCACTGCATTCGTAAAAGCCAAGGTGGATTTCGTCCGGGAAATGAATTTACGCCAGGGTTACCTGGACGGCGAGGACCAAAAAACCTTGATCTCTTTTGCACTTTTTGGAGACCCATTGGTAGCCTATGATCCTTATCAGGCATCCTCAAAAACAGTCTCCCGCGAAAAGAATCACCCGGTGGTGAAGACGGTGGTCGATCAATCTATGGATGAAGCGAAATCTTCACCGATCTCGGCAAAAGCTATCGCCAATGCCAAAGAAGTGGCCAGCCATTATCTCCCGGGAATCGATTATGCTGAAGTTCACATCAGCCGTCAGCACGTGAGGGTCAACAATAGCACGCAGGTGAACGGAGCAAGCCAGAGCAAAAATACGGCACGGCAATCCAGCCGGGTGGTGGTTAGCTTCAGCAAACAGGTCAGCTTTGACCAACATATCCACCGCCAATATGCGCGGGTAACAATGGATCAGCAGGGCAAGGTGGTAAAACTGGCAATTTCCAGATAAATGAATGTTAAAAAATCAGACCGCAGAGTTAAACCTGCGGTCCTTTTTGTGTGAAAATAAAAAAATGTAAAACCTGTGAGGAAGTATCTGTAAGAGGGAATAAATTTCAGACAGTTTCAAGAATATGCGTAATAATATTGGAACCGCTGCCGCCGATATTTTGCGCCATGCCAATATGCGCATTTTCCACTTGAGTACCGGTTGCCTCACCGCGAAGCTGTTGAATCACTTCTACGATCTGATACATGCCGGTAGCGCCCACCGGGTGACCGCGGGCTTTGAGACCGCCCCGGGTGGCAATGGGAATGCGTCCATTGGGGAGGATATCGCCTTCATTTGCCACCCGTGGACCCTGCCCGCGTTCGGCAAAACCGTTGGCTTCAAGGGATAGCGCCGCCATGATGGAAAATGCATCATGTAATTCGAACAGGTCAATATCAGCCGGGCCAATACCAGCCTGGGCATAGGCTTTTTTAACCGAAAGTTCGGCAGCTTTTAGCCAGAGGGGATCGGTACGCTGGTCGATGGCAATAGAGTCGGTGGCAGCAGCAGAAGCGGCTACCTTGACCAGTGGGATGCCTTTAGAGGCTTTTACAAACTCCAGAGGGACCAGAATGACTGCGGCAGAACCATCGCCTGTGGCAGAGGCATCCATCAAATTGATGGGGTCCGAAACCATACCAGCTTTGGAGTACCCTTCCAGAGTAATTGGTTCTTGAAAGCGAGCAAAAGGGTTATGCACTGCATTAGCATGCGCGTTGATCGAAAAAGCAGCAAAATCTTCTTTTTTCCAGCCGTATTCAAACATGTAACGGCGCATGATCAGGGCGTTAATGGCGACGAAAGAAAGTCCCTGAGCAGCTTCATAATCCGCATCCGCGGCTGTGGCTAATTCAGCGGTGATCTCGGCGCTGGGTGAATCAGTCATCTTCTCCACACCGACTGCAAGTACGCTGTCTACCTGACCGGAACCAACTGCCATCACCGCACTGCGAAAACAGGCTGCGCCGGAACTGCAGGCAGCTTCGATGCGCAGTCCTTCGGCATAGCGCATGCCTACCCAATCTGCAATATAAGCACCCAAATGCTGCTGCAAGTTGGCAGAACCAGACATCATATTACCTACATAGACTGCATCCACCTGGTCCAGACCTGAATTACGTAAAGCGGCCAGGGCAGCATCTCCGGCGAGTTCACGCAAAGATTTATTCCATTGTTCTTCAACCCGAGTTTGACCAATACCGATCACAGCAACTTCGCGCATCTTTTTTCCTTTCAAATCAATAGAGAAATTATAAAGGGAAAGGCTCTCAAGAACTATCAGAATTAATTTATTGTCGGGGTTTATAATTCGGCTTGTAAATTTATTACGGAGGTTACTTATTTTGAAGCACTCATCGAGAATCACGATTCTTTTATTTGTTTGCGGAACACTTTTATTAACAGGCTGCGCGAACGGCAGTCAATTGATCGTTAACCTGGGGAAGAACCCGACAGCGGTTGTGCCGGCTACTCCAACAGTAATTATTAACCCTTCGCTTTGGGTGGATCCACTTCTTCCAGCCACAGTACAAGAGAAGATCAAAAGCCAGAGCGGTTTTACTTTAGCGACCAGGAAAGATGGAGTTAGCCTAAAATTGCAGTTAGAGCCGGCAGCAGTATCCGGTGAAAATGTCATCGGCCAGATCCAATGGGTTTATGCCCTGGTGGCACCTTTCCCAACGGTGACAGATAGCCTAACAGTTCAGGAACTCAAAGATCTTTGGACGGGCAATGTTGCAGCCGATGCACCGGCAAATCAGCTAATGGTCAGCAGAGAAACCCATGCTATTTTTAATGCCTTGTGGGGAGCCTCTGCGGATGCGACTGTTACGATTGTGGAAGAGGAATTATTAACCAAAAATGATTTTAAGCAGCCAAAAGTATGGGCGATCGTACCGTTTGATCAAATCACTCCGCGATGGAAAGTGATCAAGGTCGATGGTTTGAGCCCATTGGATAAACCGTTGGATACAAATGCTTATGCTTTGAAAGCCAATTTTGTGCTTTCGAGCAGTACAGCAGACGCAGCTCTGCAAACGATAGGAAAGACCATTCTAAGTGCTGTGCCGGCGACGGATCGAGATGAGTCAAAGATGACTGTTGTGATGATGACCGGTACAACGGCATTGACCCGTGCAATCGCTTATAAAATGGAAATCAAGGGATTGGATTACCCGATTGAAAAGGTGAAGGATTGGTTCAAAGATGCTGATCTGATCCATGTAAGCAATGAGGTGTCTTTTGACCCGGATTGTCCTTACCCGGATTATCAACAAAGGGGTCTACGGTTTTGTTCTTCACCCAAATATATACAAACCTTGAAAGACCTGGGTGTGAATGTAGTGGAATTGACCGGAAATCATGAAAATGACTACGGCTCACAGTATTTGGATTCCTCAATCGATACTTACAAACAATTGGGCTGGTATACATTTGGCGGTGGCAAGACACCAGAAGAAGCGCAGGCCCCGGTCAAGATCGAAGTGAACGGCAACAAGATCGCTTTTATTGGCTGCAATCCAAACGGACCGCAATCAGATTGGGCGAATGAGAAACAGGCCGGCAGCGCCAAATGTGATATGGCATATTATGATCAACAGATCAGTGATCTTAAGGCTCAGGGCTATGTCGTGATCGCCACTTTCCAACACGAAGAGGTGTATACCTATCTTTACGGCGACTTTATTGCCAATGATTTTCGCAATGCTGCCAAAGCCGGTGCGGATGTCGTCAGCGGGTCACAATCGCATTATGGCATGGGTTTTCAATTCGTGGGCAATAGTCTGGTCCATTATGGGCTGGGAAACTTCCTATTCGATATGATGACCTATGAAGGTGTGGGAGATAATATTCGCCGCGAGTTTTTTGACAAACACATCATTTATGATGGAAAATATATCAATACTGAACTTTACACCGCCTGGCTGGTGGATTGGTCTCAACCCACCCCGATGGACGACAAACAAAGAACCTCATTTTTAACAGACGTTTTCAACGCAAGTATATGGAGTGAAAAGCCATGAGAGTGATCGATATTTCAGTAACCATTACGCCCGGCATGCCAGTCTGGCCCGGGGATGATACGGTGGAACTGCACCGTCGTACAAAAATTGAGGAGGGGGCGCACGCTAATGTCTCTTTCTTCGCGGCCAGTGCGCATACCGGCACGCATGTAGATGCGCCATTTCACTTTTTGTCCGATGGCAATACGGTGGAAAATCTGCCTCTGGATGCCCTGGTAGGCCCGGTACAAGTCGTTCAGATCACCAGCACGACAGAAGTGATCACGGCTGCTGTCCTGGAACAATTGAAACTTGAGCCCGTGGTGGAACGCATCCTTTTCAAGACCAAAAACTCAGAATTATGGAAGAACCTGGATGCTCCCTTTAATACTACTTTCGTCGGAATTGACGAAAGCGGAGCCAAATACCTGGTAGACCACAAGATAAAGCTGGTGGGGATCGATTACCTCTCCATTGCTCCATATAAAAACAGCCGACCCACCCACGAGGTTTTACTTGGAGCCGGTGTGGTGGTCGTTGAAGGCCTTAATCTTGTAGATGTCAGTGCCGGGAAATATACGCTTTGCTGTTTACCGCTAAAGTTGAAAGGTGCTGATGGAGCTCCTGCTCGAGCTGTTTTGATCGAAAATTAGACCCTTCAACTATTACAATATCCGTGGAAAGGTCAGCAGATTGAATTCTGTTCGAACAGCCTTTCCACGGTTGTCGTTAATGGACTAACCAAGAGAGCAATGAGAAGGTCAGATGCCTTAAATAGGGCAACTACATTCAATCCCAGTGAAAGCACTCCATTCAAATAAACACGTTTTATGATAGGATTTATGAGTAATAGAACGAAATTTATTGAAGAGCGAGGGTTCCATGATAGATTTGCCTGATTCAGAAATTATTCCGCTTTCGTTGAAACACAATTTTTGGACCTGGTCTGCCCAGGCTCACGTATCACCGATTGCGATCAAAAAAGCCAAAGGTGTTTATTTTTGGGATGTAGATGGCAAGCGTTACCTGGATTTTAACTCCATGGTGATGTGCACCAATATCGGTCATGGGGATGAGCGGGTCATCGAAGCCATAGTGGACCAGGCCAGGGAATTGCCCTTTGCCGGGCCGGGCATGGCCACCAAACCACGGGCGTTATTGGGAAAAATACTGGATGAGATCACCCCAGATGGCTTGAGCAAGTTTCTCTATACATTAGGCGGTGCGGATGCGAATGAGAACGCTATCAAATTTGCAAGGGCGTACACAGGCAAATCGAAGATCCTGGCGCGGTATCGTTCGTATCATGGCGCATCTTACGGAGCCGTTGCCTTAACCGGCGATCCAAGGCGGACTGTCTGGGAACCAACGGTGATGCCCGGTGTGGTTCATTTTCTGGATCCTTACCGTTATCGTTCCACATTTCATCGGACCAATCAAAATATCAGCGAAGCGGAATTTACCCGCGATTATCTTAATCACCTCGAAGAAATTATCACCTACGAAGGGCCTGACACGATAGCCGGTATCTTGCTTGAGACGGTCACAGGGACGAATGGCATCATCATCCCACCAGATGGCTATCTACAGGGAGTTAGGGCGCTCTGCGACCGTTATGGGTTGGTCCTGATCGCGGATGAAGTGATGAGCGGCTTTGGTCGTACCGGGAAGTGGTTCGCGGTGGATCATTGGCAGGTGAAACCGGATATCATGACCATGGCCAAAGGGTTAACTTCTGGATATGCTCCTCTGGGAGCTGTCGCTTTAAGGCCTGTTATTGCATCTAAGTTTAATGAAAAGGTATATGAGGGCGGGCTGACCTATAATGGTCATCCCATTTCACTGGCGGCGGCAATTGCCACAATTCGGGTAATGCAAGAAGATCACCTGGTTGAGCAGGCCGAGAAGATGGGTGTTGTGCTCAGCAAATACCTGAAAGATCTGGCAGCGAAGCATCCATCAGTGGGTGAGGTAAGGTCGCTGGGTTTGTTTGGCATTATCGAGGTGGTAAGGAACCGCGAAACCAGGGAACCGATGGCTCAATTCGGTAAAACCAGCCCGGAGATGACCGAGATGAAAAAATTCTGTTCTGAAAAAGGACTTTTTGTTTACACTCACTGGCACACGATTTTGATTATTCCACCATTGATTATCACAGCCGATCAGCTAGCAGAGGGTTTTGCTATCCTTGACCAGGCTTTAGAGATCACTGATCGCAGCGTTACGAATGAATGAAAGGATTGTAGAAAATGGCAAAAGAGACACAACACGAAAAGATCATTATCTTAGGAGCCGGGCCGGCCGGGTTAGCAGCCGCTTTATATGCCGCCAGAGCAGATTTGAATCCACTGGTATTAACGGGTATGGAATTGGGTGGTCAGGTTTCATTGACCAACACGATTGAAAATTATCCCGGTTTTCCAGAGGGTATCAGCGGCTCACAATTGGGTGAACTCTTTCAACACCAGGCTGAACGGTTTGGCGCCCGCTTTGAGTTCGATTCAGCCACCTCTGTCGACCTGCGGCAAAAACCATTCATTGTGAAGACTTACAGTAAAGAATATTCTGCAGACGCTTTGATATTGGCGACCGGTGCCAGCCCGGTGAAGTTGAATGTAGTCGGGGAAGAATTATTGACCGGGCGCGGTGTTTCTTATTGTGCTACTTGCGATGGTTGGTTCTTCAAGAATAAAGAGGTGGTTGTTGTGGGAGGCGGTGACAGCGCGCTGGAAGAAGGATTATTTTTAACTCGCTTTGTCAACAAGGTTCGCATCGTTCACCGCAGAGATGCTTTCAGAGCCGGTGCCGTATTGCAAAAACGTTTAGCAGACAATGAAAAAATCGAAGTGATCTTCGATTCTGTGGTGGATAAGATCAACGGAACGGATAAAGTAACCAGTGTTGATCTGCGTAACGTAAAAACGGATGCCGTCACAAATTTGGCTACAGATGGGATCTTTGTTTTTATTGGCCACTCGCCGAATACGAGCCTGTATAAAGATCAACTCAAGATGGACGAACGTGGTTTCTTGGTGATCGATGACAAGATGGAGACGAGCATCCCCGGTGTCTTCGCTGCCGGAGAAGTGGGCGACCCGGTGTATAAGCAAGTGATTACCTCGGCAGGGTTAGGGGCAGCCGCTGCCATGCAGGCAACGAAGTATCTGGAAAACTTAGAATAATAAAAAAACCCGTGATTTTGAAATCACGGGTTTTTTGTTCGGATAAAGATCGGTCAGGGGGTCGCTGTTGGGTTTGTGCCGCCGTTTGTACCCGCCCATCCGAAGACGCGCATGGCGCTGGTGGCTCCATTGGTGGCATAGATGGGGGTGCTATCTGTGTTAGATCCAGTCTGGCGGGCTGCAATGACCCACCAGCGGAAGATATGACTGGTGTTATCCAATGGCCGCAGACTTACCGGAACATTCACCTTGGTATCTTTCACATATTGAACGTTGCGTTTTGTGCCGGTAGAAGAAACATCTTCAATTGTTACCATGTAGGCTTCGTCATCACGAAGAGTACCTACCGAAGACCATTGTAAAGTGATGGTATCTGTGATGTTTGAATAAACAATGCCATCATTGGGCAGCAGCAGGTTAGCCGCAGCATAGGGTGGCGGTGTTGTCGGAGTGGGAGTAGGCCCTGAAGTTGGCAGGCGTTCACACAAAGGCAGATTTAAGTGTTCACCGACCCAAACATTATCTGAGGGCAGGTTATTGTAATTTTTGATCGATTCGATGCTGATGCTGTAATTTGCAGAAATGGAACTTACCGTGTCATTATCTTTGACGACATAGGCCACAGTCTGGCAGGCAGAAGTGGTTGCCTGAGCTGCGCTTAAAGTACCGGTGGGTTGTGCTGTTGCAGTCGGTGTTGGTTGCGGAATTTTAATGACCGTACCTGGATAGAGAGTGCAATCGACGCCAAGATTATTGAGGTCAATAATGCTGTTGGTGGATACTTTGTAATAAGCGGCCAACACGAGGCAGCTATCGCCGGATTTAATTGTATATTGGACTGGGGGCAAAGGGGTAAAGGTTGGCGCCAGAGTTGGTTCTGTAGTTGGTTTGGAAGCCGTTATTGTTGGCGTTACTGTTAGTGTAGGCGTTGCTGTTCCATTAGCAACATGACCAGTACCCTGCAGAATGAGGAAAATGATTGCCGCACCCAATGCAAGGATGAGGACGATCAACCCCAAAGCAGCCGGAAGGCTTAATTTCAATTCAGGCAGACGAGGGCTCTCCACCGGATTGGACTGGACTGGTTTAGTGGAAGTGGGAACTGAAAAATTCCGTCCGCACACCAGACAGCGCGTTGCATTTTCACTTAATCGTGTACCACAGGTAGGGCAAACTTTTGTATTTGAATTTGTATTTTCTGGGCTCATAATAGTTTTTTTTACTCACTTGAAAACCGCATTATACCACAGCGGAATGAGGATATTTTTTGTCCTTTTCTTTCAAATATTAGTGTGTTATTCTACATAAGTGCTTGAAAAAAGTATTTATATTCATATTCCATTTTGCCGCCGCAGATGCGGTTACTGTGATTTTAACACATATGCCGGATTCTCTCACGCTATTCCTGCTTATGTCAAGGCCTTATGCCGGGAAATCGAAAGTGTAGCAAGTTCTCAAAAAGACAACTCTCCAATTCAGACAATTTTCTTTGGGGGTGGAACACCCTCACTGCTTAATATTCAGCAATTTGGTGAAATATTTCAGCATCTACATGATTCCTTTGATATTGCAAAAGGTGCTGAAATTTCTCTGGAAGCCAACCCGGGAACAGTCAACCAGGAATATCTCGCTCAGTTGCATCAGCTCGGGTTTACGCGGATCAGTTTTGGCATGCAGTCCACGCATCCGCAAGACCTGGCAGTTCTGGACAGGCAGCACCAATTCAGCGATGTAGTCAATGCGGTGGCATGGAGTCAGTTAACTGGATTCAGCCATATTAACCTGGATCTGATCTTTGGTATTCCCGGGCAGAGTCTCTCACGCTGGCAAGAAACCCTCCACCTGGCAGCCGGGTTCAAGGTGGATCATCTTTCTCTCTATGCGTTGACCATCGAAGAGGGGACTCCGTTGGCGCTGTGGAATAAAAAAGGAATGCTTGAGATCGTTGATGATGATCTAAGCGCGGAGATGTATCAGACCGCGACAGATCAATTGCGATTGGCCGGGTTTGAACAATATGAGATCTCGAATTGGGCGAAAAAGCGTGCTGATGGTTTGGATGCACGCTGCCGGCATAACTTGAACACCTGGCGTTACCAACCTTATTTTGGATTTGGAGCAGGCGCTCATGGGTTTATTGGGCATACGCGAACTGCAAACGTTGAGCCAATCCCGGTTTATTTGACCAGAATGCAGGATCCTATTGGAGCCTGGCCTGCAGCAGAAGAAGTGGAAGAATTGACGCTTTGGGAAGAAATGCAAGAGTGGATGATGGTTGGACTGCGGTTAACCAATGAGGGTATTTCTCAACAGGTTTTCCTGGACCGATTTGGTATTCCATGTGAAGCAGTTTTTGCGAAACAATTGAACAAATGCATTCACGCCGGCCTGCTTGAAAAAATGGGCGATCAGCAAGACCGCCTCCGGCTGACGCCGCGGGGTCGTTTACTGGGAAATCAGGTTTTCATGGAATTTGTAGGGAACGATCCACCCGGGGAATTAAACCTCGATCAATAAACCGTTACTTCAGTTCCGTGGCCCAGTGTGCTCATTTTTTTCGGATCGGCAGCGGGGGTTAGCCAGCGGAAAAGCCATTTGGCTTCTTCGGTGAGCATGTTGATACAGCCGTGGCTCATGGGGACCCCAAAATTATGGTGCCAATGGGTGCCGTGGAATGCGACGCCAATTTCCCAATCGAAGAAGGAAGTCCAGGCAACTCCCGGAATCGTATAGGTTTCCGGGTCGGTCGATAAGGTCCAATCGCCCATATGCTTGGAGATCATTTTGTCTTCCACATAGAAGGTACCGGTCTGTGTGTTCCAACTGATCTCTCCAACCGGATGATAGTTGAGTCCGGAAGATATTTTTGTTTTAAGCACGACCACCGAATCTTCGGTAGCGGTGAGTTCTTGTTTTTCCAAGGAGACTTCTACTTTTTTCTTATTAGCGGGAACGCTGGCGGAGATGGGGGTCATTTCGTTGTCCGGGATCAGACGCACATGCTGGGCCGGTACATAATAATCCAATGAGTCTTCCATCAACATCTCATCTTTGATGCGGTACCAGGGTTCTCCATCCGGGCCTTCCACCAATTGGGTCACCCAGTGAGTGGTGGAATAATACAGGCGGTAGAGCTGGGTCCAGACGCCTTTTTGACGCTGCAGGTAGCTCTGTGTGAAGGGCACAGTGATCTCAGCCGCGTGCATGGTATCGCCCAGAGATTCAACAACCGGGTTCAAATGTGCCTGCACTCTTTGCGTGTAAGCGGAATTGATGTACCCTCCCCAAACTTTGTACCACAACGGATTTGTAAAAGGCTTTTTATCCGAGATGACTTCACTGTAGATGTGAAAGATCTCATCATGGTAGCGCTGAAATTTAATCTGACTGTCTTCGTCTGGCTGGCTGTAAACACTGATCGACTCCGCAGCGGCCACACGTGCCAGATTCTCTCCATCAATTAATTCTCCAAAGTTGTAGGCTGGTTTAAACGCTAAACCGGCCAAGCTGAGGGCGCCTATTTTTAAAAAGTCGCGACGAGATATTGTTGTATGCATTGCTAGATATTATACCAATATAATTCGCACTAGAATGGTCTAATTATTGGGTTTGGAATGTTCCTTTGATTGATCTTTTTTAGGAAACCAGGGTATAAACGGACTGGTCGATTCCATGTATTCTTTGTATCCGGGTTTGCTATTGGCCAATGATTTTTCCAGCAATGCCACACCGGAAACTTTGATCAGGAACAACGTCATGATGATCGGGCTGAAAATCGTCCACCAACCACCGGCAGCCAGCGCCAGCAGATAAAATGCCCACCATTGCGCCGAATCGCCAAAATAGTTGGGGTGACGGGTGTAATGCCATACCCCTGTGTTCAAGAGTTTTCCGTGGTTGCCGGGGTTGGCCCGGAATTTTGCAAGCTGCGTATCACCCAGCGCCTCGAAAAGAAATCCAATGGCCCAAAGGATTATAGCCAGGCCATCTACCCAGGTAAACGGTGCGCTCACCCGGTAATATTGGGCAGCCAGCAGGGGAGTAGAAATAACCCACATTAAAAGGCCTTGCAGCAGGAAAACCTGAAAGAGGCTTTTGATCCACCAGATCTTC
>Ga0302174_10000509_pt1 | contig 12203 bp, 4 predicted proteins | sample I_Fen_N3_2_FD_198789 | JGI IMG/M metagenome (GOLD analysis project Ga0302174, IMG submission 198789) | Peat permafrost microbial communities from Stordalen Mire near Abisko, Sweden - I_Fen_N3_2 | ecosystem: Environmental > Terrestrial > Soil > Wetlands > Permafrost | place: Sweden: Abisko... | reverse complement strand
TTTTTGATGAGCAGGACAAAATAACGCATTTTTTGTCTATAAAGGTAGATATCACTGAGCATAAAGAGATGCTTCAGGATTTAATTCTGTCCAAAGAAAGTACCGAGAAAAGTGAGATTTTTCTGCGCACGTTTATAGAAAATATACCTTTTGATATTTGGGCCAGCGATGTGAATAATATCGGAATTCTTGAAAACAAAATGCATGTTGATCATTTTGGAACTATTATAGGAAAGACCCTGAAAAACAATGTTGCAATTGATCAACACAATATTCAGATATGGGAGGACAGTATTAGACGTGTGATAAACGGCGAAATAATAGATGAAGAGTGCGAATGCGAAGTTAATCATCAGAAGACTATTTTTCAACAAATAGCTTTCCCCATTTATAAAAAGGAGCAGTTGATCGGAATTGCAGGACTCAATATCAATATAACAGATAAAAAGTTGGCCGAGAATGCCCTGATTAGTTCAGAGGAGCAATTAAGAAAGTTTGCTTCACATTTACAGATTGTCAGGGAGGCTGAAAGAAGCGCATTAGCACGCGAGATACATGATGATCTGGGCCAAATTCTGGTGGCACTAAAAATAGATACGGGCTTGCTGAAGCAGAAAATTATAAAGAACAACTCTACCGATTATTCAACGGATATTTTGCTGAAGTTTGACAGTCTGGCAAGCCTCATTAATGATACTATTATAACAGTTCGGAGAATTATGAACGGGCTAAGGTCTGATCAGCTTGAATTACTTGGCTTAAAAGCTGCAATAGCCGAATACCTCCGTGATTTTGAGGAAAGACATCAAATCAGTTGCGAGTTTAAGTGCCCAATCGAAAAACCGGAGATTGATCAACAACAGACCCTGGCTCTGTTCAGAATACTTCAGGAAGCCATGGCCAATATATCCAAACATGCTAAGGCAACCGTAGTAACTGTTGAACTGGCCAATTCGGAGGATAAGTTGGTAATGAAAATTACGGACAATGGTGTAGGCTTTGATCCCGAACATAGCGGGAGAGACGATTCCTACGGATTGATTGGTATGCAGGAGCGTGTGTCTTTACTAAAGGGGTACTTACACATCGGCAGTAAGGTAGGGCAGGGCACAACGGTCAGAATTGAAATGCCCATGGACGTTGACAATACTTCAGTATAATGCGTAACCTGAAGTAGCTCCAAATAATTGGTTACGAGTTATAAGACTGCTTATCTACATTCTTTTCTCTGGAAACAGATTATTGAATATTATCGCTAATTTATTACTTCTAATAAGTTATTTCCCATAGGGAATATATCAATAGAAAAAAATCACACAATATTTTCTGGCAACTATTTGTGCCGGTCGACACACTCATGTCGACCTATACGACTAACGTTAGTCCTCTGCCTTGATAAATTGATGTCACAGCCAATGTGTACCGATTGACTGCGGAGTTTTTGCTCCCCTGTAAAAATTGGCGCAGCTATCCCTTGCATAAAATTTAATGTGATGCTTTGAATTTTTCTTGATATTTGTCAAAAATAATCTGCTCTGTCTCTAAAGTAAATCCGCTTTATTTGTAGTTGAAAAGTTTATTGACATGTTGTTCAATAATAATTTATGTGGTTAAAACCTGTAACCCGTAATTCAGAAGTTACTACATGCAACTACTTATACATGACTACCAAATGCCTATATATGAAATTATCCACTTGTCTTGGCTTAATTCGGTTATCAATATTGTCTGGGTTGTTTATTCCATCCAATAGTTTCTTGGCATAGATGCCTGACATAAGTTATAGTACGGGTAAAACGATTAAAATAATTCAATATATAAGGTGAAAAATAAACACTTCTTACTATTAGCTCTCTTTGTAGTGTTTGTTGCATCTGTGAAGGGACAAAATAAGATTGGAGATAATCCGGCAATAATTCAGCCGGGCTCTATACTTGAATTGGAAAGTCTGAGTAAAGGGTTTCGTTTGCCACGAATTCAATTAAACGATATTCATTCGTGGACATTAGATGGTGCACCTATAAGTGGAATGTTGATTTTCAACGAATCAGGTGCTGCTCCTAAAGGAATGTATTATTGGAGCATGGATTTATCGCAGTGGGTCAATATTGTAAATACATCTGAACTGGCAGCTTTAATCACTGCCAGTACTACTGTTTCTAATACGGTGGCAGGCAATAAACTCACAACAACGGTAAATGGTATTACGGGATTGGGAGCCGATATTATCAATAATAACTCATTATCAATTGTTAATGGAGTACTTACTTCTACTGTCAACGGTGTAGCGAGTTCTCCCGGATTAAATATTATAAGTTCTGCAGATAATGGTTTGTTGGGTGAAAATGGTAATGTGCAACTTGGGGGGCCTTTAATAAAACCCACTACATTATCCACGTCTTCTTCTAATACGCTGGCAATAAGAGGACTTCAAAATGGAGATGTGAATACTGATAGCTTACTCGTGGTAGCATCTAATACAGGCATTGTCCGAAAAATAAATACTAACGAGTTGATCGGCAATGAATATAAATTGGTAGTATTGGCCACAGCTGTTGGACAAAGAAGGTTTAGCACTCCGGCAACGATTACTGACATTCGGAAAATTCAGGTATATAGAAATGGAATAAATGTAGAGTTCAGTCAGGTTGACGACACTCATATTGATCTGGAAACACAAGCAGCTTGCTATGTGGATGATGAAATTAAAATTTTTCAATTGAAATAATAGAAGTAGTTACAAGACTGGTTGTCTGAATGTAGCCTACAAAAACTATATCATTAAATATTATTGATTACTTATTATATTTTTAATTATTAAAACAAAAGCAAAATGAAAAAACAAGTACGAAGACAATGGGTAAACATTGCATGCTTATTATTTGCATGCTTCTCAACAGTGACGGTTGCCAATGCACAGACAACATCGGGTGACATTACAAAAAATACATCCGGAGTATTAAACGGTACGGTAAAAGTAGTAGACAGCAAAGGTACGGTGAAGTATTTACAAGCCAAAAATGGTATTACAACGCTTACTAACACAACTACCGATGCAACCACCACTACCTGGCAGCTGGGTGGTGTATTGACTGACAACACCTACATTGATGTTAGCGGTAAAACTTTTTCACTAGACGGACTTTCTTTGGTGACAAATGTGAGCACGGCTTCAACTAACGCTGCAGACAAAACAGTTCATACAGGAGGTACAGCTGGCACAGGAGAAACAGTATCGGCAGAAACAGGGTGGACAGTATTGATCCGTGATGAAGCTACAGGAGCTATAGAGAAGATAAAACTTTCCGATCTTTTAAATGTGGTAGCAGGACATAGTACATTTAATATTGATGGAACTACTTACACCGCTGGAACTTCAGCGATCTCATTTGATGCTGGTTATGGTACAACTACAACTCCTGTACTTAATGTAAATAAGGTGTCAGTTTATCGTAATGGAGCAAAGTTATTGGTAACTACAGATTATATAGTTGATGCAAGTACTGGGAAAGAGAACTTTGTAAAACTTACACCGGTTACTAACGATTGGCAGTTTTATGTAGGTGACGTTATAGAAGTTCACTGGGTTAAATAAGCAAGAAACATTGAAATTTGTTGCATTTCTGCTGAAGGGGGAGTGCAACAAATTTTTTCCTCTATTTTCATAGTGGATAGTTTTGCATGAGAAAACGATATTGTTGTAATAAACTGATGGTAAAAAGCTTGTTTGTCAAGACCGGAATGAAATATAAACAAATTTATGAATAACAAATTACCATATATTCTATTATTATTTTGTTTTATTTTATCAGGTCAGTTAGCCGAAGGACAAATACGGGTGATTGATAATAAAGGAACTGTATCAACGATTGATATCAACCGTGCTATAACCGGAGTTCCAACTTATTTAGCCTCACCGGAGCAATATACATTGTCAACTTCTTCTGCGGTGCAATCGGGTACGATAGTTATATTTACTCCCACAAGTGCTAACACTACCACAGCACCCTTATTGAAGGCCGGAACTCAGTCTACGGCAGTTGTTATCACCAAAAACGGGCATCAGGCACTTGTGGCGGGAGATATTGCAGCAGGTATACCTTCCATTATTATTTTTGATGGAACTAACTGGGTGCTACAGACTCCTCAAGGAACTCCAACGGGTAGTGTCATCGCTATCGGTACACCCTCTACATCCTACAGTGCAGGGGCAAACCTGTCGGGCAATACGCTTACTATGGGGCTGGCCAATGCCACTAACCCGGGGATAGTATCTACTAGTTTGCAAACCTTTACCGGGCAAAAACAATTTAATAGTTCTACCACGGTGTTTGGCATGGGCGAGGGCGGAACCCCTACCACAACATTTATTCGTGGGCCACAAGCCGGCGGAAGCGGTACAGCAGGTGCCGACTTTTACATACAAGCCAGCAATGGAACCGGTGCCGGCGGATCGGGGAATATTATCTTTCAGACCGCAACAGCAGCTACTATAAGTACACCTACGATTTCGAACGTGGTTAATCAGGCATTTGGTAATTCAAACAGTCAGACGCTTGCGGGTTATACTGTACCGAGTGCAGGAACTAACAAAGTTTTGATGGTGGAAGTTAATCTGCAGTATGCCGGCCTTTCAGTATCTTCAGTAACTTATAATGGTACAGCCTTGTCTTCTCTGGGATATATTACTTCCAGTTCAAACAAAATGGAAATTTGGTATTTAATAGCTCCTGTAGCCGGATCAAGTAAAGATATTGTTGTTACATTAAATAATTATGGTGCTGTAGGTTTAACAGCCATGACCTGGTCAAATGTAAACCAAACAACACCTTTTGGTGCCGTTGTTTCTTCAAATAATGGTTATGCTGCATCGGCTAGTTTGTTACCTGCTTCTTCTTTAGGTCAGGTAGTAATGGATTTTCTTACGACAGCCACTACCCCTGTTACAGCCACTGCCGGACAATCTGTACTTACTTCTTTTTACAATGGATCATCATGTTACAACACCAGTGGATATAAGACTGCTACCGCAGGATCAACCACTATGAGTTATTCATTCGCGAACTCCAACTTTGGATATATGGCTTTTGCAATTAACCCGAGTTCTACAGGGGGGAGCAATGCACTTTCGGATGCTTTGAAAATAAACAATTCGGGTAATACGGTACTGGCTAGTGGTAGAAAGATGAGCTTTACCGACAACTCCTCCGGCACGGTCAGTATAACAGCTCCGGCATCGGTTACGGGTTCTTATACTTTAACGCTGCCTACGAGCGCGGGTTCGTCAAACCAGATACTTACCACCGATGGTTCAGGTAATTTAAGTTGGACAACACCTGGTTCACTTCCAAGCTTGAGTGCCACATCTCCTTTAAATTATAATAGCGGTACTTTTTCGATCAATCAGGCCTCGTCCTCTACAAGCGGTTATTTAAGTTCAACTGATTGGACAACCTTCAATAATAAACTATCCGGTACGTTTACGGGGCTTACAAGTGGTGATTTCTTAAAATACAACGGTACCAACTGGGTGAATGCGGCAGTGACACTTCCGTCATCTACAGCTTCGGCTTATTCCATTTATGGAAATAACACGGCTAGCACTGCTGCGCCAACCTTTTTTACGCCAACCTTAGCATCAGCTTTGTTTTCCAATCAGGGAACTGTCACTACTGTATTGCATGGCAATGCCGGTGGTAATCCATCATGGAGTGCAGTTATCCTTTCTGCCGATGTATCGGGTACCCTCCCTGTTGCCAATGGCGGCACAGGACTAACAACAATCACCGCTAATAATTTGCTTTACGCTTCGGCTGCTAATACTATTTCCGGAATGACCACTACCAATAATGGAATTCTGGTAACCAGCTCAACAGGTGTACCTTCGATAGGGAATACTGTGGGTGCTACCCTGACCATGCCATCACTTAATCTGTCGGGTTCGTCGAGTCAGGTGATTATGCAAAGTGGTGGAATTAGTGGAACTTTGACGTGGACACCGACTACCTCAAACAAGACGATTACCCTGCCCAATGCCACCGGAACTGTAGCTTTGACCAGCGATATTACTACTGCTCCTTTGGATGGTGACGTGACCGGTACACCGGGTGCAACAGTTGTTGGTAAAATAAACGGTGCATCGCTGGCAGGTTTGGCTACAGGTATTTTAAAAAATACAACCACGACGGGAGTGCCGTCGATTGCTGTTGCAGCAGATTTTCCCACATTAAACCAAAATACTACCGGTACAGCAAACAATGTTACCGGAATTGTTTCCAGTGCAAACGGTGGAACCGGTGTTGCCAATACCGGAATGACAATCACATTGGGTGGAAACTTAACTACCAGTGGAGCTAATGCAATAACTTTGACTACTACGGGAACTACAAATGTTACATTACCCACGTCGGGAACATTGGTAAATAGTGGTGTCTTGATCGGTATTAAGACGCTTACAACTTCGAGTACAAGTCCATATTCACCCACAGCAGGCACTACAAAAATGTTAGTTTATATTGTTGGGGGTGGTGGACAAGGAGGCGGATGTGCTGCTTCGGGTGGTAGTGCCGGTGCAGGTGGTGGCGCAGGAGGTATAGTTATTGACGTTATTTCACATTCCGGTTCTACTACTTACGTATTCACAGTTGGCACAGCCGGTACTAGTGGTGGAGCTGGTGCGGCCGGCGCAGCTGGAGCTAGTACAACTTTTAATGGAGTTACAGCAGGAGGCGGCAGTGGTGGTTCTGTAGGAAATTCTACTTCATTTTTAACTGTAGCCGGAGGTACCGGAGGAACTGCAACTGGTGGTGATATTAATGTTCCCGGTGATAATGGTGGCGCAGGCGTAAGGCTTAGTGCTACTAGTGCGTGTGGACTTGCTGGGAGTGGCGCCTCCTCTCCGTTTGGCAGGGGAGGGCAAGGTCGAACAACTTCTACCGGCGCAGGAGGTGCTGCAGCTGGCTATGGGGCTGGAGGAGGTGGTGCACTCGGATCAACAAGCAATGCTGGTGGTGCCGGAACTGCGGGTGTCATAATTATATATGAATACAAGTAAGATATAAGAAGCATAGTAGCAGGTAGTAAGAAGTCGGCAGAAAGTGATTAGTGATAAACGATTAGTGATAAGTTGGTAGTTGGTAGTTGGTAGTCAGTAGACCAGTTAATCAATAACCCAATAACTATCAATAACCTACTAACCACTAACCACTAACTACTAACTACCAACTACCAATAGCCTTTTTATTCGATTTTGGCATACTGCAGCAATAGGCAAAAGACCCCTGTTTCTGCATAAATACTCAATAATAGGGGTACCTTATAGGAACCTTATAGGAAGCTTATAAGAACCTCGAACAAAAGGTATAGAAAAAAAGAGTTAAAATGGATAACGATACAATAAACTCCTTATAAATATACGAAAATAGCTACGAGTAGACGGTAGTGGAAAGTTGATAGTGGATAGTGATTAGCGATAAGTGATGAGTGGGTAGTTAGTAGTCGGTAGTAAGTAGTGATATGTGATTAACGATAAGTGATGAGTGGGTAGTTAGTAGTCGGTAGTTGATGGTTGTATAGTGTATAGTGTAAAACGATTAACGATTAGTGATAAGTGCGTAGCCGGTAGTTGATGGTGTAAAGTGTAAAACGATAAGTAATGAGTTGGTAGTTGAGTAAACAAGATGACAAGTTAACCAATAAATCAAATAACTACTAATAATAACCAAATAACCAAATAACCAATAACAACTAATAATAACCTGATAACTTAATAACAACAAATAACTCAATGACTATTAATTTCTAACCAATCAACTACAAATAACCATGACAGAGGGCTGTAAGCCCGACATAACTCAGCCCAATGCTAAAGTCTTGAAAGGATGACGGCTTGGGTTAATTATAATGGTTAATGATAAATGGTTAATGATAAACGATTAATTATAAACAAATGTGCGATTGCAATTACTCGCGTGGTTGTGACCGCTGGTTCGCGCGTTCCGGATGGTTTATGCAATGGTTTTGTAGAGACAAGTCATGACCTGTCTGATAGATCACAATTTAGGAGACGATACTAACTTCAAGCTCCCCGCCATTTATCCCGCAAGGCGGGAGAGGTTGGGGGTCATTCAAACTCCCCTTTAGGAGTTGGGGGTGTTTCCGTTTTTTCTTGATTTATATCAAGAAACACTTGTCTTATCTGAAAGATAAATCCGCTTTATTTGTACCGGAGAAATAAGCTAAAAAAATGAATTAAGTATGAAATAATATTTAATGATCTGTTTCCTAAAAGCAAGACTCGGATTAACAGGCCTGATGCTGAATATCTCGTAACTCGCAACCTCTAACTTGTAACTATTTACTGCGAACTATATACAAAACAACTATATGAAACCATTTAACTCCATCAAACTAGCCTTATTAGCGACCATTTGCTTTGTAGCTAATTTTACGCTTAGTGCAGCCGCACCCGTCATTACATCTTTCTCACCCACGAGTGGACCGGTAGGTACTAGTGTTACCATTACAGGTACTGACTTTAGCACTACAGCAGCTAACAATGTGGTGTTTTTCGGAGCTACTCAGGCTAGTGTAACAGTTGCAACAGCTACCAGTCTTACAGTAATTGTGCCAGCTGGTGCTACTTATGCTCCTATTACAGTGCTGAATACCGAAACAAGTCTTATCACTTACAGCATGGCTAATTTTAATCCTACATTTAGCTCTATTAGTAGCACTGCAGCTGGGTATTTTGCCGTTAAGGTAGATTTTCCAACCGGTTCAGCTCCATCATGCGTAGCTATAGGTGATTTAGATGGTGATGGAAAGCCTGATTTGGTTGTTAGTAATGAAGGGTCTGGTGATAATAGAATAGCGATATATCGTAATACTGGTAGTGCAGGTGCTATCAGCTTTGACAATCCGGTTTATATATATGCTCTTGCAGCTCCATCCAGTGTGGCTATAGGTGATTTAGATGGTGATGGCAAACCTGATTTAGCTATCGCTAGTTTTGGAGGTAATAAAGTCTCGGTACTTCGAAATCTGAGTAGCAGTGGTACAATCAGTTTTGGTTCAGCGACTAATTTCATGGCTGGTACGGTCCAAACAAGTGTAGCTATGGGCGATATTGATGGTGATGGAAAACTTGATTTGGTTGTTACCAATAGAGATGCCAATACAGTATCGATATTACGTAATATTGGCAGTGTTGGTACGGTTAATTTCTACACATTAGTCAGCTATCCAACTGGGTCATCTCCATATAGTGTATCTATAGGTGATTTGGATGGTGACGGTAAACTTGATTTGGCTATTGCTAATGAAAGTTCGAGCTCTAATACAGTATCAGTGTTACGTAATACAAGTAGCAGTGGAACAATTAGTTTTGACTCTAAAGTGGATATTGGAATCGGAGCCAGTTCAAATCCAAATAGTGTAATTATAGGAGATTTAGATGGTGATGGCAAACCAGATCTGGCCGTTGGTAATTTGGGTTTAGGTACAGTATCAGCATTTCGTAATACAAGTAGCAGTGGTACAATTAGTTTTGACTCTAAGGTAACATCTTCATCTAGTTCAGCCATAAGTAGCATAGCTATAGGTGATTTAGATAATGATGGAAAATCTGATTTAGCATGTGTTAATCATTCAAGTACAAATAGCAGCGTATCTTTTTTAAATAATACAAGTACTAATGGCACAATTAATCTTGGACATGCTGGCTATTACGCGACTGGTCTATTAAGTACTAGTGTAGCTATAGGTGATTTAGATGGTGACGGCAAACTTGATTTGGCTGTTACTAATGAAAGTTCAAATACAGTATCTGTATTGCGTAATATACCACAGCTACCACCTACCATCACAGCCATTACTCCTACAACTACAGGAAGTGGTAACACTATAACTATCACTGGTACACATCTTAATGGCACTACAGCTGTAAGCTTTGGTGGTACTGCTGCCACATCATTTACTGTGGTTGCTGCAAATACCATAACAGCTGTAGTAGGAGTAGGTACTTCGGGTAGTGTTAGTGTCACTACTCCCGGAGGAACAGCTACCTTGGCCGGGTTTACGTGGGCGGCCGCTCCTACCATTTCTTCTTTTACTCCTACCAGTGCCGCTAATGGAGCAACTGTTACTATTACAGGTACTAATCTGACCGGAACCACGGCAGTAAGTTTTGGCGGTACTGCCGCCAAATCATTTATGGTAGTGAATGCTACCACCGTAACAGCTGTGGTAGGTACCGGTACTTCGGGTAGTGTAAGTGTTACTACTCCTGGAGGAACAGCTATTTTGGCCGGGTTTACGTTTATTGCTACACCTACCATTTCTTCTTTTACTCCTACCAGTACCGCTAATGGAGCAACTGTAACCATTACAGGCACTAACCTGACTGGAGCCACGGCAGTAAGTTTTGGAGGTACTGCTGCTACATCATTTACTGTAGTGGATGCAAATACCATAACAGCTGTGGTTGGAGCCGGTGCTACGGGTGATGTTAGTGTCACTACTCCCGGAGGTACAGTTACCTTGGCAGGGTTTACGTGGGGCATAGTTGCTCCAAATAATTTAACCTATTCTATTCCGCCTATTTATGCCGTGGGTAAAACTATCACAAATCTGACTCCAACTGTAAGTGGGACTGTAAGCAGTTACTCTATAAGTCCGGCATTACCCGCCGGGTTAAATATTGATACCAGCACAGGTATCATAAGCGGCACACCTACTGCAGGAAGTGCAGCCACCAGTTATACGATAACCGCTACCAATACAGCCGGATCTACTACTGCTACTGTAACTATTACAGTAATAACAGCTCCGGTGATAAGTTATACCAGCCCTCAGGTTTACACTGTAGGTACGGCCATAAGCTCTTTAAGTCCTACAAACAGTGGTGGAACTATGACGGGATCACTTGTAAGTACATTTGCAGGTAGTGGAATAGCAAGTTATGTCGATGGTACAGGAACTTCTGCCTATTTCTCATCACCTGCTTTTATAGCTATAGATGCTTCCGGTAATGTGTATGTGGCAGATCCAGGTAATAATCGAATACGTAAAATCACCCCGGGTGGAGTGGTAAGTACATTTGCCGGCAATGGAATAGGAAATTATGCCGATGGTATAGGCACAGCTGCCGGTTTTACTAGTTTTGGTGGCATAGCAGTTGATGCCTCCGGCAATGTGTATGTGACGGATTCGTATAGTAAAGTGATACGCAAAATCACCCCATCTGGAGTGGTAAGTACATTTGCCGGCAATAGAACAACAGCAACTTATGCCAATGGTATAGGCACAGCTGCCGGTTTTACTAGTCCTAGTGGTATAGCTATTGATGCTTCCGGTAATATGTATGTGGTAGATTTAAACTATATACGGAAAATAACTTCAGGAGGTGTGGTCAGTCTCTTTGCTGGAGTTCCTGATGCTAATGGTGGTTATGTAGACGGTGCAGCGACTTCTGCTTATTTCAAATTTCCCACTGGTATAGCCGTTGATGCTTCCGGCAATGTATATGTGGTGGATACGGGTAATAAAGTGATACGCAAAATCACCCCATCTGGAGTGGTAAGTACGTTTGCAGGTAGTGGTTTGGAAGGTAGCACTAATGGAACGGGAACTTCTGCCAGTTTTACTTATCCTTATAATATAGCTAGTGATGCTTCCGGTAATATGTATGTGTCGGATTACAGTAAGAACCATATACGCAAAATTACTCCGAATGGTGTCGTCAGCACGTTAGCTGGTTCTGACCTAGGATACTCAGGATACTATGATGGTATAGGCACAGATGCTCGTTTTTATAATCCTGTTGGTGTAGCCGTCAATGCATCGGGTAATGTTTATGTGGGAGACGTCACTAATCATAGGATACGAGAAATACAACCAGTGTCCGGTTATTACAGTATTAGTCCAGCATTGCCTGCTGGCCTAAGTTTTGATACCAGTACGGGAATCATTAGCGGTACACCTACTGCAGCCAGCCCCGCAACTAATTATACCATTACCGCTATCAACGATGCAGGTAGTAGTACTTCGGTGATTAGTATTACGGTAAATGATATAGCTCCTGCCAACCTGAGTTATGCCAGTCCGGTAGTTTATGTAACCGGCAAATCTATTCCTGCACTTACTCCAGGCAATACGGGTGGAAAGGCAACCGGCTATAGTATAACTCCTGCTTTACCGGCTGG
>Ga0302174_10000507_pt1 | contig 12248 bp, 8 predicted proteins | sample I_Fen_N3_2_FD_198789 | JGI IMG/M metagenome (GOLD analysis project Ga0302174, IMG submission 198789) | Peat permafrost microbial communities from Stordalen Mire near Abisko, Sweden - I_Fen_N3_2 | ecosystem: Environmental > Terrestrial > Soil > Wetlands > Permafrost | place: Sweden: Abisko... | reverse complement strand
AAAGACAAAGTGCCTCAACAGGAGCGCAAGTGCAATGACTACACATGTAATTATCAGGATTCTTTTTTTACTAATCATATACTAAATACGACAATAAATCTTTGGAGAGTTGCTTGTGACTATATTGTTTTTTATTCAGACTCTTCCTTTGTTCCAGTAAATTCACTATAGGTATAAAACAGAGTTGTTGCAAATCCGTAGAATATGATCCATATTCCTGATAATAACCGCATTTCATTTGCTCTATAGAAATGATAATCTTGCTCTGTTATTATTTTTACCACTTGATCACGATCTTTCAATACAAATTGTCCGTTTATAAATTGAGGCGAATTAGTTTGAATAGCCAATGTAATCACTATGTTTAATAGTCCATAAAAAACTCCTGCAAGTGCAACTTTCTTTATCCATGCTGGCGTGTCTTTCAGTACAGTCCTTATTATGCTTAATGGAATTTTTTCATTTACGAACTTAGATTGTTGATAATCATCAATTAATTCATTATCATTCAATTCTAAGATGGATGAAATTAGGACAATCATACAACCAAGATGTAAGATCCATATTAGGATTTTAATTGTACCGATATCAATGCCTACATTTGAAAGTAGATTTACAATCAGACTTATTATCCACCCAGCTAATGCAAAATAAAATATAAATTTACCCATATCTTAAAGTGTGTGTTATAGCTTATTATCTTGGTCTACTTATCATCACTTTATATCATATCCCAGAATTTCATTTACTTCTTTGTTGCTTAGTTTTGAACCTCTGAGTGCATTTTCTATTCCTACATGCTGTTCGCTGGGCATTACAAAGAAGCGGTACTTTTTCAAACAGAACGATCCGTTTAAATCTTTGTCGGGATTTAGACCTACTCGTGGAGCATCAAATATGCGTTTATCTTCTTTCTTGATCAATCCTTTATCATCCGCCTCTAATCGCAATGAGAAATCTCCGTTATAAATATCAGGGAGATTCGCGAATAACTCCGTCACTGTTTTAATAGGTCCGTAGGTATAGTTGTTCGGTTCGGCCAGATTATAAATGGCGCGGATAAGGATACTACCCGGACATTTCTCACTGCCGAATGTCATATCCAGCCCCGAACCGTGGAAATACCATTTACCCATTTCTTTTTGTAGATCATGTCCGTGTATATACGGATCTTGATGCGACTTGCTTTTATAATAGAATTCCAGTTCGCAGATTCGATAGGAGCTATCGCCGGCCTTAAGTACCCATTTATTCATTATCTCCGAAGCGATAGTTGAAAAACTTGATTGGATATTGTTATCATCCATCTTGAAATTTAAAGCCATAATCTTGTTTTTTGTTTTAGTTTTATTGTTTTTTCGGAGCGCCTTATTGGTTTTCACGACTGTTGTGAGGGGTTGCGAGAGTGCGAGGAGTTCTCCGATGGTAAAATTAGTCTTTTTTGTTTAAGCATCCCTTCTTTGGTTTAGCTAATGTACTTCTTTGGATGATCTTCCCTTCCTAAGGAAAGTGTCCGACGAAGGAGGACGAAGGGTTAGGAATACTCGGGTTAAACCTTCTTACAGTGCTTCATATTCTTTCAGCGTTTTTCCATCTGCAAGTTTCCACTCCACCAGTCCGTTGGCATTACGCCCCATAACTATAACGGCTGCGGTGGTTGGGCTGCTGAAGATATAGTCTTCGGTAAATACGTAATTATCCTCTACCAGTTGCAAATCTCCATTATCAATAAGTGCTTGTCTTAATCTCAGCGATGAATTTGCCATAGAGCTAGTAGTGGAGTCGGAAGCTATGGAACCTTTGTACACCACAAAACCATCGGAAGTTCGCTCCCCTTGCGCATCAGCTTTTCGGGCTGCCTTTATATAGAAGATATTCTGATCCTTTTTGGGCTTTACTTCGCGCTTTTCTTCAAAAACTTTATGACCCAAGGTGCTGACAAGCATCTTTACGTGTTCGATATACTCTTCCATTTCGGCAGTATCCGATTCTGATATGGATGACTGGGTAGGAGTCACTGTATTTTCAACCTTATAGCGATTTGCCGACTTGGCAATATCGTGAAGTCGGTTTTCGAGGTATTTGATATGCGCTTTATTCAGGTTATTGTCTTTACTCAGAAACACAATAGATTCATTCCAAAAGTCTTTTTGGGTCAGATGTTGATTCAGTCGTTTCAGGATAGATTCTGCTTCACCAATATAAACCAGGTCTTTTCCTTCTTCGTCTTTTCCAAGCAACAAGTACACGCCTGTTTTTGTCAGATCGTCCCGATCGGCACAATCTTTTATCTTGATGCGTGGAATTTTATAAGCTTTCCCCGACCAATTGGATAGTTCACAACTCATTCGACCATTGGAATCTCCATCAATCAGGAAAATCTTAATTGTTTTACCGAATTTCATAATAGTATGCTGAATTTAGTGTTCAATTTTTTGAGCATTCTTCTTATGCTTTTTGAGCAAATCGATAAACTCAGAATCTGCTTTTATTTTATCTATAATTGTTTTTACAACTAGATCTACCTCTTTATCTTCTGAATAATCAGCAGAGCAAACAAAATTAACTCTATCTTCTCTAATTAATTTTTCTGCTCTTTCTTTTTTCGTAGTTTTTCTCGGCTGAAAGACTGCTATTGAATGACCTCCTTGCTGCTTTACTAATTTCATGCAAGGTATATCCGTTTCACCATCGCCGAAATAAATCATATTTGAGAAAGGAACTCTTCTCTCGTTTTCTGGGATGTATTCATTTATTTTGGTCGATTCATAAATACTATCAATTCCTTTATTTATTTTGAATAGAAACTGTGTCTTATTCGTGAAATTCACCGATACCGAGGGCCAGTCGGCAACACCATCAACGTTGTATAGATAGGAGCAGGCAAATATCTGTTTGAATTTTTTACCAATCTTGGTACCTTCAATCATTTCTTTTAATCCGGAAGAATTGATATAATGTTCTATAATAACACCTTTATCTTTGCCATAACTATTTATCCTGTCAAACCAAGTTTCTACTCCCTGGAATAATTCTACCGAATTACCGAATTCTTTAAAGCTATCTCTTTTTAGCGAAATGTTTTTCTCTCGGGCTTTCTTAAGCATAAGATACATGTAAGTCAATATTTGATCTGCATCCTGTGATTTTGCCAATTCAGTATTTTCTTTCCAGAACTCAGCCTTGTTTGCTCCAATAGCTTCGATAAATGCAAATTCCTGCATATTACCGGGCGATAGCGTGCCATCGAAATCATAGATTAATGCTACAATCGGTTTATTCTTTGCCATATATATTTATTCTTAAATTTGAATTCCAATATTGAAAACTATTGCGTAGCTCTCTTATTTCCCATTAATGGTTAGGCTCATTTACTTCTTCCCATACTTCACCACCGGTTCAGCAGCCATCAGCATTTTATTATCCGCACTCTCCAAGTCCCCTTTAGGGGATTTAGGGGCGGGGTTGGGGGTGGCAGATGCGGCGGTCTTTTCTCCCCACACTTTCCCTATCCTATCTTTTATCTTCTGCTCAAAAATCCCTATCAGTTCCTTATTGGCATTTACCAAAGACTGCTCTTTTTCAATACGAGCAACGATTTGAAGTTGCATATTTGAGTTTATCTTTGGTATCTTTATCGCTTCAACTTGCTTAAGTGAAAGATTGGATTGTGCAACACCAACTTTTATTCGTTCCATATCATTTTGAACATTCGTAGACATTAAATAATGTTTTAAAAAAATGGCATTTACATCTCCTTTGGAGCGAATAATTGCAAGGGCTTGATTTGTATTTGAAGGAATCAAACTTGGATCTACAATCCCGACTATTCCCATTTTTGTTCCAGCTATTGAAAATAATATATCATTTTCTTTTAATTGACTCCTTCTCAAGTTTTCATGACATTCTGAATCGATGAATGATAATTTATTATGAGAAATAGTGCCATCAGGATTAATGTTTTCTATTTTTATAAATTTAACTCCTGTTTCCTGCCATTTAAAACCGTTAGTTGTTGGAGTAGTTCCTTTTGTTATATGCTCACAAACGTCACTTAACTCCACCATTTCCCATTCCGGATCAATATCAATTTTAGGTTTGTAGTTCTCAACTACCATTTTGGCTCCATCTATTATTTTTTGATAGCCTTCTATTTCGGCTACTATTTCTTCTTGAATGGAGAGAGGTGGAAGAGGAAATTTCACTTTTTTCAAAAGTGCTGCTTTAATTCCAGTAACTGTTGTTCCCGAAATTTCATTATACAGAGCTTTTTGACCTTTATCAGATAATATAATATATTTCAGATATGTTGCAAGTAAAAGATTTGATTTCGGTTGTAGGCAAATTAATCTTTGTGCAATAGCAAACTTTCCCTCAATTTCTATTTTCGCTATATTACCTAAAGGAGCTTCAGTTGTCAATAGTAGGTCACCTTTTTTGGGATAACCCCTTGTCATCCAATTTTTATAATCATCTTCACTTATATACTCACTTGGAGTTGGATTAATAAATCCTTTTTTTACATTTTTTGCAGTTATAAGTGGAACTCCGGCATCTGTTTTATTGGGAGTTTTTCCTCTATAATCTATAAAATCAACAATCTTGTCTAATTCAAATAGGTCGTATTCAGTATTGATAAATTCAGATAGTTTATATCTTTCCCCGCTCAAATTATAATCCCCCTTTTCAGCAATTATCGACTTTTGAACGATATGCGCAATTTCAGATTCGCTAAATGTGCCGGCTTTGAATTGGTTAAGTACTTCAAGGGCATCGTCTAGTTGCCCACCTTTTACCGCGTTCCGCTGTGCTCCGAGTCCATATCCATCGTTCGCCACTTTTACAAACAGGACGGTATCGTTGGTTTTAGCCAGTTCTTTATCCATCAGCAGGATGGACGTTTTCACTCCACTGTAAGGATTAAAAACACCTGCGGGTAGACTTATCACAGCGTAGAGATAATTATCCACCAACATTTTGCGTAAGTCTTTGTAGGCTGTTCCGCTCTGAAAGATCACACCTTCGGGAACAATGATACCGGCACGTCCTTTGGGGTTGAGGTGTTCGGCAATATAATCGACAAACAATACTTCGCTGCGGTTACTGCTGATAGAGAATTTCTTATGCGGACGAATACCCCCTTTCGGACTCATAAAGGGAGGATTGGCCAATACCACGTCGAAGTTTTCGTTCCAACGGTCTTCGCTGCTCAGGGTATCGTATTCCCATATATGGGGTGCAGAGAATCCATGCAGATACAGGTTCACTAAACTCAGGCGCACCATGTCGGGTGAGATATCATATCCCACAAAGTTTTGAATCAGTTTCTTCCGTTCGTCGGGCGTTAGCTCGTTGTTGTTCTGCTCTTTGATATGCTTGAATGCCGATATAAGGAAACCTGCTGTTCCACAAGCGGGATCGAGTATCGTATCTGTCTTGCTCGGATTAACTGCTGCTACCAGGAAGTCAATGATATGTCGCGGCGTGCGAAACTGTCCGGCGTCGCCTTGCGAACCCATGACCGAGAGCAGGTATTCAAAAGCATCACCCAGCTTTTCGCTGTGCGAATATTCAAACTCATTGATTGTTTTCAGAAACATCTTGAGTGTTTCCGGGTCGCGATACGGCAAATAGGCATTTTTAAAGATATCCCGAAACAGCTGAGGGATGTTTGGGTTTTTATCCATCCCTGCAATGGCCTCAGCATAGAGCGTCAACATCTCGGTGGCTGTTACCTTGGCATCAAACAGATTGTCCCAACTGTATTTTTCGAATTCCACCACCAATTGCTTATCCACATCTTTTGGATCAGGAATGCTGTAATTTGAAAAGAACTTCGCTTTTCCACCCAATTCCACGGCTTCTTTGTCCATGTCGTCCATGAACTTATATATCAGGCCAATGGTAATTTGCTCTATCTGCGCTTTCGGGTCGGGTAACTTGCCTACCAGTATATCGCGGCAATCATCAATTCTTCTTTTCGTTGCTGTATCTAACATTTTATATTTGTGTGTTTATTGTTCTTTTACTTCTTGCCGCCCCCAACCCCCTGAAGGGGGCTGTAACCTTTGTGAGTTATTGAGAATCATCTTGGACACCACTCTTCAAGTCCCCTTCAGGGGATTTAGGGGCGGTACGCCAATGTTACTAATTATTTAGGTGATTCCTCTCACCTCTTCTTCCTGTTCCGCCCCAAGCCCCTAAAGGGGATGTGTGATTACTTTCGTCTCCTATAACTGCCCCCAATCCGCCAGCTGGCCGAGGCTATGACCTTTTTAGTTTATCGAGAATCATCTCGGATACCACTCTTAAGCCCCTTTAGGGGTTTGGGGCGGTATTATATTTTCTTTTTTAAAGGGCGTTATTTATATGTCTTTTTATCTCTTCAATTACTCTTTCAATGTCCTTGAATACTTCATCATTCGTAAATCGTATAACCTTCAAATCAAATCTTTCTAGTTCAGCAGTCCGGTTTTCATCATATTCTTTTTGTGATTCGTGAATTTCTCCATCCACTTCAATGACGAGTTTATATTTATGACAGTAAAAGTCAGCAATGAAAATGTCTATCGGTTGTTGAGCTTTAAAACGGACTCCCAACTGACTTTTATTTAAACGATTCCATAATAGTTTCTCTGCCGGTGTCATTTCCTTACGCAATTCACAAGCATTCTGAAATATGGTGCGTTTCGCACCATAAAACATCTCGGGTAATTGAGTTCGTTGCATGATAATAATTCTATTAGTTTCGTCTCTTATAACCGCCCCAAGCCTCCGTCAGTCGACTGATAAACTCTAAAGGAGAACAGAAATTACTTTCGTCTCCTAATCCGCCCCAAGCCCCTAAAGGGGATGTGTGATTACTTTCGTCTCCTATAACTTTGCTTCATCGAGAATCATCTCGGATACCACTCTTCAAGTCCCCTTCAGGGGATTTAGGGGCGGTATTAAAATCATCTTGTACGCCACTCTTCAAGTCTCCGTCAACTGACGGATGAATCTTCGGAAACCACTCTTAAGCCCCTTAGGGGTTTGGGGCGGATTATAACGGTGTTTTACGCTGCAAATTTTTCTAACTTCACATAGCCTTTCACATACACCGGTATCACATCCCTGTATTTGGGTGCTACTTCTTTGAATTGCTCTATCGGCAGGGTCGGATTGGTTTGTAAAGCCTGAAAGTCTTTTGATTCTATAATACTTCGTATTTCTTTATCTACAATATAGGCTTTAAAGAAGTATTTCAGCGCTCTGATATTGACATCTTCATCGGGTGGATAAATGGAAATGAATTTATCGAATTCCTCATCCAATAATTCATCTTTCGATTTAAATTTTGGGATAATACCGAAAATCTTTTCCACCACTTCACGGATAGAAACCTTACGGTCTATCTTAGCAGCTTTCCGCAATTTCTCTATGTTGAAATATTCCTCGGGTTTATCAAATATCTCACTCTGAATGTGTGATATCACCTCTTCCCAGTTTCCTAATTCTACATTCTTCTTAATGATGTCGTCCATTCTAATCCGGTCTTCGAACTTCTGGTATAACATCCGGTCAATCTTCATTCCGTCTTGTCCTATCAATTGCTCATTCAGTAACAGCAATGGATCGGGTAGTAAGCTGGTATATTTTTTCCCGGGAGGCGGGGGAGGACTTTCAAATCCACCACCTGCTTTTGGTTTTGGGAGTTTTAATTTCTCGTCGTAATCAAATTCTTCTTCAAAGTATTCGCAGTTGGCAAAGAAGTCGAAGAGTTTGAAAAACTCTTTTTCGTGTTGTTCTTTTTCTTCTTCGCCTAACTCATTTTTGAATTTATACTCAAAAGTGTTTTTGCGCGTTCCCCGTCCTTTTATCTGCACAAAATCAGCCGGACTAAAGATAGGACGCATCATACACAGATTCAGCAAGTCGGTACAATCATAACCGGTAGTCATCATACCTACGGTAATGCATACTCTTGTCTTGCTCGATTGGTACCCTTCGAGCCAACCCGTTTTTCCGTTCAGTTTATTGTTACTGAAATTTTTCGTCATTTGTTGCGCATCTGCCACCTGCGAAGTCACCTGAACTGCAAAATCGGAATTGTATTTTCCGGGAAAGAGTTGTTCAGCCATATCGTTCAGGATTTCAGCCAATTTGCGCGCATGATTTTGACTGACAGCAAACACCAGTGTTTTGCCTATTTCCTGTGTTATCGGATCGCGTAAGGCATTCTCTAAAAAAGTTTGACAGAAGATCTGATTCGTATTTTCTGAAAAGAGTTTCTTTTCAAAATCAGTTGAAATAAAGGTCTCGGTTTCTTCTCCTTCTTCTGTGGTGGTTAGTACCGAATAACCATTATCCGAAAGCAACTGGGTGGTAATTTCGGTACGTGCATCCAGCACCCACGGATTTACGAGATAACCTTCTTTTACTCCATCGAGTAATGAATAACGAAAGGTGGGCTCTCCATTTTCGCAGCCAAAAGTAATATAGGTATCGCGTAACATGCGTCGCTCCACTTCACGTGGATCATTCTCTTTTACCCGATCCAGGTTCACCCCTTTCAGATAATCTTTTGGCGTGGCGGTTAGGCCGAGCTTATAACCATGAAAGTATTCAAAAACAGCGCGCGCATTGCCGGAGATAGAGCGGTGCGACTCGTCGGATATAATTAAATCGAAATCGGTTGGTGAGAATTCATAGCGGTACTTATCATTGTACATTAGCGACTGTATGGTAGTAACCACTATATCCGCTTTTTTCCAATCGCTTTTATTCTCTTTATAAATGTAGGTGCTGTAATCCGGTTTCAGATAATTGGTAAATGCTTTCCATGCCTGATCTTCCAGTTCCAGTCTGTCCACTAAAAACAGAACCCGTCGGGCATTCTCCGTTCTGAGGAATAAGCGTATGACCGTTGCAGCAGCTAATGTTTTTCCGGTTCCGGTTGCCATTTCAAATAAGAAACGATCTTTCCCTTTACCAACAGCATCTTGCAAACAATTAATAGCTTTCAACTGGTAGGGTCTTAAAAACCTCAGTCCATTTTCCCAGATAAAGTCTTTGCTGTTTTCTATACTTCCATTCCAACCGGGACGTACTGCATAATCTGGCATCTGAACTGCTACGATATAATCTCTGGCTACCGGCTCATTTGCTAATGCTTCACGATCAGGATTCCAGGCCTTAATAGCTCCAATTTCAAAAGCAGACGGAAATTTATAAATAGGTTTGGGATTTCCTTTTTTCAGGTTCCACAGATAATGGACAAGTCCATTGGAAAGTATGATAAATTGAGCGCCAACTGTATTGGCGTATTTTCGGGCTTGTTCTTTAGCTACAAGGGGATGAAGACTTTCTTTCTTAGCTTCAAGCACACATACAGGTTTATTATTGCTATCTACTAACAAAAAATCTAACGAACCGGCTGTCGTTTTTTCAAAATCATTGCCCCATGCATCCACTTCTTTATGAGTGATCTTTACATGGTTTTCGAGCAAGATGTTAGCTTTTCCTTTGTCGTCGTCAAAGAATCGCCAACCTGCTTCTTCAAGCAATTGGTTTATTTTTATCCGTGCATGTGCTTCGTTCTGTGGCATACAGTCAACTAAGTTTCGGTTTTTCTTTTTCAGCCCCAAAGTTACACATTCCTTTTTAACCGAGTGCCGATTTATTAAATTATTTTCATTTTCTGAATATATTGTTCCGCCCCTACAGGGCTCTATGTAGTGGGAGGTTGTGAATAACCCCTTCCCCTTCGACTTCCTTTCGACAGGCTCAAGGGGCAGCTCTGGGTCAGGGTCCTGAAACGAAGAGAGAGTCGAATACTCTTCAACTCTCTCTTGGTGCAGGTTGTCGTATCAGTGCTTACTGTTTATCGGCTTTCTTTTACGGTGGTTTCTTTTACCATGGCGGCGGTTACGGTGATCAGGTCGTCGCCGGGAATGCTGACGGTGATGGTTTGGTTGGCGTAGGCCGGTTTGGAGAGGTTCACAGTATACACACCCGGGTTGATGGATTTGATATTAGCTCCTCCGTTTTCACCGGTAGTTTTTTCGAGTACGGTTACGCCATCCAGTATAAACGTCATCACTACGCCCGGTAGTCCGAGTCCTGTTTCGGCATCGGTAATGGCACTGTTTACCATCAGTGATGAGCCGAAATAGTTGATCTTGCGGTTGTCCTGATACTCGGTGTATAGAGTCGGATTGCTGAATTTCAGTGTTTCAATCAATAAATCAATTTTATCGATAATCACCATTTCATCCGCAAAAAGAGTTGCCAACCGATCGGTAATTTGTTTACGTCCTATTGTTCCGTTTTTTGGGGTACCTATAACTGCTTTGAAGGCATCTATGGATGTTTTTAGTTCGGGCAGTTTATTGGGTGTTACGCCATACTGTTGTAATTCGCCTTGATAGCGGAGGGCTGCCGAATAGATAACCGACAGTTGGGTATCCACTTCGTTGTCGGAGGCTTTTCGGAAGTCGGTTTCGGTATAGGCTACCTCATTTGCCAGCACGATATTGTTCGTTATTTTAGCAAAGGCCAGGAGCGCTTTGCAAATTTCGATTGCCTTTTGTGTGGCCGTTTTGCGCAATGCATCTTTTTGTTTGCTTAGTCCGGTAATGTCGGTGGCTTGTTGCTCTTTGAGGGTATCAATCTCATTGAGGTTGTTTTCCAGTTCGGTGAGTAACTGTGCCAATACCATAAGTGAAGATAATGCACTTGCTTCTTTTCTCAGAAAGGTGACGATACGTCTTAGCATGGAATAAATGCTGCTTTGTTTTGATGTCATAATGGTTTGTTTTAAAGTGATTAATATTTAGTATTTAGTTACGAGTTACAAGTTATTGGTTACGAGAGTTTTGAACCCTCCTCCGTCGGCTGACGGATCGTCCCCTTAGAAAGGGGACATGAGATTAGTACGTCTTTTTACATCCACCCCAAGCCCCTAAAGGGGATGTGTAATTAGTTTTGTCTCCTAAGTTGTGTGTTTTAAATATAGGATCCTTAGGATAATTGTAGAGAAATTGAAAATAGCCGGACTATTTCAAAGTCCCCTTTAGGGGATTTAGGGGTGGATTTTCTCCCTATTTCACCGTCAATAATAGGTTGTTTCCGCTTTCTCATCCATCCATCCCTTTCTTTCGTTCGTCAGACGCGTTCTACTGTACTGCATGTGTCATTCTTTCGTTCGTCAGACGCATTCTTTCGCTTGTCAGATGCGTTCTACTGTACGTTATGTATCGTTCTTTCGTTTGTCAGACCTATTCTTTCGTCTGTCAGATGCGTTCTACTCTACTGCATGTGTCGTTCTTTCGCTTGTCAGTTGTGTTCTTTCGTTCGACAGACGCGTACTACTCTACATCATGTGTCGTTCTTTCATTCGTCAGACGCTTTCTTTCGTTTGGCAGACCTGTTCTTTTTTGCGTTTATGTCAATTTTTTTCACGGCAGCATCCATTATTTATCTTTCGTCATTGATAATTTATCATTGACCATTAATAATTATTTGTTCCATGCTGTTCTCTCCTCCGAAAGACGCTTCAAATATAAAAGCAGTTTTTGAAACTTAAAAGTGGGTGTGAAAATTGGAAGTGATATTGGGAGAATTGGTTGAGAGGGTGGGATGTTTGGGTGTTTTCTGTGATATTTGGAAGGGAGGGATAGGGGTATTTGTTGGATAGATTAGTGGATATTGTATTTTTTACTGACCCCCAATCCGTCAGCCGACGGAGGCTTAAGACATATTCTCTTATGTTTTATCTAATCTTAATCAAACATTTGAAGCTTTCTTAAGCCCCTTCAGGGGTTTGGGGTACACAATCAGCCTCCCTACTTTTTGTTTTGTAGAAATTGGTTGAAATCGTTTCGGTATTGATAGGAAATATTGAAAGAGGTGTCGATACCTTTCAATTTGAGTTTCTTTTTTCCATTTTTGGCACTGACGAGTTCTATTTTGTCTGTATTGACTAAAATGGAGGCATGGCATGGTTTGAATTGTGTGTAGGGTGTCATTATCTTCAACAGTTCTTTCATGCTTCTTCTTTCTTTTTCTTCCAGAATATTTCCTTCCGATTGATAATGGATAAACTGATAGTTGGCGCTCTGAAGAATATACAGGATGTCTGTAATGGGAATGGTCTTTTTGTTGCTGCATTGAAAGAAATGTGGTTCTTCCAGCGGCTTTGTTTGTTCCGGTGCGGCTTTGATCGAACTCCAATGATATCCTTGATGAATAAAGTTAGCAACAATAAC
>Ga0302174_10000498_pt1 | contig 12380 bp, 13 predicted proteins | sample I_Fen_N3_2_FD_198789 | JGI IMG/M metagenome (GOLD analysis project Ga0302174, IMG submission 198789) | Peat permafrost microbial communities from Stordalen Mire near Abisko, Sweden - I_Fen_N3_2 | ecosystem: Environmental > Terrestrial > Soil > Wetlands > Permafrost | place: Sweden: Abisko... | reverse complement strand
ATTACATCACAGGATATTACAGCCAGCTCAGACCTCATCAATATAATGGTGGTTTGACGCCGAATGAATCAGAACGATTGTTCTGGAAAAACTCTAAAGCTGTGGCCAGTTTTTGTTGACCACTACATAGCCCACCACGTTGCGGCTTGGCAGAATAGAGCGCGGGTTGAAACCAGCGAAGAAAAGCGTGAAGTATGTACTGTACGTGCACAAAGGCTACGCTACTTTGAAATTGTATATACAGCATTTTTGCGCTCAAGCTGTTGTATATGGATGGTTCTATTGCTCTGACGAAGAAATGAGGATGGAAAGTCCCGTGCTTAAGTTTTCAAAGTATTCGGCTCCGACTTCGGTAAGCTGTTGTAGAGTCTAATCGGGAAGTTGAAGAATAAGAAGCCGAAAGCTTATCTTCGGCAGGCGCTGGTGGTGAATGACATCAAATTGGTTTAAGACCTACAACCCTGAATTATCTTCACCTACTCTGATAGGTAAATAATATCACCGATTGCTGATGTGTGTTGAATAACACGTCTAGAAGTCTTTCGTTGGATATTATATTCGGGGAGATGAAGTTTCCATTACTTATTATCACACCTTGCCTTGGTGAATTATGTAATAGTTTAACAAACTGATTTTAACATTATCAGCTCTTTCAGTTCTTGAGTAGGTATGCACTATAACCCAATGATAGAACCGTTAAACAGCTTGATAAATAGCGCGACAAATTACTGATAAATCCCAGGATCGTTTAGCATCTTCAATGCGTGATTGTGATGAGTATTTTTATCTTCCATATAGTTTTTATTTATACACAGGCCATAGTTCGGGATCGTCATAATCAGATCGGCTGGCAAACCATTTTTTATAAATAATTGCTTAGTTTTGAACACCAATTGGCTGTAACTGTTTTCTTTGGATTTACAATCTGTCTCTCCCCAAATATAATTTATGATATTTCGTTTCTCATTCCCATCGCTTATCAGGCAGGCCATTAGCTTTGACTGATTTTTACTTAATTTTATTTTATCGTTACATTTCTTAAATCTCAGTGTATTACCACTCAGTAACATGGTGGCATTTTCGAAGCGTGATTTATTTATTGAACACGTGTGCATGTTACAATCCTCAAAAAGATTAGATAAACGCATGGAATTCAAATATCCAGAGCGGAGATGCAGCTGTTGTTTCTCTAACCACAACCAATACCTCTACAGTTTGTGGTGTCTTGCTGCTGTTTCGATGAGGTTTATCCTAGCAGCCATGAAAATAAACTGGTCACATATCTTGTTAATTGTATAATCAATAGGTTTTTATTCTTGCATGTATTATTAAATAGATTTTAATACTGATTGGCGAGGGTGTGTGCCAATGGTATACACTCAGCAGAGCTGAGCGTGGGTTTGTGCGTCAGAGGAATAGGTAAGAGGTCGGTTTGTACGGACGAGTTAATGAATAACTATACTGCGGTGAACATGTTTCGTGGAGGTAGTATGGAGTACATCATTGAGGGGGTGATAAAATACAACTCTTCGAATGGCACCCTGTATATTGATGACAGTGGTATGGATATGATCACCCTGGCTCGGGTTACCAATGAGATTCTGCTGCTTTTTATTCAGCATAATCACGTTCCACTGAAAAGGGATTTTATTTTAAGTGAGTTATGGGATAAAAGAGGATTAACCTCCTCGAGTAATGGCTTGAATAATTATGTTTCTATGTTGAGAAAAGCATTGGCTCAATGTGGCTATCCCGATTTGATAACGACCATTCCAAAACATGGATTTATATTTGAGGCGGAAATTTCGAATTTGGCTACCAGTGATATTCCGCGTAAAGATGAAAATCTTGTAACGGATTTACCTCTTCAAATACCGCCTGTACATGAAACAAAAGTACAGCGAAAACCTGTTCGTCAAAGCTGGCTGACTCGTAAAATGATAGGGTCATCAATACTGGCAATATTCATGATGATTATTTTCTTACCAGGAGTTTACGACGCTTATAAGCTACGAGCGATGAAAACTGAGTTTTTCACTTATAAACAATGTCAATTTTATATTGCAGATGATAAAACCCGAGAGATAGCGACCAGTAAAATTATTGATAATATCAAGGCGAGCGCTGCGGAAATAAATTTGAACTGCGAACGGAAGGCCAATGTTTACTACTTTGCTGATAATAAGGTTGATTCGTCGGGGAACGTGGTTCTAAAAGACTTGATAAGTTATTGCCATTATCAAAGCAAAACGCCTTGCGATAACTACTATTTAACCAGACACATAAACAAAGGTGATCATGAAAAATAAAATGTTCCTGCTGATGTGTTTGGCTGCTGCTGTCGGCCTGTCTGTGCTGTATTGGGGTTGGTCAAGTCGTGATGGCGACAAGAGGTTTGAATGCCGCGCACGGGTATATACTAAGTTGATTGCAAACGCCTGTGATAAGACCACTACGACAGACATTTTTTTATCCCTGCACGGGGATGGGAAGGGGGATATGTTGGTTTCAGGTACACATTCCTGTTCGAACACGCCATTGGTAGAGTTAGAGAGTACGGTGAATTTTACCTACAGCCGGGAGGGAGCGTATTACTCGATTCATTTTGAGCCACGCGATCCTGCTGTGAGTAAGCTTTTTAGTGTACTTAAGGATGACTATATAAAGATTAAGTTTACCAATGTAGAAGACAACGACTACATAGTTTCCTCTCCCATTGAGACGCTGATGATGTGTACTGCTGATTAAGTGACGTGAACGAAAATCTGCTCGACAGAGATTTTCGTTCACGTTCGCCAAATGAGAAGTGGCTGACAGATATTACCGAGGTATGTCTGTCGCCATTGACCGAAAGTTATGGTTTGGGCGCCCTTCTAAACTGAATGAAGTTCATCGAATTACTGAAATTAAGCGTATAAATTCAGGGATCAGTATCACCTGGCAAACCATGCTCCGGGTAAAGACAGGGAAGCAATTTTACTGTAAAGCTACAAGAATGTGATAAGCCGCTTTCACACGCTCAGGGTTAGGATAACTTTTGTTCGCCAGCATCACGATGCCGAGATTCTTCTCGGGAATGAAAGCCACGTAGCTTCCAAATCCTCCGGTTGAGCCAGTTTTATGTACCCAGGAGGCTTTTAATACTGGCGATGGCGGATTAATTTGCGTGGCATTCAGCGGTGCCATTGCGACTTTACTATCACTACCACCTACCGCGGTTGCTTCTTTCACTGGCCAGTTCAACATCTCCCAGCCCAACCCCTGATACATGTCACCCACACGCCAGTAGCGCGACTGGGCAAGTATCATGCCCTTTTGCAGCATGGCGTTTTTGACTTCAGAAGGTGACATGTTGGCCTGCACCCAGCTTCCCATATCCTCTATCGACGATTTCACGCCGTAGGCTTCAGCGTCCAGCATCCCTGGAGAAACGTGAACGGCGTTCCCACCGCGATAGCCCCAGGCATAGTGTTTTTCTTCACGTTGCGGAACGTGTATCCAGGTATGTGTTAGCTTCAATGGCTGGAACACGCGTTTGCTCATCGCCTGTTCAAAACTCATGCCTGATGGTTTAACCGCCAATTTTCCGAACAACCCGATACTGGAGTTCGAATAAAGACGCTTGGTGCCAGGTGTCCACTGTGGCTGCCAGATTTGATAGTAATTCTGCAATGACCCCTCATCGGTAACATTATCCGGAACCTGGAGCGGTAGGCCACCGGCAGTATAGGTTGCCAGGTTAAGCAAACTTATCCCTTCCCATTGATTCCCTGACAGCACAGGCCAGTATTTACTCACTGGATCATTAAGTTTAATTTCACCACGGGCAATGGCATCGCCGCCCTGTACCCCAGTGAAGGTTTTACTGACAGAACCGAGCTCGAATATGGTTTGTTGCGTCACGGGTGTTTTGCCTGCTACGTCGGCCATTCCCCAGGTAAAGTAGTAGGGTTTGCCCTGATAAATTACGGCCACTGCCATACCCGGAATGTCCTGTTCTTTCATCAAAGGAATAACAACGTTATCAACAATGCCGCGTAGCTGTATTTCCGTTTGCGTTGCTGCCGACGCTGAATTTGATACAACGAGCAGTAGCGTAAAGGAAAGGATTTTATGCATTATGTCTATCTTCCATAATTAACAGTTGAAGGGATATACGCGCCTAATTTGCTGAATTTAACAGCGGGATGCAAACGATAAAATTTAGGATCAGCCAGAAGTTTTTCTAATAGATACTTCGAAATTTGCAACTATTGTATTGCCACGAGTAATCCCGACACTACCATGCTATTAATTTCCAAGTATAACGTCTGCCCCTCGTTCAACGGAGTGCGTCAACTTCATGATGCTTAAAAAACATACTTAAAGTAGGGTGTTTAGCTTTGCATGTGGCCCGTGTAGATCTCGAAATCTCCTTAGTTCCTGCCTGAGTTCAGTAAGATGCCCATCTTGCGATGTTAATGATAGGTAACTGAAATAAAGAGATAAATAAAAAACACCGTCAATTCAGAAGGTTATCTGAGCGCACTCTGACATCTCCCACCCAAAAAGAATAATGAAAAACAAAAAAACAATTGATTGTAGGTATGCACCCTAATTTATAGAGAAAATGCGGAATTAATGCCTGTTCAACGCAGATGTAAAAGATTATTTATCTTTTGAGCTTATTTTTATTATAAGGCTAGGGAAGATATGTCCAAACATCATCTGAATGAATTTTACTGCTTTTCTCCTCGAGATATTTATTGCAATAATTATGTCCAAGGGGAGCCTTATGTACAAACCAAACTGAGGAAGTGCATTAAGGCATAGAGGTTAATAATCTTACTAAGACTTTCAGGTTCTGATTGAAAAATTAGCGCACCCCCAGTAACTATTCCTTATTTTTAGATTATTATTTCAAAGTGAGTGAGCCATTTATTTATTGTGAGTTTAATCACAAATTGTATCTGTAAGGGCGCGCAATATACTCCTGATTTATCCGCGGATAAATTGACACGTAATTAATGTGCTATGCCATATTAAATTTAAGTTAGTTTTTAAGGTGCATGTCTTAAGAGTCCTTTTGCATATGCAGAAATTCAATCCATCATCTGGAAGTTGAAGGAGTTCATGTGGCTCTGAGTAATACAGAATTACGCTACTACGATAGCAATATTTTAAGACTGCCTGCCGACAAGCGAACACAATATCATGCTCAGGTTGACCGGCTTATTAATGAACTGAGAAAGACGCTACACAATCAAAATGAGATAAGAATCACGAAAGTTGTTAAGGCCGGGTCTTTTGCAAAATTTACCATTCTGCGTAAAACACATGAAGATCCCGTCGATGTTGACGTTGTTTTCTATATTTCCGGTGAGGATGTTTCTCAGGAAACGCTGTCGAGCCTAAATGAAAAGATCTTTGATGCCTTGGTCGAACTTTATCCGACAAAGTCCGTAGAAGATTTCGTTCTTCAACGTAAGGCCGCCACGGTCACCTTCGTTAAATCGGGCATTAACGTTGATGTCGTTCCTGTGATTGAGGATCCGGATAAAAAAGGGTACGGGTGGCAATTCGATATCAAAGAGGGCACAAAACTCCATACGTGTGCGCCATGCCAAATTCAATTTATCAGAGATCGCAAGGATGTTGACCCCGATTTCAGAACGCTGGTAAGGCTGGCAAAGAAATGGCGTAATCATGCAGAACTCTCACATTTAAAGTCTTTTGCTATTGAGCTCATCATGGCTCATCTGCTCGATACACGCGGAAAAAACGGTAATATTGAAAGCCGCTTCCGAGCGTTTCTCCTTTATATTGCACATACCGGTTTGAAAGAAGTCATCTCCTTCAAAGAAAATGAAGGCCATATCCCGCATTTTTATGATCCGGTCGTCATTATCGATCCCGTCTGTAATACCAATAACGTCGCAAGTCGCATTACTGAAGCTGAGAGAGTTGAAATAGTGGAAGCAGCACTTCTGGCCTGGGAAACTGCGCATCTGGCATCTGTTGAGGATGATTTGGCTATCTGGAAAGAGCTCTTTGGTTCACGTCTGAAAGTCCGGGAGGATGCATGAGTCAGTCTTTTACTTCCTCTGAATCATACTCTGTTGCAGACATTCAAAATGTTATCCGCAAAGTGAGAGCCGACTTCCTCATGATTGCTGAAAGCACACGAGCCGTTGAGGTAGAACACGCCAAAAAGTGGGCACATGATGTGGAGCTCTTCGCACGCAATGGGTACTTGAAACAGGTGGATTTAACATTACTCAGCAACGGCGAAGAAGTCAGAGCAATACGCTACACCACAAAGACTGAAGGCGGAGAACTTGAGTCAAGCAGGCCGGGCGGTGTTCTCTGGCCAGAAGTGGCCGGTGCAAAGCTGAGAATAGTGATTTCCTACACAAAGGCTTACGACCAGTCGGCCAAAGAAAAGCTCAGAAGCAGTCTTCAAATCCCCTGGACAACGAGCACAGCCGATATTTCCCATTCTTCACTCGGTTCTACAGCCGGACGAGGTTATTCCAGTAATGATTACGGTATTCAGAGGCAGGATTTCTCATGAATCAGCCAAGCAAAATATTCGATAGCGAAACGCCTTTACCCGACGATACTTTAATCGCCCGACAGAAAACGCTGCTTGGATTTGATGACCGTTTCCAACGTGTACACCACCAGCTGCGGCTACTCCTAAATCTTGGGAAATTGGGCACATGGAGCTCGACCTTCCACCAGCAGCAGTTACCGCTTTGCAATTTGGTTTCAGATCAATATCCCCTCGTCATTTTCTATGGCGATGTAGGTACCGGTAAAACTGCGACTGCGGAGTGCATTGCAAATATGCTGGCAAAAGAGTCTGGAGCTGAAGATTCTGTTCTTTTCAAAATGAGTAACCGGGTACGGGGAAGCGGTAAAGTAGGTGAAATGGGGACGCTCATTAATCAGGCATTTAGTGAGGTAGTTAAGTCAGCTGGTAAAACGCGCCGGGGTATTCTTATCATCGATGAAGGTGATTCTCTTGCAGCATCGCGCAACCAGGAACACAGTCATCATGAGGATAAAGTCGCTGTAAACACGCTGATTCAATGCATTGACGATCTGAGGCAGTACAAGGGGCGCATTGTGGTCTTTTTATGCACCAACCGTCTTTCAGTTCTGGATGCAGCATTGCTTCGCCGCGCCGCTGTGGTCGAAGAATTTACCCGACCAGATGAGCAGGCGCGCCTCGCGCTTTTCAAGATGGATTTGCAGGGGTTGAATTTTTCCTCAGAACAAATGAGCTGTCTGGTAGATGCAACCGGCCCGCGCGAAGGAAAACCCGGCTGGACGTTCTCTGATATACGCACACGCCTCTATCCTGCTGCTCTGGCGAAAGCCTTCCCGGATAATCCTTTGACGTTTGATATTCTGCAGCAAACCGCGCTTTCACTGATGCCCTCACCCGTCATGGAGGACCGCTGAAATGACAGGTAATTTTTTAGCCGGGCGCCGGGTTCACATCACTGGAAGCATTCCTAAAGAGTTAGACCTTGCTTCTACGGAGGAGGTCGTAAAGGCACGCCACTTTATATCTCTGCTGGTGAAGGATTTAGTCGGGCAGGGCGCAAATTTTGTTATCCCCATCGATGCCGAAAAGAGGCGCGTTTGCGATGATCAACCCATCTGTTTTGATTGGCTTATCTGGAGTGAGGTGATTAAGAATCTTCATCGCCGGCCGGAAGGGACGCCCGGGCCGCTGATATTAGCCGTAAAACACCATAAAAATGAAGATCAAATCCCGGAGGAATATATCGATACCTGGGATGACTATCGCGGGTCATCTCATGTGCGTATTGAAAGTGCAGCGCACTGGAACATGGCCAGTAAAAGGATGGAAATACAAGCTCGCTCCGGTGATGTTCTTATCACCGTAGGCGGCGGCGAGGGCGTCCTGTTTCTCGCCAATATCTATCACGATGCGGGCAAACCGGTTGTTCCTCTTAATTACCAAATTTGTTCCCCAACAAGGGGCTCGCGTAAAATTTTTGAGTACGCATTGGCAAGCGCACATTCAGACCGGTTGTTTAAAACAGAAGACGGCAGAACCTCTCACGAATGGATAAATCAGCTGGACTTTGCTACCCGTAAACCGCCAGAAGGCAGAGTTGAGGTGCTCATCCGGCTGATGCAAAACCTGACACCACCAACGGCCTTTTTCATCTGCTTAATGAACCGGGAACATGAAAATTTCGAAGGGGTGAAAAACTATTTTGACTCGGTTGTTAAACCCGTTATGGAGCAGGAGATTGGCTACAGAATGGTTATCGTTGACGGAAGTCAGGGATATGAAAATGCCAATATTAATCAGGAGGTATTTAACCGACTGCACAAAAGTCGCATCGTTATTACCGACCTCACCGGGTCCCGACCTAATTGCTTCCTTGAATTAGGGTATGCGCTTGGCCGGGGACTGCCGACAATGATCCTGGCAAAACAAGGCACCGAACTGCCGTTTGATATTCATACCGTCTCTGTCCATCAGTGGGTGGAACAGGGACTGATTGACGACAAGAAGCGCGATTTCCGAGCTCATTGGGACTCAATAAAGTCCCGCTCGCCGTTAGTATCAATGGAGCCATTAATGCCATGAAAAACGCCAAAGAAATCTTTATTTCCGTTGATATCGAAACCTCGGGCCCGGTTCCAGGGAAATTCAGCATGTTAAGCATCGGGGCTTGCCTGACGTCTGATCCAGAAGTGAATTTTTACTGCGAACTGAAACCAACGTCTACCCAATTTGTTCCGGCCGCGTTGGAGGTCACCGGTTTCACTCTGGAAAAACTACAAGTAAGTGGCCAGCCTGTAGAAAATGCAATGCAGGCTTTCAAAGTCTGGATCGAAGGTGTGACTGGTGACTCCGAAAAGCCCGTCTTTGTGGGGCTTAACGCCCCCTTTGACTGGGCATTTATAAATTATTATTTTCACGTTTACCTGGGCGATAACCCATTTGGATTTACTGCTCTGGATATAAAGGCACTTTATATGGGGGTTTACAATACGTCCTGGTCAGAGACCAGATCCAGTAAGATGGTGGAAGCCTTGGGTGTGCCCTCTGTCGATGGCCATAATGCGCTTAAAGATGCCATATTCCAGGCAAATCTTTTCAACGCGGTACGTACTCTGAAATAGTAGCGGCAGGAATTCTTTATGGAAGAAAAAGCGCTGTTGGTGGACCATTACCACAAAACATACGATCTCACATATTCTGTGTGGGAGAGTCGCAACATGACCCTGCTCATACTGCTTGCGGTCGTTGGCTTCTCGACGTTACTGACGTTCAATGTTGCAGAAGCACAGCCGCTGCTTGTGGATATTATTGCTAAATTGTGTGGGATAACTGATTCAGCGCGAATTGCGGAGCTGAGGAGAAGTTTTCCTTATGGGATAATTCAGAGCATTTTCGTCATTATTGTTTTCTACTTAATGCTGAATTTGTATCAAAAAACCCGTTTTATTAGAAGAAGCTATCTCTACCTGAGTGGTGTTGAAAGAGACATCAGGGCCACGCTGAATTTAGGTGCACATAATGTGAGCTTTACGCGGGAAGGTGAATTTTATGACAAAAGCCAATCTCTTGTGGGTGTGATGACAGGTGTTTCCTATATTCTAATCCTCGGTTTACTACTTATGTCTTTCTTGGGTATGCGTATTTTTACAGACTGGCAGACTCATCAATACACTATTTTCGGAGTTGACCTGACCCTCACTCTGGGAATCACCTTTTTTTATATTGCGTATGCATGTGTTTCACTAAAAAAGTAAGTTATCTGCATCCACTTAAAACAATAGTAGGTATGTTATTTCGGCCCCGGTAATGACATCGTTTGCAACAAGATGGAGTTATTTTCTTTATAAGAAATCAAACTTTTCAGAAAATTAAATTATAAAAAACACGAGTACTTTTTTGTGTTACTCAGTTAAATATAAAGCATGGAGGTGAGTAAGCAATGCAATAATGATTTTCGAGATGTACTATTTAAGGTGTATTGATAACCATGCACAAACACAATAATATAAATTAAAGAAGGTTTTATTATGAACAAGATTCTATTTATTATTTCCCTAGCTCTTTCAGCAAGTTTCTTTTCAACGACAGCATCTGCTGTGATTATCTGTTTTGACGATGGCAGTTGTTATGATATTGGTGATCCAAGCATTCACCCATAAACGGACCATTATTACCAGGTGCTATTAAAACTGGCTGGATATTATTTATTATTCCTTAGGGATAGTAGAAAGTGTTAATGCTATTGTGATACGGTCCTTACGCGAAAGTATTTAACACTCCAAAATTACCAGCCTGTAACTAAGTAAGAATATAAAAGCTATATGCTATTCATTGTATATGGCTTTTAATTGACTTTTACTGAATTTTAAAACCTGATAAGTGGGGTCGATCGATTTAGGGCATCGTCAGATTACATACTGTTTTGTTAATCTTGTCTGCCCATGTCTGATATGACATACCTTCAACAGGTTTTTCTATCACCTAGAGATGATAGCCTAGTTCGTGTGCTGGTAACTGTTCCAGTACTAGGGCCTGCGAAATCTCTAAGATGTGATGGCAGAATGCGGGAGAGTATTATTATTTTATCAAATAGGTAGTGTGATCAAAGTAAATTAGCCCTATGAAACTACATTTTTATATAATCGAATCATCATTATATGTTATTAACATAATTTTCAGTTTAGTGTACTTCAAACCCTTAGTGATCATATTTTACTGCAGGAGTTTCCCTATGAATCAGATTAAAGATAATGTCTCTCTCTCTGTATCCCGTCTTCATTCGATAGTGCTGATGGATATTTGTACTGTTGGCTTGCTTAAAGAACGTGAATCGGCTTTTAATGGAAGTGATGAACGAAAGAAAAAACGCATTACGCAACTGGACATGATGGTTAAATCAGGAAAGTACCAGTTTTCATTTCTGGTCGCGATTATAGAGAAAGCGACTGACTATACACATGTACTGAGTGCAGAAGAATTGGCGTCGATTTTCCAGAGTGATTACGACAGGATTGTGGATTTCCTGGGTTACGAGAATATGGTTGAAACTCGGGAGTTTCTTTCCAAAATGATACATATACTTATGGATTCGCGATTCAGTATGGAAGAAAGGGCTGAACTTTCCTTACGAAAAAGTATTGATTTGCTAAATTACTTCAACACGTTGCGTGTATTCAGTACACCTGCAAAAGAATTACGGTTTGAGTTTGCTAAACTTGTTGCTGCAGAAGGAGAACGACTGGGTTTGGGAAAAGGCTATCCCACCATTGCCGTGTGTATTGCGTCTATTTATGGTTGCGGGGAAGCTAGGAAAATACTGAAAGTCAAAAAAGATGGTAGCAAGTTTAACCCCAGTAACCGTCTGGGCGATATCATGACTTTCTATCGTGTGGCTAAAGCCCGTCATATGGTCTATTCAAGGATTTCCGATGTTCCTGTTATTTTCCGTACAGAAGATGCGGCGCTTGAGGATCTGCATAGCTATATGCATACCCGGGTCATCGGGGAAAATGCAAATGAGGGCAGTCTTATGAACACTAAATGTCTGGCTCCTGACAAGCTTTTCCCCGCGCTTCACAAAGACGGAAAATGTACCGACCCGAATGAACTTAAGAACCTTTATAATCTTCTGAATTTTATTATTGAAAATCAGAATAATGAGCCCTCTGTCTAATAACACATTCATGAGAATCGGGAAGTGCCGACGTACTTTTCTCACTGTTGAGCTGGTTGTGCTGGGCAATAATCACAACATGCTTAATCATAAATGAACCAACCTAGAACCTGACTGGCACGGTAAATTTAGGAAGGCTATAACGACAGGAAATGCTCGGGTTGGGGCTAGTTCTGGGACTATCTCGGTTGGTTTTTTCGATAAGGAGTAACAGCTTTTCGCAAGCCCTAGCAGCAACTACCAAGCCGTGATTCCTGAGCTCAACTGTCTCCAAGTGGGGCGTCCTAACGGAAGCACCGGATTCCCTGAAGCGGTTCATCAGACGTTGTACCTGGCGTTCTGTGAGATCCAACTGAGAGGCGGCATCACGGCGACGCAGGCGCTTTTCAACAACGGCCTGGATCACCGGTAAGCGGTGAAGTTCTTTATTGGACATGGTTACCAGCATCAGAGGAGATCTCCCAGAAAGGTGGAAAAATGCGCCGTATCTGGGTGACATTATAAACTAGCTAAAAAGTGACATTATCAAATGGGACTTACAAATTTTGTTGTAGCCAAGCTGAAATGACCGGACTTTAGCTAAGCTAAGTTGTCCGAATTTAGTAAAACATTAGTCTTGAATAATGTCCTTCGTATTCAATTAATGGCCAAATATTTCTTCACTGCGCGTCT
>Ga0302174_10000489_pt1 | contig 12539 bp, 9 predicted proteins | sample I_Fen_N3_2_FD_198789 | JGI IMG/M metagenome (GOLD analysis project Ga0302174, IMG submission 198789) | Peat permafrost microbial communities from Stordalen Mire near Abisko, Sweden - I_Fen_N3_2 | ecosystem: Environmental > Terrestrial > Soil > Wetlands > Permafrost | place: Sweden: Abisko... | reverse complement strand
GCGCAGAGAAGAAATATTTGGCCATTAATTGAATACGAAGGACATTATTCAAGACTAATGTTTTACTAAATTCGGACAACTTAGCTTAGCTAAAGTCCGGTCATTTCAGCTTGGCTACAACATTGGTTGTAGTAACTAAACCGGGATATTCGCTTTACTGTCGCTACTACAGTTATTGTGTTGAAATGTGCTCTCAGATTCTCTCAAACGATTGGTCTTTTGGAAATGCAGGAACATTTATGAAAAACATCACTTTTTATCGCCGTTTTGAAACCGACATCCTTGCCGGTCGTAAAACAATTACCCTGCGTGAAGCCAGCGATGCAGATTTTGTTGCGGGAGACCAGGTACGGGTCAGTCGTTATGAAGATGATGTCTATTTCTGCAATATTGAAGTGACTGGAGTGACGCCGGTGCAGTTTGACGATCTCAACGATACCCACGCGGTACAAGAAAATATGACATTACCGGAACTGAAACAGGTCATCAGCGAAATTTATCCGGGGCTGAAAGAACTGTTTATGATTGAGTTTCGCCTGATTTAACTGCCATAAAGCGCGCCGCTTCAACATTGGCGCGCCCTTTTCTTCTTCAGCCCTGCCAGCGCGAATTGCGAATAACCGAACAAAAATTCCCTTTGATAAACGCCGGTTCTTTATCTGCAATCACGTCTGCTTTGACGTTACCGAACGTCGTTTGCGGTTTGTTTTTGATGCCGTCATAAAATGCCTGAATAATATCTTCTTTAAACGCCGCCGTTCGCGGATGTGCATCTACCACAGCTTCACGTACATCATCCTGATATACCTGATAATTTATCCCCAGAACATCCATTTCTACACCTGCTGTCACCAGTGCAATCACCGGATCCATAAACTCGGGAATTCCAGGTGTGGTGTGTAACGCGATAGCCGTCCAGACCTTATCCATATCCCCGGCGCTGACGCCGTATTGCTGCATAAATTCTCGTGCGGCATTAGCGCCGTCAACTTCGAAACGTTTATCGCAGCTGCAATTTTCATGCGTCAGCCCCATGTCGTGAAACATACAGCCAATATAAAGCAGTTCGTGATCGACCTTCAGTTCACGTTGCTGCCCGGCCAGTGCCGCCCAGTAATACACGCGGCTGGAATGATGAAACAATAAATCTGATTCGTTATCGCGAACTAATTCGGTCGCTTCGCGTGCCATTTTGCTGTCGGGAATGCGGATGCCCTGTATGTTAAGACTCATGATAGTTCTCCTGTCGGGTTGATTAAAACCAGCTTAAGCCGCAGGATGAATGTCATCAATCGACGTAATATTACGATTTAAGACATTGCGTTGTTCTGCGACAGGAAATCTATTCATGCTTAAACACATTGTTATTCTGGCCGTGCCTGGCGTGCAGTTGCTCGACGTTTCCGGTCCTCTGGATGTCTTTGCCGAAGCTAATCAGCAGCGTGGTCGTGAAGTTTATAAACTCAGCGTGATGGCGATGACCGATCCTATTATTACATCCTCGTCCGGCACCCGCCTGCTGGCTGATTTAACGCTGGCCGCCCCGCTTCCCGCCAATCTGGACACTTTTCTGGTGGCCGGTGCACCAGCGCTTACTCCCTTTATCCATGACGAAATGTTAAAGGAACAAATCTGTCGTTGGAGTCATCACGCACAACGCTTTGGTTCCGTTTGCAGCGGCGCATTGCTGCTTGCCGCCGCGGGACTGCTGGATAACCGGCGTGTCACCACCCACTGGTCGGTGGCTGAAAAAATGAGTCTGGATTATCCGCAGGTTTTCGTAGAAGCTGACGCGATTTTTATTGCCGACGGTGAACTGCGAACCGCTGCGGGCGTGACCTCCGGGCTGGATTTAGCGCTACATATGGTGGAGGAAGATCTTGGCCGGGAAACAGCATTGGATGTGGCGGCGCAGCTGGTGATGTTCTTTAAACGCCCCGGCGGCCAGCTTCAGTTTAGCCGTCACGGACAAGCCTCGCTGAGTGGTCGTTCTGCGCTACAGGATGTGCAACGCTGGGTGCTAAATTCCCTCGAAAAGCCGCATAACGTGCAAAGTCTTGCAATGCATATGGGGCTGAGCGCCCGACACGTCACACGCTTATTCAATCAGGAATTAAACCAGTCACCGGCGCAATGGCTGGAACAACAACGGGTTTTTCATGCCCGGCAGTTGCTGGAAACCGGCGGCCTGGCGATAAAGCAAATCGCCGCACAATGCGGGTTTTCCAGCGTGGATATTCTTCGAAGAGCCTTTTTACGGCAGTTAAACGTGACACTGTCACAGTATCAAAAACAGTTTTCCTGACAGATAATAGTGCGTCAAATCAGGCTTCTTTCGCCACCTGTGCCCGGCGAAAACAATCCGGATGATGGGTATTGATAAGCCCGGTGGCTTCCATCCACGCATACACTATCGTCGGGCCGACAAACTTAAAACCGCGCTTTTTCAGATCTTTCGATATACGTTCAGACAGCGCATCTTTGGTTGGAACCGGCCCCTGATGTTGGATAGCTTTACCGCCGATTTGCGCCCAAATCCACTCACCGAAATCTTCCCCCGCCTGTTGCATGGCCAGATACATTTTCGCGTTGTTAATCACCGCCATTATCTTGCTGCGAGAACGGATAATATCGGCGTTTTTCACCAGCCTTTCGATGTCTTCTTCCGTAAATTCGGCGACTTTACGTGGTTCGAAATTGCAAAACGCCAGGCGTAGCGCATCCCGCTTTTTCAGCACAATCCGCCATGATAACCCTGCCTGAAAGCCATCGAGCATGAGTTTCTCCCACAGCGCGCGGCTCTCTCGTACGGGTTTACCCCATTCTGTATCGTGGTAATTGATCATTAGGGTGTCCTGAAGGTTCCAGGGGCAACGGATGAGATCATCAGTCATGACAGGGCTCGGGGGAATGGGTTTGAGGTAGTCTACCCGACCGGGTTTGTTAAAAACAAATTAAGACCGTGGGTTGCGTCCCGTACTGGCATTAAGGTCAAAACCTTGGGCTTGCCGCCCAAACAGGCCCAAAGGACGCGTAAACGCAGCCCCTTGGCCCTGCTAAACAATGATGACATTACAAAAGTTAAAGTGTGCACTTTTTTTAATCTTACCCTAAACTGTATGTTGTAACTAATTGGAGGCGGTATGGCAGATTATGATTTAATTGCTCGAATGAACGGTTGTTTCAATGAGCTGGAAATGGCGTTGCACGACCTCGGGAACTTCCTGAGTAAGCTGGAATTATTGCAGGCGCGGGTATTTGTATTGCCGGAAATCGCCAAAGGCGAGGAGCATAATCCTGCCGATAAAATCGCGGTGACCCCTTATATCGGCGAAGCCGCCCAGGAGATGGCGTTGCAGCATTTTCAGCGGCTGTTCATTCATCATAATAACGAGAATATCAGCAGTAAATCCGCTGTCCGCCTGCCCGGCGTGATGTGCTATGCCGTTGATGCCGCTGAACATCAGTCTGCCCTGCTGCTCATCGAAGAAGTGAATAAACTGAAAGCTGAACTCGAGCACATTGTTACCGTGGAATCAGGTCTTGCCCGCGAGCAGCGCTTCGAGTTTGTCCATACCCATTTGCGCGGCCTGATTACGCTTAACGCCTACCGCTCGGTTACTTTCCTCAACGATCCTGATTCGGTGCGGTTTGGATGGGCGAACAAGCACATTATCAAGAACGTCAGCCGGGGCGAAGTGCTGGCGATGCTCGAAAAAAGCCTCAACGCTGGCCGGGCGGTCTCACCGTATACCCGCGAGCAGTGGATGGAAAACATTAACCGGGAAATGATTGATGTTAAACGATTACCGGAGCATGCCGCGCTGAAGTTTAAACGCCCTGTGAAGGTACAGCCAATCGCCCGCGTGTGGTATCGCAACAGTCAGAAACAGGTGCAGCACCCCTGCCCGCTGCCGCTGATCGCGCTGTGCCAGAAAATGCCGATGATGCAGGTCCCAAAGTTAGGTGAACTGCCAGATTACGATGTAACCGCCATCAAACATAAATACAAGCCGCAGTCTCAGCCGCTGAGTTTGTTGATTAAACGGCTGCATTTATATACCGATTATCCTCTGTGATACGCCGCTATAAATGAAAAAAGGCCCGGCAAGCCGGACCTCTTAAGGGGAGTGACATCAGAAGGACACTACCCCTTCATGCTGCCGACCATGGCTTCCGGGCGAACCCATTCGTCGAACTGAGCTTCGGTCAGGTAACCGAGTTTTAGCGCCGACGCCTTCAGAGTCAGCCCTTCTTTATGGGCTTTCTTGGCGATTTCGGCCGCTTTATCGTAACCGATATGCGTATTCAGCGCCGTCACCAGCATCAGCGATTCGTTCAGCAGCTGCGTGATGCGGTCACGATTCGGTTCGATGCCCACGGCACAGTGCTCGTTGAAACCGCGCAAACCATCAGCCAGCAGGCGGACGGATTGCAGGAAGTTGTGGATCACCAGCGGACGGAACACGTTCAGCTCGAAATTGCCGGAAGCGCCGCCGATATTGACCGCAACGTCATTTCCCAGCACCTGCGCGCAGAGCATAGTCATGGCTTCACACTGCGTAGGATTGACTTTACCTGGCATGATCGAGCTGCCCGGCTCGTTCTCAGGAATGGAAATCTCGCCGATGCCGCAGCGTGGGCCCGAAGATAACCAGCGGACGTCGTTGGCGATTTTCATCAGTGACGCGGCCAACCCCTTCAGTGCACCGTGCCCATGTACCAGCGCATCGCAGGTGGCCAGCGCTTCAAATTTATTGGGTGACGTGACGAACGGCTGCTTCGTCAGTTCGGCCAGTGCTTTAGCCACGCGCACCGCGTATTCGGGATGAGTATTCAGCCCCGTCCCTACCGCCGTGCCGCCCAGCGCCAGCTCCGCGATGTGCGGAATACTGTTTTCAATATGCTTAACGCTGTGCGCCAGCATCGCCACCCAGCCAGAGATTTCCTGGCCAAGCGTCAGCGGCGTCGCGTCCTGCAAATGCGTACGGCCAATTTTAACGATATCGCGATACGCTTCGGCTTTCGCTTCCAGCGTTTTGTGAAGAACCTTCAGCTCTGGCAGCAACGTTTCGCGCAGCTCCAGAACGGCGGCGACGTGCATCGCAGTCGGGAAAACGTCATTAGAACTCTGACTCTTATTCACGTCATCGTTCGGATGCACTTTCCGCGCTTCTCCGCGCTCACCGCCAAGGATTTCACTCGCCCGGTTGGCCAGCACTTCGTTCATGTTCATGTTGGTCTGGGTACCGGAACCGGTTTGCCAGATCGAAAGCGGAAATTCAGTCGGATGTTTACCGGCCAGCACTTCATCGGCGGCAGCAATAATGGCATCGCCCCGTTCGGCGGGCAGCAATCCCAGATCCATATTGACGCTGGCGGCCGCACGCTTGGTCAGGGCCAGCGCGTGGATCAGCGCCGGAGGCATTTTTTCGGAGGAAATACGAAAGTGTTCAAGCGAACGTTGCGTCTGTGCGCCCCAAAGCTTATCTGCCGGAACATCGATAGGCCCCATTGAGTCTTTTTCAATGCGAGTCGCTGTCATTGTTGTCTCCTTAGATACTTATTTTCGAATGAGTGTCAGGTTTTTGCAGGGTTTTCAAAAGCCGTTGGCGCTTACAGGCTTTCATCAGCGGCCAGTCGAGTATAGTGACATATAAGGCTAACGTATCACTGCGCCCGCTGTAAATGAGAAGAATTGTCATTCACCGCACTTTTTGACCCTTCGCAGTTGTAAAGGCCGCGCCGTCATTGTTTACTAGCGGGTAGAATTTTCCATTCAGGATGAAGCAATGCAAAAGATGCATAACGGTGTACAAAATTACGCCTGGGGCAGTAAAGACGCGCTGACCGAACTTTATGGTATTACGGATCCGCAAGGTCGTCCGATGGCAGAACTTTGGATGGGCGCTCACCCGAAAAGCAGTTCGCAGGTGGAGAATGCCGCCGGTGAGAAAATTTCACTGCGCGAGCAAATCAGCGCCAATCTTGACGAGCAGTTAGGTAAAAAAGTCGCCAAACGTTTTGGTGAGTTGCCTTTCCTGTTCAAAGTATTGTGTGCCGATCAGCCGCTGTCCATTCAGGTTCACCCAAGTAAAGGCGCTGCCGAACTGGGTTACGCCAAGGAGAACGCCAATGGCATTCCTCTTGATGCCGCTGAACGTAACTACAAAGATCCCAATCACAAGCCGGAACTGGTTTATGCCCTGACGCCATTCCAGGCAATGAACGGTTTCCGCGAACTGCGTGAGATTGTTTCTTTATTGCAACCGGTTGCCGGTGCGCATGCGCTGATTGCCAGCTTCCTCTCTTATCCTGATGTCGATCACCTGCGTACGCTGTTTGCCGGCTTACTGAGTCTGGAAGGCGAAGACAAATCTCGCGCGCTGGACGTGCTGAAATCCGTGCTGAGCAATCAGCACGGCGAGCCCTGGGACACCATTCGCAGTATTTCTGAATTTTATCCTGAGGATACCGGCCTCTTCTCTCCGCTGCTGCTGAACGTCATCACCCTGCAACCGGGCGAAGGCATGTTCCTGTATGCGGAAACCCCGCATGCGTATCTGAAAGGCGTGTCGCTGGAAGTGATGGCGAACTCCGATAACGTTCTGCGCGCCGGTCTGACGCCGAAATACATCGATATCCCGGAACTGCTGGCGAATCTGAAGTTCAACGCCAAACCGGCCAGCGAGTTGCTGACCACGCCGGTGGAGAAAGGCGCGGAGCTCAACTTTCCGATCCCGGTCGAAGATTTTGCGTTCTCGGTTCACAGCCTGTCTGCGGAACCGCAAACGCTGGAGCAGAACAGCGCCGCCATCGTCTTCTGTATTGAAGGCCAGAGCGTGCTGGTGAAAGGCGATGAAACGCTGGTGCTCAATCCGGGAGAATCCGGTTATCTGTCTGCCAGCGAGTCGCCCGTTACGGTCAGCGGTAACGGACGCATTGCACGGGTGTTCAATATCCTCAGTAAATGATCAATTAGTTAAACAAATTGAGGCTAATGGCCTCAATTTGATGAATTATTTACTGATTGAGCTACACTCAGGGGACTATTAACGCCGCAAGGCGTTTTTTGTTTTCGAGACATTTCATAAGGATAAACAGAGATATGAAGAAGTCGTTAGTCGCTGTAAGCGTCATTGTGGTCCTTGGCGCAGCCTGGACAGGCGTCTCGTGGTACACGGGTAAACTCATTGAGCAGCATATGGATGAGGAAGTCGCCGCAGCCAACACCCAGTTGCAGACTGCCTTCCCGAAAGCCGGTCTGAAAGTCAGCTATCAGGATTATCATCGCGGGCTGTTCAGCAGCAAACTGCGCATCGTTCTGCAACCTGACGCTGCTGCGGCTACCGCGGGTACCAGCGCGCTGAAAACTGGCGATGAAATCGCGTTTATCGAAACCATCGATCACGGCCCTTTCCCTGCGGCTCAGCTGAAGAAATTCAACCTGATCCCAAGCATGGCGTCGGTGCATTCAGAACTGCAAAACACGCCAACGCTGAAACCACTGTTTGACGTGACCAAAGGCCGTTCGCTCATCACCGCAGACAGCCGTGTGTCCTACAGCGGCGCAAGTTCTTCGGCTATCGACATCATTCCGGTGACTTACCAGAAAGAAGACAGCCAGCTGCAATTCTCCGGCGGTACGGTGAATGTGGATGTAGATAAAGAACTGACGGCGATGAAGCTGAAAAGTAACATCGACAGCGTAGCGATCACTTCTAAAAACCAGTGGGGCCAGCTTGAGAAAGTGACGCTTAGCGGTTTTGACATGGACAGCGATACCCAACAGGGTAAATTCCAGGTCGGTGTGGGCGATCAAAACCTGAACGTGAAACAGATCCTGGTTAACGTTGACGGTAAAGACGCCGTCTCGCTGGAAAACTTCAAGCTGGTGAGCAAATTCTCTGAGAACGGCAATAACATTGGCGGCCAGCAGGATTACACCCTTGATGCACTGAAAATTCAGGGTGCTGATTTCGGTTCTGCAAAACTTTCCCTGAAGCTGGATAAGCTGGACGGTGCGGCTCTGAAACAGTTTGCTGATAACTACAACCAGCAATCGCGCGCCCTGCTGATGCAGCAAGGTGAACTGGATCCGCAGGTGTATCAGCAACAAGCTGCTGACCTGGTGCTGGCAAACCTGCCATTACTGCTTAAAGGTAACCCGAGCATCAGCATTGCTCCGCTGAGCTGGAAAAACAGCAAAGGCGAAAGTACCTTCAACCTGCAGCTGGATCTGAAAGATCCGTCCGCAACGCCTGCACAAACTCAGGACCAGATGCTGTCTCAGCTGGTCAGCAAGATCGACGCTAAACTGTCCATCCCGCTGCCAATGGCGACTGAGGTCACCACGCAGGTCGCGAAACTGGAAGGTTACACCGGCGATGATGCCACCAAACTGGCACAGCAGCAGGTTCAGGGTATCGCAGCCATGGGCCAGATGTTTAAACTGACCACGGTCAAAGATGACACCATTTCCAGCAGCTTCAGCTATGCCGACAATCAGGTTGATCTGAACGGTCAGAAAATGACGTTGCAGGAATTTGCCGGTCTGTTTGGCATCTTCGGCGGTTCTGTTGCTCAGCCACAGACAGAAGCCCCGGCGCCTCTGGCACCGCCGGTTGCACCGGTTCCGGCTCAGTAACTGACGCAACGCTGTTAAAAGGCGTTCTGCGCTGCAAATGAAAGAGGGGGATCATCCGATCCCCCTCTTTTTTATTTCATTTTTACGTCTTATTTAAAGTCAGCGTAAGGTGTTAAAGGCTGCGGAGGGATATCCAGATCGCCCTGCCATCCGCCCAGCGAATATCGGGCGTAAAGCAGATAGTGACTCGGCGTGTAATCTTTCGCCTGCTGAATGTCCACGCCTGCCCCGACCGTCCAGTGCGAACTCACCCTTCTTTCCAGCAGCGCCTGCACGGTATAACCGAAACCAGAACCGCTGCTGCCAGAATCAACCGCCGTTTTATCCGTTTCATTGTTCATCACCGTATCCGCCACCAGACTTTGGATCGGATAACGCGTCTGATCGCGGGTGGAGGAACGCGACCAGGAGACCGAACCGCCCAGCTGCCATGACCAGTTTTCGGTGCGCTGACGATAATTCACCGGTACCGCCAGAGAAAAATATTGCTGCGGGCTGTAATAACCGCCCTGTCCCAGCGTATAGCCGCTGAGATCTTTCTGGTAATGCCAGACCATCGAACTCAGGCCGACGGTCGCCCGCCGGTTATCTTCATTGATGACTTTGTAGTAATAGCCGCCCATCAGCCTTTCGCGGGTGTTATCCGCCACGTTCTCGCCGGTCAGCTGATGCGCGCTGAGATCGGCCCACACGCCGTTGGCCTCACCCTGATCGTAACTCAGGCCGAGACTGGCACCGGTTGCGCGAACGCCACCCCAGGTGGTATTCGTGCCGGGGTCTTTCGCACCGGCAAAAGACAGTAATGAGCTGGAAATCGGTCGGCGTGAAACGGTGGTCGTCCAGCCGATTTGATGCCAGTCACCGCTGTACGCCAGCCCGCCGACCCAGTCCACTACTTCAAATCCGAGCGGCGTGGTGCCTAAATCCCCTTTCCATGTTTCGTTTTCCCAGCCGGCTGCCAGGCTCAGGCCGTTAGCATTCTGGCTGCGGTAACGGCGGCATTCAGATCTGATGTCGCCACAGGTACCGAAGCTTTCATCATAATTGCCGTTCTGACCGTCAAACGTGCCCGCATCCATCCGCACCCAGTCGGCGCGCAGGAATCCGCGTCCCTGATAGACCGGCATATCCGCCTGGAACATCATGGTGTTGGCCGTCAGATCGGATTTTCCCGGCGTGCCGCTTGATGTCCAGGAATCGTTATCCACCGTGAAATTCACATCCTGCTGACGGTATAAGTCATGGGCATCGGCGCGTATCCCGCGTTTCAACCAGTCGTCCGCGGCGTTATTACGGGTCAGACGGGTATAGCCGTCGTTGTCTTGCGGCACGCTGTCGGTTATCCCGCTGGCCACCATCGCCTGTCCGTAATCCTGACGCGCGAGATCCGGCTGACCGAGCTGCTGCTCGACGTTCGCCGCATTGCGGTAAATCAGCGCCTTGTCCTGACCGGCCGGTTGCGAACGTGCAGATATCTTCAGTGGCTGTAATAACGCATAGGCTTTGGTCGTTTCACCGACGTCCAGCCAGGCAGTGGCGATGCGGCGTTGCTGATTAAAGCTGAGGCTTTCAGCGGAAAGATTTGCCTGCTGCAAGCGCTGTTTCGCCAGCGCCGTATTGCCCGATGCCAGTGCGGTATCAATGCCGGTGAACGTTTTATCGAGCCCGATACGCTGCGCCATTTCGCGCATATTGGCGTCCCACGTCGTTTCCGGCAGGGTGTGTAAATGGCGTAAAGCGGCATCGTCGCGATCTGAACCGGAGAGATACAGCGCATAAGCGTAGACCTGCTGCGGATCCGCCGGCTTCTTAGCAGCCAGATGTGCAAACGCCGCGTCGGCTTTCGCCGGTTCCCCCGCTTCGCGCAGCGCATTGGCGTAATGGTAAGTGCTCCAGACATCATCAGGATTGAGTTTCAATACCTCAGCATATCGGTTGGCCGCCTGATGCCACTGGCGCTCCGACACATATTTCTCTGCCTGCGCGGTCAGCATATCGCTTTGCAAACTCTTCTGACGATCGCTGAGTCTGGCTCGTGACGTCGCAGACAGGGTATTGAGATAATCGAGCGCCTTTTGCGGTGACTGACGCTGATAGATATTCACCAGCCCGCGCTCGGCGCTGCCGTTGTTGGGTTCGAGAGACAGTGCGCGGCGGTATGCCTGTTCGGCGAGCGGGTCGTTTTTGCGCATTACAGCGACGTCACCGAGGCCAATCTGCGCCCAGGGATCGCGGGTATCGGTACGTTGTGCCTGTTTATAGGCAGCCTCTGCCTGCTCAGGCTGCCCGGCTTTCAGTGCTTTATCACCCTGCTCGATTTTGAGCCAGTAACTGTTGGTCTGGATCAGACTGTTCCATTTGTCGGCGTTGTAGCCATTCTGTTCGGCAGCTTTGGCACGCTGAAACATCGCGAGCGCCTGCTGACGGTTACCCGAGCGGGAATACGCCAGCCCCATTGCGCCCAGAACTTCGGCGTCATTCGGTTGTTCCTGCAAGGCTTGCCTGAGCGGTGCAATCGCCGCCGTCGAACCGCCTTTCTCTATCTGCGCCAGCCCTTTGACGCGCGCCTGATAATGAGGATCTGCCAGCATGGCCTGCTGACGCTGCAGTTCCTGCTGCGCCGCAATCACCTGCGGGCCGGTATCAAAGGTGGCGATAAACTGCTGCAACGCATCGACGCTGGCATTGCCGACCGGCTGCGCCTTGATGCGCGCCAGCCAGAGATCCGCCGCCGGTGATCGCCCTTCATTGGTGGTGGCTACCTGTTTGACCAGACCGACCGCCTGGGCATTGTCTCCGGCATCAAAGGCCATTTGAGCCAGTTGCAGGCGCAGCTGAACATCACCGGGATACTGATTATTCAGTGTCTGAAGCTGCGCTTGCGCACGGGCTTTCTGCCCCGGAAGACGCGCGACTAACTGCCAGTATTCCACCGCTAAATCCAGCGTCGGCGGTTGCCCCTGAAACAGCGTGTCGTACTGCGCTTTGGCTTCATCGAGACGTCCGGCCGTTGCCAGTAAACGCGTCTGTTGCAGTTTTTGCTGCATTTCCGGTGAGGCGATGTGCAGGCTCAGTTGCGCCTGACGGTATTCGGCAGAACCCGGCGCAACCTGCTGAATTTTCTCCAGCTGCTGTTTCGCCTGTGCCTGATTCCCTTCGCGCAGGAAAAGACGCAAACGGGCGGAAAGTACCTGCGGATTTTGCGGATCCATCAGTTCGAGTCGGAACAGCGACTGACGCACCAGATCTTCCTGATGGCTGGCCTCGCCGACCCGCACCTGTTCCAGCAACCATTGCTCTGGCGACACTACCGGCGCAGCGCCCGCCGGGGTGTGCAAAAGTACCAGCCCCAGTGTCAGGGCCAGTCGGTTAAAGGTGAGCGGCGTATTACGACAAGTTTTCACGCGCTTATTCCTGATCGTCTTCATGCAGGCGACGACGACTTAACGTTCGCAGACCGGTCCACAGCAGAATAGCCGCCAGAATCACCACGATCACTGCCATAAAGGCCAGTAAAACCGGATGGGTGGCCAGCGCATTCCAGACGCGCTCCCACCACGGCAGATGCCCGACGTAATAGGTATCGCCGACCCGCAGGCTGCTGGTACCGGAATCACGCACTACCGCCACGGAGCCATAAATCAGCGCGCGCTGTTTGGTATCCTGCAACGACGTATTCAGCATGTCGAAACCCTGCTGACCGTTTGCCATCAGGGCCACCACGCTGCGCTGATCGAAATACGGCGACTGCAAACCGACGACAGCAGCAATTGGCCCCTGCGCGGTAATTTGCGCGCTGGCATCGACGCGGGCGTCGCTGGCCGGAGCGCTATTATCCGGCAACGGCGTCTGGCGGATTGGCGTATTGATTGCATCCCGTGCGGCGTTAATC
>Ga0302174_10000478_pt1 | contig 12764 bp, 7 predicted proteins | sample I_Fen_N3_2_FD_198789 | JGI IMG/M metagenome (GOLD analysis project Ga0302174, IMG submission 198789) | Peat permafrost microbial communities from Stordalen Mire near Abisko, Sweden - I_Fen_N3_2 | ecosystem: Environmental > Terrestrial > Soil > Wetlands > Permafrost | place: Sweden: Abisko... | reverse complement strand
CTAACCAGGTGTTGAAGTATAACGGAACTGCATGGACTCCTGCAGCTGAGACCACTACTACCGTTGAAGATGTATTGACTTCTACTGATGCCAGCCATGCTTTAAGTGCAAACCAAGGTAAGGTGCTGAACGATGGCAAATTAGATAAGACAGCCACTTTTGCAGGGGATGTAACCGGAACTTATGGTGCTAATACTGTTGCCAAAATACAGAGTGTTGCTGTTTCTGCTACTGCTCCAACTTCTAATCAGGTGTTGAAGTATAACGGAACTGCATGGACTCCAGCAGCTGAGACCACTACTACCGTTGAAGATGTATTGACTTCTACTGATGCCAGCCATGCTTTAAGTGCAAACCAAGGTAAGGTGCTGAACGATGGCAAATTAGATAAGACAGCCACTTTTGCAGGGGATGTAACCGGAACTTATGGTGATAATACTGTTGCCAAAATACAGGGTGTTGAAGTTGCTGCTACTACTCCAACCGCAAATCAGGTGCTTACGTATAACACTACCAGCTCGAAATGGACTCCTGCGACCTTTGATCTCGGAGTTTTTCCATTCGTTAAAACGACAACTAATTATACTATTAAATTGACTGATTATACAGTGGTACTGAAGGGTGCTAGTGCCAATGCAAATTTCACATTACCTACTGCCGATGTTGCTGGTAGAACTTTTAGGATAATAAACCTATCGGAGTATAATATTATACTTTCACAAACTGTGAAAACAGCAGTTGATCTTACGACTAACAAAATACTTTCGGGTAATGCAATTGATGGTACTACACTTGGAAATAAAATGACTATTCAGTGGGATGGTGATGAATGGATTCAAGTAGGAAATTAATGACTGGAAACAAGAATCGTGAATTTAATAGATAGCATTTAAATAAAATAAGACGAGAGCTTTGCGCTTAAGAGGGTAGGGGTAGTTGGTGAATTATTGATAGTGATTGAGACCAACCACGTTTTGAACTGTAAAGTGCAAAGTGCTCGTACTATTAAGATCTGGCAGCTATATATTCAGTTGTCTTGTTGATAATGTTACGAAAAAGTAATATGTACTAAACCACAATAACAGTTGTGTGATAGTGACGCCGGATATAACTGAATGATAGAAATACTAAAAATAACTATATTGAATTAAAATAATAAATAACATACCACAATGAAAAGAATCAGTAAAGTATTAACAATCTTATCACTGTTTGCAGCAGTAGCCACATCTGTTAGTGCTCAAACAGATGGATCCGTAGGAATTGGAACCCGGACTCCAAATTCGTCATCCATACTTGATGTTTTCGCAACCAACAAGGGCGTGCTTCTACCTCGGGTCGCGCTTAGAGGATTAACTGATGAAGCAACAATTACATCTCCTGTAGAATCTATGATAGTGTATAATACTGCCGAGGATACTGGGATTGTACCCGGATATTACTATTGGAGAGCAAGTATGTGGCACAGATTGATTGTAGACGCTGATGTTGCTAATGGTCTGACTGTGACGAATGGCAAAATTACTTTGGGTGGTAAATTAAATGCTAATACCGAAATTGATGTTGATGGGAAAACCTTATCAATAAAAGGTCTGGCAACTGGTACAACATCCGATAATATTGTGGTGTCGAGTGCGGGAGTTTTAAAAATAATTACCGCATCAGATTTGCCAATAAGCACAGCAACCGCTAATGATTTGTCAGAGAAAGAAGTGTTGGCCAATAAATCAACAGCAGTTGCATTAGGAACCAGTGATGTTCTTTTCCCAACACAAAATGCAGTAAAAACCTATGTTGATGGTGCCATTGTAGCTGGAGCAACAGTAGATGCTGATGCAACAACAAAAGGGAAGATTATGTTGACAGGCGATTTAGGCGGTACAGCCGCTTCACCAAGCGTTCCTGGTTTAACAACTAAAGTAGACAAAACTATTACTGTAAACGGAAAGGCATTGAGTGCGAATGTAACATTATCTAAATCCGATGTGGGATTAAGCGATGTTGATAACACATCTGATGTTAGCAAGCCGGTAAGTACCGCAACTGCTACTGCATTGTCAGAGAAAGAAGTGTTGGCCAATAAATCAACAGCAGTTGCATTAGGGACCAGTGATGTTCTTTTCCCAACACAAAATGCAGTAAAGACGTATGTTGATGGTGCCATTGTAGCAGGAACAGCAGCTAAGGTCGACAAAACTATTACTGTAAACGGACAGGCATTGAGCGGGAATGTAATATTATCTAAATCCGATGTAGGATTAAGCAATGTGGAAAACACCTCTGATGCAAGCAAGGTATTAAGTGACGCATCTGTTGCAGCTTTATTGACAAAAGAAAATACAGGGAATAAATCTGCAACTACTACATTAGGAACGAGCGATATTCTTTTCCCAACTCAAAATGCAGTAAAGACGTATGTTGATGGTGCCATTGTAGCTGGGGCAACAGTCGATGCTGATGCCTCAACTAAAGGCAAGATCAAGTTGGCTGGTGATTTAGCCGGTACAGCCGATGTACCTAGGATCGCTGCCGCTTCTGTAACTGCCGCTAAAATTACACCTTTGACCAGCGGTAAGTTTATTATAGGTGTTGACGCTTCTAATAACGCAATAGTACAGATGAATGGTGATGTTACTATGAATAACAGTGGTGCAACCACTGTAAAACAGATAAATAATGTTTCTCTTGGAAGTTTGGCTACCGGAATTTTAAAGAATACTACTGTTACTGGTGCTCCAAGTATAGCCGTTGCAGGAGACTTCCCAACATTGAACCAAAACACTACAGGAAATGCTGCAACGGCAACAACCGCAGGTAATGTTTCCGGAATTGTTGCTGCCGCCAACGGTGGAACCGGTCAAAGTTCTTATGCAGTTGGTGATATGCTTTTTGCTTCAACTACAACAGCATTGTCGAAACTAGCGGACGCTGCAACCGGAAATTCTTTACTTTCTGGAGGTGCTGGAGTGGCTCCTTTGTGGGGAAAGATAGGTTTAGCAACTCACGTTTCAGGCAACTTACCTGTTACGAATCTTAATGGTGGAACAGGTGCTGGGGCAACCACTTTTTGGAGGGGTGATGGTACTTGGTCAACTGCAGGAACAGTTACTGCGGTATCAACAGCTGCAGCTAACAATGGGGTTACTGCCACATGGGCTACAAACACATCAACGCCTGCCTTAACGATTGGTTTAGGTGCGATTACTCCAACTTCGGTAAATGGGTTGACACTTGCGGCACAATCTAACGGTTTTACAGTAGCGGGAGGTACAACTTCCAAAACATTGACGGTTAATAATAGTTTAGGTTTAACAGGTAACGATGGTGCAACTCTTAGTATCGGAGCTGGTGGAGTCTTAGGTACGAATGCCTATTCAAGTACAGCTTATGCTCCTATTGACAACCCAACATTTACGGGAGCTATAAATACGAGCGGCGCTGGAATTAACTTTAACGGGTCAGCCAATTTTGCAGATAACAAAGGGTTGATCTTTACAGCTAATTCTCATTTAGTAAGACTTCTGGCTTCGGCTTCGACTTCTGTTAATTATGTACTAACTTTGCCAACTTCTGCCGGTACTCCAGGACAGGTATTATCTACTGATGGTGCCGGACTCCTAAGCTGGACACCGAATAGTGGTAATGTATTGGGTACCACCACTGCTAGCAACACAGCAGCTACCTATACCATAGATGCTGCTACAGTTACTAGTTTCGCCGGTATAATTATAGATCAAAGTTCTGTTCCTGCTACCCTAACTATTGCAACACCTACTGAAGCTCCAGGCCGTATTTTTACTGTAAGTAATAACGGATCAAAAGATTTAATTTATGCGAATGGGAATATAAACCCCAATACCTCTGCCACATTTGTGTACAATGGAACCAGTTGGTCTTCTTCTTCTTTCTCTGCAGGGATTAGTGTGGTGAATGGTATTAATAGTGGTAACCTTATGTCCACATCACTTGGTGCCGGTAATAGTGCAGTAGGTTCCACTAATTCTATTTTTCTTGGAGTGGATGCGGGTAAAAATACTACAAATACTACTGGATCCACTTTTATTGGTCAGAGTGCTGGTTTTGCTGCCGGAAGTGCTAGTGATTGCTTATTTTTAGGTAGATATGCCGGTAAGGATTGCACAAATGCCAATTCTTCCAATTTTATTGGTTTTATAGCTGGTAATGGTGCCACAAATGCCAGTAATTCCAATTTTATAGGTGCAACGACTGGTTATCACGCAATCAATGCTTCACATAGTACGTTGATAGGTTATAAGGTAGCATATGAGAATGCTGCCAACCATATTGGAGATAATAATATTATAATAGGTACCAACATCACCTTGCCGAATGCTACGGCCAATGGCCTCAATATAGGTGGTGTGCTGTTTGGTACGGGTACTAGTACAAACCAAGCTCCATCTAATAATGTAGTAACAGATCATGTTACGGGTGGTAAAATAGGTATAGGGGTAGTAACGCCTACTGCGCGTCTTCAACTGCCTGCAGGGGCAAGTGTTGCAGGATCGGCTCCCTTGAAACTGACTGCCGGTACAAATTTAGGTACAACCGAAGCCGGTGCAATAGAGTACGACGGAGCACATCTCTATTTCACAGCTATCGATAATGGTACCCGCTCGCAGCTAGATCAACAAGGAATGTCAATATTAACTAAAACAGGTAGTTATACTGCTTCATTGACTGATGAAACTATTTTGGTGAATGCAGCAACGGCAACTATTACATTACCAGATGCAACAACCTGTTCTGGCAAAAAATACAATATTAAATATATTGCTACTGGTACTGTAACGGTAATCTCAGCAGGAGGTACAATTGATGATAGCCCAGCTGGCACAGGTGTAACATGTTCGGTTCAGTATCAGGGATGGACTTTCCAATCGGATGGTACCAACTGGTGGATTATTAGTAAAATGTAAGGGGTAATAGCCGTAACATCTCTTATTGGTCAACAATAGTTAATTGATAAATTAACTATTGTTGACCAATAATATGTATCAGTATTTAAAAGACTAGATAAATGAAAGGAATTGCCATTTTGCCAAACAAATGAATAAGCAATTCGGCTGTTGATATAACTTTCATCGCTCTATGATTTTTTTATTTTATTTGATTAGTTAAACAGGAACTCTATCGGATGTCTGACCTTTGAAACCGCACATGAGAAAAAGTCATTGAATGCTTCATTTCTTTGTTTCATTTCTTCTGTCTGCCCTTTCATTCCTTTTATGGGAGTAAGTATTTCAAAGTCTTGAGTTTTTCTTTTGTTATCGTTAAAATGTTTTTCATCAAAGTAAGTTGAAAACGGTCAAAACCTTGTCTTCGACAGAAGTAATAATTATACTGTCAGGACACGGAATTGTACCGGGTCTAAGATTTGCCATTGTATGTATTTTACATCCATAATAATCCATATTTTTAGTAGAACAAAACCTTTTGCTGTAATCTCAGAAGCCACTTTTCCAGTTCTGTTTCTACCACCGCCGACAATAATAGGCATAGAATTGACTATTGATAATAGATTACAGCAATTTTCCGGTTTAAATGAACTAATAAGAAAGTCGAATTTATTAATGATATATTTCTTAATTTGCTACAACATATCATTAAATAGTATTGAGTACATACTTTCCAGAAACCAGAAGAAAACACATTTCAGTAATGAACGAAAGGCAGGTATAATTGATATAGCTTCATAAATTTATTGAGATGATTGAATTGACATATAAAACACAGATAAATACAGCATGACATTACAAGAAATGCTATCAAAAGCAGAAGACAAGCGTTCCCGTTTCGGGCGACGTCACCAGATGACAGATCTTTTGCTAATGTGTATGATGGCCAATATGTGTGGTTATTATGGCTATCGTGAAATAGGCCGATTTTTAAAGACTTATAACAACGAGTTTCAACAAACTTTTCGATTACTTCATAAGGTTCCTTCACATCTCACCATTAGATTGACCTTGAGAAGTATTGACTTTGAGTCATTTTGTACTGCGTTTGTCGAGTGGGCTGCTCAATATGTACAGATGGGAAATGATTACACAACAATAACGGCGGCGAAAGATATAACAGGTACTATTGCAAATTACGACAGTTCATATCAACATTTTGTATGTCTGGTAAGAGTTTTTTCCGTACAACGAGGCGTTGTACTTGCTAGTGAAATAACCGGGAGCAGCAAAGAATATGAGTTGCCAACAGTGTGCAAGCTAATCGAAGCTCTTGATGTAAAATCAGAAATCTTTACCATAGATACACTGCACTGCAAAAAGAAACGATGAAAGTGATCACGGATGACCCGAAGGGACGAAGCGCTATATGAATAATCATCATCGTAACGCAAACTGATATCCGAAAGCAGAAGGAGCGAAACTAGCCAAAATTGCTGTTAGCAATACGTTTAATGAATTCTCACAAAATTTATCTGAGCACATGTACGACCAATTTATAGTAACATATATTTTTATCCTTAATTCCCATTAATAAAACGGAAATGAATACATTAAAAATTTTGAGACCCATGAGAGTGTTCATGAGTTTGGTGAGTTGCCTTGTTTTAACTGCCGGCTGCTCATCCGATGAGGTGTCGGCTGACACGAAGGCGACCGATTATTCTCAATCATCCCATTGGTTAAGTATCCCGGTTACTAGCAAAACGGTGGATGTCTTTTATCTTTATCCTACCTGTTGGAACAAAGTTGACTCCACCAAGCCGAACATCTGCACTATCGACGATGCCACGATGCTCAAAGGATCGGCTGCTGTTTATATGCGCCAAGCCACTGCCTTCGAAACAGTAGGTAATGTTTACGCACCCTATTACCGACAGGCTGACGCAGGCTATACGCTGAGGTTGCCCGAGAACGAACGCGATGCGCTAATTGGTGGTATTCCTACAACGGATGGTGTAGCCGCTTTCGACTACTATATTCAGCATTTCAACAACAATCGTCCCTTTATTTTGGCCGGTCATTCGCAGGGATCAAATGTTATGCTTTTCTTGCTTTCAGGGTATATGAAAGACCACCCCGATGTGTACAAACGGATGATAGCCGCCTACGTTATCGGTTATCCGGTTACAGCTGCCTACCTGAGTAAGAACCCTCATCTGAAGTTTGCTACCGGGCCTGATGATACCGGCGTGATTATTTCGTACAATACGCAATCGGACGCTGTTGCAGCCGGAGGCAATCTGGTAGTGGGCAACAACATTGGACTGGTGATTAATCCCATTAGCTGGACAAGAGAAGAGACCGTTGCCACTACCGCTCAAGGACTGGGCTCGTACCTCCCTAGCCCTAGCACTCATCTTTTTACGCAAATGCCGCAATATGCCGATGCAAAAGTGAATGTATCCAAAGGTGTTTTGATATGTAGCACTGCGATAGACAAAAATCTGACCCTGGGTTTCGGCCCCGGTGTGTACCATAGTTACGATTATCCTTTTTATTATTATAATATAAGGGCTAATGCACAAAACCGAGCCAATCTATTTTTGAAGAAATAATACATAATGTTGAGTTATGTTTGTCGATTAACAAGAGAATTATTTATCATTATGTACCCTTTATGTACCCTTGTGATTGAAAAATAATTGATGAAAAGCTTGTATATTTGTCACGAAGATGTAACAGACGCCGAAACTTTGAAGAGTCATTGTATCGGTTCATCCCGGTTTATAGAAAGAAATAAATCAGTTTCCTAATCAGGTGAAGTAGGATTTGAATTAGAGTTCCATGAGTGCTTCAACCGGGACTTTGAACATTACCACTGGTTAGTCTGTGGTGATTGTATCTTAGGAACTGGATTTATGGATGACAGGTAGGGTTGCCACTTTATGGTTAACCCTACCTTTTTTTTGGTTGAGGTTTCAAGTTGTATACTTTGTTTGACATATTTGTCTTTGTGTACCCTTATGAAAATGTATTGTGTGATGAAAAGCTTGTATTTCTGCTCTGGAGATATACTGAAACTCCGATACTTTGTCAGACTCTTTGTATCGGTTCGCTTTGACTATGAAAATGTAATAAATCAGTTTCTACTGCTTGTGAAAGTCGGATATGAATTAGAGTTCCATGAGTGATTCAACCTGGGTTTTGAACGTTAACACTGGTTAGTTTATGGTATTTTTTATCTTAGGAGCTAGATTTATTTATGACAAGTAGGGTTGCCACTTTTGTGGTCAACCCTACTTTTTTTAAGTTTAGATTTCAAGTTGTATACTTTGCTTAATGCGAGTTATGAGATGAGCTCTCTATTGTTTAGATGAAACAAATGATTTGTCCGGTTATGGTGTAGAGATATTGAAAGCTGTGTACCACCAGCTGAGACCTATAGCTAGTAACTATCTGCTACTTTTATTTGTATTTGTGTACCCTTAGTGTACCCTTGTGAAAGAGTGTATTGTGATGAAAAGCTAGTACTTTTGCTTTGGAGATATAACTGTAACCTCGATACTTTATTAGACTTTTGTATCGGTTTGCCTTGACTATGAAAATGAAATAAATCAGTTTCCACTGCTGGTGAAAACCGCAATATGATTTAGTGTTGCAAACAGTAATTTAGCTGGGGTCTTAAACATTTCCACCGGTTGCTTTATGGTAATTTCTAACTCTTTGGAGTCCGATTTATTGATGAAAGGTAGGGTTGCCACTTTGTGGTTAACCCTACTTTTTTTAAGTTTAGATTTCATGTTATATACTTTGCTAAACGCGATGTGTAGGATTGGCTCACTATTGCCTAGATGAAACAAATGATTTGTTTGATAATGGTGTAGAGATATTGATTTGTGTATAGAAACTGCCGAGGCCAAGTACCTAATATAATTATAACGACAGAAACTACCTTTGTATGGCTACAAGCTAAGCCTCACGAACGATTAAATGAAAAAACGCACTGGACAAGGTATGCGCAGTAGCATAAAAATAGTGAATCAACTCAGAGTATCTAAAAATCTATCAAAATGTACCCTAATTGACCCTAAGAAATGTATTGTTAGCTAAATTCAGAGCGTTATATTTGCAGTATTCGGTTTTGGCAGCAGGGAGCTACTTCATCTTTAATTAACGCGATACCAGCAATAACTCTATCGGATATGCTAATAGATAAGCTTTCATGCTGTTGTGAATTCAGAACAAAAGAGTAATCTCGCAATCACTGATGGGTACACGATGTAATATCATAAGATAAAAGTTGAGACATATTAGTATGTAAAATAGTATGATGAAGAATAAAAATGAATAGAATGCGGACGTAGTACAAGTAGGGCAGTTGAATGTGAATTATGAATAAGCCTGAATGTTAGTCTCCCTGTCGGGTATGAACCATAGCTTTTTATACTTAAATAATATAGGCGAGATAAACAATAAAACTGTAACTGATGTGAATCATTCCGACGGTGACGTACTAAAAGAATCTTTTTCGTGTCCGCATTCTATCTCTTTTTTTTAGAATTTGAATTGAATAGTACAGTCGCGAAACGCAGCAAAAACATCAGGACAATTTATTACTTCTATTATACAACTTTAAAATCTATTCGTATGAAAACAATTAGTATGAAAACAGCTGTAATGGCAGCTTGTATGTTTTTGTGGTGTGGCTGTTCGAAAACAATGGATGAGCTACCCAATTCGGTATCGCATATAGGCAACGCTGTGGTGAATGCCGAAATTCAGAATTTGAGTAGTGCTGAAATCGGTGTTGCAGTGTCCAATGCTTTTTCGTATGCCACCAACCTGGATCAGATAAGGGCCGAAATGCTCACCGAAGACAAAATAAACGGAGATGCCAAGGATGCCGAATTGAAGATGATCGATAGTATGGAAGATATTTATGGGGCAAATTTTGCTATGGAATATGCTCAACTTAAGCAGGATGTGACACCCGAACTTGAAGCAATGAAAACAGAATTGGCAGAGTCGCTAAAACAGCTTGATGCAGTTGACGACGCTGATGCACCTGAGTGTGTCCGCAAGTTGATTGCAGGGGGTACTAAAAGAGCTTTTGCTAAATCGATGGCAAACAGCTCCAGCGCATATCAGTATTACGTGAATGATTTTCAATCGAAACTGGGAGTGTATGCGCAGTCATATCTAGTAAAATGCAGCGATCAGCAGGCGTTCGTGTTGGATGATTTAAAATCAGGGATGACTTCGTTTATAGATACTTATCAAAAAACTGTCAACTTCGGTAAGTTGAGCACAACTGAAGCTAGCTCTTTATTGACAGCATTGTCGGTGATGTCTAAGAATATGGCTAATACTATCGATTATACTGTTTATTCATTCGCGTTAGCTGCCGCCTCCAATCCGATGGCTGTAATGGGAGGATCTGAACTACAGAAAGCAAAGAAAAAATTTGATTGGAAACTTTTTGGCAAAATTGTAGGTACTGTTATAGTAGCAGCTGTGGCTATTGGTGTTGTGGCGCTTGGTGTGTATGCAGGAGGTGGCGCAGGAATAGGTATTGCAATAGCTGGAATTGCTACAGGTGCATTTTTTATAGCTATGATTTGGAGTAGCGAGTTTCGTATTATTATGAGACCAGTAGTGGATAGTATTTCGCAGCCTGTATTTGGTGTTAAAAGACGGAATTTGCCAGATACAAATATTCAATATCTTAAAACAATCGGAAATGATGACTAGAATGCGGATGTAATACAAGTAGGGCCGATGACTGTGACTAATGAAGAAGCCTGAATATTAGTCTCCCCGTCGGGAATGAATCATAGCTTTTAACACTTAAATGATAAAGGCGATAAAAACAATAAAACTGTAATTGATTGTAAATCATTCCGACGGGGATGTACTAAATGAGTATTTTCTTGTCCGCATTCTATCTCTTGTTTGGGGATGTTTATTGAATAGTACAGTTGTGAAACGCGACATACAGATCATGATAATTTGTTATTTTTATTATACAACTTTATAATCTATTCGTATGAAAACAATTCGTATGAAAACGGCTGTGTTGGCAGCTTTTATGTTTTTGTGGTGTGGCTGTTCGAAAACAATGGATGAGCTACCCAATTCGGTATCGCATATAGGCACCGCTGTGGTGAATGAAGAAATTCAGAATTTGAGTAGTGATGAAATCGGTGTTGCAGTGGCCAATGCTTTTTCGTATGCCACCAATCTGGATCAGATAAGGGCAAAAATGCTCACCGAAGACAAGATAAACGTGGATGCCAAGGATGCCGAATCGAAGATGATCAATAGCATGGAAGATATTTATGGGGCTAATTTTGCTGTGGAATATGCTCAACTTAAGCAGGAGGTGGCTCCGGAACTTGAAGCAATGAAAACTGACTTGGCAAAGTCGCTAAAACAGCTTGATGCAGTTGACGACGCTGATGCACCTGAGTGTGTCCGTAAGTTGATTGCAGGGGGAACTAAAAGAGCTTTTGCTAAATCGATGGCAAAAAGCTCCAGCGCGTATCAGTTTTACCTGAATGATTTTCAATCGAAACTGGGAGTGTATGTGCAGTCATGTCTCGTAAAATGCAGTGATCAGCAGGCGTTCGTAGTGGATGACTTTAAATCGGGGATGACATCGTTTATTGATACATATCAAAAGACCGTCAACTTCGGTAGGTTGAGTAAAAATGAAGCTAGCTCTTTATTGACTGCGTTCTCTGTGATGTCAAAGAATATGACTAATACCATCGATTATATGGTTTATTCGTCCGCGTTAGCCGCCTCTACCAATCCAATGGGTGTAATGGGGGGATCTGAACTACAGAAAGCAAAGAAAAAAATTGATTGGAAACGTATTCAAAGAATTATTACTGCGGTGGTTATATGTGTTGCAGTAGTAGTTGCTATGTCTGCAGCTTCAGTTGCAACTGGAGGACTTGGTGGTGTTTTTATGATTGGATTAGTGGGAGGTATTATTGCAGATTTATGTGTGTGTTCAGCGGTTTTTGACTGTAAGATAACTGATCCGGATATATTTGGTCCCGGTACCGCTCCTGATCCTAATGAAGGAGGTGGTGGTGTAGTAGGAGTAGGATGACGTGAATTCTCCCGTCCACCTGTTTGTGTTGGCAATGTGCTTATGTCTTTTTATTGTTACATTTAATATTAAAGTCGATTCGTATGAAAATAATAAGTATGAAGACAGTTGTGTTGGCAGCTTGTATATTTTTAGGGTGTAGCTGTTCGAAAACAATGGATGCAACACCGAATTCAGTATCGCATAAAGGTACCGCTGTAGTGAATGCCGAAATTCAGAATTTGAGTAGTGCTGAAATCGGTGTTGCAGTGGCCAGTCTTTCGGCAGCAAAGGTAGGAGATGAACACCAGAAAGCAAAGAAAACAAACAATTGGAAATTTATTGTAACTTTTGCTGTGCTAGTTGTAACTGTATCCATTGCAATAGCATGTGTGGCCGGAGGAAATTTTGCTGGTGGTCTGGTTGTTTATTTTATAGGAGCTACAGTTCTGAATGTAGTTGTGTATTCAATATGCATTGATTTTGATACAATCGATTATTCAGTTCCTGGTGGAGAAGGAGATGACGGGTGTACTGCTGACCATAAGGGAAGCAGTTCCTGATTTGTTATAATATGCTACTGTCATTGATGCACAGTTATGCTCGCTTTTGTGAAAAATCCAAAAATAAATTTAAATTAACAAACAGATAGTATGAAAACAATTAGTATGAAAACAGCTGTGTTGGCAGCTTGTATGTTTTTGTGGTGTGGCTGTTCGAAAACAATGGATGAGCTACCCAAT
>Ga0302174_10000474_pt1 | contig 12781 bp, 11 predicted proteins | sample I_Fen_N3_2_FD_198789 | JGI IMG/M metagenome (GOLD analysis project Ga0302174, IMG submission 198789) | Peat permafrost microbial communities from Stordalen Mire near Abisko, Sweden - I_Fen_N3_2 | ecosystem: Environmental > Terrestrial > Soil > Wetlands > Permafrost | place: Sweden: Abisko... | reverse complement strand
CGCAGGACATGATAGACCAGTTACGCCCGGGAATGACCCGCCGGCAAGTACGGTTTATTATGGGCAACCCTCTGCTGACCGACACGTTCCATGCCGATCGCTGGGATTATTTGTATAGCCTGCAACCAGGGGGCGGTGAGCGCCAACAGGAACGCGTCAGCGTTATCTTCAATGGCAACGACCAACTGGTCAGCCTCTCGGGTGACTTCATGCCTGGCGTAAGCCGCGACGAAGCCCTGCTGGGCAAGGACAGCGGCACCACCGTGACCGCGCCTGCCGAGAACACCGAGAAGCCAAAACCAGAGAAGCCTGTCAAGCCTGGCTCTCTGCTGGATCAGATCCAGAAAGACGTGGATGGGGTGAAAGCCGTCCCGGTTCCGACACCGGAGCCACTCGACACTTCGCCACAATAAGTTGTGTCGAAATAAAAAAGCCCGGCATGTCCGGGCTTTTTATTGCGTGCTTTCTGGCTGAGAGCGCTATTCCTGTAAACGGGCCTGCGCGGCCTTGGCCGCACGCAGACGCCTGACTTCCTTCGGATCAGCCAACAGCGGACGATAAATTTCAATCCGCTCACCCGCCTGCAGCATGTGGCGATCAGGATCGGCAATCACTTTGCCAAAAACCCCCACAGGGCAAGACTGCACATCCAGCTCGGAAAACTTCGCAGCAATGCCCGAGGCTATCAGCCCCGAACGAAGGGTCGAACCGGTTGGCACCGACACCCTGATCAACAGTTGGCGATCGACGGCGGCATACACCACCTCGATCTCGATCGTTGACTCAAGCATGCAACTGTTTGGCGCGCTGACAGAACGCATCAACCAGGGTATTCGCCGCCTGATTGAACAACGGGCCCAGGGTCGCCCGCACCAGTGGCCCGGCGTAGTCGAACGACAGGTCGAGGCTGATCTTGCAGGCCTTCTCCCCCAAGGGCTTGAAAACCCAGACGCCGTGTAACTGATTGAACGGCCCCTCCTCCAGGTTCATCTCGATCGACTGCCCTGGGACCAGGATATTGCGCGTTACAAAATGCTGGCTGAGCCCGCCCTTGGCCACCGCCAGGCTCGCACGCATATGCTCATCGCTGCTTTCCAGCACTTCGGCAGACGAACACCAAGGCAAGAACTCCGGATAACGCGCCACGTCATTGACCAGTTCATAAAGGAACTGCGCCGGATAAGGCAAAAGGGCCGAGCGTTGAATATGGGTCGTCATGTCAGCGTTATTTCCACAGCTGGGCGGCAAACACTACAAGAATGCCGATGGGCGCTACATAGCGCATCAAAAACAAGGTCAGGGCGAATAACACGGGGCTGCGAATCGACAGTTCATCACGAACAGCATCGCGCCCCATCACCCAGCCAGCAAACACCACGAAACACAAACCACCCAGAGGCAGCATGATCCGCGAGGTGAAGAAGTCGATCACCCCAAAGAGGTCCAGGCCGCTGGCCGCCCCCCACTCGTAGAGATGAAAAACCCCGCCTTCGTTCACGAAAAATTTGGCCTGCTGCCAGATGTTAAAGGAGAACACCGTCCCCAATCCCACGAACCAACAGCTGAAGGCCAGCCAGAATGTTACCCAGGCGCGGCGGATTTTAGTCCTCTCAACCAGATAAGCCACCATGGGTTCTAGCAAGGAAATCGCCGAGCTCCAGGCAGCAATGGCCACCAGGACAAAAAACACCACGCCCATCAACTGGCCGAACGCCACATTACCAAAGGCAAATGGCAGGCTGACGAACATCAATCCCGGCCCCTCGCTGGGGTTGAGCCCGGCGGCAAACACAATCGGAAACAGCGCCAGGCCAGCCACCAACGACACAAAGGTATCGAGCAACGCGACGCCCACTACCGTGCCAGACAGCGATACATTCTTCGGCATGTAGGCGCCGTAAATCATGATCGAACCCACGCCCACGCTCAGGGAAAAGAACGCATGCCCCATGGCCGGCAGCAACCCGTCGAGCACCTTTTCCGGGTTGAAGTCGAACATGAAGTGCACACCCTGCATGAAATGCCCGGTGGTCATGCTGTAGCCCAGCAACACCAGAAGCATCACAAACAGCAGCGGCATCATGATCCGCAGGCTGCGCTCCAGCCCCGCGACCACCCCCTTGGCGATCACCAAGGCCGACAGCAGCATAAATAAGCTGTGCCACAACGTCAGGCGCCAGGGATCGGCCGTGACCGAGGCGAAGTAGGCGCCGACCTGATCAGCCGTCACACCCTGGAAATCGCCACGCCCCATATCAATGATGTAGTCCAGCGACCAACCACCGACCACGCTATAAAAAGAAAGAATCAGTAGCGCCGTGATCATCCCGGCAAAGGCGCCCCAGGACCATTTGGCCGAATGCCCGGCTTCGGTCGCCAATACTTTAAGGGCATTGGCCGGGCTTTGTCGGGCACGCCGGCCGATCAGGGTTTCCGCCAGCATCACCGGAATGCCGATCAAGGCAATGCACAGCAGAAACATCAGGACAAAGGCACCGCCACCGTAGACGCCAACCATGTAGGGAAACTTCCAGATACTGCCCAAGCCCACGGCAGAACCCGTCGCGGCGAGTATGAAGACCCAACGGCTAGCCCAGCCGCCGTGGACAGAAACCTTGTCTGACGACATCGTTAACACGCCCAACCGATAAAAAAAGAGGGCGCATTGTCCGGGATTCACTCATGACGCTCAAGCACGCTGCTTCACCGTAGCCGACAGCCTTGCAACTCCCTATAATGCCGCCCCTATGGCTAATCAGAAGAAACACCCAACAGGGACCATCGCGCAAAACAAAAAGGCGCGACACGATTACTTCATCGAACATCGGTTCGAGGCTGGTCTGGTCCTGGCCGGCTGGGAAGTAAAAAGTCTGCGCGCGGGCAAGGCGCAACTGGTCGACAGTTACGTACTGCTCAAGGATGGCGAGGCCTGGCTGCTGGGTAGCCATATCACGCCGCTGACCACCGCCAGCACCCACGTCATTGCCGACCCGGTGCGAACGCGCAAGCTGCTGCTCAACCAGCGCGAGCTGGCCAAGCTGTTTGCCGCGGTGCAGCAGAAGGGTTACGCGTGTGTCTGCCTATCGCTGTACTGGAGCAAGCACTTGATCAAGTGCGAGATCGCTCTGGGCAAAGGCAAGAAGGAATACGACAAGCGTGACACCGAGCGCGAACGCGACTCCAATCGTGAGTTGCATCGCGCCGTGCGCAACAAGGGCAAGGAAGAGTAACGCCTCGACCTGCACGCCTTGCCTCCGGCATGCCGGCTCCTGATCCAGGAGCTGGCTGCCGGCGTTTATCCCACCTATATCCCCTTGCGCCGCTCGGCTCGTGCCATGCGTTGCACCTCCTGACGCACTTCTTCCAGCACTTCCTGCACATATAGAATGTGCCGACTGGAGACTTCCCGCGCCTCTTCCGCGCGCCCTTCGATAATCGCCAGGTATAAGTCACGGTGCTGGCTGATCAGCATGTCGCGGGTTTCCGTGCGCTGCTTGTACATGCCACCGATGTTGGTCACGACGTTGCGCTTGAGCAGGTCGAACAGCCCGCGAATGGTGTGCAGCAACACTGCGTTATGGCTGGCTTCAGCGATGGCCAGGTGAAACTTGGCATCGGCAGCGCCCTCCTCGACCCGGTTGCTATCGCCTGGCCGGCTGTAACAATCCTGCAGCTCCTCGAAGGCTGCCGTCAGCCGCTCGCGATCCACCTCGGTGGCGCGCAAGGCGGCGTAATAAGCGCAAGAGGCTTCCAGGGTGTGACGAAACTCCAGCAGGTCGCGCTGAGCCTCAGGGTTGCTTTCCAGCAGATGCAACAGCGGGTCGCTGAAGGTCGAGCCGAGGGAGTCGACCACATAATTACCGCCTCCCTGGCGACTGATCAGCAAGCCCTTGGCCGTCAGTTTCTGGATCGCCTCGCGCAATGACGGACGCGACACGCCAAATTGTTCGGCCAAGGCCCGCTCGGCCGGCAAGCGCTCGCCTGACGTCAAAGTGCCCTCAAGGATCATGCCCTCGAGCCGCTCGACAATATCGTCAGACAAACGGCGCTGACGTATCTGATCAAACCCCATAACCCACTCTCCACCATCCCGACCATGCGCCGGGCTCTCTATTCTGGCCTATTGAGGCTGGGCCGACACCTACCAGACGCTGCTCGATTGAACCGATCAGACGCTCGCCACATAGCCCATTCGACAAAAGTTTTAGGGCGGCAAATTGACACATCCCACACAAGGCTTTTACCCTAGCCAACAGTGATTGTAAATTGGTCTTACCAATTTACCGCATCACCTCGAAGTGCCTGACCAACAACAATTAGGGGCCACCCCATATGCAAACCTGGCAACAGCTCTATAGTCCGCTTGGCAGCCTCGGCCTGTCCGCCCTCGCCGCTGTTATCCCGATCGTGTTCTTCTTCCTGGCCCTGGCCGTGTTCCGCCTCAAAGGCCACGTCGCCGGGAGCATTACCCTGGCGTTGTCGATTCTGGTGGCGATCTTTGCCTTCCAGATGCCTGTCGATATGGCCCTCGCGGCCGCTGGCTACGGTTTTGCCTATGGTCTGTGGCCTATCGCCTGGATCATTGTCGCCGCAGTGTTCCTCTACAAATTGACCGTAAAAAGCGGCCAGTTCGAAGTCATCCGCAGTTCGGTGCTGTCGATCACCGACGACCAGCGCCTGCAAGTGCTGCTGATCGGCTTCTGCTTCGGTGCCTTCCTCGAAGGTGCGGCCGGTTTCGGCGCACCGGTGGCGATCACCGCCGCGCTGCTGGTAGGCCTGGGCTTCAACCCGCTGTACGCGGCCGGCCTGTGCCTGATTGCCAACACCGCGCCCGTGGCCTTCGGTGCCTTGGGGATTCCGATCATCGTCGCCGGCCAGGTGACGGGCATCGACGCGTTCAAGATCGGCGCCATGACGGGTCGCCAACTGCCGCTGCTGTCACTGTTCGTGCCGTTCTGGCTGGTGTTCATGATGGACGGCTTGCGTGGGGTCAAAGAGACCTGGCCTGCCGCGCTGGTGGCCGGCCTGAGCTTTGCCATCACCCAGTACTTCACCTCGAACTTCATCGGCCCGGAACTGCCGGACATCACCTCGGCCTTGGCCAGCCTGATTTCCCTGACTCTGTTCCTCAAGGTCTGGCAGCCAAAACGCACGGCAGGCGCGCAAATCGCCGGTGCAACATCAAGCGCCGCGGTCACCGCCAGCGCCGGTGGGTTCGGCCTGCCACGCAGCACCATCGCCTCGCCTTACAGCCTGGGTGAAATCTTCAAGGCCTGGTCGCCATTCCTGATCCTCACCGTGCTGGTGACCATCTGGACCCTCAAGCCCTTTAAGGCGATGTTCGCCGCCGGCGGCTCGATGTACAGCTGGGTATTCAACTTCGCGATTCCGCACCTGGATCAGATGGTGATCAAGGTAGCCCCGATCGTCACCAACCCGACCGCGATTCCAGCGGTGTTCAAGCTCGACCCGATTTCCGCCACCGGCACCGCGATTTTCTTCTCGGCGCTGATCTCGATGCTGGTGCTGAAGATCAATATCAAAACTGGTCTTACCACTTTGAAAGAGACCTTCTACGAGCTGCGCTGGCCGATTCTGTCGATCGGCATGGTGCTGGCGTTCGCCTTTGTCACCAACTACTCCGGCATGTCCTCGACCATGGCCTTGGTCCTGGCCGGCACAGGCGCAGCCTTCCCGTTCTTCTCGCCGTTCCTCGGCTGGCTCGGGGTGTTTCTGACCGGCTCGGACACCTCGTCCAATGCCCTGTTCAGCTCGCTGCAAGCCACCACCGCGCATCAGATCGGGGTCAACGACACCCTGCTGGTGGCGGCCAACACCAGTGGCGGTGTCACCGGCAAGATGATCTCCCCGCAATCGATCGCCGTGGCCTGCGCCGCGACCGGCCTGGTGGGCAAGGAGTCCGATCTGTTCCGCTTTACCCTCAAGCACAGTCTGTTTTTTGCCACTATTGTCGGTCTCATCACCCTGGCCCAGGCTTACTGGTTTACCGGCATGCTGGTGCACTAAGAGCGACACGTCGACGCCAGAACCTGCGCCGGGCCCGCCCCCGGCGCAAGCAATTCACAACCGGGTCTGCAAGGCTGCTGAAAGCTTTCCTCTCTACTATCAGCAGCCTCAGCGGACGGATAACCGGGACCACCCGGAGACACGCCTGATGAGCGAGCTTTTTTACAACGCCGTGCCCAATGCGACCCGCGTCGCACCGCCACTGGCCGAACCACGCCAGTACCCCAGCGAAAAACCGCAGCAGGTCTATCTGTTCGGAACCTGCGTGGTCGACCTCTTCTATCCCGAGGCCGGGATGGATGCGATTCATCTGCTGGAGCGCGAAGGCATTCGCGTCGAATACCCGCAAGGACAAAGCTGCTGTGGACAACCGGCCTACACCTCGGGTTACACCGAGCAGGCACGGGACGTGGCGCGCTCGCAACTGGCGCTGTTTGCCGAGGACTACCCGGTGGTGGTGCCATCCGGCTCCTGCGCCGGGATGTTGCGCGAGCATTACGCCGACTTGTTCAAGGATGAGCCGCAGACGCTGCTAAAGGTTCAAGCCCTCGCGGCGCGGACCTACGAGTTGGCGGAGTTCCTGCTGTTTGTGTGCAAGGTGCAACTCAAGGACAGCGGCACGCCGATCAAGGTCGCGCTGCACACCTCGTGTTCGGCACGTCGGGAAATGAACACTCACCTGCACGGTCGCCAGTTGCTGTCGCAGTTGGCCAATGTGGAGCGGGTAGAACACAGCCATGAAAGTGAATGCTGTGGCTTCGGCGGGACTTTCAGCGTCCGAATGCCAGATATCTCGGGCGCGATGGTGGCGGACAAAACCCGCTCGCTAAAAGAGTCCGGCGCGCACAAGGTGCTCAGCGCCGACTGTGGCTGCTTGATGAACATCAACGGCTCGCTGGAGAAACAACAGGCCGCGCTGCGCGGGCAACACCTGGCCAGCTTCCTCTGGCTGCGTACCGGGGGTGGCCAATGAGCACGCCGCAGCTGATACCGACCGTTGCCGTGTCGGAAGATTTTCGCACCCGGGCCCACCAGGCCCTGGGTGATACGCAACTGCGCAATAACTTTCGCAGTGCGATGGATTCATTGATGACCAAGCGTGCGGCGTCGTTCAGCGATGCCCACGAGCGGGAACATCTGCGCGCACTGGGCAATGCTGTGCGCGCCCGTGCGTTATCCAAGCTGCCCGACTTGCTCGAGCAACTTGAACAGAACCTGACCCGCAACGGTGTGACAGTGCACTGGGCGGAAACGGTGGACGAGGCCAATGGCATCGTCTTCTCGATCATCCGCGCTCACGAGGCGCGGCAAGTGATCAAGGGCAAATCGATGGTCAGCGAAGAGATGGAAATGAACCATGTCCTCGCTGAGCAAGGCATTGAATGCCTTGAATCGGACATGGGCGAATTTATCGTCCAGCTCGACCACGAGAAGCCTTCACACATCATTATGCCGGCGATCCACAAGAACGCCGGTCAGGTCGCGTCCTTGTTCCACGACAAACTTGGCGTGGAGTACACCAAGGACGTTGACCAACTCATTCAGATCGGTCGCAAGGTCTTGCGGCAGAAGTTTTTCGAAGCCGACATCGGCGTCTCCGGCGTCAACTTCGCCGTGGCCGAGACCGGCACCCTGCTGCTGGTAGAAAACGAAGGCAACGGGCGCATGTCGACCACCGTGCCGCCGGTGCACATTGCCGTCACCGGCATCGAGAAAGTCGTCGAGAACCTGCGCGACGTAGTGCCACTGCTGTCGCTGCTGACCCGTTCGGCCCTCGGCCAGCCCATCACCACCTACGTCAATATGATCTCCGGGCCGCGCCAGGCGCATGAGCTCGACGGTCCGCAGGAAGTGCACCTGGTGCTGCTGGATAACGGTCGCAGCCAGGCCTTTGCCGACAGCGAGTTGCGCCAGACCCTGAACTGCATCCGCTGCGGCGCCTGCATGAACCACTGCCCTGTCTACACCCGCATCGGCGGCCACGCCTACGGCGAGGTCTACCCCGGCCCAATCGGCAAGATCATCACCCCGCACATGGTCGGCCTGGCTAAGGTTCCGGATCACCCCAGCGCCTCGTCGCTGTGCGGCGCCTGCGGCGAAGTATGCCCGGTGAAGATCCCGATCCCGGCGCTGCTGCGGCGCCTGCGCGAAGAAAACGTCAAGGCCCCCGACAGCCCTCATCAGGTGATGCGCGGCCAGGGCAGCAAGTACTCACGCAAGGAGCGCTTCATCTGGAACACCTGGGCCCGGCTCAACAGCTCTCCCACGCTCTATCGGCTGTTTCTCCTGGCCGCCACCCGTCTGCGCGGGCTGACGCCGAGCAACGTCGGACCCTGGACGCAAAATCACAGCGCGCCGAAACCCGCCGCCCGGTCCCTGCACGACCTGGCCCGCGAGCACCTGGCCAAACAGGAGGACCGTTGATGAGCGCCAAACAGAACATTCTCGCCAAGCTGCGCCACAGCCTGACCGGCACCACCCCGGTGGCGGACAACTTCGACGAAGCGCTGGTGACCGAGCCCTACACCTACAGCCCGGAGCAACGCATTGCGCAGCTGCGCAAATTGATGGAAGCGGTGCACACCGAAATCCACCTCAGCACCGGCGCCAACTGGCCCGAACTGCTGGCCCAGTTGCTCAAGGACCGGCAATTGCCGAGTCTACTGATCGCCCCCACCACGCCCCACGGCCAGCGTGTCACCTCGTACTGGGCTGAACGCCCGGATCTGCCGACGCTCAAGGCCTACGACCGGCCGGTGGAAGAATGGAAAGCCGAGCTGTTCAACGACACCCCGGCCAGCCTCACCACCACCTTGGGCGCGATAGCCGCCACCGGCAGCCTGATCCTGTGGCCAACCCGGGAAGAACCGCGCCTGATGAGCCTGGTGCCGCCAGTGCATTTCGCCCTGCTCAAGGCCAGTGAGATTCGCAACAACTTTTATCAAGTCCAGCAGCAGATGAACTGGGCTGCCGGCATGCCGACCAACGCCCTGCTGGTGTCCGGCCCATCGAAGACCGCCGACATCGAGCAAGTCCTGGCTTACGGCGCCCACGGCCCGAAAGACCTGGTGGTACTGATCCTGGAGGACCAATGAGCCTACCGGCCGCTTTCCTGCGTGATGCGCAGCAACTGATTCCCCAGGAGCGCCGTTTCGACGACCCGCTCTCGACCCTGGCCTTTGGCACCGACGCCAGTTTTTATCGGCTGATCCCCAAGCTGGTGATCCGCGTCGAATCCGAAGACGAAGTGGTCGCCCTGCTCGAACTGGCCCAGCGTGACCGCGTGCCGGTGACCTTCCGCGCCGCCGGCACCAGCCTTTCGGGGCAGGCCATCAGCGACTCGGTGCTGATCGTGCTGGGGGATAACTGGAACGCGAAAGAGATCCGCGGGCAAGGCATGCAAATCCGCCTGCAACCGGGGGTGATTGGGGCCCAGGCCAATACCTGGCTGGCGCCGTTCGGACGCAAGATCGGCCCCGACCCGGCCTCGATCAACGCCTGCAAGATCGGCGGAATCGTCGCCAACAACGCCAGCGGCATGTGCTGCGGCACCGCGCAAAACACCTATCACACCCTGGCCGGGATCCGTCTGGTGCTGGCCGACGGCAGCCGCCTCGACACAGAAGACGCCAACAGCGTGGCCGCCTTCCGCAACAGCCACGGCGAGCTGCTGGAGCGCCTGGCAACCCTGGGCCGCGAGACCCGGGCCAACGCCGAGCTGGCGGCCAAGATCCGCCATAAATACCGCCTGAAAAACACCACTGGCCTGTCGCTCAATGCCCTGGTGGATTACGACGAGCCTGTGGATATCTTGAGCCATCTGCTGGTGGGCTCCGAAGGCACCCTGGGCTTTATCAGCGCAGTGACCTACGACACGGTGATCGACCACCCGAACAAGGCGTCGGCGCTGATCGTGTTCCCCGACGTCGAAACCTGCTGCAACGCGGTGACCGTGCTCAAGAGCCAACCGGTCTCGGCCGTGGAACTGCTGGACCGCCGCAGCCTGCGTTCGGTGCAGGACAAGCCCGGGATGCCGGCCTTCGTCCAGCAACTGTCGGCCAATGCCTGCGCGCTATTGATCGAGTCCCGTGCTGCGTCTTCGTCGCTGCTGCAGGAACAACTGGCGCAGATCATGGGTTCCCTGGCCGCCTTCCCGGTGGAGAAACAGGTGGACTTCACCGAAGACCCGCAGGAAAACGCTAAGCTCTGGGCCATCCGCAAGGACACCTTCCCCGCCGTGGGCGCAGTACGTAAAACCGGGACCACGGTGATCATCGAAGACGTGACCTTCCCGGTCGAGCAACTGGCGATCGGCGTGAATCGCCTGATCGAGCTGTTCGACAAGCACCATTACGATGAGGCGATCCTGTTTGGCCATGCCCTGGAGGGCAACCTGCACTTTGTCTTCACCCAGGGCTTCAACAGTGCCGAGGAAGTGGCGCGCTACCAGGCGTTCATGGACGACGTGGCGCAGCTGGTGGCGGTGGAGTTCGGCGGCTCGCTCAAAGCCGAACACGGCACCGGGCGCAACATGGCGCCCTTTGTCGAGCTGGAATGGGGCAGCGATGCCTACCAGTTGATGTGGCAACTCAAGCGTCTGCTCGACCCCAACGGCATCCTCAACCCGGACGTGGTGCTCAGCGACGACCCGCAAATCCACCTCAAGCACCTCAAGCCGCTGCCCGCGGCGGACGAGATTGTGGATAAGTGCATCGAGTGCGGGTTCTGCGAACCGGTGTGCCCGTCCAAGGGGCTGACCCTGAGTCCGCGCCAACGCATCGTGATCTGGCGTGATATCCAGGCGAAAAAACGCGCCGGCATCGACACCCGCGAGCTGGAAGAAGCCTATCAGTACCAGGGCATCGACACCTGCGCCGCGACGGGCCTATGCGCGCAACGCTGCCCGGTGGGCATCAACACCGGGGAGCTGGTGAAACAATTGCGCAGCCGCAACGCCACCCATAGCAAGACCGCCGACTGGCTGGGCAATCACTTCGCGGCCACCTTGCAGGGCGCGCGCTTTACCCTGCACGTGGCCAACGGCGCGCGCATGCTGCTAGGGGCGCCGCGCCTGGCCAAGCTGTCAGCGTCCTTGACCAAGCTGTCCAAGGGCCAAGTCCCGCAATGGACCAGTGCCATGCCGCAGCCGGAAAAAGCCATCCGCTTCAGCCCCAGCGTCAGCGACCAACGCCCACGGGTGGTGTACCTCGCGGCCTGTGTCTCACGGGTGATGGGCCCGGCGGCGGGCGACAAGGAACAGATGTCGCTCTACGACAAGACCCGTGGCCTGCTGGAAAAAGCCGGCTTCCAGGTGGTGATCCCCGACAACCCGGACAGCCTCTGCTGCGGCCAGCCATTCGCCTCCAAAGGCTATGCGGAACAGGCTGAACACAAGCGCCAGGAACTGATCGGTGCCCTGCTCCACGCCAGCCGTGGCGGCCTCGACCCGATCTACTGCGACACTAGCCCGTGCACCTTGCGCCTGGTACAGGACCTGGGCGATGTGCGCCTGGACCTCTACGACCCGGTGCGTTTCATCCGCACCCACCTGATGGACCGGCTGGAATTCACCCCCCAGGAAGCGCCGATCGCGGTGCATGTCACCTGCAGCACCCAGCACCTGGGAGAAAGCCAGGCCCTGATCGATCTCGCTCGGCGCTGCAGCAGCAACGTGGTGATTCCGGAGGGTATCCACTGCTGCGGTTTTGCCGGCGACAAGGGCTTCACCACCCCCGAACTCAACGCCCACTCACTGCGCAGCCTCAAGGACGCGGTGCAGCATTGCAGCGAAGGGATCTCCACTAGTCGCACCTGTGAAATCGGCCTCAGCCAGCATGGCGGCATCGACTATCACGGGCTGGTGTACCTGGTGGATCGGGTGACCCGGGCCAAGGTCGCCTGAGGCGTCGACCAAATTGAAAAGGGGCATTTCTGCCCCTTTTTAGTGCCTCCAGCACCGGTCGGGCTGCTTTTTTCATAACCTGGATCAAAAAAAACGAATTCCTGCTCGTGACGATAGTCATCTGCTTAGGCCCCAGTGAATGAGGCTTATAACCGACCTCGGCAGGTTGTCCTGATTGATCGGCAGCACCGAGACCCAACGTTCAAGGAGATACCTTATGAAGCGTTCTGCATTGGCTGGACTGTTCATTACTGCGGCAATGTTGGCCTCCCCGGTGTTCGCTGCCGCGCAAGAAGATCTGTGTCAGATCAACCTGCAAAAAATCCGCGACGCCAAAGTCAGCACCGAAGCCATGAGCGAGCAACTGAGCAACGACATCGACGCGTCGGTTCAACAAGCAACCGCCGAAAAAGCCAAAGGCACCGAGGAAGGCATCAAGAATTGCATCTCGCTGACCACCCAGACGATCCAAAAAATACAGAACAACACCAAGGGCGATCAGTAAGCAACCGCTCAAGGCCAACCTTCGGGTTGGCCTTCTGAGCCCGGTTGGCGTACACTGTGTCGACCTGCTGGTTACGTACAGCAGGTTCGGGGCCGTTTAGGATTCGACGCCGGTTGCGAAACTTTAGGTGCATGCCGAGTTGGTAACAGAACTCGTAAATCCACTGTTGCAACTTCCTATAGTTGCCAATGACGAAACCTACGGGGAATACGCTCTCGCTGCGTAAGCAGCCTTAGCCCTTCCCTCCTGGTACCTTCGGGTCCAGCAATCATCAGGGGATGTCTGTAAACCCAAAGTGATTGTCATATAGAACAGAATCGCCGTGCAGTACGTTGTGGACGAAGCGG
>Ga0302174_10000472_pt1 | contig 12823 bp, 21 predicted proteins | sample I_Fen_N3_2_FD_198789 | JGI IMG/M metagenome (GOLD analysis project Ga0302174, IMG submission 198789) | Peat permafrost microbial communities from Stordalen Mire near Abisko, Sweden - I_Fen_N3_2 | ecosystem: Environmental > Terrestrial > Soil > Wetlands > Permafrost | place: Sweden: Abisko... | reverse complement strand
CTTGGCTGCTGTGGTTACGTAGTTAGCGGCTTAAAATTAAGGGCTTTTGGCGACGAAAAACTGGGTGTTAAATCACGCAAGGAAGGGGATAGCTAGAAGGAAGTACGCAAAATAAAGGGCGGTGAAAATTTTACTTGCTCAAACGTAAGGCGCAGCTGCTGCTCGAGAGCCGAGGAACAGTAGGGTAAGAAAGACGCCGGTGAAACCTCAGAACAGAACTTTGTGCGGGGTAGAATACGGAGCGAAGACAGTTAGCGCTTCGGGATTGCGTGCGTCAACGTAGTATGGAACGAAGAAAAGTAGTAGAATCGCAGCAAACATCCCGATGGCGCCCCCTAGTTTGTTAGGGCAAGCGCGCAAAATGGCGTAAAAGGGGGTAAAATATCATTCTGGAACGATATGGGCCGGTGTAACCAGGGGGTTCGCAGGAAGGAAATTATCCGAGTGGCCGAGTTTGTTTGGGCTGTAGAACACAAGCGCCGCAAAAATGGCGAAAGCGACGAAGAAAATAAACGTGTCTTTAAAGGTGTAGTAAGGGTGGAACGTAACCTTATCCGCAGTAGTAGAAAGGGTTAGAGGATCACTCGAGCCATCAGTGTGTAGCATCACCAGGTGGCCGCAGATTAACCCCAAAATAAGGAAAGGTAAAAGGTAGTGTAGGCTGAAAAAGCGGGTTAGCGTCGCGTTGTTAATGGAAAATCCGCCTCAAACTCAATAAGCAATATCCTCCCCAACAAAAGGAACAGCAGTTACAAGGCTGGTAATAACGGTTGCGCCTCAAAAGCTCATTTGACCTCAGGGAAGTACGTAACCAATAAAGGCTGTCGCCATCATTAGTAAAAAAATAATAACACCTGTGTGTCATAGCACTCGTCGTGTAAGGTAGGATTGGAAGTATAGATTACGCCCCATGTGGGCGTAAATTAAAATGAAGATCATAGACGCCCCATTAGCATGGAAGTAGCGAAAAATATAACCACCAGTAACATCTGTCATGATGTGTTCAACAGAGGCGAAAGCTCATTCGACGTGGGGGGTATAGTGCATCGCCAAAAAGATACCGGTTACTAGTTGTAGAGCAAAAAATAATCCAGCTAAAGAGCCGTAGCTTCAGTTGTAGTTTAAATTGCTTGGGGTTGGGTAGTAAAATAGGTGGTTAGACGCGGTATTCGCTAAAGGTTTAGGGGAGCCGTTCAAAATGCGATGGGTGTAATTATAGGTTGTCATGATTTAACTAACTCGTTGTAGGAACGCGTTGGCCCGGACGTTAGTAGGATGATCAGAAAAAATAAGAAGCGGTGAAGGGTTCCGCGCACTAACTAAAAGAGCAAGCAGGAAGGACCTTGGGTAAAGGCTAGCGTATAAGTAAGGCCTAGAATTGCTGGCGCAAACAGAATAAAGGATCAAAGGAGCGCCTCAGCAATAAACAGCTGATTCTGCCTTCGGGTAGTGAGGCAGGGCGAGGCGGGCATAGCACCGTCTGACTGCTCAAACTTAAGAATTTTAATGATCCGCAGATAGTAATAGGTCGAAATTAAACTCGTTGCAAGGACCACGACAACTTCAGCAATCAAGTTCTTCTCGAATGCGTGAAGGAGTACTAGGTACTTTGCAAAAAAACCCCCTAAGGGTGGAATTCCCGCCATAGAGAATAGAATAACGGCTAAAGATCAGCCCACCAGTCAGTTGCGACTTGCGAGAGTTCGGAAATCGGAGACATAAAGAAGTTCGGACCCATCCTGGCGTCTGGCGGAAAGGAAGATAGTTAGAAAAGCACCCGTCATAATAGCGTAAACTGCGATATAAAGCAGAGCAGCCTGGTAGCCTTCGTCAGAATCTGTAGTAAGGCCCATAAGAAGGAAACCCATTTGATTAATTGACGCGTACGCAAGAAAACGGCGGATTTTCTTTTCTTGAACAGACGCAAACGCACCTCAGAGGATAGAGATGATAACTGCTAAGGTAAGTAGGGGTAGTCAGCTTGCAGCGAGCGGGGCGAGCGCGACAGAAAATAACCTAATGAAAGCTCCTAGAACAACGATTTTAACGGGTAGCATAAAGAACGCTGTAACGGGAGCTGGGCTACCTTCGTATACATCAGCAGCCCACAGATGGCCCGGGAACGCAGACAGCTTGAAAAAGAAACCAGCTAGAATTAGCAGCAACGCTGTTCTAAGAAGGAGGTTTTCTTGAAAATGAACTTTAGTATTAAAGAGTAGGAAAAGCTCGTCGTAATTACCAGTACCAGTTAGGGTATAAATCAGTAGAATACCGTAAAGAATGAAACCGGAGCTCAGCGTACTCAGATAGTAGTACTTCAGGCCCGCTTCTCGAGAGGGCCTCCTATTAGCGTCGTACAGAATTAAAACATAAAGACCAAGACTAAACCCAACTAATGAAAGGAAAGTGGACATAATATGGTTCGCGCTAACTAGTAGTAGCATAAAGAACGTCGTGAGCGCTACCATAATTGGGTACTCAAGTAAGTGGCGGCTATGCTGGCGCATGAAGATTTCAGATGCATCTAGAACAAATAGCGCGGAGATTAGAGTCATTAACTTTAGTAGCGTAATTGTACGGCTGCTAGCAAAGTAGCCACCGAGAACGTTAGCGCTTTCGCTGTCAAAAACAAACTGATACACGTAAATAGTTAGGATGGCAAGTAGTCCTACAGACAGCGTATTTCAGGAGGCGAAAGCTAAAGCTTTCTTGTTATGCTCCTTTCCCAAGGCGGCAGAGAGTTTAGTAATAACAACGCAAATTAGAAGGAAAAGAAGTCCTTCGGCTAGCAAAGGAAACCCAGCTAGCTGTGTGAATGTGAGTTCCATTGGGGCCAGCACTAGCTGATCAGCCCCATTGACTGCACCCACTAAAAAGATAGCTTTTGCAGAAGTACGGGACTTGGCTTCCTTGGGGACGGGGATAACGACTAAAGCGCCGTCAGTTAAAATACCATTAAGCTGCGCGTAATGATGCTGACACATTCGGGATAGATAGCAATTAACAACGAATAGGGTGACGCACGCGGCGCAAAGGAGTAGCATATACCCGTATAGGCTGTAAGTTTCTGCTTTCACGGCGGACAGCTCTTTGAGAAGGTGTGCGTTGCAATCTGCTAAATTGTCAAGAATATCAATACAGACGTAGGTATCCTCCTCTACGGCCGGAGCTTCTTTTACTGGAGAAGAAAAAAGTCAGGATCAGAGTGAAGCCTTTCTAGGGGCTCAGGAATACTTTCTAATTAGCTCCGCTGAGGCGTAAGTAGGGATTGGTGCGCGGTTAATTCACCGGAAGGTCAATTGAAGCGCGCGTAGAAAAAGGCAAGCAGTAACAAAGAGGGGCATATTTACTAAGTAGAACATATCTTCGTAAAAAATTTCAGCCTCAGCTACTGTATTAATAGAGGCTCACATATGCTCTTGAGCAACAAGAATACTCTTCATAGTAGCATCGGAATCTAGCCCTAAGGGAGTGCCAGAGCGATCAACAAAGATAATAGCTGCGAGAACTGAAAGGCCTTTGGCCCCGCCGGTTTCAGTATTGTCACCGGTAGCAATTTGAACAGGCTTATCCTCTGTTGTAGCGCGCCTGTATTTTGTAGAGTAGCGAGCCGCGGTAGCAAGTACACGATTATAGAGCTTAGTAGCGAAGTAGAAGAGGTTGATAAACGGCGTTACGTAAGTATAAAGTAGGGTAGAAGTTACGTAGACAACTTTTCCGTACAGGGAGTCCGTCTCCTGTCGGTGCATGTAACCCGTGTAAAAGTACCCGCGAACGGCAAATAGCACTCAAGCAATAGCTAGTTTGAAGCGTCACATAAGTGGTGGAAGAGTCTTTAAATCCGCTCAAATCTTAACAAGCAGGGCAAAAACTGCTGCCCCGGCGTTAGCAATGGAAAGGCGCGTGCGGTGTAAGAGATCAAAAGTCTCCGCAGGTAAAGCTAAAACGCGGACAACCAACCTCTCAAAAGCATCTACTGCCTCCAACTGGGCGTAGAGTACGAATGTGTTCATTAAGTAAGCAATTAGATCTCAGTCCACTAAGTAAATAAGAGGGGCTAAAGTAAAACTAACAAGGAGGAAAAGGGATTCTGTTCAAAGGTAGCGCATGTTGGCTGTAATGCTAGGGTCGCCTTCACGTTTCTGGTAAAGAACACCCCCAACAATAAAACTAGTTCCCCCGTAGGTATAGCTAGCTGCGGTGGCTGCTGCCATTCAGAAGAGAAGAAGGAGGGCGAGGATATTGACGGGCGCAATCACTAAACAGGCTGTGTTAAAAAGGTAGCAGAAAGCTGCAAAGGGGGGGACTAGTACAAAAGTAGCAGAAAACTCGAGACCAGTGCGCAGGAAACGAAGCAGCTCCATGAAAAGGTAGACAATGTAGTTTCAGCCGCGGTGGAAGAGCGTCAGTTCAGGGCCCAGCACACGAAGTTCGTTCCCGAGAGGAATTTTATACACTGGTGGGCGGCCGATGTAAAAGATTTTGTAAGCCCCATAAACTGCGATGAGAATAAAAATCGCTAAAACGCAACCCCAGAATAGTTGGAGTGCCCTGTAAGGGCGCTTCTCGAAGCGGGAGGGGAAAGAAAAAAGCAGAATGCGGGCCCATCAGTACGAGCGGGAAGGTCAAAACGGGTTGGTCTCAAGGTAAGAGGAGGTGAAGAATACAACTGCAAGGGCTACAGAGAGGTAGTAGGAAAGGTACAAAGAAACGAAAAAGATAACTGCTGCAATAAATCAGAGAACGTACATCGCGTCTTTACGAGGAATAACTTTACTCCGCTGTACTAAGCTGTGCACAAGTGCGAGGCGGTGTAATACAAAAATAACAACAAACAGAAATGCGGGCCAGGTGGTGAGAATTTCAATAAGTTCCTGTACCGTTGCGCTTTGCGCAACGGCAACCAGCCCAGCAAGGGGGGAGAAATTTTTCTTGCTGTAGCGCGTAGGTCAGATTAGGGCCCCGCGTTTTCACTCGTAGAGGAAGCCTAGAGACAGGATGGCAAGAAAAGCGAGCATTAGGTAGAAACTAAATCATCCTGTAGTTCGTAAAGAGAGAACTCAAGGAAACAGCAGAGCAACCTCTACGTCAAAAATTAAGAAAAGAATGCCCACAAGGTAGAAGTGTACGTCAAAAGGTAAACGGGTCGCGCTATCGAAAGGGGCAAAGCCACACTCGTATTCGCTGCGTTTCTCTGTTTCCTGCGCGGTCGAAATTGAGAAAAGGTAAGCTAACCCCGCAAGGAGGCCGCAGAGTGCAAAGGCAAGAAAGAAGTAAACAGCAAGTGAGTAATACGTTTGGGTATGCTGGCTGGACAGAGGGGAGAAAAGTGCGCGGGAAAAGAAACTCGGGCTGCTGGTACTAATAAGGAGCAGTACTCCTGATCGGCGAGGGCCACTCCCGACAAATAAACCAACCAGAAAGAAGGCACACATTGCCCCAGCGTAGATAAGAATAATATTGTGGAAAAACTCATACGCCTCGGGGCAGATGCAGTGTCAGTTAAAAGTGTCACGGATCGGATCAGGCTTAAAAAGCATCCTGAGTACCACCTGCGGATCAAGCCTGTTAAAAAGTTGGTACAGACTGTAAAGGGCATGAACCACCGTTAGAAAGAGAGTAGCAAGTAAAAGCCGATCAGAAACACGCATCTTATCCACCAAGAAGGTTAAAGAAATCAAAATCGATCTTATGGTCAAATCGATAAACAGCAACCAGTAGCCCGAGGCCGACAGCGGACTCGCAGGCACCAAAAATTAAAATAAGTAGCCCAAAAATAAAGGCACTTGGGTCGCGGAAGGCTAAACCATATAGGACGAAGCTGGTAACCGCCCCTAGGTACATAACCTCAACGCACATAATTGTTACTAAAAAATTCTTATAGTTATAGACCATACCTAAAAGGCCACACAGGAAAAGTACAAAAGTAACTACGAGTCAGTTAGGAAGCTGTTGTAGACGATCTTGAGCGTACTCGGTGGTGAAATGCTCAAAATCGGTAAGATCAAGGCAGAGAAGGTCGTTATTTTGGGCTACAAGAGATAAAAAGGGGGTAAAAGCTGTTGTGGTGTAAAGCATGAGTCTCGTGGCATCGAGCTACAAAACGCAGGGGGTTAGATTAAATGGTAGTCAACGCGGGCGGACAACAAAACACTAAAATGGAAATTCCTCCACGACTGGGGCTACGTCAAGAAATACAACTAGGCCAATAACTAACACAAGGAATGCGCCGGTAATTGGTAGAAAGGCTTTTCAGCCGATGTCCATCAGTTGATCGTATCGGTACCGGGGTAAGGTTGCGCGAACTAGTACGAAAAAGATTCACGGAATAGCCGCTTTAAATGCTAAAACAAACGGGGCGAAGCCTGTCAGCCCCATGAACTCTCATCCGCCTAGGAAAAGAATACAGAAGAATACAGAGATTAAGATCATGTTCGCGTACTCGCCTAAGAAAAACATAGCAAAAGGGAGCGAGGAGTAATCTACGTTATATCCAGCAACGAGCTCCGCTTCAGCTTCTGGGAGATCGAAAGGGGTACGATTTGTCTCCGCCAGCATAGACACTAGGAAGATCAGTGCGATAGGAAGCAGTGGAAAGATGTATCACAGCGTACTAGTTTGGGAAAAAACAATTTCAGTAAGATTTAGCGAGCCGGACATCAGGATCACTGGTAATAGCGACAAGGAAATCGATACTTCGTAGGAAATCATTTGCGCGGCGGAACGTAATGCACCCAGGAAAGCATATTTAGAATTACTGGATCACCCGGCTAAAATAATACTGTATACCGTTAAAGAGCTGAGCGCAAGAATGAAAAGAATCCCGTACCTTAAGTTACTAACGGAATCGAGTTCAACGAGATTACGAAAATCCGCAAATTCAGGTCAAATAGTAGCCCGATGGTACCCGTTTATCAGTTCCTGAAAAATAACAGAGTCGCCGTCCGCGTCAAAAAAGGCTATAATCTTCCTACGATATCGCGCACGAGTGTAGAAAAAGACAGCGTTCCGCCGGTAATACCGTCTTTTCTGTAAGAGCTGCCCTCAGGTTCAGATCATGATTAGCTTGTAGTACTCCAAAGGGTCGGTTCCTTCCCAGACTTTAGATTCCATGAATCACTCTGGGCACAGATTCTCGATAATAAGAAGAATTTTTACCGGGTTGTAGACAGACATAGCAATAGTTTCGAGCATTTTACGCCTAGGGGTAACACGCATTCAGATTCGGCGCCCTTTCTCATTACCTCATGCAAGGCAGACGAGCGCAAAATTAATAATAAGTAGGTCCACAAGTGCCGTAGCAAAGATCAGAACTCACGCAGCAAATAACCAGAAGCCTGAGAGCGGAGAGACGGTGACATTTAAAGCGATGAGCTTGAGGGGTAAGTAAGTTACCGCTAAGTGTTTAGCACGTCGCGTTTCGTACAGAAAGGCAAAGACAAACGTTGTTTCCAGAAATAGTAGGAAAAAAACTTTTTTTCGGTGGCAAGTAATATTGTAGGGCTCCGTAGAGTGCATAAACGTGTTTAGCTCCTCCACGAAAGGGGTAAGCTGGGCAAGAAAAAGATTAAGCACGTCGTTAAAATCTACTGTAGTGGGGAACGTCATTGCTTACTTAGTGGTTACCTATCAACTTCTCCGAAAACGATATCTTGGGTACCGATGGCGGTTACAACATCTGCAATAAGGTGACCTCGAGTCATAAAATCGATGCCTTGTAGATGAAGAAAACCTGGAGCTTTAATTTTACACCGGTAAGGGCGGGAAGTTGCATCTGCTACAATAAACACGCCGAACTCACCTTTTGGGGCTTCGGCCGCAGCATAACTTTCGCCTGCGGGTACAGCGTACCCGTCCGTGTAAAGTTTAAAATGATGAATTAGCGCTTCCATGGATTGTTTTAATTGGAGTCTAGACGGGGGGGTGATTTTTTGATTGTCAGCCTTAATCGGCCCCGAGGGCATTAAGTTTAAACACTGATTGATGATGTTTAAGCTTTGACGCATCTCCTCAACCCGAAGAAAGTATCGGTCGTAGCAGTCGCCCCGGGTCCCTACCGGAACCTTAAACTGTAACTGGTTGTAGACCTCGTAAGGTTGATCCCTGCGTAAGTCAAAGTCGATACCAGAGCCGCGCGCTAGGACACCGCTAAAGCCTCAGGCGTATGCCTCCTTGGCGGAAACAAGGGCAACACCTTGTAAACGCTGCTTTCAAATACGGTTACCGGTAAGTAGCTCTTCCATTTCATTCAATCGATCATTAAATTGGCGAGAAAAGTGATAGATGTCAGACAGAGTACCCAACGGTAGATCGAGGGCTACGCCACCGGGCCTTACGTACGCAGCGTGCATGCGGGCACCGGAAACACGCTCGTAGAACTCCATAAGCTTTTCTCTTTCCTCGAAGGCCCACAGAAACGGGGTAAGAGCGCCTACGTCCATGGCATGCGTTGTTAATGCCATTAAGTGGTTTAGGATCCGCGTGAGCTCGGCGAAGAGGACACGGATAAACTGAGCCCTTAAGGGGGTCGCACAACGAAGTAGTTTCTCAACCGCGAGAGAGTAAACTTGCTCTTGTGCCATCATCGAGACGTAGTCAAGGCGGTCAAAATACGGGAGGGCTTGCGTGTAGTTTTTGTACTCAATTAGTTTTTCAGTGCCTCGGTGTAGTAGGCCAATGTGTGGCGTTGCTTTACGAACATGTTCACCACTTAACTCAAGAACAAGACGTAGAACACCGTGTGCCGAAGGGTGCTGGGGGCCAAAATTTAAGTTAAAAGAACGCATCTGTTCAAGCGTTTTATTAGTAGTTCTTGTATTTGGGGTCGTTAGTTTTTTTACTATTTTTAGATTTGTCATCGTAAAAGAAACAGGAAATTAAGATAGTAGCCGCTTATAAAGAAATTCAAGGGAAAAGTAGCGCCGTGGAAATAAAACGGCGTTCAACAATGGTGGAGGCAAACTTTCGGCCGGTACGCTTGAAGTTAAGTTTCATTGCTGAAACGAAGGTGTACAGGTAGGTACTATTTAAAAACAGGAATCCGCCGACATAAAGGACAAAAGTTCAAAAGACGATTGGAAGGAAGGTCGCTTTGTCAACTTGAGGCACCACTCGCGGTGCGTCGGCCGCTAGTGTTTCTGTTTTCCCCCGTAGAGTTACGAGTTCGGTTTCTGTTTGTGCTACTGGTGTGAACGCGGAAAGTACTGACTGTAAAGTCGGCTACTTAGTTTTGAGCAACAAGTCAGGCGCGGTATTGCTCTGCGCTAACGCAGTCAATAACGATTGGCATGAAGCTATGATTAATACCGCAGAGTTCACTGCATTGGCCGTAAAAGGTACCCGCGCGGTTAATGTTAAGGCTTACCTGGTTAAGACGGCCAGGGCAGCAATCCATTTTTACACCGAGAGCAGGGATAGCTCAGCTATGTAGCACGTCGGCAGCAGTAAGAAGAACACGAATGTTCGTACGGATTGGTAGTGCTAGGCGATTATCAACCTCAAGAAGACGCAGAGCGCCTTTAGGGAGATCAGCCTCAAGTAGCATGTAGCTGTCGAAGTTAACATCCTGGGAGCTGACCATATCCGTGGTCTCGTAGGATCAGTATCATTGGTGGCCCACTACTTTTACAGTAATCTGGGGATTTCTAATTTCGTCCATTGAGTACAGAAGAGCAAAAGATGGTAGGGCGATAAAGAAAAGAATAACCGCGGGGACAATAGTTCAAACGATTTCTAGTCCCGTGTGATGGATAAATCCAGCGCGGACAGCTGTTTTATTTTCCTGCCCGTAAACAGAGATAATACGGGCAAGCATTCAGGAAACAAAAACAACGATAACAACGAGGAAGAACATAAGATCGTGGTGTAGATCAACAATCTTTTCCATAATTTCTGTCGCGGGGGCTTGGAAATTCATTTGTCATGGTGCAGCAGCGTCAAAAATAGCAGCGGCAAAGAAACTATTTTTTACTGCTTCACCACCAAAGGATTGACCCGCGGTAACGCGGGAGGCGTATACACGTCAAGGGTTACGCTGAGTTACTGGGTACTGTACAGTGAACATATTCAGTACAAGGTAGAAGAAGAAAAAGGCAGAAATTACGGAGACCATAGAACCAAGGGAAGAAACATAGTTTCAACCAGCAAAGGCGTCAGGGTAATCGGAAATACGACGAGGCATTCCGGCGAGGCCTAGGAAGTGCATGGGGAAGAAGGTAAGGTTTACGCCGATAAAGAAAGTTCAGAAGTGAATTTTACCAAGAGTTTCGTCATACGCTAAACCGACCATCTTCTCTACTCAGTAGTAGAAGCCAGCGAAAACAGCGAAGACAGCGCCCATAGAAAGAACGTAGTGGAAGTGCGCAACAATGTAGTACGTATCGTGGAAAGCTACGTCAAGACCCGCATTGGCAATAACAACACCAGTAACGCCACCAACGGTGAAAAGAAAGATGAAGCCAATAGCGAATAGCATGGGTGTGCGGAAATCAAGAGAGCCTCCTCACATCGTTGCAAGTCAACTAAAGATTTTAATTCCCGTAGGGACAGCAATAATCATAGTTGCTGCGGTAAAGTACGCCCGCGTATCGACATCTAAGCCAACAACGAACATGTGGTGCGCTCAGACTAAGAAACCAAGTAGGCCAATGGATAGCATTGCGTACACCATGCCCAAATATCCAAAGACAGCTTTACGAGAAAAGGTTTCAACTACATGACTGATGATACCGAAACCGGGAAGAATAAGAATGTAGACTTCTGGATGACCGAAGAATCAGAACAGATGCTGGTAAAGAACAGGGTCTCCTCCGCCAGTAGGGTTAAAGAACACGGTTTTGAAATTACGGTCCATCAGCAACATCGTAATAGCACCGGCAAGGACTGGAAGAGAAAGAAGTAATAGAAAGGCAGTAATTAGGATGGATCAAACGAACAGTGGCATAGTATGAAGAGTCATACCCTGTGCACGCATGTTGAAAATGGTAACAATAAAGTTAATAGCACCAAGAAGTGAAGAAATACCTGCAAGGTGTAAACTAAAGATACCAAAATCAACCGCGGGCCCAGAGTGGGCCTCGATACCGCTTAATGGGGGGTACACAGTTCAACCAGTACCTACGCCTACCTCTACAAAAGAGGAAAGTAAAAGCAGGGAAAGTGACGGGGGTAGTAGTCAGAAGCTAAGGTTATTCAGCCGGGGAAAAGCCATATCCGGAGCCCCGATAAGAATGGGTACAAATCAGTTTCCGAAACCGCCAACAAGAACAGGCATTACCATAAAGAAAATCATGATAAACGCATGGGCGGTAACGAGAACGTTATAAAGTTGGTTGTTTCCTAGAAGGAAACCATTTGCGGGGGAGGAAAGCTCTAAGCGAATAAGAACGCTTAGTGCAGTTCCGATTACACCGGAAAGGGCGCCAAAAAGGAAGTATAAAATACCGATGTCTTTATGGTTCGTCGAGAATAATCATCGATTAACGAACTGGAGAGTAGCGCTAGTAGGGGTGTTAGTAGTTTCAGTCTGGGAAAGGGTAGATGGGTTTTTAAGTAGGGAAGTAATAAGCATGGGACCCTTTGGCGGGCGACCCCGGACCCAAATACAAGCTATAAAACTGTCAGGTCCGTATTAGTAGAAAGAAAACGTAATAAGAGAGGACAGTTTTTTATTGTCGACGACTAGTTAACGGCTAATTTTGTAGGATAAACAGCGCGGCTTTCTAAAGGCTGAGCCAGCAAAAACATTACAGTGCATGGTATTTGTACCGTTTCAAACAAGTGTGTAAAAAGAAAACCATAGTCCACACCAAGTGTGGCTACTAGAACCGCACCCAAAATAAAGGCTGCGTAATCGTAAACGCGGCCAGTCTGGACGCGGGAAAGTAGGTTACCTAGGCGGTACGCTACGAGGCCACCGCCGGTGGGGCCAACGACCTCTAAAACCCCTTTATCAATAAGAGAGAAGGTAATGTTGTACGCCCCCTTAAGGAGCGGCTGATTTACTATTCGGTTGTATACGGTGTCAAACCCCCATTTACTGCTGAGGAAGCGGTGTAGGTTAACTGCCGGAAGGTAATTGTAGAGGCGGGAGAGCTCCGCTCGGTGGAAGTGCTCGGAGAAGAAAAGTAGACCAACAGAGTAAACAGTGCCATACAGCGGGGTAAGTTTTTGATTTAGTACCAGAAACTCCCCTGCTAGCTGCGCCCCCGTAGTTTCCGGGGCTTGGGAGATAACCCCAATCCATACGGGAGTACCAAGACCAACAAAGAGGTCGCGAAGCAGGAAGCCAAAGAAGATGCTACCTAGCGACAGGGCTGCCAACGCCAAAGCCATGCGTGGAGTTAGTTCGTGTCCTTGTAGGAGATAGGTTCTCGGACTGCGAGAAGTTCCATAAAAGACTAAGTTGAGCAGTCGGAACGAGTAGAAAGCGGTGAAAAACGCAGTAATGATACCAAGCCAGTACGCATAGTAGCCTACAGTGGTCGTTGTGCTTGCAGCTACCTCAAGGATAAGATCTTTCGAGTAGTACCCTGTTAAGAAAGGGAACCCCATAAGTGCTAAAGAGCCGACGAGAAACATCGCGTAAGTATACGGGAGTAAACGAAGAAGCCCGCCAAGTTTACGCATATCCTGCTCACTTGAGATCGCGTGAATTACAGCGCCCGCGCTTAGGAAGAGAAGAGCTTTAAAAAAGGCGTGGTTGGAAAGATGAAATAAACTTAGAGAGTAGCTGGAAAGTCCACAAGCAAAAACCATGTATCCGAGCTGGGAACAGGTAGAGTAAGCAATAACTTTTTTTAAGTCATTTTGTAGGAGGCCGGAG
>Ga0302174_10000468_pt1 | contig 12858 bp, 9 predicted proteins | sample I_Fen_N3_2_FD_198789 | JGI IMG/M metagenome (GOLD analysis project Ga0302174, IMG submission 198789) | Peat permafrost microbial communities from Stordalen Mire near Abisko, Sweden - I_Fen_N3_2 | ecosystem: Environmental > Terrestrial > Soil > Wetlands > Permafrost | place: Sweden: Abisko... | reverse complement strand
GGTTGATCCTGGTGATGATCTTGCGCAATCGTAATCAAAACATCTACCCTCAACAATGATTCAATAGAAACACTTTTAAAAGATAACTGCATTCGCCCCCTTTTAACGAAGGGGGCATTTTTTTGCATAACCTTAGACAAACAAATCAGAGGGATTGAATCCGAATTAGGCTGCGGGTAAACTGGAAGAAATAAAAGAGTATTTTTAGGAGAAACTCATGAGCCTTTCAACACAAACAACAGTCCAGTCTGAAGATCGTCTGGATATGAAAAAAATATTGCCAGTGTTTATCATTATTCTCATCGACCTGCTGGGATTGACCATCATTATTCCGCTGATGTCACTGTACGCCGTTTCTTTTGGCGCCAGCGCCAGCGTGATCGGCCTGTTGGGCGCAGCCTACCCGGCGGCTCAATTTGTCGGCGCGCCGTTTCTGGGCCGTCTCTCCGACCGCTTTGGCCGCAAACCCATTCTAATCATCAGCCAGATCGGCACGTTGATCGGCTTTTTGGTACTGGCCTTTTCAAACTCGCTGTGGATGCTGTTCTTGGCCCGCATCATTGACGGCCTTTCGGGAGCCAATATTTCCACTGCCCAGGCAGTGATCAGCGACAGTACCAATGAGAAGACGCGCACCCAGGGATTGGGCCTGGTGGGGGCTGCTTTCGGGTTGGGCTTTGTGGTCGGCCCAGTGATCGCGGCGCTCTCTCTGGCCGTGAGTCACAATAACTATCATGTGCCCGCCTTTGTGGCAGCCGGCTTTTCACTGCTTTCAATTTTGCTCACCATTTTCTTGCTCACCGAGACGCTCTCGCCAAACAGCAAAAAGGACCCCGCTCAAAAACGCAGTTTTTCTCTGAAATCATTTTGGGAGGCCATGAATAAACCTCTGGTGGGGATATTGCTGGCGCTGATGTTCCTGCAGCAAGTTGTATTTGGCGGATTTCAGCAATTATTGAGTTTATTCACATTGAACCGCCTTGGGCTTTTCGGCTCCGGTAACGCCATCTTATTCGTCTTCGTAGGCATCGTGATCGTGGCGGTACAGGGCTATTTCATCGGCAAATGGAGCCGTAAATTTGGTGAAGTTTGGCTCATCCGCTTCGGGTTGGGGATGCTCACTCTTGGATTGCTTTTGACGTCTTTGACCCCACGCCAACCGGTGCCCTGGTATGACCGGCAAGTTGTGACCCTGGAACTCAGCGGCGGCCACAGCCTGGCCGGAGAAACCCCACCCACCAGCACGCTGCAAGTCTCCATCCCTGCTGACACCAATAAGGGATATTTAGGTTTGGGTTGGATTCTGATCTCCATGATACCGGTTGCCCTGGGCGGCGGCGTCTTGCAGCCTTCGATCAACAGTCTGCTCACTCGCCGGGTCAGCCCGGCAGAGATTGGCGGTACGCTGGGCATCTCGGCCGCCCTGCTCAGCGGAGCCAATTCGGTGGCGCCAGTGGCCGGCGGCGAACTCTTTCAGGTGCTGGGTTCGAGCGCGCCCTTCTTGATCGGAGCTGCCATTGCTGCGGTTCTCTTCTTTATTGTTTTGAAAGAGCTGAAACGCAGCCCGCAGCCTCAATCGAATTAACGCTGCGCCGAAAAATGGTACTTCAAAAATGAGATGTCCCATTGCGGAGTTACTCCGCGTTACTCTTTAACTTTAGCCAAGTTTTCTTATTAATTCCACTCTTTCACCTGGTTTACAGTGAATAATTACCTGTATTTTGATTGCCCTATTCTTCCTCTTGTCAAAGCCCCATATTTTAGTAGAATTAAAAAGACTATTGGATGGTTCTTAATTGCTCAAAGGATCTGACTCGATTTATGGACGATTAAATATTCGTAGTAAAGGAGTACACTATGGCAGGCCTTGAGGACATTCTTGCGGTAATTCTTGGGGGGGGAAGAGGCACCAGACTTTTTCCGTTAACCCAAGAAAGGTCAAAGCCTGCGGTCCCGATGGCGGGAAAGTACCGGCTTATCGATATTCCCATCAGCAATTGTATTAACTCTGGCATTATTCGTATCGCAGTTCTCACTCAATTCAATTCGATCTCCTTGCACCGCCACATCACACGTACCTACAATTTTGATGCTTTTCACACCGGCTGGGTGCAAGTCTGGGCAGCCGAACAAACTGTCGCCAACAATGATTGGTACCAGGGAACCGCCGACGCAGTTCGCAAGCAGCTCCTGCAGATTCGTACGACCAAGGCAAAATACGTTTTGATCCTGGCGGGCGATCATCTTTATCGCATGGACTTTTCTAAAATGGCAAATTTCCATTTTGAGAAGGGTGCCGATATTACGATCGCTACCCTGCCAGTGGCAAAAGAAGAAGCCAGCCGCTTCGGGATCTTGAAACGAGATGAATCCTTGCGGATCACGGATTTCATTGAGAAACCCAAAGACCCAGAAACCCTGCAGAAATATATCAGCCGCGCTGATGAAAAGAAACCCCTGCTGGCTTCAACGGGTATTTACCTTTTCAATATCGACTGCCTGTGCGATTTGCTGGAGAGCAATTCTTTTGACGATTTTGGCGGCCAGGTGATCCCGGCAGCCATTCGAACGCATAATGTTTACGGCTACGATTTCGAGGGATTCTGGGAAGATATTGGTACAATTCGTTCGTTCTATGATACCAATCTGGCGTTGACCAGTCCGAATTCTCCGTTCGATTTTTTCGATCCGGAACGGCCCATCTACACCCATCCGCGCTTTTTGCCCGGGTCGACCATCACCCACAGCGTATTCGAGAACACCCTGCTGGCGGAAGGCTGCTCGATCGATAACGCCGAGATCTTTCATTCTGTTATCGGCCTGCGCAGTCAAATTCGCTGCAATAGCATGATTCGTGATACCGTGATGATGGGTGCTGATTTTTATGAACCCACCGATTCGAACTCAGATCCGAACATCGAATTAGGAATCGGTCGGAATTGTTCAATTGAAGGAGCAATTATCGATAAAAATGCCCGCATAGGCGAAGGAACTGTAGTTAAACCCTTCCCGCGTGGCACAGATTTTAATGAAAAGAATTGGGTCGTTCGTGACGGTATTGTTGTAATCACAAAAAATGCCGTCATCCCACCGGGAACCCAAATCGTCCCTTAGATTTACCTCAAATACCATTGAAGGAGCAAGTAAATGGCAAAAAACGAATTTGAACTCCTTAAAAAAGAGGAGCAACCGAAGGTTACCTGGCACGCACTCACTACCGATGATGTGCTGGAAAAACTCGATTCTCAGGTGGAAAGCGGCTTAACTGAAGAAATAGCCAAACAACGCCTTGAAGAGATCGGCCCAAATCAACTGGCAGAGAAACCGCACCCTTCATTTCTATCGCTGGTGTTGGCCCAATTAAAAAGTTTCGTGGTGATCCTGCTGATCGTGGCATCTGTCATCTCAGCCATTTTGGGTGAGTGGGTGGATGCTGCAGCCATCATGACCATTGTTGTGCTTAACGCTATCATGGGTGTGGTACAGGAATCCCGCGCCGAAGAAGCTTTAGCCGCCCTCAAGAAGATGGCTGCGCCAGACGCACAGGTACTGCGCAACAGTAAACACACCATCGTCCCTGCTGCCCAATTAGTCCCCGGAGACATCGTTTTTCTTGAAGCCGGCAATTTTATCCCGGCCGACCTGCGCTTGATCGAATCTCACAATTTACGCGTGGATGAATCCGCTCTCACCGGTGAGTCTGTTCCCGTGCAGAAAAATGCTGCGCTCCTGGTCAGCCCCGAGAGCAGCCTGGGTGACCGCAAGAATATTGCCTTCATGGGCACGGTCATTTCTTATGGCCGCGGCCAGGGCGTGGTGATCTCCACCGGCATGCACACTCAACTGGGAATGATCGCCACCATGCTGCAAGCCGTCGAAGAAGAAGAAACCCCCCTGCAAAAACGCCTGGATCAACTGGGCAAGACCCTGGGCTGGGCCTGCCTGGCCGTTTGTGCCATCGTTTTTGTCACCGGCATCCTCGAAGGCGGAAATCCGTTGACCCTGTTTATGATTGCGGTCAGCCTGGCCATCGCTGCTGTGCCGGAAGGTCTACCCGCCATCGTCACCATCAGCCTGGCCCTGGGCATGCGCGAAATGATCCATCGTCATGCGCTCATCCGCCGCCTTTCCTCCGTTGAGACTCTGGGGTCTGCTACCGTCATCTGCTCGGATAAGACCGGTACCCTCACTCAGAACGAAATGACCGTGACCCGCATCTGGGTGGACGGCCAATTCACGGCTGTTTCAGGACAAGGTTATCTCCCTGTCGGCGATTTTTCCGTGGCTGGCAAGAAAATCGATCTGGATGATTACCCGGCTGTTCGCACTGCCTTATGGGTAAGCGCTTTGAACAATGACGCGCTGCTCGAAAAGATCGAGGGCGAAGACGGAAAACCGGATTTCAACATGGTGGGTGACCCGACCGAAGGGTCTTTATTGGTGGCGGCTTATAAAGCCGGCGCTTTGACCGCCAATTTGAACCATGCTTACCCGCGTACCAATGAAGTTCCCTTTGATTCCGAACGAAAACGCATGGTCACTATCCATTCGATCGATCATCCCCAAGGAAGCGACATTTCGCCTTTTACCGATGACTCACAGAAAAAATGGAATGTGGTCGCTGTCAAAGGCGCGCCTGATCTGATCTTGAACCTGTGCACGGGTTATCAGCCCATGAATGACGGCGATTCGCTTCCGTTGGACGAGGCGGCCCGCGCACGTATCATCGCTGCCAACGAAGCCATGACTAAAGACGCCTTGCGTGTCTTGGCTGTGGCCTATAAAGTGATCAAAGTTCTGCCCGAAGAAATTTCCGCCGCAACATTGGAAAAGGACCTGATCTTTGTCGGGCTCATCGGTATGATCGATCCTGCCCGTACCGAAGTAAAACCCGCCCTGAAGAATGCAGCCAATGCCGGCATTCGCACCATTATGATTACCGGTGATTACCCCAACACCGCAAGAGCCATTGCCGAAAACATTGGCCTGCTGCGTCCGGGGCATAAAGTGATGACCGGCGCCCAGTTGGATGAGATCGATGACGCGACCTTGAAAACCGAGGTGGAACAGACGGACGTCTTTGCCCGTGTTTCGCCCGAACATAAGATGCGCATTGTCGATGCCCTCAAAGCCAACGGCGAGATCGTGGCCATGACCGGTGACGGCGTCAATGACGCTCCAGCTATCAAACGTGCAGACATCGGTATTTCGATGGGTATCACCGGCACCGATGTGGCCAAAGAGACCGCGGACATGGTGCTCACTGACGATAATTACGTGAGCATTGTCTCGGCCGTCGAACAGGGCCGCATCATTTATTCGAACATCCGCAAATTCGTCTACTATCTGATCTCCTGCAACCTGGCTGAGATCCTCATCATCTTTTTGCCCACCGCTTTTGGTAAACTCTTGATGCCAACCCTTTCCCCCGACCAGTACGCCCCGCTGACAGCTGTGCAGTTGCTCTGGCTGAACCTGGTCACCGACGGTGCCCCGGCACTGGCGCTGGGAACCGAAAAGGGCGACCCGGACATCATGGATCAAAAGCCGCGCCCTCCCAAGGAACCCATCATCAACAACGAGATGAAAGTTGGTGTGGTCATGCAGACCATTGCCATCACTTCCGTCACACTCGTTGCTTTCTTTATTGGCATGGCGCACGATATTCGTTATGCCGAAACGATGGCCTTTGCTACCCTTTCCATCTCGGAACTTCTGCGTGCTTACACTTCACGCTCTGAACACTACCCGCTGCTCAAGATCGGAGTGTTCTCCAACAAGTGGATGAACCTGGCCGTTGCCGCTTCACTAGCCTTAGTTCTGGCTGTGATCTACATTCCTTTCCTCAACCCAATCTTCCAGACCGAAGCCCTGACCGGTGCTGAATGGGAATTGATCTTGCCATTGTTCCTAATCCCGTCGGTTGTCGCCGAGTTGACCAAAGTGGTTTTACGCGCCGTCGCCAAAAAGCAAACTGCCTGAAAATTGTTCTGTCGTAAAATGATCCGTTCAAATACTCCCCACCGCAGAAAATCTATCCGTTTACCCGGATACGATTATTCACAAGGCGGGGAGTATTTTGTTACCATTGTTGCGTTCAACCACCAACCAATATTTGGAAATGTCACCAATGATGATATGAATCTTTCGCCCGTGGGCATGGTCGTCCAGAATTGTTGGGAAATAATTCCCGAACATTTTCCAAACACAGAATTGGGTGCATCTATCATCATGCCCAACCATTTTCATGCAATCATCCACATAATTGACGACGATTGTAGGGACACAGTAAATGGCGATGATGGTGATCGTAGGGGCACGATATATCGTGCCCCTACGACAGAACAATTTGGGAAACCCGTGGTTGGTTCGATACCAACCATCATTCGGACATTTAAGGCTGCTGTTACCAGAATTGTCGCTAGAGAATTACACACAACCCCCGTCTGGCAGCGCAATTATTACGAACACATCATTACCTCTGAAAGAGAATACATCCAAATAGAAGCGTATATCGAAAATAATCCGGCAAATTGGGTGAATGATCGGGAAATATTGACTTAATTTATGGCTTTGGGGATTCTGACAATAACGCCGCAATCGGCGCAAAGGTGCGGCGGTGAATGGCGCAGGGGCCAAATTCTTCCAAGCGCTGTTGATGCAGCGCCGTGCCGTATCCTTTATGCCGGGCGAAGGCATACTGCGGATAAGACTGCACGCAGTCGACCATCCAGGCATCCCGGTGGGTCTTAGCCAGGATCGAAGCCGCCGCGATGCTCAAACTGCGCTGGTCGCCTTTGATGAGAGCCGTCTGCGGCCTATCCACATCCGGAAGGAACAAGGCATCGATCAATAAATGTTCGGCACTCACGCTCAGCGCCATCAGCGCCCGTTGCATGGCCAGGCGTGTTGCCGGCAGGATGCCCAACGTGTCGATCTCGGCGGCGCTGCTCTCACCCACCGCCCAGGCCAGCGCCTGCTCGTGAATCAACCCGGCCAGAACGGTACGCCGTTCCGCTTTGAGCTGCTTGGAATCGCGTACCCCTTGAAGCGTTTGCATTATCTTTATATCCATTGGAAGGATTACCGCACCAGCCACTACCGGGCCGGCCCAGGCGCCCCGTCCAGCTTCGTCAAACCCGGCAATTTGCCGGATATTCTGTTCCCACAACGCCTGTTCAAACTCCAGGTCAGGCGCAGCGGGAATTTGAGTGTCGTCTATGCGCGCAGGCATGATCCCTCAGCGGGAATACACTCCGCGGCGCAGGTTGCGCCGGATTAGCAGCAAATCCAAAGCCATGTGAACCGAATCATGCATCACATGGATCTTGCTGTGGGGCTGGTAATACCAGGGAATAGGTACTTCGATGGTGCGTAACTTCATTTGGCGGGCAATGGCTAATATTTCCACATCAAAGGTCCAGCCGTAGATAGTCATTTTTGGGAAAAGCGTTTCGGCTGCTTCAGCCGTGAAGCATTTAAAGCCGCACTGGGTGTCGTTCAGTTCGGGCAAGGTGAGAATGCGAACCAGCGAGTTAAATACCCGCCCCACCACATGGCGGTAGAACGGTTCGTCGTAACGCACAGCTCCCCTGGCTTCACGCGATGCAATGGCGATATCAAAATCGCCGCGCTCCGGCGGAAGAAAATGGGCGATCTCTTCGATGGGCATGGAGAGATCAACATCGCAGATAAAGCGGTACGTCCCCTTTGCCTGCAGCATGCCTTTTTGCACCGCCCGACCTTTGCCCGGCAGCTCTTCATGGATCACTCTAACGTAATCATGTGCGCGCGCGAAAGTCTGCGCTATGCTCAAAGTGGCATCCACACTGGCGTTTTCAATGATGATCAATTCGCAGGGGTAGGACTGTTTCTTAATGAAATCATCCGCCTTCAATAACGAATCAGGCAAACGTAATTCTTCATTATGAGCAGGGAAAAGGATCGACAGAAAGGGTTGAGAATTAGGCATTAATTTATCTACCAAGATTTTTCTAATTATAAATGTTATTTTCAGACTTGTCCTATTTTGCCCCTTTTTTCTGTATATCTACATATTTTCAATGGATGTTATCACCCATAGTTGGGTTAAAACAAAGACCCCATAGATTAGGTGAGGTCTTTTTGTCGGGGCCCGCCCCAACAACGTCTGGGTTATCCCGCGAGGGACACGGCGATACACAAAACAAAAACCTCACGGATTAGGTGAGGTCTTCTTGTCGGGGCCTGCTTCAACTACGTCTGGGTTATCCCACGATGGGACAGGCCGCCGGCATTTAAAACAAAAACCTCACGGTTAAATGAGGCTTTTAAGTCGGGGTGGGCGGACTTGAACCGCCGGCCCCCGCGTCCCAAACGCGGTGCGCTGCCAACTGCGCTACACCCCGATGTGGATAGAGTATAATCCGAAGCAGTCACATACGTCAAGGAACCCGGAATTATGTCTTTTTTTACTGGAAAAGTAAAGCTGTTACTGTTTTCTTGTGCTATTGTTCTATTTCTCACTGCCTGCGCGCCTGAACTTCCCCATTTCTATGTTGAAACCCCCACAATGACCTCCACTGCAGTTGCAGAAGCCGCTGCAGCAACTCCCACGGCGACAGCCCCGGTCTCCTGCACGGAACCCGTCGGTACCGTCGCCACTGTAACCGTACCCGGTAAAGCCAAAAAAACGTCCACTGAGCTCAAAGTCTATACTCCGCCCTGTTATTCCAGCACAGCGGGTATTCGCTACCCGGTGCTATATATGCTGCACGGCCAAACCTATGACGACAACCAATGGCTGCAACTGGGTCTGACCGGGGATGCTGACCAATTGATCTCTTCGGGGCAAATCCCCGCGCTGATCATTGTGATGCCCAATGAGTCCGCCTCGATGTCTGACGCGGATACTTCAAATTTTGGCGATGTGATGATCAATGAGATTATCCCCTGGGTGGACCAGAATTATGCCACCTGTAACATACGCGAGTGCCGCGCCATCGGCGGGCTTTCGCGCGGCGGCAACTGGGCCATCCGCCTGGGCCTGACCTACCCCGATCACTTTGCCGTGATCGGGGCTCACTCGGCACCGCTGTTTTACGGCGACCTCAACCGCGTCCCCACATGGATCAAAGCCATTCCTGCCGGGTCGCCTGCACCGATGATCTACATTGATTTTGGCAAGAGCGACGAAGACAAGGATGAGATTCAGCAGTTCAATGACGAATTGAACAACATCGGCGTCCTGCACCAGATGGTCCAGTTCAACGGCTTCCATGACAACCAATACTGGTCCGCCCACGCCGCGGAGTATCTGCGTTGGTATGCCGCCTCGTTAGCCCGCCCTCAGGTGGGGCCAGTCCCCCTGTCGGGGGCAGGTCTTCAAAAGTAGCTGCCGTGCATTCTCTCACGCGGAGCACGCGGGGACGCGGAGTAAAGGCATTACAGGGGTTTTTACAAACTTGAATTGTTAACCTAGCGATCTATATTATCTTACTCAACAACGGATGAAGTTCAAAAACGAAAGGTTTTCTCTGCGGCTCCGCGTGAGGAAGAAATTAATACATTTCCGGGTTCTTGAACGGGATGAGCGCAAAGATCACTGCCGGCACGTACAGCCCGGCCCGGTCAACAGCGTCCCCGGTGAGCAGGCCCACCGCTCCGTTTTTCTGCTTGGAGTTGCTGCGCCCGAAGACGCGGTCGTCCGCTTCGCCCAGCTCCACCCCCTCGCGTACCAGCGCGGCCACCTTCTCGGGCAGAAAGAACTCCCCGGAACGGCCCTTGCTCTGGCGCTCGCGGTCCAGCACCACAACCCAGGCGAACACCCCGATCTCGCCGTCTCTTTCCTCCGCGCCGCCCTCGATGCCCACCCAGTAATCCGCGTCGGGGATCTGGTCGCGCACCATGCGCGCGCGTTCATTGGCACCCTGCAGCGTCTCAGCGTCGCTCATCGGCTGCACGGAGATGCTCGGCACGGCCTTAGCCGGGAGCGCACGAAACTCCTCTTCGGGGAACATGGCGCAAAATCCCTGCACGGCGGCGTTGAGTTTGACCGGGTTGGTGGAGGCAACAATAATGGTTTTCATGAATTTGCATGTCCTTTACTTTTAATTGTAGTCGATTCAAATAAATTAAATGGATTTCCAACAAAAAGGGAGAGCAAAGATTAATTTTTACCCCTACCAATGGGTGCCATATTGAACAATTTGGTAAACCCACCTTCGGGTCAATTCCAACCATCGTTCGATGTTTCAAAGCCGCGGTGACCAGAAAGATCAACCAAGGGCGCGAACTAGATCCCTTGGTGATCTGGCAGCGGAATTATTATGAACATGTGATCAAGTCCGATGAAGAATATGAACGTATCGAAGCATACATTTTAGAGAATCCATTGTGCTGGCTGGAAGACAAGGAAAATATTTAGTAGTGCGCTTTAAGCGCACTAATGTTGTAATGAGTCATACAATTGATCTATTCCAGAATATGTACAATCCCGGGTTATAGGCGGGATTTTTCTTCAAAAAAATGAAACCTTAAAATATTTCAAATATGCTTGACTTTGAAATGTAAAAGTTGTAGTATATCTAACTAATAAGGACAAATTGATAATGTTAGAAAAAAGTGGTTTCAAAATGATGGCGATGTGCATGATGTGTCTAAAGCGAGGAGCTTTTACACACGTTATGGCTTGCCAGAAATGAAGCCTTAAACTTAGTGAAAGTTAAGCTCCTCGACTGAAGAAGAAAAGGAGCGCACCCAAGCAATTATGGTCCGGGAAAGCTCCCGGACTTTTTTGTTTAACAATCCAATTGTCAAAATAAATTTGTTCCTGAAGAAGAAGTAGGGTTTGATCTAAAACGATCACCTGAATCATGTGAAAAACAATAGAAAGGTGAGTCCCTTTCTAAAGTTATTATTTTATTCGGATCGACCGAATAAAGAATTTATATAAGGAGAACATCATGAAGTCGAAAACACCTATTGTAATTGTGACATTGTTTGTGCTGATAAGTATCGTACTTTCAGCTTGCCAGACTGCCACTCCCGCTCCAACTGTTGCAGCTACTGCAACTGAAGCGGCCACTGCCACCGAAGCCGCCACGGCAGCTACTGCTGCTGGAACAGCCGTGGCTTCGGATCCAGATACCATTATCATTGGAACCACAGATAAGATCGCAAGTCTCGACCCTGCCGATGCCTATACCGTGCATGACTGGGAGATCATTAAGAATGTCAGTAGAGGCTTGATCGATTGGAAACCCGGTACAACAGATTTGGAACCAGATCTGGCTACTGATTTGGGTACTGTTTCAGCCGATGGGCTGACCTATACTTTCACTCTGAAAGATGGCATCAAGAATGGCGATGGTACTGCTGTAACAGCCACTATTTATGCTTCACAACTCAATCGTTTGCTCACAATTGGGCCAGGCAGCGCGAATGATGTCGCAGATACACTTGTAGTTCCGTACGTAAAATCCATTGTTGCCCCGGATGATAAGACCATCGTGTTCACTTTGATTACTCCGATTGCTTATTTCCGCAGTCTTCTTGCCACTGCTCCATATGTATATGCTGACCCGAAGACCTTTACTACAAAAGCAACCAATTTGTTCCCGGCTGCACCTGTTTATGGCACTGGCGCCTGGTTCATTTCTCAATTCAAGGCCGACGAGCAATTGGTTCTTGAACCGAACCCTTACTATACAGGCTCTACACCCGCCAAAGCCAAGCGAATTATAGTTCGTTTCTATTCTGACCCGAACACCCTTGCTTTAGCCGTTCAAAGTGGTGAAGTTGATATCGCCTGGCGTACTTTTAGCGCCGATCAATTAACCACCCTTGAAAAGCAAAAAGGTATCAAAATTGGAACCATCTCCGGCGGTAAAATTCTTTTCCTCAGCATCAATCGCACACTGGCTCCAACCAGTGATACAAATGTCGCTAAAGCCATCGCCTCAGCCATCGATCGTAATGAAATTGCCGATACGGTTTTTGGTGGAAAAGTAACTCCGTTATTCTCACAGGTTCCTCCCGGTTTCCTGGGCGCAAGTACAGCCTTTGACACTTTGTATAAATCACCAGATTTAGATGCCGCCAAGAAATTTTTGGAAGCCTCCGGCTACTCTGACACCAAACCTCTTGAAATTAAGCTTTGGTATCCTCCCGAGCACTACGGTGCCACCACCGCTGCCTGGGTAGAAATTCTTAAGAAACAACTTGAAGCCACTGGCGAGATTAAAGTCACCCTGCAGGCTCAAGAATGGAGCACCTACATCCCGGCCTTGATTGGTGGTAAATCTTATAACCTGGCTGTTCAAGGTTGGTTCTTCGATTACCCCGATAGCTCCAACTACCTGGATCCGTTTGTTTATAATGGCGGCCTTGGCAATAATCTGACTGCCAAATCGACTACCGATCCCAACGGTGTTGGAATCAACGATACAGCCAAAGATCTTGTCAAATTATTAACTCAGGCTGATATTGAACAGGATAACACCAAACGTATCGCAGATTATCAAAAAGCCCAGGATCTGTTTGCCGATCAGGCGGGAGATATCCCTCTGTATTTTGAAGCTGAACATGTCGTGTATCGCGATAATATCAGCGGCTCTTCCGACTATGATGCAACTGATTCGTTGAACATTGGCGCGAACATCTTCTTCAATTACTCTTTGATCTCCAAGAAATAGTAAGTGAATATTAGCTGACTTCAATGGGGCCGACAGAAAAACAAGGGGGAATCGGCCCCTACATAAATCAAAATTACCCGTAAAACAGGGGGAGTGATCTACAGAAATAATTTCTTAAACCAGCCAGCGCCTCAAAGCGCTGGCTTTCACTTTGTGACCGCAGGTAAGGTACGCTTGAGGCTCA
>Ga0302174_10000460_pt1 | contig 12968 bp, 5 predicted proteins | sample I_Fen_N3_2_FD_198789 | JGI IMG/M metagenome (GOLD analysis project Ga0302174, IMG submission 198789) | Peat permafrost microbial communities from Stordalen Mire near Abisko, Sweden - I_Fen_N3_2 | ecosystem: Environmental > Terrestrial > Soil > Wetlands > Permafrost | place: Sweden: Abisko... | reverse complement strand
GGGAGCTTATATTCTGATTCAATCATCTACTTTTTCTTTTAAACTGACAGTATCTAACAAACAAAACATCAAACGCTCAAAAAATCTGCAACTGGAAAATCGAACACTTGAAAGTGCCGTAAAACAACGAACAAAGGAATTACAGATAGCTAACATAGAACTTACGAGCATCAACAAGCAGAACGATTTTATGATATCAACCATTTCACACGATTTGATGAATTCATTTAATGTATTACTGACTTTTCCCCGTTTGTTGTATCAGGATGATAGTTTTCCCGACAAATATCGCAGTAACATGGAAATGATTTATAAAGCTGCAGAAAACGGACACAGCATACTGGAAAATATGCTGGAATGGACAAAATTGCGCATAAACCATAAAGATGATCCGCAACCCATACAGAATTTGTCGCACATAGTTAGCCAAAGTCTTGACTTACAAGCATATTACATACAACGTAAAAATCTCCGGATAGAAACAGCGATAAACGATAAGTTTCATTTTTACTGCCAAAAAGAACAATTAAATGCAATTCTGCGTAACCTGATTTCCAATGCCATTAAATTCAGCAAGGATGAGGGTACGATCGGCATAAAAAATAAAATAAAAAACGGGCGGGTTCAAATTCTGATCGTGGACAAAGGAATAGGAATAAGTCCTGAGATGCGCGAATTGCTATTCAGACGTGCCAATAATAAAAAACGTTTAGGAACGCATGGCGAGAAGGGTGCCGGAATAGGGCTTTTAATTATCAAGGATTTGGTAGAAAGTAATAATGGCCAAATAAGCTGTTATAGTAAACAAAACAAAACAACAGTATTTATAGTCGAATTTAAATTACTATCATACGATGCAAATGAGACAAATATTAATTATTGATGATGACCCTGCTGCAATAGCAGTGCTGGAGCTGTTGCTGAAAAGGGCCGGGTATAGCACGTACTCCAGCACCAAACCACAAATGGCGATTGAGACGCTAACAAATTTTCCGGTGGAACTAGTCATTCTTGACTGGCAAATGCCTGAGCGGGATGGAATGGAAGTTTTGAAAGAAATACGAAGCCATCCCGAATTTGACACCATGCCCGTTATCATAGCCACTGGAGTTCACACCTGCTCCTACGATCTAAAATCGGCATTGGATTTTGGAGCCACGGATTATTTGAGAAAACCGATTAATGAACTAGAACTGGAAGCACGCATAGCAAATGCTTTTCGGATGGTTCAGTACCACAAGAAAACCCTGAACATAGCGCTGGAGTCGAAAAACAAACAACTGGAAAGTACTGAAACCAAAGCCAAACTATTGCAGAGTGAGCTGGACAAAAAAGAACGCGAAATGATAGCAGCTGCCATAAATATCATTCAAAACAAAAAATTCATATCGAGTCTCAAATTCGACTTATTTGAGAGCAAAATAAAGTTTGACATACAGCAACAAAGACTTCTGAAACAAGTTTTCAGCAAGTACGACAATATGGCAAATTCATTAAACTGGGAATTGTTTGAGAAAAGATTTGTGGAGCTTAACAGCAATTTTTATGGATGCCTGCTTAATGAATCATCCTCATTGACCTGGGGGGAACTGCGCCTTTGCGCTCTGTTTAGAATTGGGTTTTCACTTAAAGAAATTGCTGTACTCAATTATTCGAACTACGATGCTGTAAGAAAAGCGGTTTACCGAATCCGAAAAAAACTGGGGATCAGTGAAAAAACAGACATAAACCTGTATTTACAGAAGTATTGAAAAAGGAAACCAAGAGAAACGCAATAAGCAAGGTCTAAAATAAAACTCTCCTTAAACCAAACTGAGTTCAAGGAGAGTTTCATTATCATTTTCTCGTCAAAAGGACTCGACCTATCTGTTGGAAGTCAACACTTTGATTTCAACTCTTCGGTTCTTTTTACGATTATCTTCCGAAGTATTTGGAACCAACGGACTCTCTTCACCCTGAGTGATAGTGGTCAATCTATTTGCAGGTACACCTTGTAAAAGGAGTTTTGCTTTCACCATATTGGCTCTTTTTAAGCCCATCCGAAGGTTATTTCTACTTGTTCCCCAATCGCATGAATAGCCGGTAATTTGTAAGCTATGACTTTGGTCTGCTTTTAGCATATCACCAAGTTCCTTTAGTTTAGCAGTTTCTTCATCCAGTATTTTATCAGAATTCTTTGCAAAATAAATCGTGATTGTTGATATTGTGTCTAAAGGTCGATCGGCTACTTTTTCTTTTTCTTCAATAGCAGGTCGATTGGTTACTGGTTGCTCCTTAACTACATACTTATCAACAGCTTTTTTCTGTATCGCGATCAGAGTATCTGTTTTTTGAACAGCCTCAGGCACTTTAGACATTAGTGGAAGTTTATCATCAGCAATTATTACTTTTGGAGGTTCAGACAAGCGGAAATACACGCCCAGTTTAACGCCAAGCGATATAGGAGTCAGCGTTGCAGTTTGCTTGCTTGCCAACACGCCATTGTATACCCCATCCAGTTGGTAGACGTCTTTAGCATCGGCTTTAAGTGCATTGTTCAATCCGTAATTAACATAAGCTCCAAGATACAGATCTAGTTTGGACGATAAAGAATAGAGCCCTCCGACATCAGCCACCGCCATGTACAATGGGCACAATGACAGTTTACCTTTATAGGTGTCAGTAGTGGTTATTAGTCCATTTTCCGGGGAATCACTAACTTCTAAATCGCCATATTGAGCGTAATAACCGGTAGTTGTTATACTACCACCAGTTGTTTTATAGCTACTGGAAACAGGAATTGAGAGCTTACCCCCCGCCGATCCCTGAAAAGTCATTTTACGACTTAGTGCAAGCCTGTACTGTAAGGTTAACGGAATATCCAGAAACAAAGCTTGTTGTTTCTCCTGTAAGTTGCTGTAATTCGTACGAAGCTCAAATTTCTCTCCGTCAATATCATTCTGCGAAGATGCCGTTTTGTAGTTAATGGTCGACCGGGCATTAAACCACTGTAGCCCTAAACCGGATTGAACACCCCAGTGCTGAGTGAAAAAGCAACTGTATCCTAAATTTATCGTATTGCCAGACTGTCCGCTTTGTGTTCCGTTTTGCAAATTGTAGGAAAGATTGTGTAACCCGCCACCCACAGTTAAATGTAGAAAATGTTGATATTCCTGAGCTTGTAACATACAGCAAAAAAGGAAGCTCAGAACTAATGTAATTTGTTTTTTCATTTATTTTTTTGTTTCTAGATTGATCTTATTTCGTCATTAATCAGCATCGTAATGCATAAGAAAAACTGATTCGGGGTTTGCTATCAGTTTGCCACTACGACTTTGAACTGGTACGCATCTCCGTCTGTCATCCGTACACGCCCGGTGTATACTCCCTGCGTGGTGGACAACTTAATAGTATTGATTTTTTCGACATGTGTGGTTTTATACACAAGTACACCACGCTCGGAATACACCGATAGCTCGGCACCCGCCAAATTTTGGTCGGTATCCTCATCTGAAATTTCGACCGTAAAGGTCTGATCAGCCTTCACCATACTTGGATAAGCAGTTACCTTCTGATTTATCGGAAGGTTCAGTTCTTTGGGGAACGAGTAAAGTGTTTCACCATCAGTGGTGATGGCCTGCACTGTATAAGTTCCAATCAATCCTTTAGGGTCGCGGTAGAACTGTTTAGTAGCTCCCTCGATAGCTACGCCGTCTTTATACCACTGATACGAAGCGAACATTCTGGTATTGTTATCTAAAACCAAAACCCGTTTGTATTTTACAACAATATACTCTGTCGGGATATTAACCGTCATTACAAAGTCATAAGCAGTACTTTCTGCCCCCGAATCATTCCGCATTTGCAGTGTTCCTTTGTACTTTCCCGGTTTCGTTCCTGCAGGTACTGTAATAGTTATTGTTCCATCAGAGTTCGCTGTGGCTAAAGCCGTGTAACTTACATTCTGAATTCCTACAGCCAATGCAGCTGTTTCATAAGTTATCTTATACTGAGTAGGACCTCCGGCAACAACGTTATAGAATAAAACCAAGTTATTGCTGGTCGGGCTAGGAGTTGGATTCGATAGTGGTCCTAAAGTGATGGTACCAGAGGATATCTCAGCACCCCTGACTACAAAATCAGCAGGAGCAGTATAATTTCCAGCTGCATTACCACCTAAACTGTACACTACAGTTATCATCTTGTTAGTTCCAACAGTAGCATTGTCGTAACTTGCCACAGCACTAACTGTAACATTGCCCTCATCGCCGGTAGCCACACCCGATAAGGTTCCCATACTGGTTATAGCCGCCATTTTGTTTCCATCGTACACTTTACTAGGTGTTACAGTCGGAGCAGCTATTGTCAGAGCTTTTGCAGTAATACTCCCGTTAGCAGTCACATAGCTGATATCATAATTGCCTGTTACATCTGCACCATCTTTTTTAAGGATAAGCCCCGAAGCAGTCAGCACATGTGTTGTCCCCACCGCAGCATTATCGAATGCTTGCGCTGGAGCAGTGCTTATCGCATCGCCAGTGGCCAATGTTCCGACTGTAGGAACAGCTGTAGAAACAGTAGTACCATCGTAAATTTTAGTATCGATGGCTGCTGTTACGGTTACTGCCAGTTTGTTGATCGTACCTGTAGCAGTCACATAGCTGATGTCATAATTGTCTGTTACATCCGTGCTACCTTTTTTAATGGTAAGCCCCGAAGCAGTCAGCACATGTGTTGTACCCACCGCAGCGTTATCGAAGGCTTGTGTTGGAGCAGTAGCTATTGCATCTCCAACGGCTAATGTTCCCACTGTAGGAGTAACTTTAGAGTCAGTAGTACCATCGTAAATTTTAGTATCGATGGCTGCTGTTACGGTTACTGCCAGTTTATTGATCGTACCTGTAGCAGTCACATAGCTGATGTCATAATTGTCTGTTACATCCGTGCTGCCTTTTTTAATGGTAAACCCCGAAGCAGTCAGTACATGTGTTGTACCCACCACAGCATTATCGAAGGCTTGTGTTGGAGCAGTGGCTATCGCATCTCCAACGGCTAATGTTCCCACTGTAGGAGTAACTTTAGAGTCAGTAGTACCATCGTAAATTTTAGTATCGGTGGCTGCTGTTACGGTTACTGCCAGTTTGTTGATCGTACCTGTAGCAGCCACATAGCTGATGTCATAATTGTCTGTTACATCCGTGCTGCCTTTTTTAATAGTAAGCCCCGAAGCGGTCAGCACATGTGTTGTCCCCACCACAGCATTATCGAATGCTTGTGCTGGAGCAGTAGCTATTTCATCTCCAGCGGCTAATGTTCCCACTGTAGGAGTAACTTTAGAGTCAGTAGTACCATCGTAAATTTTAGTATCGGTGGCTGCTGTTACGGTTACTGCCAGTTTGTTGATCGTACCTGTAGCAGCCACATAGCTGATGTCATAATTGTCTGTTACATCCGTGCTGCCTTTTTTAATAGTAAGCCCCGAAGCAGTCAGTGTATTAGTTCCAGCGTTTATATTATCGAACACTTGTGTTGGTGCAGCGTTTATTTCATCACCTACAACTAATACTCCTACTGCTGGTGCAACGTTAGAAACAGTAGTGCCATCGTAGGTTTTGGTATCCGTGGCTGCTGTTACAGTTAATGCCTGTTTATTGATCGTACCTGCTGCGGATACATAACTGATATCATAATTGCCAGTCATGTCCACACCGGTATTGCGCCCCTTATATATTGTTTCAACGCTTGGTTTATCGAATGCAGGTGCATTATCCCTAACAACGCGCTTAATGGTAAGCCCCGAAGCAGTCAGTGTGTTTGTTCCAGCATTTATATTATCGAACACTTGTGTAGGAGCTACATTTATTGCATCGTCTGAAGCCAGTGCTCCTACCGTTGGAACAGCTGTAGACGCAGTAGTACCATCGTAAGTTTTGGTTTCAGCAACAGCCGTTACGGTTAATGCCTTTTTACTCACCGTCAGCTGTTGAGTTACATTAACAGCCGCTAAATTTGTAGCATCACCCGCCTGTGTAGCCGTAATGTTAGCAGTACCTGCACCCACAATAATAACGGTAGTACCCGATATGCGTGCCACTGCGGTGTTATCGCTACTGTAGCTTACTGCTAAGCCCGATGTGGAAGTGGCAGCCAAATCAAACGTGTCGTCACCGTAGGTTTTAGATGCCAAGGCATCAAACGTGATGGTCTGTGGACTCTTCACTGCAATACTAATAGTAGCCGTACTACTTCCCCCACCGTTTGCCGTTGACACCGTATAGGTAGTAGCAGCACTGGCCGCTGTAGGTGTACCACTGATAGCACCCGTAGCACCATCGAAACTTAAACCCGTAGGTAAAGCCGGACTGATAGTGAATAATCCTACTCCTCCACCTGTATTTGTTGGCGTTAAAGCTACGATAGGCATACCGACCACATAACTTTGCGGTGTGACGTAACTTATATTAGGGGCAATATCGATAGTGGTAAACGTCATGTCATTCCCATTGGTTGTTCCCCCTGAATTTACGCCAACTATCCTGTAATGATAAGTAGTATTAGGGGTTAAACCCGTAAGAGCATAACTAACTGCAGTTGCCAATGTCCCTGTAACAGGACTTTGAGCAGCAGTAACTGTTGTTCCATAGCTTGTTGTTAATCCGTAGTCAAAAGTTACGGCAGTACTGCCACCGTAAGCATTTACACTACCGTTTAGTATTGCGCCAGTCTTCGTGATAGCACTTGCCACCGTGGTAATTGCAGCAGGGGCAATTACTAAATCATCAATAATGTTTGGCATAAAATTTTTCCATTGAGGTGCTGCAGCATACGCATCCCTTGTGCCAACCGGTACGTGCAAAATACAGCCACTCGTGGAAGTCCCGTCAAAGGCACTAATGCCTAAGTTCGAACAAGGTGTAACTCCATACACTTTTATGGAGCTAATATTAGAACACCACCGAAAGGCCACAAGCCCAATAGAAGTTACCGACGCTGGGATTGTTAATGAGCCGTTGAAACCGCTACAAGAATGAAAAGCATATTGTTCAATAGAAGTTACCGAGGAAGGAATAGTATAACTTCCTGTTTTAGATTTCGAATAATGTATAAGTTTGGTTTTATATTTATCAAATAACACGCCATCTTCACTCAAATAGTTGGGATTAGCCACATCAACTATTATTAAACCCTTACAGTCCTGAAAAGCCCTTTCCCCAATGGAAGTTACTGAGGAAGGGATCGTCAACGAACCAGTCAAACCGCTGCAATTGTAAAAAGCTAGTTTGCCAATTGAAATCACAGAGGAAGGAATCGTCAACGAACCTGTAAAGCCGGTACAACCATAAAAAGCATATGATCCGATAGAAGTTACTGACGAAGGGATTGTCAATGAACCGGTCAAATTGGAACAAAAGGTAAATGCACCAAATCCAATAGAAGTTATCGACGATGGCATCACGATGGATGTCAGTTTGGCGGGTCTGTCAAAAGCACTCTCTGGAATTTCGTTAGCCGGATAAGTTGTATTTATTGTCAAAACAGTTCCATCAATTCCTGTGTATTCAGCTATTGTAGCACCACTTAAATCCAATTTAGACAACAGTAGCATAGCATCACGCATGGTTTTAAAGTCTCGGGCATCGATGGTGCCGGTAACGGTAAGGTTGGTAACAGTAGCCAAATCGCCTCCGGCTGCCGTGATGGCAGCAGCTAAACCACCGGCAGTAACACCGGATAGACTTATAACAGGGTTACCCATATACGTAAACTGACCAGAAGCACTTATGGCACTTGTACCCCATCCAGTTGTAACGGTTATATCCGTAGTGCCGAAAGCACCGGCAGGTGAAGTCGCCGTTATCTGTGTGGGTGAATTAACCGTGTAACCAGTGGCATTAGTACTGCCAAATTTCACGGCACTAGCGCCTATAAAGTTGACTCCGGTAATTACTACCGATGTTCCTCCTGCTATTGGCCCATTTGTAGGCGATATAGCGGTTATCGTTGGTAGAGGAACATACATAAACTGATCAGAAGTATTTATGGCACTTGTACCCCATACAGTTGTAACTGTTACATCCGCAGCTCCTGTAGAGCCCGCAGGCGAAACGGCTATAATCTTTGTGGGCGAACTAACCATATAACTAGTGGCATTGGTACTCCCAAATTTCACGGCGATAACGTCTGTTAGGTTGGTTCCGGTAATTACTACAGATGTACCACCTAGTGTTGTGCCTGATGTGGGCGAAATGCCTGTAACGGTTGGGGGAGGTAATGCTACCGCTGCTGTTTTAAACGTTACTTCGTCTCCATAATAAGTACCGGTAGTATTAGTAACATAGGCCTTTAGATAATATTTAGTATTGGCCGTCAAGCCGGTTATGGCAGACGTAAATGTTGAGGTAGACGAGGCATCACCTTGTGTTGTTTTGGTACTAAGCTCCACTGTAGGATTGGTTACCGTGCTCCACACCACACCGTGTTGCGTGAGGTTGGTTTCTCCTAAGCCGCTTATTGTGCCATTTCCGGTGGCAGTAGTTAAACCCACATTAGTTACTGCTTGAGTGCTTAGCATTGGAACTATAAGCTCATCTTTTTTAGTTATAAAAGCGTTCCACTGAGTCTCCCCAGCATAGCGAGATATAGTTCCAATCGGCATATTTAACACACAAGTACTTGTGCTTATACCCCCAAATACCAAGTTTCCTAATATCATCGAGCTCGGCAAAGTTCCATATACTTTTATAGAACTGATTTTTGAACAGTTGAAAAATGCCTGCTCTCCAATGGAGCTTACAGAAGAAGGGATTGTTAACGCACCTGTTAAACCCGAACAATTATAAAAAACTGATGTCTCAATGGAAGTTACAGAAGAAGGGATTGTTAACGACCCTGTAAGGCCTGAACAATCATAAAAAGCATAAGCTCCAATGGATGTTACAGAGGAAGGGATAGTATAACTTCCTGTTTTAGATATTGGACACTGTATAAGTTTTGCTTTATTTTTATCAAATAACACACCATCTTCACTCGAATAGTTAGGATTAGCTATATCTACTATTATTAGACCGCTACACTGCATAAAAGCAGAAGATCCAATAGAAGTTACCGAGGCAGGGATCGTCACCGAACCGGTCAGGCTCCTACAATCAGCAAAAGCATTTAGTCCAATAGAAGTTACCGAGGAAGGAATTGTCAACGAACCGGTCAGGCTCCTACAAAAAGTAAAAGCGCAATCCCCGATATTAGTTACCGACGCAGGTATAGCTAAAGCCGTAAGACCCGAGCAGTTTTTAAATGCATTAGCTCCTATAGAAGTAACCGACAAAGGCATACTAATAGTTGTGAGACTTGCTTTTCCTGCATAAGTGGACGAAGCACTAAATGCACACTGCGGTATTTCATTGGCAGGATAATCCGCAGTACCATTTGTACCGGGAATATTTGTACCAGCCGCTATCGTAGCTCCACTTAAGTTGAGGTTAGCCAACAGTGGCATATCATCACGCATGGTTTTGAAGTCGCGGGCATCGATGGTGCCGGTAACGGTAAGATCGGTCACGGTGGCTAAGTACGCACTTGCATCAGTAGCCAAATTGCCGGCTGTTGTATTCACAGTATGAATTTCAGTAGCCTGCACTATAGAAAAGAGACATGTAAAAAGAAAAAGAGTAAGGGTTTTCTTCATCGGTAATTGTTTTTCTTATTGTTGTAATTCGTCAATGTCTAATCTTGTATAATCAAGTTTTTACTACTTTCTTTTCGACTGTCCCGCCTTCGGTGATAATTTTGGCTATATACGTTCCTTTTCGAAATGAACTTATTGATACAAGTTCTTCGTTAATCACCTCTCGTCTAAGCAACACTTTACAGTTCAAATCACTTACTATCAGTTGTGCTGTATCTTCCAGCCCAACAATGTGAAAGTCGTTAGTTACTTCGTTTTGAATAAGTTTTAAAGCAGACAAAGCTGCGGTTGGTTTTATTGACATTGAAATTTTCTTTGTTTTAATTATTAAAGTATTGTGAATAAAATCGGCTAGTTCTGCCCAATGTGCTACTTTACTTTTTATTGTTTTTTCAACTAAAATGCGACATTGTTAGCTTTCTATTATTTATTTACACAAAAATAAACTTAGCTCGACTTAATCTTCACAAAATGAAACAAACAAATGTACTCACATTAGTTCTATCAACCGTCTTATATGTGGGTACATTTAGGGTACACAATCAATCTGATAACTCACATTAAACCCGTATATTTAGGGACTAAAGCGGTTGTGCAGACCAGCTGATAGTAACCCATTATTGAAGGTTCGATAAAAAACGGCACTGCTTTTTTTTCTCTTCATAAAGCATGTATCGTTCCATTTTGGCAACAAATTAGAAATATGCTCTCGAGAGGCAATATACTATATTTCAGTATATATTATACCGGGCTTGTAGTCAAAAAAAACGATTTCAGTTGCAACACCCAAGGCTGCACCCATGGGCTAGTACGCTGTTTGTTTTGATGGTGGATATTAATTGCCGTTCCGGCAACCGACTCCTATTTATCGGAATGAGGGTGGATCATAAACAGGAAGAGAATTGGCTTTAGCCCAATAGAATCAAATGGTTCTATTGGGCTAAAGCCGGGATATTTGTGTAGTCTTCCAACCGTCCCATAAATGGGACGACAATTAGCTACTGCTTAACATAACGCTAGTATAATTAGCCTCACAGCTTACACTTCTAATCTGCAAGTATTTTCAATGGAACTTAAACTTTTGAGACTTCCTCTTAACTGGTTATGTTCATAAACCGCCGATATGATTTTCAACCTCTGTCAGTTTTTTTATCTGCTAGTCTCTGTTAGCTTTTTGCTGCCTTTTGGAGAAACCAGTAAGCGTAAACCCCGGCAGCTACAATTTAACCCTTACCCTTCATCTCACCGCCTTGTTTTTAAGGTAAAATATGCATCTATTTTAGCTCCAATTTACATTAACCAAAAGCTCTTTTTTGTATATTTATAAGAGATAATTTTGTATATCCTTCCATTTTAACTGATTTTTCCTCTATGATTCCTGTAAGCTTCCTGTAAGGTTCCTATAAGGTTCCTGTAAGGTAGCCCTATTTGTGAGTATTTATGCAGAAATGCACTGTTTTCAACTGTTGTAAGCTGCTATGATTATAGCAAAAAGAGTAGGTAATGATCAGTTAAAACAAGGGATTATCTGTTCATAATTTAACGTGAGTTCAATATAAGCAAGTTCACATTGTGCCATAGTCAAATTGTTTAAATGATAAATAAGGTTTTGCTTGGTAGTACTATATTGATCTTCTATATAACTAGTTTTATTTATTAACCGCTGACAGGGTCTTCGACCGCTGTCAGCGGTTTTAAATCAGTTATTCTTATTGGCGTTTTTGGGAGCCTCTTCAGGGACTACTAAGGTTTGACCTTATTTATCTCTCCAAAGTAATGTTTAATTATCAATTAACACCCCTTACCACCCCATAAATGAGACGGCAATTCATGCTGAAGATAGTGCTTTATTTATCTCCATTTACTTAATTGTCAACTATTCACTAATATCAGTTTGCCACAATAACTTTAAACTGGTAAGAGTCCCCATCGGCAGTGAGTACACGACCGGTATACAGTCCCTGCGTTCTGGGTAGCTGGATGGTATTCACCTTCTCAACATGCGTTGTTTTATAAACCAACAAACCCCGCTCTGAATACACCGACAACTCCGCTCCTGCCAGATTCAAGCTGGCATTCTCATCGGTAATCTCAACCGTATAAGCTTGATTTGCCTTCACCAAACTGGGGTAACCGGATACTTTTGCGGCTAGAGGAAGATTCAACTCCTTAATATCGGATTCGAGCGTATCACCTTCAACAGTAGTAACCTTCAGCGAATACGCACCAACCAGCCCTTCCGGATCACGATAATATTGCTTGGTAGCACCCTCGATAGCGACACCATCTTTATACCATTGGTAAGTCTCAAATTGTTTCGTTGCATTATTCAAGACCAACACCCGATTATATTTCACAATAATGTATCCTATTGATACATTTACCGTAATTACAAAATCATACGGAGTACTCTCGTTACCAAATTCATTTTTCAGTTGCAAAGTACCTCTGTACTTTCCGGGTCTTACTCCTTCAGGTAAAGTCACAGATAACACTCCACTAGTTCCTGTCGTACTTAAAGGAGTATAACTAATATTCTTAATACCTGCTGCAAGAGCTGCAGCATTGTAGGTTATTTTATATTCGGTAGGCGACCCACTGGCAATACTGTATGACACTTCAAATCCGGTCTTTTGAGCGTTTACAGTTGGTTCAGACAAACTATTGACGACAATAGTACTTGAATATATTCTGGCACCACGAATTACGAAATCAACAGGAACTGTATAATTACCAGCAGCACTACCAGCGAGTGTATAACTTACAGTAATAACTTTGTCATCCCCAATAGCCGCATCAGCGTAATTTGCCATAACATTAACGGTCACATTTCCGGCATCAGCTTTCACGACTCCCTGCAAACTGCCTTTTTCGGACACAACAGCTGTAGTCTTTTCATCATATATCTTGCTCGTTACAACTGTGGGATCAGTTATCAATAAAGGCTTAGCATTAATAGCACCTGCAGCTTCAGTATAACTAATTGAATAATTATCTGTTACATCAACAGTACCTCTCTTGATTGCCAATGGGGTAACTGATAAAACATGAGCAGTACCCATATTGGCATTGTCATAACTTTGCGTTAGAGTAGTAGCAACTGCATCACCGGCACCAAGGGATCCTATAGTTGGAACAGCTGCTGAAACCGTGCTACCATCGTAAGTTTTGGTATCGGCAACAGCACTTACTGCCAGGTTTGCCTTATTGATTGTACCGGTAGCTGTAGTATAACTAATCGCATAGTTACCCGTCACATCCATATCACCTTTCTTGATTAATAAAGGACTAACTGATAAAACAT
>Ga0302174_10000453_pt1 | contig 13059 bp, 11 predicted proteins | sample I_Fen_N3_2_FD_198789 | JGI IMG/M metagenome (GOLD analysis project Ga0302174, IMG submission 198789) | Peat permafrost microbial communities from Stordalen Mire near Abisko, Sweden - I_Fen_N3_2 | ecosystem: Environmental > Terrestrial > Soil > Wetlands > Permafrost | place: Sweden: Abisko... | reverse complement strand
AAATTCGTACATTTCTGGAAGCACCCCGAATCGCTTATCTCTCGAACATTGACCTGCAGGGCTATCCACACACGGTTCCAGTCTGGTTTGCCGTGGATGGTGACGACCTCATTTTTAGCGCCGCCAAGAAACGCGCCAGAGTAAAACAAATCCTTGCCAATTCGAAAGGTTGTGTCGTAATTGGCGGGAACACTAACGATGCTGAAGGATATTTGATCAAAGGTGATTTCAAAATTGAAGATGACCCCTCTTTCACTTTAAGAGATAAAGTTTTATCTCACTACCTCGAAGGAAAAGACCTGGAGCAATTCCTGGCGAGTTTGGCCGGGGAAGAACGGGTCATCTTTCGCTTGATCCCGCTCAGTGTGATTCGGGTTCATTAAATAATAAATATTTATTTCTGGGTGTTTCGTTGCCCTGGGAGAAAAAAATGAAAGTCGAAATATGGTCGGACGTAGTTTGTCCGTGGTGTTACATCGGCAGGCGCCGCTTTGAAAAAGCATTGTCGGAGTTTGAGCACAGTGATCAAGTCGAAGTGATCTGGCGCAGTTTTCAGCTTGACCCGGATGCCCCGCGTGATTATGCAGGCAACGTCAATGACATGTTGGCAGAGCATTATGGCATCAGCCTGGCACAGGCGAAAAGTAAGAATGCACAGGTTGCCGAACTGGCAGCATTGGAAGGCCTCGAATACCATTTAGACCAAGCCCATCCAGTAAATTCGCTGGATGCACACCGTCTTCTTCACCTAGCTGCTCAGCATCATTTACAGAGTGAAATGAAAGAACGGCTGCAAAAAGCCTATTTTACCGACGGAAAGGTCATTAGCGATCCCGATACGCTGGTACAGCTTGCTATTGAGGTTGGCCTGGATGAAGCTGAAGTGCGCCGCATGCTGGCAAGTGATGACTTTGCCAACGAAGTTCAAGCAGATATCAATCAGGCAGGGGCTTTAGGTAGTACCGGTGTGCCTTTCTTCGTCTTCGATCAAAAGTATGCCGTTTCGGGTGCCCAGCCTGTAAAAGTATTTCTGAAAGCATTGGAGAGCACCTGGTCAAGTTCACACCCGGAATAACGTGGATACAAATAGCTCACAGATACTTTTGAGAGAAAGCTAAACCATTTTACAAAGGTCAAATATATTCAGATTTTTAGATAACAAGAGATGGAAATCGCTGTGATTAATGTCGCTTGCATTGGCATTTAGTTTATGATATGATATTTCCATCGTGTGAGAAGACAACAGTGTTTTCTCTTTTCTTATGAAAATCCCTCCAGATGGATGGATTTTCGTTTCATATCAGGTCCAATAACGGTATTGGTCGGGGAAATTCCGATCTGGATATTAATACCGGAGGGAAAAATGACAACTTCATTCCTGACCCGTGATGGGTATCAAAAACTCCAGGACGAGCTCGATTTTCTTCGCACCCAAAAACGCGAAGAGATTGCCAATCGTCTCCATGAAGCCATGGAAGGCGGAGAACTGATCGAAAACGCTGAATACGAAGCAGCAAAAAATGAACAGGCTTTTGTAGAAGGCCGGATTAAAGAATTGGAAATCTTGCTCGCCACTGCACATATTATCGACGAAAAACCCTCTGCAGGGAAGATCGTTCAGGTAGGTTCTTGCGTAACAATTCAAGAAGAAGGCAGTAAAGAGAAGGAAGAATACTTCATTGTGGGTGTAGCCGAAGCCGACCCCCCCGAAGGAAAAATCTCCAACGAGAGTCCGCTTGGTCGTTCCTTATTGAATCATAAAGAAGGGGATGTCATCCAGGTGGATGCACCTGCTGGTCCCTTTGTAGTCAAGCTGATCAAGGTAGGCTAAACTCTGACCGGGGGTCACACCTTGGCAACTGGGGTGATCCAATCTCTGAATCTTAGAGCCTGCCCCCAAAACTTTAGGGGCAGGCTTTTTGTTAGAAAAGGAATTTTGAGATATGCAGCTTTCTGACCTGGAAAAAATCCGTTACGACAAGATCCTCGCTATGCGCGCAGCCGGGCGCGAACCGTATCCGACTCGCACTGAAGTCACTTGCACTATTGCTGAAGCGATCAAACAGTTTGAATCCGTGGAAAACGGTCCATCTGTTAAAGTGACACGTGCCACCATTGCCGGACGTTTGCGGGCGATGCGGCTCATGGGTAAACTGGCTTTCGCTCACATTGAAGATGGCACCGGCCGCATCCAGTTGTTTATGCGTGTGAATGAACTGGGCGAAGAAGCCATGGAACTCTTAAAAAATGATTTCGACCTGGGTGATTTTATCCAGGCCAAAGGTGAGGTTACCCGCACTCGTTCCGGAGAGGTCAGCCTGCTTGTCACTGAGTTCAAAATGCTGGCCAAATCCATCACCCCCCTGCCGGCCGCCAAAGATGAAATGGTGGATGGGCAACTCGTGCGCCACGCCACCCTGGCTGACCCTGAAACCCGTTTCCGGCAGCGCTATGCTGACCTGGCCGTCAATGAAGAAGTGCGCAAGATCTTCCGCACCCGCGCCAAAGTAGTCAATGCTTTACGCAGCTTTTTGGATGAACGCGGCTTTCTCGAAGTAGAAACTCCCATATTACAGCCAATTTACGGTGGTGCTGCAGCCAAGCCCTTTGTCACCCATCACAATCAACTCAAACAGGACTTGTTCCTGCGCATTTCCTTTGAGCTTTATCTCAAACGTCTCGTCGTGGGCGGTTTTGACCGTGTCTATGAAATTGGTCGCGATTTCCGCAACGAAGGCGTCTCGTTCAAACATAACCCTGAGTTCACCCAATTGGAATTTTACTGGGCTTATGCAGATTATCTAAAGGTCATGGAATTGACCGAGAACATGATCGCCTTCGCCTGTGATCAGGCTCTGGGTACCCGCAAGGTCACCTTTGATGGCCGTGAGATCGACTTTACTCCGCCCTGGAAAAGAGTGGATTTGCGCCAGGGGTTGATCGACGCGGCAGGTATCGATATTAACGAGTATCCGACCGGTGAGTCACTGGCAAAAGCCATGCACGATAAAGGCATGAAGTTCAATCCCGAAGCTGCCCGTGGTAAGCTGATCGATCACCTGCTGGGTGAATATCTGGAGCCGACCTTCATCCAGCCGACCTTCCTGTGTGATTATCCGCGTGATATTTCTCCGCTGGCCAAAAATAAACCCGGCGACCCCGGCACTGTAGAGCGTTTTGAGGGTTTCGTTGGTGGCATGGAATTATGCAACGCTTTCACCGAACTCAACGACCCCATTGAACAAGAAACCCGTTTCCTGGAAATGGGCCGTGAATATAAAGCCGAAGATGAAGAACGCCACCCCATGGATGAAGATTACCTGCAGGCCATGTCCTACGGTATGCCCCCGCAAGGCGGTTTCGGCATGGGCATTGATCGCTTGCTCATGCTTCTCACGGATCAACATTCCATTCGTGAAGTGATCCTCTTCCCCCACCTTCGCAGCAAAGACGAAGAATAAACAACTGAAAAAAAATTGCTCTGATATAAATAACCTGGTTCCTAAAAGGAACCAGGTTATTGGTTAATCTGTTTGTCCGTTTTTACGGCAGCGCTACCGGCTGCCAGGCCGGATCTTTTTCTTCGGATGGGAAATTCGTCAGATTGACCGGGTTTTTACCGTCAACGCCAACAATGTATATCTCGGAATTATCATCGCGGGTGCTGGTGAACAATACCCACTTCGCATCCGGTGACCAGCAGGCAGATGAATCTTTGTTGGAATCGGTTAGTTGAGTTACCGTAGCTCCGCGGCCAACGGTCGTGGCTGTATATATGTTCGTCTTGCCGCCAATGGTGCGCGTATATGCAATCATTGAACCGTCTAATGAAATTTGCGGTTGAGAAACCAATCCGAGACGCCCCGCATTCGAAGACATATCAAATTTCTTTGTACTGGCATATTTGGACCAGGTATCCCGCATCGAAAGGACGCTGAAGTCTGCATAATCCATCACGTAATAAAGGTAAGTATCCTTCGGCGTCCAGGTGGGTGAATGTTCTGCAAAACGCTCACTCAACCGGACCTGTTCAGAGCCATCCGGATTCATCAAAAAGAGCTGCGGCATGCCGTCATCACGATAATAACTGGTAAAGGCAATTTTCTTTCCTGTGGGAGACCAGGCAGCTTCCACATCATCCCCGGCGCGTTTGGTCAGATCCAGTGGGGTCGGGTCACTCTGAGTGACGTCGACTACAAAAATATCTTTCGCAAATGGCGTCCCATTCCTGGCGAATTCCGTGCTGGCACCAGTGAACAACAACTTTGTCCCGTCCGGAGACCAGCTTGGCTGGGATTTGTCGCTAGGCGTGGTGGTTAATTGTTGGAAATTACTTGCCACCAGGTTGCCATTGGCATCTTTCCCGACATCCATTAACCAGACCTGAAAAAAGCCGTCGCTCTGACGGTTACTTACAAAAGCTACTTTTCCGCCGTGTCCAATGCTTTGATCAACCGCTGCAGTCGTAGAAGCGGCTGTATCGATTGGAGTCTGTGCCTGGGTTTCCGCCGCAGCAGGCTGAGTTTCGGGTGTATCGGTCGCCGCAGGCAAGATAATATTTTCGGTAGCAGTTGCAGCTACCGCGGCCGTCTGAGTGGGTTCAGCCGGTGTGCCGCCTATAAATCCCAGATAACTTAATAAGAAATACCCGCCCCCTGCCAGGATCAACAGCGCCACGATACCCACCGCGATCCACAATCCGGTTGGCTTATGCGGCTGCGGCGGGGTTGCAAATGTGGGTGGCACTGTACCATTTGAAGCCGGAGGTCGGGGAGCCATTACGGTTTTTGAAGCATCTACCCGGTTGACAGTCACTTCAGGATGAGTCAGCGCGGTCAAAAATTCTGCTACCGAAGCAAAACGATCTTCCGGTCGGATGGATAAAGCCCGGCTAATAGCGTCAGAAACATATTCGCTCACTGCCGGATTTGCATTTTTCAAGGGTACGTAATCGACCGCGCCCATCATTCGCTGCGCGCTGTCCGCGGGTGGTTTCCCCACCATCAGATAATAGATCGTAGCCGCCAGACCATATTGGTCTGAATATTGTCCGGTGCGCATTCCGCTTACTTGTTCCGGGGGAGCAAATCCGGGAGAAAACGCCCAGGCTCCTGATTGAGTTTCTTGAGACGCTTCCCCTGTTTTGGCGATTCCAAAATCAACCAGAACAACTTCTCCTGAGGGAGTCAATTTGATATTGGCTGGCTTGAGATCCCGGTGAAAAATCGGCGGTTTGTGATTGTGCAAATAGGTGAGGGCGGTACCCAATTCCACAGCCCAGTTGATGATCAGCTCAGGGTCCATTTTATCGTGGCGTTCCACGATCGTTTTTAAGTCGTCTCCCGGGATGTAATCCATCACCAGGTATTGACAGTCATTATCTGTAAAATAATCGATGACGCGCGGTAAATTGGGATGTTTGATCGACGCCAGTAATCTGGCTTCACGGATGAATTGAGCTGAACTGGTTTCATTCAGGTTATGGTTGATCTTGACTGCGACTGGCGTCTCGAGAGTAAGATCGTCTGCCAGAAAAACTTCACCCATACCCCCTGAACCTAATTGTTTTGTGATTTTATAGCGCTCTTTAAGGATCGTTCCCAGTTCAATCTTTTGCATAGTTTATCCCTTTATTTCTGCGTAGATTGAATTAATAATACACAAAAAAAGAAATTTATCCAAATTATTTTTTATCTCATTTTTAATAATTGCTATTACAATCATTATGCAAGGTGACCATGACAAAAAATCAACGAAGAACATTTTTATTTCTGGGAGCATTCAGCCTCATCGTTCTTGCTCTCTATATCGTCCCCAATCTCCAGGGCGCGGCGAACGTCGAGATGCTCAGCGTTTTTCAACCCGATGAGTATGCCCAGTACCCCTATCTGATCCACATGCTGTCCAACAGCGGGCAGTCAATTATTCAGACCATTCACACTTTTCTCGTTTATGGTCATTATTACTATGGTTACCCATTCTATTTCTTTTCCGGGTTAGCGCTGATTCCGTTAAAGCTGATTCTGGGAGCCAAATGGGCCGCTTCAACCGCCGTCATCATAATGGTTCTGCGCGAAACCATCAACGTGCTGCCCATGCTGATCTCCGTCCTGCTGCTGATATGGATGCAAACCCGATTCCGCTCCACCTGGAAAAGTCTCCTTCTCTTTGTCTTTCTCGAATCGCTGTCGGCTGTGGTCGCCAATAACGAGTGGTGGCACCCCGACAGCCTGCTGGTGCTTTTCTGTGTTTTGACTCTCTTTTTCTTGCAGCGCGACAACCTGCGTTTTGGAGTCAATTTCTATTTGTCTGCTGTTGCCTGCGGATTGTCGATCACCTCCAAGACCCTGGGAGTGCTGTTTTTTACCACCTACTTTGTTTATCTGGTCTACGGCGTCATTTCAAAGAAATTGCCCTGGCAAAAAACCTTTGGCAAAGCCGCGCTTTTCTTGCTGGTCATGGCCGCCACTATCCTGGTTTCCATGCCGCAATTGCTCATGCCCATGGAACGGGCCGAGATTATCGCCGTCTTCAAAGGAAATCTGGCAGAAAACTCCAAGGGCTTCTGGATCAGCGGGGGTGGTCTGGCGCAAAACTGGAGCACTTTCACCGGCTATATTTCTATGTATTACAGTGGTTGGTGGATCTTCGTGCCTGCCCTGGGATTTTTGATCGCCGGCATCATCAACCAGAAAACTCGCCTGCTCTCATTATTGATCGCCACCTGGCTGGCTACCTACTGCGGCTATTTCCTTTTCATTGCCGTGACCTTGCGCCCGCACTATTTTCTGCCTGTGTTCCTGCCTCTTTTCACCTGTTTGGCACTTTTCTGGCCGGAAAACAGTGAGCACGATGTGCAAAAGATCACACAATTTAAAATTAAAGAGACCACCCCGCTCTTCTGGGTGAACGGATTAAGTATAGTGATCCTGGCTGGCGCCGGAATTTTTAATGGTATCGCAACCGGGAATTCTATCCTCCAAATCAATCATGAAGAAACCACCTCGCCGAGTATCCAATTCTTTACACGGGTAAATGAAGCTTACCTGGAGAAGCTGCCTACCGATAAGAATTTCACCTTTTACCGTGACTGGCGCGCTTACGTGGCTCCACAAAACAATTGGAATGTGGTAATGAATTGGGACCTGGCCGATTACAGCAAAATGGACGAACTGAAACCTGCGGTCATTTTCCTAGAGACAGAGAATATCCTGTATTTTTCCGATGCCACTAAATTGAACATCGCTCTGGACGAGACCGGCATGCAGTTGAAATATTACTTTTATACTGACGCCAAAAACGATGCAGTAAAAGGGTATGTGCTGCTGGCTGAGAACAACTTTGGCAAAGCCTTTGCTCGCCAGGATATCTACGATACCTATTTCAAATAATAATTCCGATCTAGACAAGGTTAAAAACAAAAACCCGGCGTTGAACCGGGTTTTTTCATAGAGCGGGCGATGGGATTCGGACCCACGGATATCAGCTTGGAAGGCTGACGCCTTACCACTTGGCGACGCCCGCATTTATCAATTACGAGCCCTTATTATAACCAAAAAGTCAAACTCTGTGAATAACAAAAAGCTGCTATTTTTTAGCAGCCTTCTGTCAATTTCATATATTGTTACTTTTTTGTGAAGTTGATCCCTGAGATCAACCAGCTATCACCGCTTTGATCCATAACCAGTGTCACTGTATACGTATCGCCGTTGAGAGTAGCTTCACCATCCAACTGTGCCTGGTTATTCGTCACATTGTTCGATGAAAACTTCCAGCTATCAAAGGTGCGCGGTTTTGTGAATGCAGCCCAAGCCGTTTGATCTCCGATCTGATCTTGCACACTTTTCGCCAGCATATTCCACGATGTATCATTCTGCTGATCTTTTAACGCCTGCATAAACTCATTGCCGGTTGAATTCACCGTTTTCAGGCTGGAAACTGCACCGCAGGCTGTCACTGCAAACAATAAGACGATCATCATGCCAATGGTAAAAAACTTCGTTTTCATGGGTTTTCTCCTCGTTCAAATAAGATAATTATTATCTTATTATTACAAAAAGAAGGAGAAAAAGCAATCCTCAATAATTCTTCACCGATTAGATATGGATCGCCCTATCCTCGGCATTTTCGGCGGCTTCCATCAGAACCTCAGAGAGGGTGGGGTGCGCATGGATGTTGTCGCCGATTTCGGTGATGGTAAGTTCATTTTTCCAGGCCAGGGTCAGCTCCGGCAACAGCTCCGAAACTTCGGGACCGATGAGATGTGCTCCCAGGATCTCTCCGGTTTGCGCATCGACAAGCACCTTGGCAAACCCGCCGGATTCGCCCAGTCCCAGGGCTTTACCATTGGCAATAAAGGGAAACTTGCCGGCCTTGTAATTCAAACCTTTTTCTTCGGCCTGCGCTTCAGTGAGGCCAAAAGAGGCCACCTGCGGCTGGGAGTATGTTGCCCGCGGCACCATCGTGTAGTTGATGGGGCGGGTGTCTTTACCTGCCATCGCTTCGGCACAGAGTTTGCCCTGAGTGGAAGCCACATGTGCCAGCAGCAATTTGCCGGTGACGTCGCCGATGGCCCAGATGCCAGGAACGTTGGTAGACATGCGCCCATCCACCTGGATGAAGTGCCTGTCCGTCAGTGCTACACCCATTTCTTCCAAGCCCAGGTTGGCAGTATTGGGTTTGAAGCCAATGGCGACCAAGGCCTGTTCGGCTTCCAGAACCTGTTCCCCTTTTTCATCTGCCACGGTCACTTTGACGCCGGCCGGATTGGTTTGAATCGTCTGTACGCGGGTACCGGTCAGCGTCTGAATGCCACGCTTATTGAATGCCCGGGTCAATTCAGCACTGACCTCTTCGTCTTCCAGCGGAGCAATACGCAACAGCATCTCCACCAACGTCACCTTCGTGCCGTAGGCGCTCCAGATGGTGGCAAATTCCAGGCCGATGGCCCCGGCTCCGATGATGACAACTGAAGCAGGGATTTTTTTCTGTAAAATGGCCTCGCGGTAGGTCACCACTTTTTCGCCGTCCACCGGGAAAGCCGGCGGCACGCTGGGCTGGCTGCCGGTAGCGACCAGAATATTATCGGTGCTTAGCTGCTGAGTTTTTTCATCTGCGCCGGTGACCTGCACGGTATTCTTGTTCAGCAGTTTAGCCGTGCCCATAATGACCGTTATGTTGTTTTTTTTCATCAAGAAAGCAACCCCACGAGTGAGGCGGTCCGATACCTGACGGCTGCGCTTGACGGCTGCGCCGTAATCCAGAACCAGGTTGTCAAATTGAAAACCAAATTCTTTGCCGCGTTCACGCAAGGTAATCGCGACATCAGCGTTTTTCAACAAGGCCTTAGAAGGAATACAGCCCACGTTCAGGCAGACACCCCCCAGCCATTCTTTATCCACGATCGCTACCTTTAATCCAAGCTGTGCAGCACGAATGGCCGCCACATATCCACCCGGGCCCGCACCAATCACTACCAGATTGTAATCAGACATTGTTCTCTCCTAAGAGTTCGTATACCTGTTAGATTCCCCAAAACGAAAAAAGAAACACCCAGAAATTAATCCTTACTCTATGAATTATAACAAAACAGACCATCTGTGCAGATCGGCCTGTTTTCATCCTTTGAATACTTTTCCAAAGTAAATCGACATTATTTTGGCGTACGCACCAGGGCGTCGCTCATTTTGGCAACCCGTGCGATGGCTTCCACGTCATGCACACGCAGTATATCAGCTCCGCGCACAATGCCGACAGCACAGACCGCTGCAGTGCCCTCCAAACGCTCTTCAGGAGGCAAGTCCAAAGTGTATCCAATGAACGATTTGCGTGAAGGGCCCAACAGCACCGGGCACCCCAGCGCTTTGATCTCATCCAGTCTGTTCACCAACTCCAAATTCTGAGACACGGTCTTGCCAAACCCAACTCCCGGGTCGAGGATGATCTGTTCTGCCTGGATGCCCGCCCCTTTGGCTTTTTCAACCAGTCCGAGCAGATCGTCTTTTACTTCTTCCATAAAATGGGTGTAATTGGAACCGATGTATTGTCCGCCCAGACGATCTTTTAAAATCACTTTACCAGCCTGGCTGCGGTTATGCATTAAAACAACCGGGGCATGGAAATCTGCCACCACCGCTGCCATACCTTCATCTGCCCGCAGTCCCCAAATGTCGTTTACCCAGTGCACACCATTAAGCAAGGCTGCTTCAGCGACTGATGCTTTATAAGTGTCCACCGAAAGTAAGATATTCAATTTGAGATCGAGGATGGCTTTGATGACCGGCAGGATTCGATCCATCTCTTCCGCAGCACTGACCGCTTCTGCCCCGGGCCGGGTGGATTCCCCACCGATATCCAGAATATCTGCTCCCGCCTCAACAAAGCGCGCGGCTTGTTCAAGTGCCCTTTGAATCACCTGAGAATTTGCCAACAACCCGTCCCCCGAAAAACTATCAGGGGTGACATTCACAATCCCCATAATGAACGTCTTGCTGCCGTAATTCAAAAATGGATCAGGAACCATGATGCTCCCGGTACATTTGAATGCCTTTCGTATCCACCGCCTGCAGCATCTGATGAACCGAAATTGCATTTTCGCTCGGAGGAACCAGATCGGGCACGAGTTCATCCAGTGGGACAAGTACGAACGCGCGTTCAGCCAGGCGCGGGTGCGGGATGGTAAGGTTCGGACTGTTCACCTCATGACAACCGTAGATCAGAATATCAATATCGATTAAACGCGGCCCATTCACCTCCGAGGGCACGCGGCCCATTTCCACTTCGATGCCTTTGACAGTAGTCAAAAGTTCTTGTGGAGAGAGTGAGGTCGTCACTTCAAGCACCTGATTCAAGAATAAGGGCTGATCGGTCACTCCCCAGGGAGGGGTCTCGTAAATATGCGAAACACGAGTCACCGTCACAAACTTTTTCAGGTGGCCGCATGCCCGCACCAAATTCGTGCTGCGCTTCTCTAAATTTGTTCCCAGAGCCAGGTAAACCGTCTCAATATTTTTCATACACACTCGATCCATGTTGCAAATAGTTGCTGAGCCGCAGCCAGTTCAACTGCCAAACCGTTCGCTAGTTTTTTCTGCACGAGTACCTGCACAAGCTCATGACAGGCATTCAAAGCTCCAGCAACCGGGTTCTGCGGTTTGACCCAGCCGGCGGATGCAAAGGCTGTTTCCGCTTTTACCGGTCGTTTCCCGGCTGCCTGCACCAACAGCAGTTCTTTGACCTGTGAAACCTTCTTTTGCTTTTTGAGCAAGGCAGTTTCTAGGATCGGTAAAATCGCAGCATCAGCAGAGGGGATGCGCAGGCTGAGTTGCTCTTCCACATAAGCCAACGGCATGAGATTGTACATCCCGACCGCCGGAGGAGAAGCCAGCAAGACCGCGGTGGTTTGCCTGGCCTGGCTGGAAAGCAGCAAGATCAAATTACGGTCATCGACGGCAATTTCGCGGCAGGCCGCCTGGAATATCAATTGTTCGTTGGTCTGATCCCTGGTCCAATAGAATTCGGGGACGGTGGCTTCCAGGCCAACCAGGCCCAGATCGTTCTCAGTTCCCGTTTCCACCAGACGGATCACTTCATCGATCCAACGCGGCTGCACTCCCTGGGTTTTCAACCAGGCGTTGATCGTGGTCGACTCTGGGAGAACAGTACTCGCCAGCCAAAAAGGAACCGTCATCTCAACCATTGCGCACCGCGTTGACCAGGTCAGACAGCAGCCCGTAGGCAGTGGTCATCGGGCTGGGATCAGATTCAACGATGCCCAGTCCCGGTAATACATCCGTTTCAAATTGTACGTAAGAACTGCTGCCATTGATGCTGTAAAAAGGCGAAGAAGCCTTCACCCGTTCTGGCCCCACTTTGGCCACCAGCTTTGCACCCTCATGCCGGGCGCTGCAGATCAGCTTCCAGCGTTCGCCCGCTTTCACGGCTTCCTGTGCCATTTCAGGGCTGATGCCGCGGATGCCGGTGCGCTCTATTTGTTCAATTTTAAGAGGAATTCCCATGATCACCGTCGCTATTATCGCTACTTTAATGGCTGCGTCCCAGCCATCTACATCCTTGTTTGGATCCGTTTCAGCCAGACCGAGTGTCTGGGTAAATTTCACTGCTTCGTCAAAAGTCTTGCCCTGCTCCATCAACTCCAGGATTAAGTTACTGGTAGAGTTTAGAATTCCGCGAAAACCGTTGACCTCTATCGCAGGCAGCAGCCCTCTAAAAAGAGAGAAAATAGGCGCTCCATCCATCACCGAGGATTCAAAGAGGAAGCGGCGCTTTTTACTTGCGGCCAGATCTGTCAATTCGCGGTACGCATTTACCACAGGCCCCTTGTTGGCTGTGATGGCGTGCATGCCGCATTCGAGCGCAGCGCGCAAATAATCGACGGCCGGCTGCCCGCTGAGCACATCCACCGGGGAATTTTCAAAGAGCACATCGGCCTGGCTGGCACGAATCAGTTCGATAATGGAATCAGATTTGGCACTGCGGTTCAGTTCGTTCAAAGAGCTACCCGCAGTCACCAGGGCAATTGCTTCTTCGCTGTTCAAACCAGCAGGGTTCATTGCCATACCGTGGTGGCCGGTTGCAATCGCCACCACGCGGGTCGAAAAGCCGTATTGAGTCTTTAAGATCTCCTGTTTCGCCGCAAGCAGGCGAGCCAGAGATTGTGCCACATTGCCAAAACCGATGAAAATGATCTTTTTCTCTTCCATACCCTCAAATCTCCAAACCGGTACCCCGTCCAATTTACCCCTAGGGAATCCTTACACCTGTGTTCGGAACGACATGCTCAATTCGAAATCATTTATTCACGTTGGACGGAGCACAGGACTGTATGGATTGATTCTATCATCCCCCACAAAATAAATGATTAAACCAGCTTTCCTTCCATCCAGATGGCTTTCTTCGCCTGTGCAGTTTCACCCGCCAGCAGCGGCAGCAAACGCTGCATGGCTTGCGGCTCTGCCGTAGTGAAGAAATCCACTTCAGCCCTGAATGACCCTTGGCCCAGCCAGCCGTGTTCTTTGGGCAGCCGCGCCGTTTGCCGCG
>Ga0302174_10000450_pt1 | contig 13115 bp, 11 predicted proteins | sample I_Fen_N3_2_FD_198789 | JGI IMG/M metagenome (GOLD analysis project Ga0302174, IMG submission 198789) | Peat permafrost microbial communities from Stordalen Mire near Abisko, Sweden - I_Fen_N3_2 | ecosystem: Environmental > Terrestrial > Soil > Wetlands > Permafrost | place: Sweden: Abisko... | reverse complement strand
GTAACTATCCGTCACCGAGATACTATGCAACAGGAGCGTGTAGCTATTGCCGATTTGCACAAGATTATTGGCGATGCGGTAAACATGAAGAACTTGTTTAAGAAAATTCTGGCATAAACCGATTTTCCAAATTTTATAAAACGACAAACGCCGAAAAATAGTTTTCGGTGTTTGTCGTTTCTTTATTTTCTATAACTTTTTAGAGTCCTCTAGCCAGGGCGTATACTAATCCAGCCTGCCAGTTGATAGCTATTTCATTCCGGGAATAATCGGCCTGTTTATCCACCCAGTCCGTAGCTGTATGTCCACCACCAACTAAATAACCCGGCCAAGGTGCTTCAATGCCATCGGCTGCGGAACGTCGATCGTGTGGATACATTGGTGGATTTACACCCAGTCCGGTTACATAAGAGCGTCCGTAATAATTTCGTCCAAATAAATGCGCAATAATATCAAGTATGGTTTCTGTGTATTTTTTATTGGGTGAAAGAATATTAGCTACTTGTAAATTTACAGCCTGACGACCAACGGTACCGTTAGAACCCCAAAAATAAAGGCCTGCCAAAGGACGAGCGTATGCATCAGCTTGTGCTTTTCCTACCAATTGATTTGCTGAAGTAACGATAGCTTGTTTTGCTTTAGCCTGAAGCAGTGGATTTTTTCCTTCTCGTTTAGAAAGTGCATAAGTAAATACACCCAAATTATCTACATTTCCCCAATCCCAATTCTCTTCTGTTAAATCTTTTAGTCTCTCAATTCGTGATTCTAAATCGTTTAAAATCATAGGATTACCCGTTGTTTCCCACATTTCGGCTGATGCCCATAATCGATCATCGGCATCACCAGTTTGGTAGCCTCCAGTAGAAAAGTCACCTTGAACAAAGTTCTTTATTGTAGGGTTTGCCAATAAAAAGTTGTAACTTACAGTTGCTGCATCTAAACATTTTTGAGCGTAAACGACATCGTAAGGTTTAAAATAACGTGCTGACATGGCCATAATTGCCACAAAATCAGCAGTTGCGGCAGATCCCCATTCTGTAAAATAGCGTTTTTCTTTATCAACTTGTGGCATAACAAAACCTTCAAATCCTTTGCGGGTAAGTTTATGTGAAATACGACCTGAACCATCGTTATATTGCATTTTCAATAAAAAATCTGTTTCCCATTTCAATTCCTGTAAAAAATCAGGCATGCCGGGTGCTGTTTGTGGAATATCGAGAGAAATGTTTTTCAGTTTGTTTCCGAAATGATCCCAGGCATAAAAAAGAATAGCCATGGTTACGCCTGCATTTACAGTATATTTTCCAAAATCACCCGCATCGTGCCAACCACCGGTTCCATCGCGTCTTTCATTCGGCTTTCCGATATAATCCAACCAACCATCTTCAAGGTGACAAGCTTGTGTTTCGTAATGATTTCCTTTATAGTCAGCATGAACAGCCATTCCACAACGCCAAAGATAAAAGGCACGCATTGATGTTACAAAAGGACTTTTGTATACGTCGGAACTGACTGTAAACTCATACGATTTTCCAACGCCTTTAATCTGTAATGTGTATTTCCCCGGTTGGGTAACTTTCGAAAAATCTGCAATCCAAACTTTTTGGTCAACATCTTTTTGGTAGATTGATTCGCTGAGTTTCCCTTGAAAAACTTCGAGTCCTGTTTGCGAATTTATAACCTGAAAAACAGTTGCTTCAGTAGTAACAGTTGCCTTTTTTATTGCTTGAGGAAGATAACCCAATGAATTTAGTTTTATTGTTGTGGTTTCATCTGCCAAAACTATCGATTGAGCTGATATTGGAAGAAGCAATATAAAGAGAATAATATTTTTCTTCATAAAGTTGATAATGTTAAAATGTTCAATAAAGCTGTACTTTATTCAAAAGAGCAGCTAACCGTAGAACGGATAGCTGCTTTGATTTTGAATAACAAGAATAGTGAGAGTTTAATCTTCTTCTTTTTTCGATGCTTCGTATTCTTTTAGTAGTTTATCCTGAATATCCATCGGAACAAGTTCATAGCTTGCAAACTTCATACTGAACGAAGCGCGTCCTCCGGTAAGCGAGCTTAGCGTTGTAGAATAACTGCTTAATTCTTTGAGTGGAATTTTTGCAGACAGCTTTTCATATCCTTTCTCGCTTTCCATACCCATAATTACAGCTCTACGCCCCTGAAGATCGCTCATAACATCGCCAAGTCTATCGGTTGGAGCCTGCACTACCACATCGTAAATTGGTTCCAATAGCTTTGGACCGGCTTCTTTAAACGCCTGAGCAAATGCATTGCGCCCTGCCAGACGGAATGATATTTCATTTGAATCTACCGGGTGCATTTTACCGTCATAAACAATAACACGTACATCACGAGCATAAGAACCGGTAAGAGGACCCTGTTCCATGCGGTCCATGATTCCTTTCATAATAGCAGGCAAGAATCGTAAATCGATAGAGCCTCCAACTATGCTATTGATAAGCACCAGTTTACCACCCCAATCTAAATCCACCACCTGCGTATCGCGATTACTGATTTTATATTCCTGTCCATTAAAACGGAAAGTCTCAGGTGCAGGCATTCCTTCGTAATAGGGTTCAATAATCATGTGCACTTCACCAAATTGTCCTGAACCTCCAGATTGTTTTTTGTGACGATAATCGGCACGTGCATTTTTGGTAATGGTTTCGCGATAGGGTATCTTAGGCTCCCTATACTCAATCATTATTTTGTCGTTGTGCTCCACACGCCACTTTAATGTGCGTAAGTGGAACTCACCCTGCCCATATAATATTGTTTGTTTTAATTCTTTAGATTGTTCTACCACCCAGGTTGGATCTTCTTCGTGCATGCGTGTGAGCACTTCACTCAGTTTTTCTTCATCAGCTTCGGATAAAGCTTTGATGGCACGGCGGAATTTTGGTTCCGGATATTTTATTTCCTTGAAGTCATACTCACAGCCTTTAGCATTCAGTGTGTTACCTGTACGTGTGTCTCTTAGTTTTACTGTTGCTCCTATATCGCCGGCTACAATTTCATCAACTTTTGTCCGGATTTGCCCGGCTACTGCGAAAATCTGACTTATGCGTTCCTTGGAATCTCTGTCCACATTGATTAAATCATCTCCGTCTTTAAGTTTACCACTCATCACTTTGAAGTAAGAAACTTCCCCAATATGTGGCTCTACACTGGTTTTGAATACATATATACTGGTTGGACCGGTGCTGTCCGGTGCTATCTGCTTTCCATCTGCTGTTTGGGGTTTTTCAGTCTGACTTACGCTTGGAGAAACGTTTCCCACAAATTCCATTAGTCGACGCACGCACATATCTTTTCCGGCACATACGCAGAAAACAGGGAACATGTCGCGGTGTATCAGTCCTTTGCGAATACCTACACGCATTTCTTCCTCGCTGAGCGAGCCCTGATCGAAAAATTTCTCCATTAATTCTTCATCGTGTTCAGCAGCTGCCTCTACCAGCGCATTATGCAGTGCTTGGGCTTTTTCAATTTCTTCGGCAGGAATTTCAAGTACTTCGGGCACACCACCTTCTGGTTTCCACCGGTACATTTTCATTTTCAGTACGTCAACAACGGCATTAAACTGTGGACCTGTAGATATAGGATATTGAATTTGAACCACTTTGTTTCCAAATGTTTCTTTGAGTTGGAGAAGTGTTTTTTCGAAATCGGCTTTTTCCTGATCGAGGTGGTTAGTTACAAAAATAACCGGCTTATTGAATTTTTCGGTATATCGAAAGTGGTTGTTAGTTCCTACTTCTACTCCATATTGGGTATTTAGTAGAATGAGAGCTGTATCGGTTACATTAAGTGAAGTAACTACTCCGCCAATAAAATCATCGGAGCCAGGACAGTCTATAAAATTCAGTTTTTTCTCTTGCCATTCAGTTTGGATGATGGTAGAGAAGACGGTATAACCGTACTCTTTTTCAACAGGAAAATAATCGGAGACAGTGTTTTGGCCTGCAATGGTGCCTCTTCGTTTTATAACTCCACTCTCGTAAAGCATAGCTTCAACAAGAGTGGTTTTCCCGGAGCCGGAACTACCCAGCAATGAAATGTTTTTGATTTCATTTGATTGATATACTTTCATACAGCATTAAAATTAAAAGAATTAATACTAAAAAGATAATTGTTTATTAATGAAAAATCGTATGGCAATGTATGAAATCTCTATTAAAATACTATTTCAGTTTGTATGTTTTACAACAGAATTTTTGACAATAAAATCACTTTAGCTTAATTCGAAAATGGAACTATCTACTTATATGTAATTTTATTTATATTAATGTTTTTCACTCTAAGTCAGAGTGTTACATATTAACTGTAAAAGTTAATCAAGAACAATATGCATTCTTATTTGTTTTCATTCTAAATAAGGTATTATTACAATTAAAACAGAAGCTTATGAATAGATATTTACTCATTATGTTTTTTCTTCTACAAATTTTTGTTCTCCGGCTTAATGCACAGGACTCTTTATCTCACTGGTCGGTAGTGGGAAAAGCCGGATTGGATTATTATCGTGTGTCACCAACATCGACTAAAGGCGGGATTGATAACTACATTGACGATATGGGTTGGACTTTTCCGGGTGTAGCTGTAGAATACACTATCAATCCTTTGGTTGGTTTTGGTGGAGGGGTTGATTATTTCACCTTCAACAGGAATATTGCGAAGGGAAATACACTGGATTTTTCTGTTTTTGGTTCGGTAAATCTAACGAATCTGCTTGCGCCAAAGCGTATAGGTTTTTGGGGTAGAGCCAATGTTTATGGCACTTGGGGTGTAGGATTGGGTTTTTATTCCAATGAGCTTTTGGCTACAGGTGAAAAACATAAATTGATGTCACCGTTGTTTACAAGTGCTGTGAGTTTTGAATATAAATTGAGTAAAGCATGGTCTTTACAGGCTGAAATCCAACGCAGATACTATACCCGTGAAGATTTAGGTGGGGTGAATTCAAGTAAGAATTTAAGCGGAGGCTCAGACATGGTTTACGGAAATGACGCTGCTGCATTGACTTTAGGATTACGATACAAGTTAGGGACAAAGAATAAGCAGCATATCCGTGACGTAAGCATCGTAAAATACCATGATGCAAATGTCAAGAATGATCCTGTTCAAGTTCGCTTAAAGGCAATAGAGGATGAAAATGCTGCCAACAAAGCAAAGATACAAAAACTAGAAGCAGACTTACAAACCGCGAATGCAGAAAGAGCAGCAGAGAAAGCAAAATTACAAACAGACTTGAAAGATATACCTCAGGCTAAAGTGTCTGCCGAAAGCAATTCGGATGCATTGACAGTGCTTTTGGATGTAAACTTTGAATTTGGCTCGTCGGAATTAAGCCCCAGATCCAGAGCAATTTTGGATGAGGTTGCTTTAGTACTTAAAGTAAATAAAGCATGGTTAAAACTATTGATTTCGGGACATACGGATAAGATAGGCGGTGATAAAGCCAATCTGAAATTGTCTGAAGAACGAGCTGACGGTGTAAAGAATTATCTGATATCAAAAGGAATTGTAGCTTCAGCAATTGATGTGGCCGGATTTGGGAAAGAGAAACCAAAGGCAACTAACGAGACTAAAGAAGGACGATATAAAAATCGCAGGGCTGAGTTAGTTATCGAGAAATAAAAGAGAGATTTAAAATCTACAAGATAAAAAGCTTTGGGATTCTCTCCAAAGCTTTTTTGTTATTTCAAATGCAGTATTTTCTTTGTTTCGGATAGATATTCGGGTGATTTACGCAGAAAGTAGATGGTAACAAGCAGGCAAATAACCAGAATGACTGCAAAGACTGCGAAGCTATTTTCAGACGTAAGGTATGTAGTGATAGAAAACAGTAATGTTCCAAGAAGAACAAATACAAACGTAACTAAATTGAGGTATGCTATCATATCGCCAAGCTTACGACCCAAATTGGAGTTTTGTAACATTGACAAACAGGGAATTTGAAAAATCCCACCCATAAAAGCAACACTGAACACGCAAATTACAAAAACGATGAGATTAAGATGAAAAACGGTAAGAAGAAAAGAAAGCAGGCTCATACCGGTTATTCCGATTAATATCAGACCTCTTTTCACTTCTTTACCCGATATTTTTCCTGCAGCCCAGCAGCCCGATGCAATACCGATGGCTGCGCAGGCCATCACCATACCTGTTTGTGTATTGGATATTTGATAAACATTTTTGCAGTGAACAAGCAAATTCATTTGAAGCATGCCTCCAATAAGCCAAAATGCCGAAGCTCCAAAAACTGCGCTATTTACATTTTTATGGAGTCGGGCAAAGCGAAACGAATCCAACAGAAATCGGATAGGATTTAATGTCCCGATGTCGTCTCTATTTTCAGGTAACTCTTTTGCCTTAATAGCTCTTGTGACGATATATCCGACTATAGCTAATCCAATGAGTATGGAAAAGACGACAGTTTGATTATAAGTATCTGAAACAATGGATGCACTTACTGTGCCAACTAAAATGCCAAGAAATGCCATCATCTCAAATACGCCACTACCGAATGATACTCCCTGTTCTCCGCCAATATCACGAATCAGACTGTATTTGGATGGAGAGTACATACAGCTCAAAATGCCCATTAATAATACGGTAAGTACTGCCAACATTACCCACTGAAAATAGAAAGCCACACAAGCAAGTACAAGTGTAGGTATCTCGATAAATTTACAAATTCTGAAAACAGCTTTTTTGGAATAAATAACAGCAAACCGACCGGCTAGAGGTGAAAGAAAAAGGTAAGGAACAATCAGCGATGCCGACACCATGGATATCAGTTGAGATCTTGTCAGCCACAGCGGTAGTGACCACCCTACAGCAATGAAAATAATGCAGTGTTTCAGAAAATTATCATTAAAGATTCCCACGAAGTTGCTCAGAAAAAGTGCGGTCCATTTATTTCGGAATAATTGCATGGGATTGTTTTCTTTATTATGATGAAAGACAAAAGTAGGGAAATTTATTTTGATATTAAAAATCCGGAATACTACAAAGCGTGGTATCCCGGATATTTAATAAGATTTTAATGTGATTTCTACCAACTTATTTTTTGTCTGAAATTACCAATCCGAATGATGTACAAACCTTTATATAACTGAGGTTGGATGGTTTCCCTGAATTCTGAGAAGAATACTCTTTTCCCTTGGAAAGTATAGATTTCAATATCTCCGCTTGTAAATCCTTCGAGTGTAATGGTGGGATTGGAAACCACCACCTTGTGATTATTACCTAAAAATAAATCATCGTCTGAAGTAGAAATAGCGGTGCCGGTAATTTTAATATCATCAATTCTTATTTCAACAGGATAATTTGTATTAAGTGGATTGGTAATTGGCGTTGAAAATTTAAGGCTGAATATCGAACCTGCCGGAAGGCTTATGTTATTCACCTGAAGCCAGGTCATACCGGCAGTGCTTAGGCTGCCTATTTGGTTTTGTCCAATGTCTGTAAATCCCGTACCATTATCGTACTGAATTCTTAATTGTATAGCATCCGCATTATTCAACCCTAAAATACCGAATGAGAGTGTGATGTTTTTATAATTATGTGAGTTTATGCCGCTTATAATGAATGAATTAGTAGTGCTTGCGTTAAAAGACAAGTTTCCGTTTCCGCTTGAACCGGTAATTGAAGATGGGTAATCTGCACGAATATTTAGACTTGTTCCGGCATTGTCGCATGTACCTGCATTGGTCACCACAGAAGTTTGTGAGTAAGCAATACCATTATTCCAAACGTGTGAATTAGGCGACCAATAGTGATCGTTATATTGTTCGTCTTTTAGCGGATTGTATTTTCCAGCTTCAGTGGTACCTGGAACTAGGATGGGGCAGTTTCCTCTAGTAGTTTTAGGAGTGCCGAAAGTTTCTAAAAAGATGGTTGTTTGGGCGCTAATACATGCTGAAAATACAACCATTCCTAAAAAGAGTAGAGTTTTTTTCATAAGCGCCTGCAAAATTAGTTTTCGCAAAGTTATTTATTTTTTCTAATAACCATCTAGAAAAGCGCATAAATAACTAAAAATCTACTATTTAATTCAAAACTCTATAAAATTTGTTGTGTAATGATAAGAATCAGACGAATTAAGACGCCGTTTTTATTGTAAAGCTAGAATTTACGAAGCGAGAAAATGAAGCTTAGCCCACCGGTGGGAATGCATTTAGCAGAGATAGTGCCACGGTGATAAATAACAGCATTTTTTACAATTGCCAAACCAAGTCCTGTTCCGCCCTGCTTTCTGCTACGTCCTTTATCTACTCTATAAAATCGTTCGAAAAGGCGATTTAGATGTTCTTCGGCCACCCCGACGCCATTATCGCTAAATGAAAAATAATAGAAATGTTCATCTTCTCGGTAGCAACTAATCTCGATGGTAAGTTTCTCGCCGGCATAATTCAGCGTATTATCCAGCAGATTACGGAAGATGGAGTATAAAAGTGAGCGGTTGCCAAGTATTTGAGTATTGGGCTGGAAGTTTTGTATAACCTTACATTCTTTCTGCTCTATTTGGAGGTGAACGTCATTCAATACATCCGAAATGACATCCGAAATATTGCAAAGTTCTTTTTGGAACAGGCGTTGACCTTCATCCATTTTATTCAGCGTAGAAATATCCTGCAATAAGTCTCTAAGGCGTTGGGCTTGTTGGAATGACCGATCGACAAAAAAACGTTGCCGCTCGGTGTCCATTTCCGGGTTTTCGAGAATGCTTTCCATGTAACCCAATATGCTGCTAACAGGAGTTTTGAGCTCATGCGAAATATTTTGAGTAAGATGCCTTTTCAGTTCGTTTTCGTGTTCTTGAACAGTAATATCATTTATGGATATTTCGAAAGTATCATCTTGAAATACAATGCACTGAACTGCAAAAACCCGACCTCCTTTTTCAACGGTCAATCGTTTTCGGTTTAGCTGGTTATTTAATAAACTTTTATCAATAAACTCATTTAGTTCTGCAAATTCAGGTAAGGAGAATATCTGATCCGATGTTTCGCATTGTTGATCAGAAATTATATTTGTGTACTGAATAAAGTGGGAGTTGGCTAGTGTTTCTTTTTTCTCAGGAGAGAAGATTCCTAGTCCTTCTTGCGAAATCTGAAGGTGTTTAATGAGTTTTTCCCGTTCATTATTTACTTCCACTTTGGTTTGCAACTGGAGTTTATACAGTTTCACTATATTTTTACTGATTTCACCCAGTTCATCATTCGGGAACTCAATATCTGTATCCAAAAACTCTTCCTTTTCAGCTTTCTGGGTAAATATGCGTAATCGGTCGATGGATCTGGTGAAGTTTCGGGAAATAAGATAGAGTGCAAGGATTGCAAAGATTAATATCAATCCCATAAAGTACAAGAAGAAAGTATTGGCCTTGAGCATACTTACCAGGCTGACGTTGTAGGGCAAAGCACTGCGGACATAGCTTGCAGGAAATTTGTGAGCCAGATAATAATAATCTTTTCCGGTGGAAACGGAGTGGCGTATGGCTTTTCCGTTCTCAGCATAAGCGGACATTTCTATTTCGGGGCGGTTCAGGTGGTTGCCCAGCTTTGTGCCTTTTTTGACAGAGGAATCGAAGATCACAACACCTGTAGTATCAATTACGGTTACGCGCAGCGCAGTATCGGGGAACAGATGAACGTATTCTTCCAGCATTTCCCAGTTTGGTTTTTGCTCAACAATAAACCGGTAGATGGTGAAATTGTATGTGCTCAGCTGTTGGTCAAGCTGCTCGGTGCGAAATTCCTTCTCGCGCTGGTACTGAAAGAAACAGATAATGGCCAGCATCAAAAAAAAGATACTGAAAAAGTACAGGAAAAGGCGGCGGTTTAAAGTCATAGAAATTGTTTAATTGTTGAGCTGTTTGCTGCTAACAGTTCACTGATAACTGATTTTTACTCCTCGAAGCAATATCCATATCCCAATCGGGTCACGATATTTTTTCCGTATGGCCCAATTTTTTTGCGCAGTCGGGTAATGTTTACATCGATTGTGCGGTCGAGTACAATGACTTCATCGCTCCATACTCTGGATAACATTTCATCACGTGAGAAAACACGGTTTTTATTTCCCAGAAAAAGTTTCAGTATTTCGAATTCCTTTTTTGTAAATGGAACTTCAACTCCTTCGAGCATTACTTTTTTGTTTTCCAATGACATTTCAAGTTTTTCGTAACTCAGAACCAATGCCTGAGCGGCTTCAACTTTATTGGTATCTGCCCTACGGATAACGGCTTTTACACGTGCAAGCACTTCGCGTATAGAAAATGGTTTGGAGATATAGTCGTCAGCACCGATGTTAAATCCTGTAAGTCTGTCTGTTTCGGAGTCTTTTGCAGTAAGAAAAATGATTGGGATGCTTGCCATCTTAGGGTTTTCCCGGAGTATACGAGCCATTTTGAATCCTGAAACTTCTCCCATCATTACATCAAGCAAAAGTAAATTATAGATACTAATGTCTTTTTTTAATGCTTCTTCGGCCGAATAGGCTACATCTACCAGATAACCTTCTGTTTCCAGATTAAATTGAAGAATTTCACACAAGTCTTCTTCGTCGTCTACTACCAAAATACGATAAGGATTCATACTTTTATTGTATTAATATTATGTTACAAAGAAACTAATTGTATATTTCGGAGCTGTGTAATAACTATTACAAAAGTATTACAAAATTTTAAATCTAGCGTAATTACTTTAAAATAAATGCAAAGCGGTAAATCAATTGTTGATTTACCGCTTTGGAAAGACAGATGATATCAGAAGTTATTCTTTGGGAGAATGCTTCAGTACCTTGGCGTCCACGTAGAAGAAAATTTCTTCGGCTATGTTGCTACAGTGGTCTCCAATGCGCTCCAACTTACGGAAGGCACTTACCAATTGCAAGCACTCAAAAGCCCTGTCAGGGTTACGCTGAATATAGTCCGCAATAATACGTGCAGCATCGATATTAATTTCGTCTACCTGATAATCTTCGCTGAAAATAGCCGATGCAATATCAGATTTTTCGTTTTCGAAAGCTTCAAGACCTTGTGTCAACATTTTGGTTACCTGATCAATCATTAACCGCAAGTTGGTTTCTGAAATGATTTCGGCATCGAGAATGACAGAAGGATTGGCAATCAACACGCCCGAAATCCCGTAGGCAAAGTCAGCAATACGTTCCAGGTTAGAGTTGATTTTCAACACAGCAAGCACAAAACGTAAATCGACAGCTACAGGTTGGTAAAGCGCGATTACATTTTCGCAAAACCGGTCTATTTTGAGCTCGTATGCATCTACTTTTTTCTCGCGCATCGATACTTTCTTTGCCAGTTCTTTATCGAACGACAGAATGGCTTCGCCCGAATTGCTAACCTGAGAAATAACCAGTTTCCACATTTCGGTAACGTCTTGTTTGAGCGTTATCAGTTCTTGTTCTAAGTGTGTCATATTCTTTATTTTTTGTATATTGAACTAACCCCTAACCCCTAAAGGGGAACAAAAGTTAGCAATGTCTTTGTATTCTGCTATGTAAATAGTAATTAATTATTCCTCTTCAGTAGTAAGGAGTAATATCAACCAAACCTTCCGGTGATATAATTTTGGGTTGAATGCTCTGTTGGATTGGTGAATATTTTTGTTGTTTCGTCGTATTCAATCAGTTCCCCCAGATAGAAATAGGCTGTTTTATCACTAACACGAGATGCCTGCTGCATATTGTGTGTAACGATAATAATGGTGTAATCTTTTTTCAATTCATGAATCAATTCTTCAACTTTGGCGGTAGAAATCGGATCGAGAGCTGAAGCCGGCTCATCCATAAGAACTACCTTGGGCGAAATAGCTAATGCGCGGGCAATGCAAAGTCGCTGTTGTTGACCACCCGAAAGTGCAAAAGCCGATTTATTCAATTTGTCTTTTACCTCGTCCCACAAAGCTGCCGATTTAATGGACTCAATAACACGTTCTTCAATAAAAGTGCTATCCTTTATACCATTCACGCGCAGACCATATGCAACGTTCTCGAAAATTGATTTTGGAAACGGATTTGGCTTTTGGAAAACCATACCTACTTCTTTGCGCAATTCGTCGACATGAATATTGGGGGCGTAAATATCTTTACCTTCTACCAATACAGTTCCTGTCATGCGTGTTCCGTCAATCAGGTCGTTCATACGGTTTATTAAACGTAGGAAAGTTGATTTACCACAACCCGATGGTCCGATTAAGGCCACGACTTTGTTTTTTTCTACTTCGAAGTTGATGTTTTTCAGTGCGTGAAAATCACTGTAGTAAAAATCAACGTTTTTTGCATCAATGGTTAGCATATAATTTAGTTGTAAGTTGAAAGTTATAAAGTTATAAAATCTATCTGACTTTATGAGCTTATTACTTTTAAACTGCTTTTTAATTCGTTTTTACTTTTTTGGCAAAATAATTTCGCAAGAAATTGGCCAGTAGATTTACAATCAATACTATGACAATAAGTACCAGCGCAGTTCCATAAGCAATGCCGCGGCTAGAGTTAATGTCGGTTCCACTGGTTGAAATAACGTACAAATGGTATGGTAACGCCATTACCTGATCGAAAATACTTGTTGGCAATTTGGGTAAGAAATAAGCTGCAACCGTGAATAGAATTGGTGCCGTTTCGCCAGAAACACGACCTATCGACAAAATTAATCCTGTAATGATATTTGGAAATGCCATTGGCATAATTACTTTTCGGATAGTTTGCAGTTTGGTAGCTCCGAGTGCCAAACTTCCTTCGCGGTACGACTTATCTATGGCTTTCAACGATTCTTCTGTGGTACGGATTACTAATGGAAGAGAAAGCAATCCCAACGTGAGTGAACCTGCTAAGATAGAATCGCCAAATTTCATGGTGTTTACGAAAAGTGACATCCCGAAGAGTCCGAAAACAACTGACGGAACACCACTCAGGTTGTTAGTCATAATGCGTACAAAGGTGGCAAATTTATTTCCGGCTGCATATTCGTTCATATAAATACCCGACAAGATTCCGATGGGGAAACTGAATACACTACTTCCCAATACCAAGCAGAGCGTTCCTACAATAGCTGGGAAAATTCCTCCTTT
>Ga0302174_10000445_pt1 | contig 13232 bp, 6 predicted proteins | sample I_Fen_N3_2_FD_198789 | JGI IMG/M metagenome (GOLD analysis project Ga0302174, IMG submission 198789) | Peat permafrost microbial communities from Stordalen Mire near Abisko, Sweden - I_Fen_N3_2 | ecosystem: Environmental > Terrestrial > Soil > Wetlands > Permafrost | place: Sweden: Abisko... | reverse complement strand
ATTTTACGAAGCTTACAGCGGGGCAAATTATTTTGGTTTACCGGTGTCGAAACTGGAAATGATCGATGGACGTTATATTCAGTATTTTGAAAATGTGCGCATGGAATGGTGGCCTGAACGGGCTGCAGGTGAGCGGGTGGTGTTAACGGATGTTGGTCGAATTTATTTCGATAAGGTGGTCGCTAACCCGGAATTACTCAAAGCGAACGTGGCGGCGAACGTTCAGGGGAAACTGGTCAACCCGGTGGTGCGCGTTTTCGCTCAAAAAGCGTTGATCGGAGTGGGCGAACAGCAAACCCTGTATATCATTGTACAAAACCAAAATTTACAGCCCATGCAAGGCGCACAGGTGGGTGTGACGGTCACTTTGCCGGATGGAACGAGCCAGTTCTACCGCTTGCCCGAAACTAATGAATATGGGGTCAGCAATTTGCTTTTGACCGTTCCCAATCTAAACGCTCAGTCAGTGGTTCAACTCAAAGCGGATGTCACCATTGGTGGCGAGGAAGCCTCCGGTAATGGTTGGTTCCGCATCTGGTGGTAATTAAGCGAGTTAAAAAGAATCCCCTGCATTTCAACTTTATGTAGGGGATTTGCTTATTTTAAACTCAATTCAGTATAAAGTTTTTGATATTCTGACGCATTGGGTGGATTGAGAGCAATAATGCGTTTGACTGTGGCAAGCGCATTGATCTTGTCTTCACCCTTGAGTAATTTTTCTGCCAGGCTATCCAGTTTTTCAACAGCCTTATCGGTTTGGTCGTGAGAAACGTAAAAATTGACCATCCGCTGCTGCAGACCGACTTGACCCGGACGATCATCAAGCAATTTTTCTATGAAGTGGCCGCTTTTGGCAGCTTCTTCTGGCGCTTCCATCAATTTAAGATAGCTGTCCAGTTCGCTCATGGCCATATTGGTTTGCCCCATTTGCAGGTGGAGGTCGATCAAGGTGGCGCGGGGACCGGGTTCCTGCGGCTGCAGGCTGCGCAGTTGTTCGAAAATGCGGATGGCCTGTTTCCAATCCAAACTTTGCAGCTCGATGTCAGCTAATTTATTCAATACCTGAATGGCCCATTGGCGGGTAGAGCTGGATTGTTGGGAAAGGGACAGGGCTGATTGATAGGTTTGCCTGGCCAGATCAAGTTCAGCCAGCAGATAATAAACGTTGGCCAGATCCATATACTGCTGGATGGCGTCATCCAGACGGCCTTCAGATTTAAGCAGATCGATCAGCATGCCGCGGACAGATAGATCCATTGGTGCCAGGCGGGTGACACGCCGCAGCAAGTTAATGGCCTGGATAGGTTCACCGCGAACAGTGTAGGCGCTGGCGACCAGTAAAAATTTCTCCACAGCCTCCATCACGCGGCCTTCAGAGATCAATAATTCGCCCATTTCAACATGCAGAGGAAGGTACAGGGGAACGTAAACCAGGGCATGAAAGGCATCTTCCATGGCAGAGCGATATTTCCCTTCAGAGGCCAGTCGTTTGACGTTGATCATTGCTTCGACCACCTGGCTGCTGTTCGTTTCAAGCAGCAGCTCGGCCAGGGGTAAAGGCGGGCTGCCTTCAGGTTGGGGAGGAAGCTGGCGCCGGGCAGCAGTAAGATATTCGCGCCAGTCCGCACGCATTAATTGTTCGTTGATAATGTGAAATAGATTACGAAGATCTTTCTCATCGGTGACGCGCGTCTGTGAATCCAGAATAGGCTCGTACAATTGCGCCAATTCGCCGCTTTGTTCAAAAGGAACCGTTTCACTATCAGCGATTTTTAAGGCGTGGAGAGAATGAAGGGCCGCTTCTTGATACTGAGCATTCTTCTCTTCCATTTCGGCCATAAGCAGGTAGGAACCCATTGCGTACAAAGGATTTTTAACCGATTTTTGTAAATACACCAATGCTTTTTTCGCATCTTTTTTTCGCAGCAAGAGACCCAGAACGAAAAAGGAAGCAGATTGATTCAGACCCAGGTTAATGGCAGTTTCAAGATCAGAAGCAGCCTGTTCATCCTGGCCGGAAGTTTGTGCATCGATCGCCTGGCTCAAGTGGAGCTGAATACGTACTCGTTCAGCCATTTCGGGGGAGAGCCCGCCGGTGCCTCGCGTGAGCGATTGCATGCCTTTGCGGTTGACCTGGCCGCTGCTGGCCTGGTTTTCTTCACTCTGTTCAAAAAGCAGGCTGGCCATTTCTTTGAGGGCTTTTAATCGGGTTTCGGTGATGGGGTCGTAATGAGCTGGAGCCTCGCTAATATCAGCCTCAGCACCCCCTTCCATTTGACGAACCTGCGCCATTCTCACCGGACCGGTGCTCCCCTTGCGACGTTCAGGGCGGGGCAGTGTCTGGTTATTTTGGAACAATTCCAGAGCTTTTTTGGCACCGGCGTGGTTGGGAGCCATTTGAAGGATGTACTGGATAACCTGCAGCGTTTTATTTTTTTCACCGGCGGATTGCATTAGACTGGCAGTAGCTAAATATTCATTGGCAGCATCGTCTTTGCGGCCAAGCTTGTCGTAGATCATGGCCAGACGAGTGTGAACCGTCTGATTTTCGGGGTTCAAGCGGAGCGCATTGTTAAAATCATCCACAGCGCGGTCAACATCATGGTTCTTGATCTCCGATTCGCCTCCCTGCATGAAGGATTGCACAGCTTCTTGCAGCATTCCTACCCGCTCATAAATTCGGGCGATCTTTTCAAAGGGCATGGGATCATCAGGCTGGAGCGCCGAGACGCGTTGATAGTCACGCAGTGCTTCGTCATACTGTTTGAGTTGAAAACGAGAAAGACCCAGGCTGGCCAATGCTGTGGGGTGATCGGGAACTTCTTCCAGAGCTTGTGTGTAAAATTCGGCAGCTTTGTCCCAATCTTGGTCCCAGGCGGCAGAGTGGCCCTGGTTCATCAATGTTTGAAATTTGGCAGAGTCTCCGGTCATTAATGGATCCTAATCTGGCAAAATCTGCATACTTCCCCAGTTTACACCACTTCGGGCTTCGGTGGATAACGGAATTGAAAGGATCAGCGCATTTTCCATCACTTTCTTGACCACGGCGGCAGTTGACTTGAGTTCTCCCTCCGAGACTTCCAATACAAGTTCATCGTGCACCTGTAAGAGCATGCGGGCTTTAAGTCCGGCGGCATTCAGTTCAGGTTGAAGATGGATCATAGCTAACTTCATAATATCTGCAGCGGTACCCTGAATGGGCGCATTGATGGCTTCGCGTTCCTCTCGGTTGCGTACAACCGCGTTGGTCGAATTGGCCAGATTGGGGAAGTAGCGCCGCCGCCCCAGCATGGTCTCGACATAGCCCTGACGGGCAGCCAGTACGCGGATATTATCGAGGTAACTTTTCACCCCGGGGAAATTTACAAAATAATCTTTGACAAAGTTCTCAGATTCTGCCAGGGTGAGGTCAGTGGAGCGGCTCAACCCAAACGCACTCATGCCGTAGATGAGACCAAAATTGATGGCTTTGGCATGGCGGCGCTGGTCTTTGGTCACCTCTTTGAGAGGTACTTTGAAGATGGCTGCCGCGGTGGCGGCGTGAATATCCTGACCGGCACGGAAGGCGTTCAGCATGGATTCATCGCCGGACATATGAGCGACGATACGCAGCTCGATTTGCGAATAGTCGACCGAGAGCAGTACATGCCCTGGCGCGGCAACAAAACCGAGGCGTACCTGGCGCCCGATCTCTGTACGGGTGGGGATATTCTGTAAGTTGGGGTTGGAAGAAGCCAGGCGGCCAGTGACCGATCCGGTTTGGCTGTAACTGGTGTGCACCCGCCCGGTGCGCGGGTTGATCTGCAAGGGCAGAGAATCGAGGTAAGTCGATTTGAGTTTGGCCAGTTCGCGGTATTCCAGCAGCAAGTCCACAGCCGGGTGCTGGCCGCTCAGTTCATCCAGCACAGCCGCGGAAGTGGAATAATGCCCGCTGGAGGTCTTTTTGCCGGGAGAGGTGAGTTTAAGGGTTTCGAAGAGCACTTTGGAGAGCTGTTGGGTGGAATTCAAATTAAAGGGATAGCCCACTGCCTGGTAAACCTGCGCTTCGATCTCGTGCAGGCGCGCGCCCATCTCACGGCTGAATTTTTCGAAGAAAGCGTGGTCGAGGCTGATGCCGGTACGTTCCATTTGCACCAAAACGGGCAGGAGCGGCATCTCGATCTCTTCAAACACTTTTTGACAATTGTGGGCTTTCATTTTATCGGCAAGGAGGGGCACAAGCTGAAGGGTGACTTCAGCATCGGCAGCGGCGTAGGGGGCGGCTTTTGCCACCGGTACCAGGTTCATCGTGATCTGGCTTTTTCCACTGCCGATCAACTCTTCAATATGGGTCATGCTGATGTTGAGATAAGTCCCGGCCATATCTTTTAGACCGAGATTGTGCGAGGCTGGGTCGATGAGCCATTCGGCTAGCATGGTATCGAAGGATTGGGGGAAAACCTTTATTCCGTGCTGCTCTAAAACGATCACATCATATTTAAGATTATGACCGGCTTTGGTAATGTGCGGATCGGTCAAGGCCGGGGCGAGTGCGGTGGCAACCCGGGCAAGATCGAGCTGCGCTTCGCCGGTGCTGTGGCCAATGGGGATGTAATACCCCTGACCAACCTTACAGGCCAACGAGATGCCCACCATATCAGCGAGCATGGGGTCAGTGCTGGTGGTTTCAGTATCCAGGGCGATCAAAGGAGCGGCAGACAGGTCTTTTACCAACGCCGCTAATTTCTCAGGAGTATCCACAATGGTGGTCTCGGGCGCGTACGAAGAAGGCAGGCCCACTTCTTTGATTTCCTGCCCAAAGAGGCTGAGCTGACCACCCGAAGGTGATTGCCCGGCCATGGATTTGAGCACATTGTGCATTTTTGGGATCAGCGTTTTGAATTCTAGCTCACGGAAAAGCGCTTCAACCGCCGGGACGTTAATATGGTCGGTGCGGGCCTCGTCCAATTTGAGGGTGATGGGCACATCCAGCTTGATGGTAGCCAGAGTTTTACTGAGGTAAGCAGAATCTTTACCTGCGCTTAGCTTGGCAGCAAAACGGGCGGGAATTTCATCAATGTGGCTGTAGATCTCATCCAGCGTGTGATACTGTTCCAGCAGAGAAACGGCTGTTTTCTCACCCACACCGGGCACTCCGGGAATGTTGTCGGAATGATCGCCCACCAGGGCTTTATAGTCGATTACCTGGTCGGGATTCACCCCAAGCGAGGCCTTGACCTCAGCGGCGGAATAGTTTTTGGCTTCAGAGATTTTTGTTCCCGAAAGGCTGACCAAAATACGGTCGTTGACCAATTGGAGCAGGTCGCGGTCGCCGGTAATGATCTTGACGCCAAACCCCTGGGCTACAGCCTGGTTGGAAATGGTACCCAGTACATCGTCAGCTTCAGCGCCTTCTTTCTCCAGGCGGGGAAAATGGAAAGCATCGACCATCTGGCGGATGCGCTCGATCTGCGGGCGCAGGTCTTCCGGCATCTTGGCCCGTGTGGCCTTGTAACCTGGGAAGAGCTCATTACGAAAAGTCTTGCCGGTATCAAAGGCAACGGCCAGGTATTCCGGTTTTTCCTGATCCAATAATCTGAGCAAAACGCTGGCAAAGCCATAGATCCCTGCAGTTGGTTCACCCGCTGCAGTCTGTAAGCGATCATTGGGAGCGCCGGCGGTGAGAGCAAAATAGGTTCGATATGCCAGTGCGTGGCCATCAATTAAATATAGAATTGGAGGCATTGGTTAATTCCTATGCTGCAGGTTTAATCTGAAATGAGATGGGATAAAACCTGTCTAGAGAGGGAGATGTAATCATTAATTAAGCGGTTGGAGAGAGATTTTGAACCGCTTATGGAAAAGTATCCCCGCGCCCAAAATTCACCTTCGGGGTGGGCCATTAAAAGAGTCGGGAAACCGGCAAAAATTTGAATATCGGTTCGTTCTTTGATTTCTTCCACCATTTCATGCAAGCAGATATTGGCAGGTAAAACGGCTGTCCACAGCATGTATAGGGGCCGAATGGAAAGGCTGGTGCACTGCCAGCCGTTGGACTCATGCAGGCGGGGCATCTGGCGGTTTAAAAGTTCGGCCAGATCGTGAGTGATAAATTGCTGCGGGTCGCGCGGTAAGAGTAAAATTTGATATTCAAAAAAGACAGCGGCCGGATCATTGATCACCGGTTCTGACTGCTCGTTGATTATTTGAATCTCTTCATTGGCGGGCAGCGACGGCGGGGCTTCAAAGGGTAGGTCGGCTGCAGGAGTTCTTTGATGATCTTCTTCTTCCCAGGGCAGTGAGAAGTCAAAATCCGGGAATTCCGGGGGCTGAACAGGCTGAGTTGGTTCGGGTAATTCTGCCAAAGGCGCTGTTTCTCCAATGGGGTGAGCGGAATCGGTATGCGCCTGTAATGGCTGAGTCACACCAAAAGAATGCTGAATCGGAACATCTGGAGGTACTTCTGCGTTGGTCGGCGCTTCGTCAGATAAGATCTTGAACCAATTTCCAACGGGAAGTGGATTTAATTTGGTTGAAGTGTCAGGTTCAGTTTCATCCTCGATCTCAGGGTCGGGAGAAGGAAGCTCGGTGATCAGAGCATCCAGATTTTTAAGCTCCAAATCACTTAAACCGGCTTGTTCTTCTTCATCCCCCAATGGTTCCTGTTCAGTATCTGTTGCATCTAACTGATCGGGAAGATCCAAATCAACAGGGGATAAGGGTGAAGTTTGGAGAAGGTTGTCTGTTGAATTGTTAATTGTCTTTTCGGCAGAAGGATCCAAACCCAATTCATCTGAGTTTGTAAATTGGCTTAAAAATGCTTTACGAGCGAGAGAAACCTCATTACGAATATCGATCAAAGGAAGATCGGTATGGTAAATCAGGGCCAGGGCTGCTTCTTTATAAAGCGGTATTGCGTAGACGAGATAAGTTTTTGTCTCGCCTTCCATCTTCAAATATCGAAAGAGTTCGCCAGATTGGATATTCGTCCAATAGCGGGTCAAAAATGAGACTACATTATGGGATATTTCATCTGCCAGTGGGCCGGAGGCAGCAATAACTTGTCTGCGAAAGAGCAATATACCCGCATTGGCACTTGTGGAGGCCAATAATTGTTCGACCTGGCGTTGACCGGATCCAGGGTTTTCGACCCAAAGACGGGTGAGCGTATTTTCCGTAGTTAATGGCCCCGCTGTTGGCCCGGTTTCATTAAGAGCGTGGACGATTTTTTCATTTACTTCGGGACCGAAGAAAGGTTTATTAAGATAGCCATTGGCGATCACCCCATGCAAGACTGGATGATGCAAGTTATTCTGAGGAGGGTAGATGAGCAATTTCAGTTCAGGAAGCAGACCTACTAATTCGCGCGTAAGCGGAATAAAAGGAAGATCATTGATTTCAGCATCTAGTATTGCCAGGTTAAATGGATGAATTGCTGCCAGCGTGAGTGCATCCTTGCCACTGGCAACGCAAAAAACCTGGAAGCGCCCCCCTTCTTGTAGGTGAGCACTGATCTGATCCAGTAGCTTCAAATCTGGTGAAATGGCCAGAATAAGTTTGGTCATACAAAAAGTGTATCACGCGCTATGAATCGGTGCAAGTTACCCCTCACTTGATTTCTACTGCCTCGATCAGTTTTCGTGATAGTTTATACAGGTGTTCATCTATCATGTGAATATAGTATAGTATGTTTATATAAATTAGGAGAATGTTTCATGGTGACAAAAAATCCTGTAAAAAAAGAAATTTTTCATGTAACCGATAAATTTACCGAAAAATTAACCAGAATTGCTGCCCTTCCGACTGAAGAAGCTTTGCTGAATCTGAAAACCCGGCAGGATGGGTTGACTGAAGATGAAGCCGCTGATCTATTACATAAATTTGGGCCAAATATTGCCGCACGCGAGAAAAAAACCTCTTTGCTTTCCCGTCTTTGGGACAATATTCGCAACCCACTAGTCATTCTTCTAATCGTTCTGGGAACAATTTCGTATTTCACTGGAGATTTGCGTTCCACTATCGTGATCGGGGTGATGGTACTGCTAGGGGTTGTGCTGCGCTTTTTCCAAGAAGTACGCGCGGATAACGCTGCTCAGGCCTTAAAAGCCATGGTGTCGACCACAGCCACAGTGATACGTGAAAAAGTGGAAAAAGAGATTACTTTGCAAGAGTTGGTTCCGGGTGACATTGTAAAGCTGTCTGCAGGTGATTTGGTACCGGCAGATCTGCGCATTATCACAGCAAAAGACTTGTTCCTTAACCAGGCAGCACTTACAGGAGAAGCTTTGCCTGTAGAAAAAACACCGGCACTGGCCAGAAAAAGTGACGAAAACCCCCTTGAGATGAATAATTTGATCTTTCAGGGTTCCAATGTAGAAACCGGGTCTGGTTTGGCCGTGGTGATCAACACGGGTAGCCAAACCTACTTCGGCTCGTTAGCTGCCAGTATTGTTCAGGTGCGCCAACAAACTGATTTTGACAAGGGCATTAACCAGTTTACCTGGTTGATGATCGGGTTAATGGCCGTACTGGTTCCTTTAGTCTTTGTTTTGAACGGGTTGACCAAACATAACTGGTTGGAAGCATTCTTGTTTGCGCTGGCTGTGGCAGTGGGGTTAACCCCTGAGATGTTGCCAATGATCGTTACAGTCAACCTTTCTAAGGGTGCCATCAACATGTCTAAGAAGAAAGTGATTGTGCGACGCTTGAATGCCATTCAAAATTTCGGCGCCATGGATATTCTCTGTACGGATAAAACTGGCACGATCACCCAGGGAAAAATTATTCTTGAACGACATTTGGATGTTACTGGAAAGACCAGTGAAAAAACATTGGAATACGGGTTTTTGAACAGTTATTTTCAAACTGGATTGAAAAATTTATTGGATGTGGCCGTCTTGAAACACAGCGACCTGGAGAACAAACTCATCAAGACAGAGAATATTATCAAAATTGAGGAGATCCCCTTCGATTTTGAGCGGCGCCGTATGTCCGTAGTGGTCGATTATCCAACTGACAAACAGCACATTCTCATCTGCAAAGGGGCGGTAGAAGAGATCAACTCTTTGTGCAATTCCATAGAAATTGATGGCAAGGTGATTCCATGTACTGATGAAATTAGGGCCAACTTATTGAAGATCACGCAACATCTGAATCTGGAGGGCTTGCGGGTAATTGCCATTGCTTATCGACGTTTCCCCAATAAACATTCCCACGATTATTTGATCAGCGACGAATCGGATATGACCTTACTGGGCTTTTTAGCATTTTTGGATCCTCCAAAAGAGTCAGCATCTCAGGCGCTGAAAGATCTGCATAATGATGCAGTTCGGGTGAAGATCTTGACTGGTGACAACGATCTGGTGACGATCAATATTTGCCAACAGGTTGGATTGCCCACTGATAATATTTTGTTGGGCTCCGCTATCGAAAAAATGACCGATGCTGAATTGACGCTCACGGCAGAAGACGCAACCATCTTTGCCAAATTATCACCGCATCATAAAGAGCGTATTATCCGTGCGCTGCAAAAAGGGGGACATGTTGTTGGGTTTATGGGCGACGGCATTAATGACGCTCCAGCCTTGAAAGCATCAGATGTGGGTATTTCTGTTAATTCGGCAGTAGATATTGCCAAGGAGTCTTCGGACATCATTTTGTTGGAAAATAACTTACTTACACTGCATCAAGGGGTTCTGGAAGGCAGACGGGTTTTTGGAAATATTACCAAGTATATCAAAATGGCTGCCAGTTCAAATTTTGGCAATATGTTCAGCATGTTGGGCGCAAGCATATTCTTACCCTTCCTGCCTATGCTGCCGATCCAGATCTTAACGAATAATCTGCTTTACGATTTTTCTCAGACAACGATCCCAACCGACGAAGTGGATCGAGAATGGACGATCAAACCGCGTAAATGGCAGATTGGCCAACTGAGACGTTTTATTCTGTTCATGGGTCCGATCAGTTCCATTTTCGACTATGCTACGTTCTTCCTCATGCTTTACGTATTCAACTGTTGGAATAATCCAGTGCTTTTTCACACTGCCTGGTTTGTTGAATCTATCTTTACCCAAACATTGATCATCCATGTGATCCGCACCAATAAAATTCCCTTCATTCAAAGCCGGGCGAGTTGGCCGTTAACTGCGACTACATTTTTAGTTGTTTTATTTGCCATCTGGTTGCCTTATTCCCCCCTGGCAAATCTGCTGGGTTTTGTACCCTTACCCCCACTTTACTGGTTGGCTCTGATTGGATTAATGCTGGGTTACGTGGTCCTTTCTCAACTGGTAAAAACCTGGTTTGTGAGGCGCTTTGGCGAGTAAAGGAATCGGTAATTTTGTTATTTTACAGGTTGAACTGGAGGGAATGTTGGCTGCACAACCCGGTCAACCTGTGGCATAATCATGGTTTGGGAATCTCTTTAACAAGGAAATGCTATGAACTTTAAGCATATTTGTATTATTGGTCTTGGATATATTGGTTTACCGACTGCCAGCACGTTTGCCAAATACGGCATTCGGGTGACCGGAGTTGATAATAACTCAGAAGTACTTGAGGCGCTGAAGCACGGTAAAGTGCATATTTATGAACCGGGTCTGAGCGAGGTGGTTGGTGCCGCTATTGAGAGCGGTAACTTATGCGTAGCTGCAGCACCTGTTGAAGCGGATGCTTTTATTATTGCCGTACCTACTCCATTTTATGGGGAGAAAAAAGCGGACCTGAGTTTTGTGCGTTCAGCGGCCGAATCTATAGTGCCGGTGCTGCGCGAAGGTAACTTGGTGGTGCTCGAATCCACTTCACCTCCGTTGACTACTGAAGAAATAGTGCGGCCCATTCTGGAAAAGTCCGGGCTGAAGGCGGGTATCGATTTTAAATTGGCTTATTCCCCCGAAAGGGTGCTGCCCGGACAAATTCTGAGAGAGTTGATCGAAAACGCCAGAGTGATCGGCGGTGTAGACCGCAGTTCAGCCGAAGCCGGGCGCGACCTTTACGGTATTTTTGTCAAAGGTGATATTTTGTTAACCGATGCTACCACCTCTGAGATGGTGAAACTGATGGAAAACACTTACCGTGACGTCAATATTGCCATTGCCAATGAATTTTCCCGCCTGGCAGACCGTTTTGGCGTGGACGTCTGGGAAGCGATACGGATCGCCAACCGCCACCCGCGTGTGAAGATCCTCAACCCCGGCCCTGGCGTGGGTGGACACTGCATCAGCGTGGACCCGTGGTTCTTTGTTGAGGCGGCTCCGGATCTGACCCCTTTAATTTTTAACGCACGCAAGGTGAATGATTCACAGCCTGAATTCGTGATGAAGATCATTGAACGAGCTCTGGGGGCTTTAACGGGAAAGCATATCGCGGTTCTGGGTCTGGCATACAAACCGGACGTGGACGATCTGCGCGAAAGCCCGGCCATCGACGTGGCGAAGTTGCTGGTCAAAGACGGCGCCGTTGTCAGCGCTTACGAACCTTTTAAACCCGATTTCATTGTCGCCGGCGTGAAAATGGTGCATTCCCTGGAAGAAGCCGTCAGCCAGGCTGACCTGGTTGTGCTGTTGGTAGGTCACAGCCAGTTCAAATCGCTCGATCCCAAACGCATGGCCACAATCACTTCAACACGGTTGGTTTTGGATACAGTGAACGGCTGGGATAACCAGGCCTGGCAGGAAGCCGGGTTTAAGGTGATCAAGCTGGGTAAAGGGAAAATGTGAAGAAATTACGCGTGCTGTCGATATTTGGGACCAGGCCGGAGGCGGTGAAAATGGCTCCGGTGGTACAGGCTCTGGCTAAAAACCCAGAAATTGAAGCGCGCGTTTGTGTCACTGCCCAACATCGTGAAATGCTCGACCAGGTGCTCGCGCTGTTTCATATCCTGCCGGATTATGATTTGAATTTAATGCGCCCTAACCAGACGTTAGCGGGTTTAACCGCTGAAATTCTCGAGCATATCGACCCCGTGCTGGCTGACGAACACCCCGATTGGGTGCTGGTGCAGGGCGATACCACCACGGTGATGGCGGCCGCACTGGCAGCTTTTTACCGCAACATCAAAGTGGGGCACGTTGAAGCCGGGCTGCGGACAGGCGATAAACATCAACCTTTCCCCGAAGAGATCAACCGCCGCATTGCCGGCACCCTGGCTGATCTGCATTTTGCCCCCACTGAATTGAGCCGGCAAAATTTGCTGCGCGAGGGCGTGGAAGACCGGCGGATTGCCGTCACCGGCAACCCGGATATCGATGCCTTGCTGCAAATCTCCAAAATGGAAGAGCCAGTTCAAGTTCAAAAGTGGTTAAAAGAGTGGGGTATCAGCGACGGCAGCGCCCGTTTGGTACTGGTCACTGCACACCGCCGTGAAAATTTTGGCGCACCGATCGAAGAGATTTGCGCCGGGTTAAAAGAACTGGCGCACCATTATTCCAATGCGGTTCAGTTCGTTTACCCGGTACATTTAAACCCCAATATTCAAGAGCCGGTTTATCGCCTGCTCGGAAGAGTCCCCAATATTCACCTGATGGACCCGCTGGATTACCTGCCGCTGGTTCACCTGTTGAAGGCTTCCACACTGGTGTTGACCGATTCCGGCGGGATTCAGGAAGAAGCGACCGGGATGGGAAAACCCACCCTGGTTTTACGCGAAAAGACAGAGCGCCCAGAGGGGGTGGATGCAGGTGTCTTGAAATTGGTGGGAACGGATGCGGCGAAGATCGTGGGCGAGACGCAAAAACTGCTTGATAATGAGCAGGCATACGCGGCCATGGCTCACGCTGCCAATCCATTTGGGGATGGACATGCTGCTGAACGAATTGTCAAAGCGCTGTTAAATTACCAAGAGAATTAACCCCGTTTTTTTGCCCCTTTCATCAAAAATGAGGTTTTAAATGGATAAAATTTGCTTACTGCCGCGAAAATTAGGATTGGGCGGGCCTGCCTCTTTTCAGGCTCGTCTGGCAGGGGCACTGCGGCTGCAAGGGATCAGCGTTACGTTCGACCCGGATGACCTGGCGGTTTCGGCGATTCTGGTTGTGGGCGGCACCAAACATCTGGGTGAACTGATGCGGGCGCACAGGCGCGGGGTGCGCATTGTGCAGCGCCTGAACGGAATGAACTGGGTTCACAAGCAAAAATTTACCGGACTCAAACATTATTTCAGGGCCGAGACAGGCAACTGGATCCTTTCGACCATACGCAAAAACCTGGCTGATCGTATCATCTATCAAAGCGAGTTCACCCAGGCTTGGTGG
>Ga0302174_10000444_pt1 | contig 13244 bp, 10 predicted proteins | sample I_Fen_N3_2_FD_198789 | JGI IMG/M metagenome (GOLD analysis project Ga0302174, IMG submission 198789) | Peat permafrost microbial communities from Stordalen Mire near Abisko, Sweden - I_Fen_N3_2 | ecosystem: Environmental > Terrestrial > Soil > Wetlands > Permafrost | place: Sweden: Abisko... | reverse complement strand
AAGGATTTGACATTGCTCAAGCATTTGGAAAAAATTCATTCTTTTTTTAATGAAATAGGCCTACACAATGTAGACAATATCGTTGAGAAGGATATAAAAGAAGAGAAATCTAAAACTAAAAAGACAATTTCCTGAGACCTCCAAGCCACTCCCAAGTTCAAGTGGCTGTCCTATTTCGTCCCATTCGTCCCATCTTGTCCAGGGGATGTAAATTGTTTATTTTCAGAAAGATTATCATATATCTTTGTCTTCCGAAATTTAAAAAATTATTGGAAAATGAAGAAGAACTTTGTAAGGTTCTGGCAAAAGCCGGAAAAAAAAGAAACTATCAAGGATAGTTCTACCAACGAAAAAATGTCTCCTGTAGACATGGCGATGAATAATCTCGTCAAAATGAAAGAGGCTACTAAACTACTCAAAGCCTCAGCCCCCACCGTCCGCAAATACGCCCGCCTCGGATGTTATAAAGAGTATCGCTTTGGGGAAAAACTTGTCTTTTATGATAAGGAAGAAATCTTGAATTTTATTCTCAATAGATAATTCCGATCATAATGAAAGAACAAGAAGACGAGAAGTATCAACGTGTTGGCACGACCCTTTATAAAATAGTCAAGCGTCCCTTGATGAGTGGCGATTTTATAGAGGAACGCCGAGCGTGGAACTATGAAACCTTACGACAAGACCATTCAAAGGACTACATCTCAAGGATTGAGAAGTTCGATGGTTTTTGCAGTGTGCCAGACCACATCAACTATAAACGCAGTATCGGAAAATTCCTAAATCAATACGAACCGATACACTACCAGCCTGCTGAAGGTAGTTGTACAAAGATCATCGAATTTCTTTCCCATATATTTGAGGAACAAATTGAAATGGGGCTAGACTATTTGCAACTGCTCTATCGGAAGCCTTTGATAAGGCTTCCGATCCTCCTACTCGTATCTAAAGAGCGCAATACAGGAAAAACCACCTTTCTGAACTTCCTAAAGGCAATCTTTGCAAGCAACATGACCTTCAACACCAACGAAGATTTCCGCTCCCAGTTCAATTCCGACTGGACTAACAAATTAATTATTGCTGTAGATGAAGCCCTGCTTGATCGAAGAGAAGATTCTGAGCGTATAAAGAACCTTAGTACAGCTATGTCATTTAAAGCTGAGTCGAAAGGAAAAGATCGTAACGAAGTAGATTTCTTTGCCAAGTTTATCCTTAATTCAAATAACGAATATCGTCCTATCATCATTGATCAGGGCGAGACTCGCTATTGGGTTCGGAAGGTCTCTCCTCTAATGAAAGAAAACGATAGAATTCTTGGCGAATTAAAAGCTGAGATTCCCCATTTCCTTTATTTCCTGCTACAACGCGATTATTCGACTAAATACGAATCCAGGATGTGGTTCAAACACGATTTATTGATAACAGATGCTTTGCGAAAGATTATACAATTCAATAGAGGTAGTCTTGAAATCGAAATGCTCAATCTAATTTCTGAAATCATGCAGATAAAAGAGTTGGACTCTTATACTTTTTGTGTAAACGACATGCTACGCATGCTCAAACATATCTCTATTAAGACAGAACCAACTCAAATTCGTGCTATACTCAAAGACAAATGGAGTATAGCGCCAGGAGTTGCAACTCGTTACACAACTCATCTTTTTGATGAGACCAGTGCTATTGTTGAGAAAGAGAAAATCGGCCGCACCTATTGCATATCCCGTGAACAAATGGAGAGAATTATGTTACATTGCTAAGTTACACCTATAAAGTATTATTGTTTAATATATTAGGGTTGTAACAAATAAGTAACAAAAGCATTACAAACTATTCATTGTTACAAGTTGTAACAAATAAATAGTTGTGTTACAGTATTGTTACATGAATATTTGCCTGACTGTAAGGTGATTATGTGCTATTTGTAACAAAGTAACAGTTTTTCGTCCAATGTAACCCAGCTTTCCCGCAAAATAGTCTTTTGCTAGTGAAAGAAAAAAAGAACACAAACCCTCACTAATTTTCGTAGAAATGAACGCCAAACAAGCCAAAAATATAATGATAGCAGACTACCTGCATGCTATGGGTATAAACCCCAAAAAAGTTCAGGGTGACGATTTATGGTATTGTTCTCCATTGAGAGAGGAACGAACCCCGTCATTCAAAGTAAACAACCGTTTTAATGCTTGGTATGACCACGGAACAGGGCAAGGTGGAAATATCATCGATCTTGTCATGAAAATGCAGCAGCTGTCATCTATATCGGAAGCTTTGCAATTCTTGGGAGGTAACATGCCTGCAAAACAGATCGTATCTTTTTCTTTTCAACAGCAAAATATATGTTCGAAAATTACGAACATACGAGCTGAGCCAATTTCAAACCAAGCACTAATCAGTTATATTCAGAGTAGAAAGATAGACCTTGAATTGGCCAGACTCTATTGCAAAGAAGTCAACTATACTGTTCGAAATACGAATTACTTCTCCATAGGATTTGAGAACGATAGCCAGGGGTATGAACTGAGCAACCAATACTTCAAAGGTTCCTCATCACCGAAAGACATTACTACCTATAAAAACGGGAATGACAGCTGTTTGGTCTTTGAAGGTTTCTGGGATATGCTCTCCTATTTTACGATAAAAGGCATAAACCAACCGGGGCATGATGTTGTGGTATTAAACTCAGTTCTTAACCTGCCAAAAGCTGTTAGCTTTATTACAGCTCACGATAAAGTATATACTTTCTTAGATAATGATTTAGCCGGTGAACGAACAACTAATGTACTTATGGGAATTTGCAAGTCGCTATTGAATCAGTCAGTACATTATTCGAATTTTAAAGACCTGAACGATTACCTGTGCAGTAAAACAAAAGATCCGGCAACCTCCAAAGAAATCAGAAAACAACCTAAGAAAGGCAATACACACAAACTCTAATGGGTATACACGCAACTGAGCAACGGGCATTATCAAAATAATGCCATAGCTTATTAGGGCTTTTTCTTTACGCTTCGTTCCACTACACTAAAAAAGCCCACTAAGCCAAGGGGTGAATAACCCCTCTGGACACCCCAAGAGAAAATCTTCGATTTTACAAACGCAAACCAATAAGATTACGAACATGGGCTACGCCGTTCTCCATTTAGAAAAAACCTCAGGCACTGACACCGGAATGTCAGCGCACATAGAGCGCACCATCTCCCCAAAAAATGCAGACCCTTTGAGAACTCACTTGAACAAAGAACTTGTTCAGTTTCCCGAAGGCGTCAACAACCGTACACATGCTATCCAACACCGGCTAGAGAATGCAGGTATAACCCGAAAAATCGGAAAGAACCAGGTGCGTGCAATTCGAATTCTACTTACCGGCAGTCCGGAGGATATGAAAATAATCGAGTCAGCCCAGCGGCTCGATGACTGGTGTAAAGATAATATGGAGTGGCTAAAGAAAACATACGGAAAGGATAATATCGTTTCTGCTGTTTTACATCTGGACGAGACAACCCCACACATCCATGCGACTGTAGTGCCCATCACTACCGGAGAGCGAAGAAAAGCCAAGCAAGAACCATTGGGCACAAAGAAAAAATACAAGAAGAAAAACAGCGATGCTGTTCGCCTTTGTGCTGATGATATAATGTCCCGTGACAAGCTCAAAGAATATCAGAATAGTTATTCCGAGGCAATGGCAAAATATGGCTTGCATCGTGGTATTGATGGCTCTGAAGCCAAGCATATATCTACCTCACAATATTATCGGGAGCTACTTTCACAGACAGAAGGTGTGCAGGAGAATATCGGTAGCCTATTGCATCAACAAGAGCAAGTGACGGAGGAGCTATCAAAAATTAAGAGGGAGATTAAAACCGAAAAATTAAAGAGTACAGCGGTAAATGTTGCCACTTCCGCTATAGAGGGTATCGGTTCTGTCTTCGACAACTCGAGATTGAAAAAGCAAGAAAAGGAAATTGGAAAACTCAAAGCGGAAAATACAACTCTCAAAACAGAAAACAAACAATTAAATGAGCGCATCGGTCATCTAAAAAATGAATACGAAAAGACGACAGACAAACTCCGTGAAGAACTTAGAAAAATATACAACCGGTTTCCCGGCATTAGGGATTTATTCAACATCGAGAAACTCTGCAAAGCTGTCGGTTTTTCGGATGAATTGACGCAGAAAATACTCACAATGACCCCTGTCGGCTTTAAAGGAAAACTTTTTTCAACCGAACACATGCGAAAATTTGAAACGGACTATTCCGTTGTCAAAATAGAAAAAGACAGTGCTGAGCCAAGTCGACTTCGATTGTTTGTTGACAACTTAGAAATAACTGATTGGTTCAAAAAGAAGTATCAAGAGTTTCAAAAAGATTTAGGAATTAACCCAAATCTGAAACAGGGCGAGAATAGAGGGTTTAAAATTTAAAGATATCTATAGTATCAGCCGCATTATCTGGAATAACATATCAATTCTAATAACATATCATTTTAGGTAATGCGGATAAAGCTGGGTATTTTACCCATAAGACTTCAAAGCTCTTGAATCATTACTCCTCTTGACTCATTCTTAAATCTTACATAAGCATCTATTTTTTTTGTAGAAAAAGTGTCATGGTTCCGTTTTTTATGACTAGCTTGGCAGACTATTATTTGAAGTCTCCCTTTATTTTAATAGAATGTAGATTTACTGTATCTATTGATAATTTAAATTATTCTGCTCAAAACACCCTCTTTTCTTACTCTTTATTGCCCTCCTAAATTGCTTGTCCTAATTATTTTCGATTGTCCAGTGCTAACTAGTTAATAATTAACACATTGTATTTTTGCTTGTCCTAGTTTTTATTACTCATTTTTTTGATAGTTTAAAGTCAGATTATTATTTTTACTGTGCAAATTTATTTGGTTTGATAAAGTTGTTATACTTTTTGATATTCTGACTTTGCAAAAAGGAAAAATAAATCCAGCCACAAAGTGGCAACGATACACAATAAGCCCAATCAATAAAAATGAAAAAAATTACTCTTTCCCTTTTTTCTCATCCCTTAATGGTATCAAGCCTACCAGCACAAAACTCACACCAACTAAGTACCGAGCGCAACGCCTACCGCGTACCCGACCAACTGGTAAAACAACAGGTTGAATACAAAGATCCCGGCAGTTCGGACAAAAATCTGACATGGGACTTCCGTTTCCTGCAACCCTTTAATAAGGAATGCACCCCAACTATTTCATCCATAAAAAATAACACAAATAATATCTAACTCGAATTTTTATGAAACAACTCTATCTTCTTTTTAGTTTTTTACTTATTCTATCTGCAGGCATGGCACAGAGTAAAGTCAGCTATGCTTATGATAATGCAGGCAACCGCATTTCGAGAAAAGTGGTGAACCTGTATAGTAATCCCTCTCATGTAAAAAAGGATGCTGACTCGGCTCCGGCGGTTACAGACCAACTCGGTGAGCGCAAAATAACCGTGTACCCCAATCCTACTCAGGGGGCATTAGCTGTAGAAATTACAGGTGGCGACACTAAAGATGAAATCCGGTTTTTAGTATTCAGTTCTCAAGGTGTGCAGCTACAAAACATAAAGGCGGCTGTAAGCATAACTCCCATAAATATGTCATCTTATTCTGCAGGATGGTACATTTTGCGGGTACAAGCAGGAGAGAAAGTGAAAGAGTTCAAAATCGTAAAACAATAATTACGCTACTTCTGGAAAGAATAGAGAAATAAACTATCAATTAGAAAAATATGAAAAAAGCTACTTATATTCTACTCACTATATTATTCTGCTTTGTAAGTCAAACAAGAATAGAAGCTCAACAAGTGGGAACCATTCCGGGTCAGGTTTCAGCTAGTCCCGGTGGTGGTGCAACTTATAGTTTCCCCATTGAATGCCCTTCGGGCATTATGGGAATGCAACCCAACTTATCATTAAGTTATAACAGCCAGAGAGGCGATGGAGCATTCGGAGTTGGATGGGATCTAAGCGGTTTGTCGATTATCAACAAATCAATAAAAAATATTTTTACCGACAACGCAATATCTGGCGTTGAAGACAATACTTCCAATGTTTATATGTTGAATGGGCAACGTTTGTTTGTAAAAGATTTTGTCCAGCTAAACTCAATTTATTCATCTACTAATTATAGCTATGAATCTACACAAGCTATTGTTGGATCGACCTACCAGGCTGAAAACAAAGATTATTCAAAAATAGAAACCATTGGAATTGCCGGATATTTTAATGATGCAAATCCGAATACACCCTGGACTTTATCCAATCAAGGTCCTCAAACCTTTAAAGTGACTTCAAAAGATGGTTATATAAGAGAGTATATGGTAACTTCCGATGAATATAATCACTCGAATTCTTATCCCCTGACCTGGTATCTGAAAAAAATTACCGACACCAACGGCAATTATATATCATATGACTATTTAACCAACGAAAACCAGACTATCCTTAAAAGTATTGCTTATACCGGAAGTACAACTACAGCACCTTTTGATAGTATTGTGTTTAATTACAATACCAAAGTAGCAAGTTATACTTATGTTGGGAGTACAAAAATAGCCAATAAGTTTTTGCTGGATAATATCCAAATAAAATACAACAGCACTTTGCTCAAACAATATAGCTTCACTTATATATCCCGTAAAAATAAGTATTATATAAACGATGTTACCCTGACCGGACAGAACAATCTGAAACTGAACTCCACTGCATTTGAATGGGGGAATGATAACACGGTAATAGCTGTCAATAAACTGAGTGTACCTACACTTCCCCAAACAGTAAACGCGGAAGACAGGCACTGGCTTTCGGCCGATGTGAATGGAGATGGATTGAGTGATGCGATCAATATTTATCCGGTAACGACGGTAGTGAGCGGAGTGTCACAGACCAAAAATTATTTACAAGTATTTAAAGCCTTAACGACCGGCGGTCAGGTTTCGTTTGTAGCCGATGCCAACTACGATGTAGGTAATAATTTTTCATATACCGATTTAAAAGCACTTAATCCAAGCATTCGCTTTGCCGATTTATATGGAAAAAACAAAGAAGAAATTATCATTCCGCAGCTGTCGACCTCGGGAGGAAATACAATTAGCTTCAATATACTCGGCGTTGGCACCCTTCAACAAACATTACAGGCCGGAAATGTAATACCCGCTTATGCTGTAGGCGATATTAATAATGATGGGAAAGAAGAAATTATTTATTTTGAAAAAGGGAAAGTAAATAACAGCTATTATCCCGGAAAAATTGGTTATAATATAAATGGGCAAACTGTTTGGGAAGATATACAGTTTCCGGGATATGCAATTCCGGGTATTCCGAAAGCCATTTTTATATCCGATTTTAATGCTGATGGATTAAAAGACCTAATGATTCTGACTGATACAGGTTACTGTGTATACAAAAACAGTGGGGGATCAAAACAAACCGATGGCATTACCCATGTGTCGTTTCCATCTGACGGTAGCTGTGTTGGATCTCTATTTAATGCAACTTACAGTACGTTGAAATCTGGCGACTTCAATGGAGATGGATTGCTGGATTTTATATTTGTAGGACAGGGAGGTGGATCCTGGAATATGGCAGTTGGTAACTCAGCCATGCAATTCAACTTAATATCAACAATTATTTCTTCGGCCAAGAAGAATGAAATCAGCAACTACTTTGATAGCCAAAAGGATTGTATCGTTACAGATTTCAATCATGATGGAAAACCGGATGTGATATTAATAGACCCTATCTATAATTATTCGAGTACCGCAGTTATGTTCGATGGTGATATGCCGACTCATTATTTATATGCGGGCACAACCTCCACATGGTATAGTTTTAATGGTTCAAATTTTGTTATTGATAAAAAAAGCACTATTGCTTCTCCTCAAAGTTCCTATCCTTATACTACCAGTTTATTGAATCCCTATTACACCACCCTGGGCGATTTTGATGGCGACGGGCGGGAAGATGTATTGACTTATGGTGCTGATATGTACAACGGGGTGGATAAGTCGAACCAATTGTATTTACACGATTCGTACAATACCAACTTTCAGGCAAACTTATTAAAGTCGGTAACCAATGGGATAGGTAAAACCACCCAGATAGCCTATCAACCGCTTACTTATGCTACTACTGCTAACAATAAACCCTTTTATACAAAAGGTAGCAGCTCAGTATATCCGGTATGTGATTTACAAATGCCACTTTATTGCGTGAGTAATATCTCTGAACCAAACGGACAAGGCGGGTTACTCTCTACAGATTTTTCGTATGCTGAGGCGCAGACTCAACTTACCGGAGTAGGATTTCTGGGATTTAAAAGCCAGACAACCAGCAATGCTGCTGCCAATAAAAAATCAGTAACTACTACTGATTTAAATTCGGCTTACTATTTGCCCGATAAAATAACGCAGGATGTTTCAACACTAAGCAATGAAGCTATATCGAAAACCGAAGCATATATCAGCAATACCCAAACAGGGAGTATTTTTGAATCGCTGAAAAGCAAAGTTGTTGGGACGGATTATTTAACCGGACTATCCAATACCACCGAATATTCGGGTTATGATGGTTACGGCAACCCGACAACTGTAAAAACAACGCAGGGAAATGTTGTCAGTACTCAGACCGTTGCCTACGTTCAGAAGGGGTCGTGGTGTCCCAATAAGCCGGGAAGTATAACAGTGACAAAAGTAAAGGATGGCGAAACTTACACCCGCCACGTTGATTATAGTTATGACGACAAAGGTAACCTGACAGGACAAACGGCTGATGCCGGAGATGTAAACCAGAAGTCGGTTGTATATTCGCAGTTCAATACCTTCGGGCAGCCCACAAAGGCTCAAATAACGGCCAATGGTAGTACCCGCGCAGTATCGGTTACTGCTACTCCATCGGGGCGGTTTATACTGAGCCAGACCAATGTGTTGGGACAAACGGTTAGCTATAGCTGGGACGAAACGCGCGGATTGCTCAACAGCCAGACCGACCGCCTGGGAACTACCACCTATACCTACAACGGGCTGGGGCAGCTACTCACTACCCAATACCCCACCGGCATAATTAAAGCCTCTACGCCGCAGTGGGCGACAGCCGGCAACGCATATAATGCAAAATTCTATATAAGCACTACCGTTTCGGGGGCTACTCCGCAAAACAACTGGTACGATGTACTGGGGCGTGAAGTCCTAAAAGAAACCACCGGGTTGAACGGAAAGGTGGCGCGTACATTTACTGAATATAATGCAAACGGGCAGCTTTACCGCGTCTCCGATCCTACATTCAATTCGGTTGCTGATGTGTGGGCAACCACCTATGCCGGGTACGATGCATACGGTCGACCACAAACCATAACCAGCCCAATGGGTACTACCACTATGGCGTATAGCGGAACAAGCACTACTGTAACTTCGCCCAACGGTACAAAACAAACCGTGCTGAACTCAGCCGGACAAGTACAGACCAACACGGTAAACGGCAAGACGGTAACGTACAACTATTTTCCATCGGGACTGGCTAAAACAGCCACCCCCGACGGCGGGCAAGCCATCAGCATGGAATACGACCTGCAAGGCCGACGCACCAAACTAACCGATCCCGATGCAGGAATAGTGGAATCGGCTTACAACGGATTCGGTGAACTACTTACCGAAAAACAAAAAGTGCGTAATGCAACCGACTATATTGTTACCACCAATAACTACGATGGCAGCACCGGACTGCTGCAAACCGTGCTGCGCGGGGCAGAAACCACGGCGTACACTTACGATACCAATAAAAGGATAAGCACCATTGAAATAGCCGGTAAAAACAAGCAAACGTTTACCTATGGTGACTTCGACCGGGTAACCAGACTGAGCGAACTAATAAACGGAACCCGCAGCTTTGACAAGCAGATGGAGTACGACAGCTATGGACGGGTAAGTAAAGAGATTTTTCCTTCAAGCTATTACACTACCAATACATACGATACTTATGGTAACCTCACCGAGGTAAAAGATGTGGCCAGCCGCTCGATATGGAAAGCCGTGGATGCCAACGCCCGCGGACAGTTGACAAAAGATAGTAAAGGCGGAAAAGAAACCACTTATGGTTTCGATGCCCGGGGCTTTAATACGTCCGTTCAAGCTGTAGGAGTGGTAGATATGGCCTATATTTTCGATACCAAAGGAAACATGTATTCACGCACCGATAACAGGATAAACCAAACCGAGCAGTTTACCTACGACCCACTGAACAGGCTTACCAACTGGGATGTTCATCAAACTTCGTCCAACAGTTTGCTTAAAGCCAACAGCATAACCTACGATTCTAATACTGGTAATATCACCAATAAAAGCGACCTGGGTAATTTTGCCATGAATTATGCCGAAGCGAAAGCCGACGGCACAAATGCCGGACCACATGCCCTCACTACCATTATGGGAGTGGCAACGAGTTTCCCGGCGGCCGATTTGAATGTAACGTACACCGACTTCAAAAAAATGGCGTCGCTCACCGAAGGTACAAAGAATTATACTATCACCTATGGGGTGGACCAACAGCGCCGAAAATCGGAATATAGCAATAATGGCACTACATCGACACGTTACTATCTGGGCGATTACGAAGAAGAGACGGATAATCTTGGAAATGTAAAGAAAATCCATTATCTTAGCGGCGGAGCCATGCTGATAAACCTGAACGGTGTAGAGACACTGTATTACGGATATACCGACAATCAGGGTTCGCTGGTAGCCCTGACCGATGCAAGTGGAAACATAGTAGAAAAATATGCTTACGACCCCTGGGGAGCAAGAAGAAATCCGAACGATTGGACACAAAACGATAGCCGAACTTCGTTTATAAATAATAGAGGCTATACCGGGCACGAACATCTGGACGCATTTGGTATTATTAATATGAACGGACGCGTTTACGATCCGCTTACGGCACAGTTTTTCAGTCCCGACCCGTTTGTGCAAGCTCCCGATAACTGGGTAAATTATAACCGTTATGGGTACTGTATGAATAATCCATTGATTTATACCGACCCAACAGGAAACTTAATGGCATGGAGATCGCTGAAAGAAGGAGCTACCTATCAGCAGGCTACCTCCTGGGAATGCGGAGGTGGCATGGGCGGAGGCGGCTTTGATGGTATGTCTGGAGGGGGTGTAGGTTATTCATTCACCGGAAGCCTAAAAACCGACATGTACTTAGAGGCTCAAAACAGAGGCTACGATGGTGCCTATAATGACTTTCAGATTGCATATGACAGACAATCCCGGAACTCAAATTTTAATGGAAATTTTAGATTTGGAATTCAATATGGATATGAAGGTAATTATCAGACATCTAGAGAGGATTATCAAACTGTAGGCTCAAATTTAGGAGAGGTTAATATAGTAACAAGAATGATCACAGTAGATGCGCGCGATGTCGTAAAATGGAATTACTTGGGTACAGGTGATAGAGAAATGCATATTAGTGACCAATTAAATATCTCTACTTATTGGATGGGAACTATATCTTCGCTTGTGCCAGTTGCTTTAAAGAGTACAGGTACCGCAAAAGTTGTTACGGAAACTCTAATGGTTGCAACTAAATTTGCTTCTGAAAAATTATTTGGAGTGGGTGTCGTTATGAGTTTTATTGATATGAGAAACAATAATTACTCTACGAATTCAGTATTATGGGCTGTTGCTGATACAGGGATGGGAATTATTGGTTTTGTTCCAGGAGGACAACTAATTGCAGGATTGTACTTTACAGGAAGAATTGCTTACCAAGCTTACGATGAGATTAATAAACAAGAGTAATTATGAGCACACTTAAAAACTGGTATTGGAAGATTTTTTTTTCTGCTTATTGGCTGGCAAATGACTTAGGGGAGAAAAAATCACCTCAATGGAATGCGGGTGGATTTTTGAAGTTAATATTGGCGATAATTCTTTGTAGTTTTATTTTTATTGCTGATTTCATTAATGGAGAAAAAATTCCAAATGGCAATTTATTAATTATTCTTGCTATCGTTTTTTCCTATGGATTTAATGAATTTATTATAAATTCGCATAAATCAGGTTTTAAAAAACAGTTAGAATTATATGAGTATCTTTCCAAGCCAGAAAGGAAAAAAGCAAGGAATAAAACTGTTTTATTTACATTGATATTTACATTTATTTTTATGATATTGAGCATGACAATCAATAACCCATTTTTTAAATCTTTTTTGAGTAAACTTTATTAATTAGCAGGTTTGTGATTCTGAATAGATAATTGATGCAATATAGATAATGGTGGGTGTAATGCTCACCATTTTCTAAATTACCTTAGCGACGGATCCATGCTGGTAAACCTAAAACAGTGTAGAGACACTGTATTATGGGTATGCCGACAATCAGAGATCGTTGATAGCACTCACCGCTGCAAACGGCAATGTAGTGGAGAGATCGAGAAACACTGCCACTCGTTTTCAACGAATGGGCAGTAGGTTAATATTTTGAACGTTGAAAAATAAGAAATAAATTTAAATGACAAAACATGCAGAGTGTTTACTGATGAAATAAATTCATTTTCAGTGAAGATATAATTCAGTAATTGTAATTCAGAATCAAGAGAATGACACAAGAGATTGTGTCATTCTCTATTACTGCACGTTTACAATTTAAACAAGATATTTATATTTCTTACTTTAGCTATGTGCTCAACCTGCTGCAAGTAGACTTAAGATTAAGAGAATAAGAGTTGTTTAATAGTTGTAAGTACAACATTTTTAATTATTAATATAAGATCTATTCTTTTTGAAAGAGGAAATATTCTATCTCAATCATGAACTAGCGCCCTTAGAATTCTGATTTACCTCATTGTCAAGTTTACTTCTTAATGTTTTTAATCTGTTTGCAGCTTGTTGATTATCAACTTTGATATACCTCATAAAAGCAGCAGGGCTTTTATGTCCAGAGATTCTCTTCAATTCTTCGGCTGGGAAACCAGACAAATACATATTGGTACAAAATGAGCGGCGACAGGTGTGTGAAGAAATCATTTCCCATTTATCGAAAATCTCGGTAACTCTCACGTTTCCTTTCTTTCGAACAACTTCTACTTTTTGATACAGTTTTATTTTCTTTCCTAGTTCTTTTACACGTTCATTGAATCTATACCCTGAAATTTTTGGAAGTTCGTAGTTATACTTCTTTAGTATATCAGGAACATAATCTATAAGGGGTATAACCACTGCTTT
>Ga0302174_10000440_pt1 | contig 13333 bp, 9 predicted proteins | sample I_Fen_N3_2_FD_198789 | JGI IMG/M metagenome (GOLD analysis project Ga0302174, IMG submission 198789) | Peat permafrost microbial communities from Stordalen Mire near Abisko, Sweden - I_Fen_N3_2 | ecosystem: Environmental > Terrestrial > Soil > Wetlands > Permafrost | place: Sweden: Abisko... | reverse complement strand
AAGGGAATTCAGAATGGCAAAATCATCGATTTAGGAGATGCTTTTCATATCAACCTGGAAAAGGTTCTTCAACTCCATCCTTCTGCACTAATGATGAGTGGATACAACCAAAACGATCCAAATGCCCAACGAATTTCTCAAGCCGGTGTCCCTGTTATTTATAATAATGAATGGATGGAAACAACTCCCTTAGGTCGTGCCGAATGGATCAAATTTGTAGCTGTATTTTACAATAAGGAACAACTGGCAGATAGCTTATTCCGCCTCATAGAGAATCGTTACAACGATATTAAACAAAAAGCGGCTAATGTGAAAGATAAGCCGAATATCATGATAGGTTCAAACTTTCGTGGTACTTGGTATATGCCTGCCGGACGAAGTTTTATGGGACAACTTTTTGCAGACGCGGGAACACGCTATTGTTACTCCAGAGATACCACTACCGGTAGTTTACCTTTGAATGTAGAAACGGTATTGAAAAATTTCTCCCAAACTGACGTATGGCTTAATTGCAATTATGCCTCACTAAACGATTTGTTGAAAGCCGATCCGAAACACAGGCTGTTTGATCCCGTAAAAAAGAAACAAGTCTATAACTTTAACAAACGCATGTTAGCCTCCGGTGCTAATGATTTTTGGGAGAGTGCCATTGCCCGTCCGGACTTAATATTAGCCGATGTCATTGCTATTCTGCACCCTGATATTTTACCGAATTATCAACTTTTTTACGCTGAAAAACTAAAGTAATGAAGTCATATTTAATCAAATATCAAATTGCCTTTATCGTTTATATTTGCAACCTCCCTGTTTTCGGATTTTCACAATATAAGACCGATAGCATTCATCATATCAAAGAAGTTATTGTTATTGCCAATCAGCAAAAAGAAGTAATTCCTTCTCAGAAGCTTACAGGAGAGGAATTAAAAAGCCTCAACAGCTTTTCTGTAGCCGATGCCATACGGTATTTCTCGGGAGTTCAAATAAAAGACTACGGCGGAATAGGAGGCTTGAAAACCGTTGATATCCGAAGTATGGGAACTAATCACATGGGCGTATTTTACGACGGCATTCAACTGGGGAATGCTCAGAACGGACAAATTGATTTAGGGAAGTTCTCACTCGACAATATTGAAGAGATCTCACTGTATAACGGACAAAAAAGTGAAATATTCCAGTCGGCAAAAGACTTCAGCTCGTCGGGAACTATTTATCTGCGTTCCCGTAAACCACGTTTTGAGAAAGGCAAAAATAGCCACACCAAAGCAGTTTATCGTACCGGTTCTTTTGACCTGATAAACCCCTCATTTCTATGGGAACATAAATTGTCCGATCATATATCTACATCATTCAACGCTGAATATATTTACTCTTCAGGAAAATATAAATTCAGATATAAACGAACTCTACAGAATGGAACTACAGCCTACGACACCACAGCTACAAGGCAAAATGGAGATATTCATGCATTACGTGCTGAAGCTGGTATTTACGGCACAATAGACCAGGGGCAATGGAATACAAAACTTTATTTTTACGATTCGGAGCGTGGAATACCCGGAGCAATTGTAAATAATGTATGGAAAAGGTCGCAACGTCAATGGGATAGAAACTTCTTTGCACAGAGTTCCTGGCAAAAATCCATCACGCCTAAATACGACCTGATGTTCAATTTGAAATACGCCAACGATTTCATGCGGTACCTCAACCCGGATACCACGCTGATGCACATTGATAACTCTTTCCGACAACAAGAGATATACGCCTCTATGGCGAATAAATACGCCATTACGAAAAACTGGGACGTAAATTTATCTGCTGATTTTCAGTGGAACACACTTAATTCCAACATGGCTGGATTTGTACGTCCTACACGGTTAACAACCCTGATTGCCGCAGCATCAGCCATTACATGGCAACGGGTAAAAATTCAGGGTAGTATATTGGCAACTTTAATCAACGAAAGCGTTGAAAAAGGAAATACCACCGCAGCCGATACCGTGAGCGCAGCACCTGACAAACAAGAAATTTCTCCGGCTTTGTTCATTTCTTACAAACCATTTGAAAAGCACGACCTTAGCTTTAGAGCATTTTACAAAGATATTTTTAGAATGCCCACATTCAACGATTTATACTACACCGACATTGGCAACATTGCTCTAAAGCCTGAATATACACACCAATACAACTTTGGTTTATATTATTCCAAAAGTTACAACAAAGGGTTTGTTAATAGTTTGCAGTTTCAAGCAGATGCCTATTACAATGAAGTGACCAATAAAATTGTAGCAGTTCCGAAAGGAAACGGTATGTATCGATGGATGATGATGAACCTTGGTTATGTAGAAATCCGGGGAATTGACTTGTCGGCAAGCGGAGTTTTCGAACCTGTAAAGAAAGTGTTTGCAAATATAAAACTATCCTATACGCACCAAAAGGCGCAGGATTTCTCAAAGCGAAAAAATGAAACACTTCAGGCAATTACCTATGGTGGTCAAATTCCGTACATACCTTGGAACAACGGGTCGGCTATTGTAGGACTGATGTATAAAGACTGGCGTGTGAATTACAGTTTTATTTATGTGGGCGAACGTTATCACAACTCCGCCAATATTCCTGAAAACTACGAACAGCCTTGGTACACGCACGATATGTCTTTTTCTAAAACATTTCAGCAAAAGCAATGGAATGGAAAAATTTCATTAGAAATCAACAATTTGTTTAGTCAGGATTACGAGGTAGTTCTCAATTATCCCATGCCGAAACGCAATTACAAAATAGCTTTATCTGTCGAAATTTAGCCCCCAACCCCTTCCCATAAAGGAAAAGGAAATAATACACAGTAATAATGGGAATCAGCTCATAAATCGGACATTTTAAAACAAAAAAAATAACATATACAATGCAGAAACGTACTCAAAAAATAAAAACATTCTTATGTCGCATTTTAGTCCCCCTTTTGGGGGGATTAATCGGGCTGACCTCCTGTCGTGAAGATATTGTGGTTTTTCCATCAGAAGAAACTAAAGTCGATTCAGTTACTACAACAGTGGAATATGCAGGTTTCTACTTACTAAACGAGGGTAACATGGGCAGTAACAAATCCACACTGGATTATTACAATTTTGAAACAGGCATTTACAAGAAGAATATTTATGCCGAGATAAACCCTACAGTTCCCAAAGAGTTGGGCGATGTCGGCAATGACCTTCAAATATACGGGAATAAACTCTATGCTGTTATCAATTGCTCCAATAAAATAGAAGTAATGGATGCAAAAACGACTAAACGTATCGGTCAAATCAATATCCCAAACTGTCGTTACATCCGGTTTCAGGGAAAATATGCCTATGTATCTTCTTATGCTGGACCCGTAGAGATCAACCCGAATTACACACAAAAAGGCTATGTGGCCAAAGTAGATACAGCTACGCTGGAAATTGTTGCACAGTGTATCGTCGGTTATCAGCCAGACGAACTGGAAATTATAGAGGGTAAAATATACGTGGCCAATTCAGGGGGATATATGGGAGCGGCAAACACAAGCAATTACGAACGAACCGTGTCGGTTATTGACCTGAATTCGTTTTCCGAAGAAAAACGTATTGATGTAGATTATAACCTGAACCGCATCAAAGCTGACACGCATGGAAACCTTTGGGTAACCTCCCGGGGCGATTATAAGGGGCATCCTTCCCGCCTCTTTTTCCTCGACCGCACGAAGCAACAGGTTACCGATACCGTACCCATTGCTGTCAGTGATTTTTGCATTGTCGGCGATTCGCTCTATGCTTACAGCGTGGAATGGAGTTACATAACCTATACTAATGAAATCACTTACGCTATTGTAAATACGAAAACCCATAAAATTGTAACCCGAAACTTTATTACCGATGGCACCGATAAACAGATAGAAATACCTTACGGTATTTTGGTACATCCTCTTACAAAAGACATTTATATAACCGATGCTGGCGATTATGTAAGTCCGGGAATGCTTTATTGCTTCGACAAAACGGGTAAGAAAAAGTGGAATGTGCAAACCGGAGACATTCCTGCTCATTTTGCTCTATTACTAAAAAAGAAATAATTCTCAAACAGACAGCTTATGAAACGAAAAATACTACTTCTTTTTACAGTTTTCCTTTTTTTGAAAACTCTTGCCCAATCGCCTTACATTAATAAGGTGTACGACTTGCTGCCTGCACCGGGGCAATTTACCAATTCACTGCCTGACTATTCCACTGGAAATACCAAAGCAGACATTATCAAAAAGGCGCAGGACGCTATTGCTTACAACAATCAAGGTATGGTTTCACTCGGTGCGTATGGCGGATATATTGTTTTCGGATTCGACCACACAGTGGAGCATATACCGGGAAAATACGACTTCAAAATTCTCGGAAATGCCTTTTATTCTGCTTCCAACCCAAATGGTGAAGCCTCCCGCGAAGGAGGAAGCTGCGAACCGGGCATTGTGATGGTTTCTTACGACGAAAACGGCGATGGTTTGCCTAATGACACTTGGTACGAGCTGGCAGGGAGTGAGTACAACAGCACCAAAACTATTAAAAACTACCGGATTACTTATTACAAGCCCGACGAAAATAAGGTGCGCACACCCGACAATAATTACCCTTACCTGAACGACACCACTTACATCAAGTGGAAAGATAATCAGGGCGGACAGGGCTATGTGTCGCGTAACGTGTATCACGCGCAATCCTACTATCCTTCGTGGATTACAGCCGACAGTATTGTGTTCACTGGCTCTCGGCTTGCCAATAACTATGCCGACGAGAGCGGAAAGGGCAATTACTACGTAGGATATGCTTATCATTGGGGATATGCAGATAACCAGCCTAACACCGACGATCGCTCCGGCTTTAGCATCGACTGGGCGGTGGATGTCAACGGCAACAAGATAAACTTGCCGGGTATCGACTTTGTAAAAGTATATACCGCAGTAAACCAGTACAACGGATGGATAGGCGAAGTATCAACCGAAATACTGGGAGCAGAAGATCTCCACCTTACCGGCAATGACAATGATGTGCCTGTTTTCACCACAGGAGTAAGTCTGGATAAATCATCACTTACTATGAGTCCGGGACAAACGGCAACGCTCGTAGCCACTATAATGCCGACCGATGCCACCAATCCAAAAGTGACATGGAAGAGCTCTAATACTTCTGTGCTAACTGTAACTAACGGTGTGATTACTGCACTTGCCGAAGGTGTTACTACAGTGAGTGCTATCACCAACGATGGCTATTACATTGCCACTTGCACGGTACAGGTTAGCCGGATAAGCACTGGAACACCCGAAACTACTACGGAAAAACCCGCCGTCAGTTACTCCGACGGAACACTACGTCTGTTCTACTTGGACGGTTATCAGTGCTTACTCACCGACCTTACTGGAAAAATACTGCGCAGTTTCAGGGTGAACGGAACTGCCGTAAATGTCCCACTATCGTTGCCGAAAGGCATTTATTTGCTCAAAGCAGAAAATGCTTCGGCTCACAATACTTTCAAACTTCTTATTACGAGTAATTAAAACAAGAACAATATGATATTCGAAAAAATAAAACAGGAAAGTAAACCTCTGATCTCTTACGGAAACCATTGGGTATTGCTGTCCTTTTCTTTAATTAACAATTTAATTTTATTAGCATGAAAAAGTCTTTATTGCTTTTCGTCGCGCTCTTCTTGAGCGCAGGGCTTTTCGCCCAACAACAGAGAGTAGTCAAAGTGCAGGGAATCCCGCACGAGTTATTAACCAAGAAACTTGCAGAAGGTAAGTTGAAACAGAGACCGGTAAAGGGCAAATTAATCGCCTCAACTGCTCATATCGACCCAGGTTCTGTTAACTGCTGGGTAGGATGTCCTGTAACATCAGGTATCGACACAGCCTATCTGGCGGTGAAATTTACAGATGGAAAAAGATCCCTATCAGGCGACAGTATCCTCGTTTGGGGCTATCGTTGGGATACCACAAAAGGCGGATATCCGGTCACCAAGTACAGTGTAGATATGATTCGCGCCATTGCCAATGTCGATAAACGCTTCAGTGTGTTGCTACAACAGACAGGAGGCAGTTATAATTATACCGTAGGTGGTATCGGCTATAATTATACGGACGATGATTGCACCCGCGTTTCGTTGAAATTTGAATTGGATAGTGCGAAGAATAATCCAAATATCACGTTCAAATACATTGGCTCACCAAACTGTACTGTGAACGGGCAATTTGTGGTACCGGTAAGTCCGGCAAGCCTTGCTTCGGGGGCTATTACCGTGGCCAATAATACGGGAATTATCGAGCATCCGTTCAGTGCCAACTACGGCTATCCGGCGTATGATTACGACTATTGGGTACTGACAGATCCTACGAATACCGATTATGAATGGCTGGCTGGCTGGTACAAGGGCTACTGGACGTTCTACAACGCCGAAGGAGCGAGCGGTACATGGTCGGAATCCAACTACGGAGTTTCGTACCGTACGCTACAAAACCAAAGCGTAGATGGATTTGCATTTAACACGCAACCTTCTATGTGGCCTTCAGTAGTGGATATGAATGGTACCTATTCCTACAAAGATTGCTCTTGCGCACCAAGCAAAGCGAAAAGTAAACCGCATACTAAAACAAACAGGAAATAATCAGGATATAAATCAGGAAGGGATGTCCGACTAATAACGGGCATCCCTGTTCCTTTAAAAATTAATATATGAGAAAAATTAAACTCTTTCTTTTCTCCGCCTTTCTGCTGCTCCTTAGCGGATATACTCAGGCAACAGTAAAGACAGTAACCAGCGCGGATGGCGGGTCAACTGTAAGCGGTTCGCTCTATTTAGTTGCAAGAAGCTTGTCAGATGGCGACACCCTTACCTTTGCCGACAATGTAAAAAACATTAAGCTATCGACCGATATGATTATGTACAACAATACAAACAATACAACAACAGGTTTGTATGCAATTACGGTACTTGGCAAGGGGGTAACCATATCATCGATTTCAACGGCGCGTAAACTTTTTTGTGGACCAAGCAACATTGCCCAAGGTTTTTCAACGAACTATATTGTTAAAGATGTTAATTTCAAAAATCTCAATGTTATGGTTGCAGCCAAATCTTTTACGGCGGAAAACTGTACATTCAAAGCAGTAGGATACAATAATACGCTTACATTGCAAGCGGCTTTAAAAAATACCGATTATACCTATTTACTCAAGGGCTGTGCCTTTATCGGGAAAGGGAGCAACAGATCTGTTGTTTATCCCACTATCAACACCAATCCTAATCTGGCGATAACGCAATCCAGTTCCTTTGTCTCCTGTACGTTTATCAACGAAAACGGAACAAACAGCAGCGGAAATATATTTTATGAGTTAGCACAAACTCAAACGAGCTATGCACGGAGTACCACCTTTACCAACTGCGTGTTGTTAGACAATAGCTATTCGGATGCCAGTAGCTTCTATTCCGTAAAAGTTACCGGCTTTACTTCCAACGGCTACAACGTGATACAAGGTAGCGTAAACGGGGCGTGGAGCGCCAGCCCGAGCTGGGCGAAAGGCACCGACGTTATTCGGCAAGGCATGGATACCCCCTCGCCACTTACTATGCAGGCAGACACCGCTTACTTTGTGCATGTGGGAGGGGCGGCCTACCGCCACCTGCCGGCAAATGCCGCTGTTGACGGGGTTACCTTTCCGGCGAAAGATTTAGCAGGGAACACCATAAACTATACCAAAACCTCCCACAGTGGTGCCTGGCAATCTATTGACGGCACAGATACATCCGATGAGGTAGCCCTCACGGGCATTACCATTGGCGGTGCTTCAGACTCCACGAAAGTGTTTACCGAAACCACTACCCAACTTTCGGCAGGGGTGCAACCCAACGGCGTGACGGAACAGGGTTCTACCTGGCGCAGCACCAACGTGAGTGTTGCCACTGTGGATGCGACGGGATTGGTAACCTTTCTGCCCACCACGGCCGACACCGCCACCGTCAAAAGGGTAACCATTATCGCCACCTCGGTAGCCCTCAGCAGCGCGGGGAAACAGCTTTCCGACTCGGTTACCTTTATCGTGAAACCGTATGTACACGTGGCAAGTGTGAGTATAGGCACTTACACTTCTACTACTGCGGCGATTTACAGCAATACTACAATCAGTTCGCTTATCAACCAGAGTAGTGTTTATTTGACGACAAACGTTCTCCCCGCCAATGCCAACAACAAGGCAATCACCTGGTCGGTGGACGACACCAATATCGCCTCGGTCACTTTCTATAACAATCTTTGGTTCGTAAAAGGAAAAACCACGGGCACAACCACCCTACGGGCTACTGCCGCCGACGGTTCGGTGCAGGGCACGCGTACGCTTATTTTCCACGACAACAGCGTGTATGCCGATGCGGGCGGAATGTTTATGTTGACCGAAGGCAATTACCCGGGTACGGGACGGCTCAACTACCTCTTCCCTGATGGCAGCTGGGATTACGACGTTTACACCACTTTCAGCGGCGGGCGCACTTTCGGGGTTACCACCCAATATGGCGCTATTTACGGCGACAAAGCCTACTTCGTATCCAAGCAGGGACCGCGTTTAGTAGTAACCGATGCTGCGAAAATGACCGAATACCGCGAATTCTGGAATATAGGCTCGGTAGGTTCTAACAACATAGACGGTCGCTCTTTTCTTGGAGTGGACGAACATAAAGGCTATGTGGGCACTTCGAGTGGTATATGCGTAGTCAATCTGGATTCACTACCCATCGTAACAGGAGACCGTGTGGAGAACAGCAAAGTGGTGGACATAGCCGTGTCCAATCTGCCCTATACGGCGGTGACAGGAAGCGGCAGCAGCGACGGCGGACTATATTCCCAACAAATAGGGACAATGATCCGTGTGGGCGACCGTGTGTTTGCCGTGCAGCAGGGAGTGGGCTTATTAGTAATAAACGCCCTGACTAACCAGTTGGAAACAACCCTGAAGGGTTACAACTACGCCACCCTGACTTTGTCGAAAGACGGCTACTTGTGGTCGGGAACCACCAAATATGTTTCTACCGGTACGTTGGACGAAGAATCGAGCAACGTACTGTTGCGTATCGATCCATGGTCGCTCGAAGTCAAAGAGGTGGCACTTCCGTCGGGCTACGCGGGTCCCGTGTCTTACTGGGGAGCCTGGCAAGCCGATGCCGTAGCCGGTAGTCCCAAGGAAAATGTGCTTTATTGGACAGGCGACAACAACCACAAAATATATCGGTACGACATTGCCACCAACACGATTCAAACCTTTTTCGATGCGGCGGATATGGCACTTCCTTCGGATTTCCCCAGCTCCAAATGGGCAATGTACGGCACTTCCTTCGGCATTCATCCGGTGACGGGCGAACTATACGCATGGATTACGCTTTTCAATCTGTCAGCAACCAACCCTGAACGCCAGATATGGGAAGTAGTGAAGATAGATCCGCAGACGGACGATAAAACAGTGTATCCGATGGACAGGCAATACTGGTGGCCGTCAATGATGGTTTTCCAGGATAAACAGGCCCCGGTCATTTCCAATGCTCTATCATCTGTATCGCTGACAGCTACCCAACGAACAGCTAAATTATATATAGGAGATAAAATCACGGACGAGGATAACCAGAATGCTGCCATTATAAAAAGTGTGATTCTAAACGAAGGCGAAGGCCTAATCAATGCTCAGGTCTGGCGCGACTCACTGATAGTAACCCAGCTAAAAGATCTTTCAGCAGATGCACAAACCAGCTTCACACTGAAAGCCAATTCCAATGGGAAGATCGTGACTAAAGTGATTACTGTGAATTTAGAAAAGAGCATAACTCCCGTATCAATTACTACACAGCCTGCAAATGTAAAATTAGCGACTGGCAACACGGCAACATTTACTATTATTGCAACTGGCGACAATCTTGAATACCAATGGTACAAAAATGATGCTGCAGTCAATGGTGCTACAGCAAACACCTACTCCATTGCATCAACAACAGCCCTGGATGCTGCTAATTATTATTGTGTAGTTAAAAATGATGTTTCGTCAGTAATAAGTGATAAAGTTTCGCTAGCGGTACTGCAACCGGTCGCAATTACAAAGCAACCCTTAAGTGTAGAGTCAGTAATAGGAAGCCCGGCAACATTTAGTGTCATTGCAACCGGGGACGACCTTGAATACCAATGGTACAAAAATGATTTTTCAATCAACGGTGCTATATCAGGCACGTATACCATTGCATCAACAACGGCTCAGGATGCTGCTAATTATTATTGCATGGTTAAAAATGATGTTTCGTCAGTAATAAGTGATAAAGTTTTATTGAAGATCAATTTATCTACAGGAATAGAGACTGTTCAACAATCCGCCATAACTATTTACCCAAATCCGGTTAAGGACTACATTGAAGTGAACACAGACGGACGAATAGAAATATTCAATATGATTGGAGTATTATGTCAGCGTATTGAAAAATATACTGTAGGGCAAAAAATAGACATAAGCAACCTGTCTACAGGAAATTATTTAGTAAAGATAACTTCAAGTACAAGTATTTATATAAATAAGATGATAAAACAATAATGTAACTACTCAGCACCCTTCTATTTTACTAAATAGTTGTACATGTGTTTGGAATATAATAGAATGAGTTCTTTGCCACGGAGGGGCTAAATAGAATTCCCCCCAGTAAGCGAAGCGCAACTGGGGGATTATGGGAACAGATGATCAGACATTTGATTTTCAATTCGACTAATAAAATTGAAAATCAAATAATTACAAAAAAAAAGAGGGTCTGAGTAGTAACATAATAATATACAATCGATAGCCGATAAACGATCTAAATAAATTATTAAATGGAAAAACAATGTGAACGCTGCGGAGCTACATTTCAGTGTACGCTAAACGGGAGTTGTTGGTGTATGACTACACATTTCAGCGAAAAAATGAGAGAGTACATCGCTGGCTTATATGATGATTGCCTTTGTGAAAGCTGTGTAAAGGAGATAAAAGCAATGTTTGAAACCCCAAAAGAGTTTTCGCATAAAAACTAGTCTTTTATTAATCAAACCGGTATAGAATTTTATTGATGGATTTTATTTCATGGCAGAACTTATAGATTTCACTCTCTTTAACAAGAACTAACCTTGTCCGGTGAGCCTAAAAACAAGGAAGGAAAGCGTAAAAATACCCACTGTTTGACAACCACAGGGAGGATTTTGGGGATTTTAGCTTTCCAACCGTCAGTTTTTCGAGTGAAGCAGGATACAATAAACTATTTTCCGCTTATCTCTCTCCAATTTTGAGAGGGTGGCCGAAGGCCGGGTGAGGACTCTTGAACTTTTTTGCTTCGTTTTTTGGTTCAAGCCAATTGGAGCGAAGCGGAAATCGCCAACAAAAAAAATAAACTCTTTGGAGGCATAACTTGAAGTGGGGTTTGGGGTAAAACCCCAATGTAAAAACTATTCATTTTTATAAATGCACTACGGGTGGCAATAATATTCACTTACAAACAGCATGCTGACTGGTTCTCCTGTTTATTGGCATTCAGAAAGATAGATACAGCTGGTTTATAGGATGGTAATGCTAACGCAAGTCCGATATATATAGTTGTTCGGCAAATAAACCTAGGTCTTCAGGCTCCTCACAGGGGCGGCTGGGGAATATTATTCAAATTCAAATCATGATCTACATCTTTCTTTTTATTACACTACTTGCAATCGAACTGATATACTTTGAACTGGCCGATCGCTTTAACATTATCGATATACCTACCAAGCGTAGCTCTCACTCATGCATCACCCTCCGAGGAGGAGGTATTGTGTTTTATCTTAGCGTTGTATTCTATCTTTTCTTCAAAGGCTTCAATTATCCTTATTTCTTTTGGGGATTGACGCTAATCACTATGATTAGTTTTGCTGACGATATTCATTCTCTGCCTGTCAAACCCAGGTTGTTGGTACAAGTTATAGCCATGTTATTAATGTTTTATCAATGGAACTTATTTATGCTCCCCTGGCAGTTGGGCATTGTGATTGTAATTTTCGGTATCGGCATACTGAATGCCTTTAATTTTATGGATGGCATTAACGGACTTACCGGTGGATATTGTCTATTGGTAGCCGGAGCATTGTGTTACATCAATTTGCGCCGGGTTACTTTTATCGATAATGAGCTCATCTACACATTTATGCTGAGCCTATTGACTTTCAACATATTCAATTTCAGAAGTCAACCCCGTTGCTTTGCTGGTGACGTGGGGGCTCTCTCTGCCGGATTTACGTTACTCTTTATGCTGGGACAACTCATCATTCGTACCGGAAGTCTGAGTTATCTGATCCTGCTAGGGGTTTATGGAGTAGATGTCATCCTGACTATTATACATCGTCTGATATTAAAAGAAAACATATTCATAGCGCATCGCATGCACCTTCACCAATTAATGGTAAACGAATTAGGCATTCCCCACCTAAAAGTATCTTTGTTATATATAACCACGCAGGCAACCATTATCATCGGGCTATTTATGTGTCAGGCACATCCCTATACCTATTCAGTTTGTGTTATAGTAATCTTATCAACTGCTTACATGCTATTTATAAAAAAATATTTCCACTTACATGTCGAACTTCTACCACTTTTATGCAAAAGATTATAGCTCTGCAACATATGCGTTTTATTCAAAAACAAGATAAACTCCGCCAGACACTTGAAGCATCCGGCCTTTCCGCTGAAAGCAGAATTCAAAGACAAGAGGAACCCCAACAGCTTTATGAGATTCACCAGCAGTTAAATGCAGAGCTCCGTAAAAATGTAGGCAGCTATTACAGACTCATTCAAACAATCCGAAAAGAGTGCCACCTAAAAGTCAAAAAAGCAGACTGAGGAAGTATCAAAAGATCATCCTCTGTTTTTATCTTTCAGATTGAAAATGTCTTTGGGCTGCAAGTCTGTTATACAAATGCACTATGGGTTAATCAACAATAACAGTGACTCGGTGAAGAGTTGCTGTTATTTCTATTATTCTAAATGTGTTAGAAAATGAAAAAATGATAATACAACTACGAACAATCAAATATGAATGTTATGCAAACCAACACTGAAAGAATACCTATACCAAGCGATCCTGAAAAAATAATTGATTTAGGACTGAAAGTATATGCTAGACATTGCGTAATGGGCAATAAGTCTCCTTTGCTAGCTCTTCAATCGAACTCATGGGAAGAAAATGGTTCGGAAGTCAATAATGCCTTAAGATTATATGAGCTAATTAAAGAAGAGAGTCTGTCACAAGAATATCT